>OGYY01002167.1_pt1 | contig 15000 bp, 10 predicted proteins | sample 1576671 | NCBI WGS metagenome assembly OGYY01 (sample SAMEA3541593, study PRJEB24748) | human gut metagenome | biome: human gut; feature: human-associated habitat; material: faeces | place: China | collected 2012 | reverse complement strand
GAAAAGTATTACGAGAAAAGAATTGAGCGTTGTGGAAAAGGAAGGCAAGGTGATTGCCACCACAGAGGAAAATATGATCGGCCGTCAGATTGATGCGGTGGAGAATTTTATCAGTTCCCCTGCGGAGAGTCAGTTAATTCTGGGCTATCAGTATTTTAAGATTTATGACAACGGTGTGCCTGAGTATGTGATTCAGGTGAAGGGGGAGGACGAATCCGGCTATCAGATCGGCAAGATTGCCGCATTCCAGATTCAGAGCCTTCTGGTTGCCTATAAGGAAAGATATGATAAGGATAACTTTATCAAGAATCTGCTGCTGGATAACTTGCTGCTGGTGGATATTTACAGCCGCGCGAAAAAGCTGCATATTGAAAATAACGTACATCGTATCGTGTATTTAATTGAAACGAACATTGATAAGGAAATGAATGTGGTGGAAATTGTACGGAGCATTTTCCCTGCGAAAACAAAGGATTTTGTAACGGCGGTGGATGAGCACAGCATTATTCTGGTGAAGGAGCTGCGCGAGAAGGAAACCGCGGACGAAATCGACCGCATTGCGAAGACCATCGAGGAAACACTGGATGCGGAAACAAACAGCCGTGTTTATATTTCCAGCGGTACGATTGTAAGCGATTTGAAGGATGTTTCCCGTTCCTATAAGGAAGCGAAGATGGCGCTGGAGGTTGGCAAAATCTTCGAGACGGATAAATATATCGTGAACTATGAAAAGCTGGGCATCGGTCGCTTGATTTATCAGCTGCCTCTGCCGCTGTGCCGGATGTTCATCAAGGAGGTTCTGCATGGACTGACGATGGATGATTTCGATGATGAAACACTGGCAACCGTAAACAAATTCTTTGAAAACAACCTGAATGTATCCGAGACGAGCCGTCAGCTGTATATCCACAGAAATACACTGGTATACAGACTGGATAAGCTTCAGAAGAGCACTGGTCTGGATCTGCGTGTGTTTGAGGATGCCATTACTTTCAAGATTGCCTTAATGGTAGTAAAGTATATGAAGTATATGGAGACATTAGAGTACTAGAACCGTAGGAGTATAGATAAGTTTTAGGAGGAACATATGATTGAATTAAGGAATGTGACGAAGGAGTATTCCAAAGGTCACGCAGCCTTGAATGGAGTTTCCGTGAAGATTGAGCGCGGAGAATTCGTATTCATTGTTGGTGACAGTGGATCAGGTAAGTCAACATTGATCAAATTGATCATGAAAGAGTTGAATCCGACCGAGGGTACAATTATCGTCAACGGCCAGAATTTGAACCGTATGAAACACAGAAACATTGCTAAATACAGAAGAGGACTTGGAGTTGTATTCCAGGATTTCCGTCTTTTGAAAGATCGTAGTATTTATGAGAATATTGCATTCGCATTGCGCGTGACTGAGACACCGACCCGTGTAATCAAGAAGAAGGTACCGGCAGCTCTGTCACTGGTTGGACTTGCACAGAAGTACAAGTCATTCCCGAAAGAGCTTTCAGGTGGAGAGCAGCAGCGTGTAGCGATTGCAAGAGCAATTGTAAATGAACCTGCCATTCTGCTGGCGGACGAGCCGACAGGAAACCTTGACCCGACAAACTCATGGGAGATCATGAGTCTGTTGAAAGAGGCAAATGAGCGTGGAACAACAGTACTTGTTGTTACACATAACCAGGAGATCGTAAACGAGATGAACGAACGCGTCATTACTATGAAGCAGGGCGTAATCGTCAGTGATGAGAAAAAAGGTGGGTATATAAATGAGGATTAGTACATTTGGATACGTTGGAAAGCAGGGCGTTAAGAATATCTGGAGAAACAAGATGTTTTCACTCGCATCCATAGCGACGATGTCAGCATGTATTTTCCTGTTTGGATTGTTTTTCTCGATACTTGTTAACTTCCAGTATATTATTAAAAGTGCAGAAGAAGGTGTTGCAATCACCGTACTCTTTAATGAGGATGCGACACAGGAACAGAAGGATGCAATCGGTGAACAGCTTAAATCACGAGATGATGTTTCAAAAGTGAAGTATGTGTCAGCAGATGATGCATGGGCAGAGTTCCAGAAAGAGTATTTTGGAGACAACCCGGAACTTGCAGAAGGTTTTAAGGATGATAACCCGCTGGCAAATTCTGATAACTATGAAGTCTACATGAAGACTGTAAAAGGTGATAATAAGGATCTGATCGCGAAGAGTAAGTCTCTTTCAGCTACGCAGCAGGATCTGGTTAAATTTGCACAGAGTCTGGACGGAGTCAGACAGGTCAATAAGTCAGATGTTGTAGCAAACACACTTTCCAGTGTGAATATGCTTGTTGCATATGTTTCAATTGCGATTATCGCAATTCTTCTCGGAGTATCGATCTTCCTGATCAGTAATACGGTAACAACAGGTATTACAGTCAGAAAAGAAGAGATTGCAATCATGAAATATATCGGAGCGAAGGACTTTGTAGTAAGATCACCATTCGTGATCGAAGGTCTGATCATTGGATTATTCGGTGCAGTTATTCCGCTTGCACTGTTATATTTCCTTTATGACAAGGCTGTAGTATATATTATGGAGAAGTTTAGTATTCTGAAGAATATCATTACATTCCTTCCGGTTGGAAATGTATATATCTATTTGCTGCCGATTGGGCTGGTAATGGGAATTGGAATTGGATTCCTCGGAAGTTACTTCACTGTTCGTAAGCACTTAAGAGTGTAATAGGAGATACCTATGAAAAGACGGATGAGAAAGGTGACAGCACTGGTTCTGTCAGTCGGAATGATGCTGTCAATGACAATTACTTCCGGTGCTGTGACAATTGATGAAGCGCAGAAAAAAGCAGATGAGCTGCAATCACAGAAGAGTGCAGCTCAGGCTGAAAAAGATACACTTGCTGCGAAACTTAATTCCATCATTGACCAGATGAACAAGACGCAGGAAGAATTAAGTGCCAAGGAAACTGAAATTTCAACAGCTGAGGAAGAGCTTGTACAGGCGAAGGTTGATGAGGATGATCAGTATAACAGCATGAAGAAGAGAATCAAATTCATGTATGAGGGTGGTAATACCCAGTTCCTTGAGATACTGATGTCCAGCAGCAATATTAGTGATCTGCTCAATAAAGCGGAGTATGTATCGAAGCTCTCTTCTTATGACAGAGATATGCTTACAGCTTTTCAGGATACAGTAAAGGCTGTAGAAGAGAAAGAAGCAAAACTGCAGGATGAGTATGAAAAACTCAATACATTGCAGAGCAGTCTGGTGAGTCAGCAGACAGAGGCGCAGACACTGATCAGCAGCAAGGAAGCACAGATTGCTGAGATTCAGGATCAGATTACAGATAATGCAAATCTTCTTGCAGATCTTAAGGCGAAAGCAGAAGAAGCAAAACGTCTTCAGGAAGAGCAGGCAGCGGCGGCTGCTGCAGCTGCTGCGGCGGCAAAGAAGAACAATAGCGGAAGCAGTAGTAGTAATGGAAGCAGTAGTTCCAGACCGGCTTCCAGCGGAAACGTGGTGAGCGGAAGTGGATATTTTACACATCCATGTCCGGGAATGACGTACCAGTCCAGTTATTTTGGAGAGGTTCGATCTTTCGATTCAAGACCACATAAAGGAAATGATTATGCCGCACCGACAGGAACACCTACATATGCAGCAGCAGCCGGAACAGTCATTACGGCAGGCTGGAGCAACAGTGCGGGAAACTGGGTTGTTATAAGCCATGGAAATGGATTGGTGACAAAGTATATGCATCACAGCTCAATTTGTGTGAGTGCCGGTCAGAGAGTAGCAAAAGGACAACAGATTGGATATGTTGGTTCTACAGGATATTCAACCGGAGCACATTTACATTTCCAGGTGGAGCTTAACGGAACACCAGTGAATCCAAATAATTATATGTAAGACAAAGGGATTCAAAATCTTCCTTTCATATTTACATGAAAGTGATTCAAAGAATAAAGGGGGACAAAGTGGACGATTCTGCTTTGTCCTTTTCTTTAAATAACAGCGAAAGGGACAGACAATGGAACAGAAAAAGAAAAAGGGATATGGAGCCGGGATTGTTACCGGAATTCTTGCAACAGTTCTTGTCAGCCTGCTTCTCCTTGGGGGATTCAGGGTCATTACGAACACAGCCGGCAGTTATGCATCCGGTAAAGTGACAGAAAAAGAGGTATCAAAAAAACTGAATAAGCTGAATGCTTTGATTGATAAATATTATCTGTATGAAGATGAAATTGATACAGATAAGCTGGCAGAAGGAATTTATTCCGGATATACGAGTGCACTGGGAGATAAGTACACTGTTTATTATGACGAAGATGAGACAAAAGCTCTGATGGAATCAACAAGCGGAACATTTTCAGGTGTGGGTGCAACGCTGACAAAAGATGCGGATACGGGCTATGCGACAATTGTAAATGTCTATGAAGACTCTCCGGCAGAGAAAGCAGGACTGAAAGCAGGAGATATCCTGGAGAAAATCGATGACCACGAGGTTGGTGATGAGCAGCTTGATACGGTGGTGTCCTGGATCAAAGGGGAAAAGGGAACAGATGTAAAGATTACAGTTCTCAGAGACGGAGAAGAACTGGAACTGACTGCCACACGAGATACGATCGAAGTGAAGACAGTTTCGTATGAGATGAAGGAGAACCAGATTGGCTATATCAGAGTGTCTGAGTTTGATACAGTAACTTATGATCAGTTCAAAGAAGCATTGGATGATCTTGAAAATCAGGGAATGCAGGGGCTTGTGGTTGATCTGAGAAACAATCCGGGAGGAAGTCTTGATACAGTTACGAATATGCTGCGTCTGCTTCTTCCAGAAGGTACAATTGTATCAACAAAGGACAAGAATGGAAAGACAGACGAAATCACTTGTGACGGAACTCATGAATTTAAGAAACCAATGGCAGTTCTTGTAAACCAGTACAGTGCCAGCGCATCTGAAATCTTCAGCGGTGCAGTACAGGATTATGGAACAGCGAAGATTGTCGGAGTGACAACGTATGGAAAAGGTGTTGTGCAGCAATTGATGGATCTGGGAGATGGAACCTGTCTGAAAGTGACGATTGCAGAGTATTATACTCCAAATGGAAGAAGCATCAATGGGAAAGGTGTTGAGCCGGATGTCGAGGTGGAGTATCAGTATGACGAAGAGAATCCAAAAGCGGATAACCAGCTGGATCAGGCATTAAGCACAGTACAGGAAGAAATTGTTGAAAGTACACAAAACCGATAGGTTGAAAAAGCCTCATTCTGATAAAATGTTAAAATGTGTGACAATTCAGATAAAAACTCTTGAAAATCAAAAAATGATGTGCTAATATTGGAAACAAGTTTTAGCAGACTAAAGTGCTGAACCAGAAAAAGGCTAAGAACAAGACTCTGATTCACAGAAACTGACAGGAAGTTGGCGTCACCGACTGAGAGCGCCGGACAGCGGAGCGGATTAAGGGAACACTTGGGAGCTGGCTGTCTGAACAGATGAAGTAGGGTAGCACGTGGAGCATACGTTACATGCAAAGAGTGGAATCTGGCTTACACAGGGATAAGATTTGAAATGTGAAGACTGAGATTCAATGCGGGTGGTACCGCGGATATTATGATTGTAATTTCCGTCCCGGGATACTGATGTATCCCGGGACTTTTTGTATAGAAAAGTTCTTCTCGGGATGCTGGAATCTGAAAGGAGAAGAATTATGGAATTTGTAACAGGTGTAAAAAAGAAGGAAACATTGGAACTGAGTGAACTTCTCGAAGAGGGAAGAATTGGAACCGAAGTGAAAGTAAATGGTGCGATCCATACGATCCGTGATATGGGAACAATTGCATTCATTATTCTCAGAAAAAGAGAAGGACTTGTTCAGTGTGTATATGAAGAAAATATTTCCAAATTTGACTTGAAAGATGTGAAGGAAGCAGATACAGTAGAGGTAACAGGTGTGCTTGCAGAGTCTGCGAAAGCTCCGAATGGGATTGAGATTCGCCTTGGTGAATTGAAGATCTTAAGTGAGCCGGCAGAGCCAATGCCGCTTCCGATTGCAAAGTGGAAGCTGAACACATCTCTGGAAGCAAAATTAAACTACAGACCGATTTCTCTGAGAAATATCAGAGAGCGTGCGAAGTTCAGAATTCAGGAAGGAATCGTAAGAGGGTTCCGTGATTTCCTTTATAAAGAAGGATTTACAGAGATCCATACTCCGAAAATCGGTGCCAAGAGTGCAGAGGGCGGTGCGAACCTTTTCCGTCTGGAGTATTTCCACAGACCGGCGATCCTTCAGCAAAGCCCACAGTTCTATAAGCAGATGATGGTCGGAGTATTCGACAGAGTCTTTGAGACAGCGCCAGTATTCCGTGCAGAGAAACACAACACAAAGCGTCATCTGAATGAGTACACAAGCCTTGATTTCGAGATGGGATATATTGATGGATTTGAAGATATCATGGCAATGGAAACGGGATTTCTTCAGTATACGATGGAGCTGTTGAAGAAAGAGTATGCAAGAGAACTTCAGATTCTGAACATTGAAGTACCGAAGACAGATAATATTCCGGCAGTAAGATTCGACGAGATCAAACGACTGGTATCCGAGAAGTATGACAGAAAGATCAAGAACCCATTTGACCTGGAACCAGAGGAAGAGACATTGATCAGCCATTATGCGAAGGAAGAATGGGATGCAGATTTTGTATTCGTTACTCATTACCCATCAAAGAAACGTCCATTCTATGCAATGGATGATCCGGAGGATCCGACTTACACGCTCAGTTTTGACCTGCTTTTCAGAGGAATGGAGATCACAACCGGCGGACAGCGTATTCATGATTATCATGAACTTCTTGCGAAGATGGAGAAGCGAGGTATGACAGATGAAGGCATGGAGCAGTATTTAAGTGCATTCAAGCATGGAATGCCACCACACGGAGGTCTTGGAATAGGTATGGAACGTCTGACAATGAAGATGATGAACGAAGACAATGTAAGAGAAACAACATTATTCCCAAGAGACTTAAGTCGTCTGGAACCATAAGAAGAAAATACAAAAACGGGTCAATCCTCTGGATTGAACGAAAAAACTGTTGGATGTGAAGGTCTGAACTGAGAAAGAGAACTGCCCACAGGATGTTGTGGTCAGAAACTTAAGGAGTAGAAACGAGGGAGGATCTTTATGTTTAAGAAAAAAGAATGTTATCTTTGCGGAGGTAAATTAATTAATGGCCGTTGCAGTTCCTGCGGGCTGGATAACACAAAGCTAGACAAAAAGAATTACAGGCTGAATGAGAGTAGTTTTGACCGCAAGAAAAAAATGACATATTCCCAGAAACGACAGAATGACACTGGAGAGACAAAAAACCGGGAGAAAAAGAAGGATGCGGGACATCTCTGTGAGAGTCATAACGGACGGAAAAGAACGCAGACAGAATATCAGCAAAAAGAAAATCCGAGGATGGAAATCCCACAGACAGGGCAGATGCAGCCAGGTGGGCCGACGGTATTTAATCCGGCAAGGAAGGCTCATACAGGATCTTATGAGGAACAAAAAAAAGCAAGGAAAATCAGTGGAATTCTTGCGGGAATTATCGTGGCAATCGTATCATTTACAAGCATTGCAGGTTCAGTTGGTGATTTCATTTCCTCATTTGGGGATGATTTCCATTCCTCAGATTATGACTGGAATGATGATGGCAGCGAAGTGGAGTCTGAGTATGATCCATATATGAATACAACGAGAGAACTTTCTGAAACAGGAGCAACTTATGACTGTGTATTAGGATATGGGGAGTATGAAATCGGAGCACAGATCCCGGAAGGGACTTATGAAGTGGAGCTTGTCTCAGGAGAAGGCTCCATGCAGCAGGATGATCCTGAGAATTCGATTTATTACTATTCTTATTTTAGTGAAGATGAGTCAGATACGGATGCAGGAGATTATCTGGACGATGTGAGATTGTATACAGGAGGTCATCTGAAGATTAATACAGGACTGGTTGTCCAGTTTCATTCTGAGAATGCACAGACGGAACAGATGCAGCTGGAAGAAAATCCGCTGACGGAACAGGTAACATTGAAAGCCGGAAACACTTATACGGCGGGAACAGATTTCCCGGCAGGATGGTATGATGTGACCGAGGCATCAGGAGTTGACTGGGCGGAGCTTCATTACAAGATTTATCTTGGTGATTTTTATGATAAGGAAAATGAAAATCTCAATTATGAAAATTATGGACTCTGGTTTTATGATACAGATGGATCAGAATCTTATAGAAATGCAGTTTTCCCGGAGGGAACGGAGCTGGAAGTGGATGATGGGGACTTAATCCTGACGCCGTCCGGCTCAGTAAAAAACCAGAATTATGACAGTTTCTATGATATGTACCGCTACAGGTCGCAATAAGCTGAGAAATTTATGATACTGATTTTGGGAATTGTCAGGATTAGCAAAGACAGAGTAGAAAGAAAGGATGATTAAATTGGCAAATAAAATATCCGATGAAACAATCGAGTATGTAGGAATCCTTGCAAAGCTGGAACTTTCAGAGGAAGAGAAAGAAGCAGCGAAAAAAGACATGGAGCAGATGCTGGATTATATAGATACATTAAATGAACTTGACACAGCAGGAATCGAACCGATGTCTCATGTATTTCCGGTACAGAATGTGTTCCGTGAAGATGTGGTGACAAACGGAGATAACAAAGAAGCGACACTTGCGAATGCACCACTTCGTAAAGAGGACAGTTTTGAAGTGCCGAAGACAATTGGTTAAGGGAGTGAGAGCAGATGGATTTATTAAAACTTACAGCCCTTGAACTGGGCGAGAAGATCAAAGCAAAAGAAGTAACTGTACGAGAAGCAGTCGATGCAGTGATTGGACAGATCAAAGAAGCGGAGTCAGAGATTCATAGCTTTGTGACGATAGATGAAGAAGGTGCTTATGCACAAGCGGAGGAAATTCAGAAGAAAATAGATGTGGGCGAACTGACAGGTCCACTTGCAGGAGTTCCGGTTGCAGTAAAAGATAATATGTGTATCGAGGGACAGCTTACCACATGTAGTTCAAAGATTCTTTCCAACTTCAAACCGACCTATACGGCAGAGGCAGTTGAGAACCTCAGAAAAGCAGGAGCGGTTATCATTGGTAAGACAAACATGGATGAATTTGCCATGGGAAGTACAACAGAGACGTCTTATTACGGACCGACACGCAATCCGCACAACACAGCGCATGTTCCGGGAGGTTCTTCCGGTGGTTCCTGTGCGGCAGTGGCAGCATCCGAATGTTATTATGCACTTGGATCTGATACCGGCGGATCCATTCGTCAGCCGAGTTCTTTCTGTGGAGTTGTCGGACTAAAACCAACTTATGGAACCGTTTCCCGATATGGACTTATCGCATATGGATCTTCTTTAGATCAGATTGGACCGGTAGCGAAAGATGTATCGGATTGTGCGGCAATTCTTGAAGCAATTGCATCCCATGATCCGAAGGACAGCACTTCCATGGATCGTGATGATTGTGATTTCACAGAAGCACTTGTAGATGATGTGAAAGGACTCCGTATTGGAATCCCAAGAGACTATATGGGAGAAGGTCTGGATCCTGAAGTAAATGATGCTGTGATGAAGGCAGCAAAAGTACTCGAAGAAAAGGGTGCGATTGTTGAGGCGTTTGATCTGCGACTTGTAAAATATGCAATTCCTGCTTATTATACGATCGCAGATGCAGAGGCAAGTTCTAACCTGGAACGTTTTGATGGTGTGAAATATGGTTATCGTACGAAAGATTACGATGGACTTCATAACATGTACAAGAAAACACGTTCAGAAGGATTTGGTCCTGAAGTAAAGAGAAGAATCATGCTTGGATCTTTTGTCTTAAGTTCAGGATATTATGATGCTTACTATCTGAAGGCACTTAGAACAAAAGCTTTAATCAAGAAAGAGTTTGACCGTGCATTCCGTAATTATGACATCATTCTCGGACCGGCAGCACCGACAACTGCTCCGGAGCTTGGAAAGAGCTTAAGTGATCCGATGAAGATGTATTTGGGAGATATTTATACAATCTCAGTCAATCTCGCAGGTCTTCCGGGAATGAGCGTTCCGGTTGGAAAAGACAGCAAAGGACTTCCAATCGGTATGCAACTGATCGGAAATGTATTTGAAGAAAAAACTTTGATCCGTGCAGCATATACCTATGAGTGTGCGACAAAGAAGATGCATGAAACACCGGCATCTGTCGGTCTTATGTCAGAAAAGGAGGTGCGTTAACAATGGCAAAGCAGTATGAAACAGTCATTGGACTGGAAGTGCATATTGAGCTGGCTACGAAGACAAAGATCTTCTGTGGATGCAGCACAGAATTCGGTGGCGCACCGAATACACATACTTGTCCGGTATGTACCGGTATGCCGGGATCGCTTCCGGTGTTGAATAAACAAGTTGTAGAATATGCTATGGCAATTGGTCTTGCAACAAACTGTAAGATTACACAGGTGTGCAAATTTGACCGTAAAAACTATTTCTACCCGGATAACCCGCAGAACTATCAGATTTCCCAGCTGTATCTCCCGATTGCCAGAGATGGATATGTAGAGATCGAGAGTGGTTCAGGAAAGAAGAAAGTAAGAATCCACGAGATGCATATGGAAGAAGATGCAGGTAAGCTGGTTCATGATGAGTGGGATGATACTTCACTTGTCGATTATAACCGAAGCGGTGTGCCACTTGTAGAGATCGTATCTGAACCGGATATGCGTTCCGCAGAAGAAGTTATTTCTTATCTTGAGAAGCTTCGTATGATCGTGCAGTATTTAGGCGCATCAGATTGTAAGCTTCAGGAAGGTTCTATGCGTGCTGATGTCAACCTGTCTGTCCGTGAAGTCGGATCCGATCAGTTTGGTACAAGAACAGAGATGAAGAACCTGAACTCATTTAAGGCAATCGCACATGCAATTGAAGGCGAACGTCAGAGACAGATTGAGTTGATCGAAGAAGGAAAACAGGTTGTACAGGAGACAAGACGCTGGGATGACAACAAAGAGCATTCTTATGCAATGCGTTCCAAAGAGGATGCACAGGATTATCGTTATTTCCCGGAACCGGACCTTGTTCCGATCGTGATCAGTGATGAATGGATCGAAAAAATCAAATCTCAGCAGCCGGAACTTCGTACGGAGAAGCTGGAGCGTTACAAGGAACAGTTTGATATTCCGCAGTATGACGCAGAGATCATCACAGGTTCTAAGAAAATGGCCGATCTTTTTGAGGCAACAACAGCAATCTGTGAGAAACCGAAGAAAGTTGCAAACTGGCTGATCGGAGAGACCTTCCGTCTGATGAAAGACAATGGAATGGAGCCGGAAGATTTAACATTCTCTCCGGAGAACCTGGCAAAATTAATTGATCTTGCGGATGCAGGAACCATTAACAGTTCTGTGGCAAAAGATGTATTCAAGCAGATTTTCCAGGAGGATATAGATCCTGAGAAATATGTCGAAGAACACGGGCTTAAGATGGTGAACGATGAAGGTGCACTCCGTGAGACAGCTGCTAAAGTGATCGCAGACAACCCACAGGCAGTCGCAGACTTCAAAGGCGGTAAAGAGAAAGCAATCGGAGCACTGCTTGGACAGACAATGCGCGCCATGAAAGGGAAAGCAAATCCTGGAATGGTAAATCAGGTGCTGCGGGAGTTGTTGAAATAAAAATTGATTTGTCTGTTAAGATTCCTGTAAATGGAACAGATACATTTATTGACTAAGAGCCAGAGCAGTTACCGTGAGTGGTGTCTGTCTGGCTTTTACTAACATACGGAACAAAGTGTATTCGGAACGCTCCTGCCTTACATGTGTCCTCAACAATAAAGAGACAAAAGCACTTGGTTATTCAAACGAGAAGTGATAGTTCAATAGTGACGGAGCCAACCAGACAAATCTAATTTGTTGTATTGACAGTTTGAAAAATGTCTGCTATATTACAAGTAGAACACAGAGAAATAATAAACTATATATGTTCAAAACAACAAGAGATTCGGAAGGATGTGGAAAGAATGAAACGAGATTATTATGAAGTGCTTGGACTGTCAAAGGGCGCAGAGGATAAAGAAATAAAGAGAGCATATCGTAAGCTGGCGAAGAAGTATCATCCGGACACGAATCCTGGGGATAAAGAAGCGGAGAAGAAATTCAAAGAAGTGACGGAGGCGTACTCTGTACTGAGTGATCCGGAGAAGAAGAAACTGTATGACCAGTTCGGTCACGCTGCATTTGACCAAAGCGGTTCCGCAGGTTCCGGATATGGAAATGCAGGTGCAGGTGGCTTTGGAGGATTCGGCGGAAACGGCGGATTCAAAGGCGGTACTTACCGTAGTTATGGTGGACCGGGAAGGGGATATCAGGAGTATCATTTCGAAGGTGGCGACATGGATGATATGTTTGATGACATTTTCGGAAATATGTTCCATGGAGGAAGTGCTTCAGGTCGCAGCAGAAGGACATCAGGATTTACCGGAGGATTTGGAGGTGAAAGCTTTAAATCAAAAGGTTCTGATATTAAGGCAGGTATCACTGTAGGATTTGACGAGGCTGCATTTGGTGGAGATAAGGTTATTACTCTGAGTAATCCGGAAAATCCAGGACAACCGGGACAGTCACTGAAGGTTCATATTCCGGCAGGTATTGATAACGGAAAGTCAATCCGTTTAAGAGGAAAGGGAATGCCGGGAACCGGTGGTGGTGAAGCCGGAGATCTTCTGTTGAAAGTAACAGTTGCTCCGAAACCTGGATATGAGCGAAAAGGTATGGATGTATATACAACCGTATCTGTTCCGTATACAACAGCTGTGTTCGGAGGTGAGGCATTGGTTCATACACTGTATGGAGATGTTATGTGTAAGATTAAAGAGGGAACACAATCGGGTTCCAAGATTCGTCTGAGAGGTAAGGGAATTGTTTCGATGAAAGATTCATCCGTTCACGGAGACCAGTATGTGACAATTCAGATTGAAGTGCCAAGAAACTTAAGTCCGCAGGCAAGACAGAAATTAAAAGAGTTTGAAGAAATCTGTCAGGGGAGTTCAAGAACAGCATAAATAGATGAAAAGACCAGAGGCTTGTTTTACAAATTGAAACAAGAACCTCTGGTCTTTTCTGCTGTTTAGAATATTGCTGTAGCTGTTTAGAAGTTACTGTGAGCAGTAACGTTTTGCACAGGTACAATTTATAGCCACTGACTCAGAAATTTGGAGCCAGTAACAAACGAATTATAATTGGGATTCTGCTAGTCACGTTCCCAACGACCGGAAGCACCACATGGAAGAACCAATCCTGAATCTGTAACAGGAAGTCCGATCTCCTGAGAATCTACATGTCCGTTCCAAGGTTTTAATTCAGTTGAGATCATGTAGGTAAGTACGGCAGGAGCAAGTCCTGTTGTATAAGAATTCACAAGGAAGAACAGTGCGTCCTTGGAAAGAATCTTTGTACAAAGCTTGATGAGTGGATGGATCATATCTTCAATCTTCCAGATCTCGCCTTTTGGTCCACGCCCATATGACGGCGGATCCATAATGATTGCATCATAAGTGTTGCCACGGCGGATCTCGCGCTCAACGAACTTCACACAGTCATCGACAAGCCAGCGGATCGGTGCATCTCCCAGACCGGAAGAAACCGCATTCTCCTTTGCCCATGTCACCATACCCTTAGATGCATCTACATGAGTAACCTGCGCTCCGGCAGCTGCCGCTGCAAGTGTAGCACCTCCGGTATAAGCAAAAAGGTTCAGCACCTTGACCGGACGTCCAGCATTCTTAATCTTCTCAGAGAACCAGTCCCAGTTAGTTGCCTGCTCAGGGAAGAGTCCTGTGTGCTTGAAACTAAATGGTTTTAAATTAAATGTGAGAGAACCGTAATGGATCTGCCACTGCTGTGGGAGACTAAAAAACTCCCATTCACCGCCACCCTTTTTGCTACGGTGATAATGTCCGTTCATCTCTTTCCAACCGCGGTTCTTCTTAGGAGTATCCCAGATGACCTGCGGGTCCGGACGGACAAGAAGATAATTTCCCCAACGCTCAAGCTTTTCGCCACCTGAGCAGTCAAGAATTTCGTAATCTTTCCAATTATCTGCAATCCACATAATAATTACCTTTCTGCGTCTGTGATTTCTGTAGTATCCTCGTAAGTGCTGTCTGAGGAATCATCATAGGAAACGGTATTTTCCTGTTTCTAGTTCTCGGTCTTACCCTGTACGGTGTCTTTCACGGAGAAGATCTGGGACTGATCTGGGAAAATCTCAAAAAAGCAGATATCCGTTATCTCTTCCCGGCGGTTATCTGTGTGGTATTTTTTATCTGGGGAGAGTCGATCATCATTCATTATCTGCTCGATACGTTGCAGATCCGGCTGAAAAAATGGAAGTGTTTCCTGATTTCTTCCGTAGGTTTCTTTTTCAGCTGCATCACACCGTCGGCAAGCGGCGGACAGCCGATGCAGATGGTGTATCTGAAAAAAGAAAAGATTCCGATCTCGGTATCCTCGGTGGTGCTGATGATCGTAACGATCACCTATAAACTGGTACTGGTGATGCTTGGATTATTTGTGCTGTTCTTTCAGCCGCGGATCAAGGATACCTATATGCAGGATGTGATGCCGGTGATGTGGCTTGGTCTGTGGTTAAATGTGTTCTGTGTGGCATTTATGCTGCTGCTGACCTTTCACCCGCAGCTGATGCGCCAGATTCTGGTCAAAGGACATGAAGTTCTTGTAAAAATGCATATCCTGAAAAAGAAGACCTCCCGTCTGGAAAAACTGGAAAATGCCATGGACGAGTATCAGAAGACAGCAGAATATCTGAAAGCAAAGGTACGGGGAACGCTCCAGATCGGGGAGGATGCCTATATTGCAGAGGCTCTCGGATGCCCCGTGGTAGGGGATTTCCGCGTCAGGGATATGGCAGCCGGAGGGCTGGGAGCACCGCTTGTCCCTTATGTC
>OGYY01002165.1_pt1 | contig 15002 bp, 10 predicted proteins | sample 1576671 | NCBI WGS metagenome assembly OGYY01 (sample SAMEA3541593, study PRJEB24748) | human gut metagenome | biome: human gut; feature: human-associated habitat; material: faeces | place: China | collected 2012 | reverse complement strand
ATGCATCCTTTTGGCATACCTAAAGTGTAACTTAGGCTTTAGGTAAATTATACCAACCCTCGCCGCCTTGTCAATACCAAATACCCGTTGTGTAAAACTATCACACGCCCTACCAAAACGCGTGTTTGGTACTCTGTTTTCCAAAAAATAGGGATTCTTCCTCCCCTTCGTAAAAAATCTCTATGGTCTCCACACGGAGTTTATCCGCACCATGGTATTCATACATGGAATCAAAAAGGTTTACAGATATAATAGCGGTATTCTGCTGCTTTTCCTGTGCAGACAATTTTATAGGACTATTATTCCGTTCGATATACAGGTTTTTATCCAGCCACTTTTTACCGCTCCAGTTTGTATACTTTTCGGGGGCTTTTATTATATCGGCTATCGAATTGATCTGGTTCTCCCCACAGACCGGTTTCCATTCCTCTTTTTTATCCATACGGTCGTGATAAACATACCCTACCTTGGTTGGTGGAATCGCCCCGTCCTCAATTATCACGCGGTACCCGCCTGCGGTTTCCGCCTCACCCTCGTAGGCCACGGCCGTAAATAGGATTTTGGCAATGGTCTTAGAGGACATGTTTCGCCAGTAAACACCGTCGCAATTATAAAACCGCGTAAAAATACCGCCTTCCGTCTTAGGAATGCTTCTTACGTCCGTTCCCATAATACGGATAGCGCCCCGCACCTCTTTTTCACTGAATATCACCTCATCGGTTTTCGGAACCGTGGGATCGGGTATCGGGGTGCCGGTTATGATATACTGTTTTCGTTTAGTTTTCTTTGTCCGGGCGGCCGTCGTTATGACCGATGCTCCGGTGGCGGACGAAGCTTCATGCGCCATCGGCCCGCCGGTTGTCGTCGTGCCGTCGGATGGCGGTTTCGTCTGTCCATCCGGCGCCGTGGCCACCGTGGTTGTTGTGGGCGCTTTAAAATCCATGACTGGCGCCAATATTTCTCCGTTATAGTCTTCCGACTCGCACGCCGTGCAGCCCATTAAAAGCAGCGCCGCCGCCAACGCACCAAAAATCCTTTTATTCATCTCATTCCTCTCCCTTGGCTCTAATTATAAGTGTAAATAAAATAAATGCAAGAGGATAAGGCTAATTTGTGCCATTATTCATCCCGCATCCGGAGGATGCCGCGTAGCTGCTTTCCCTCGCAATTGACAAGGTCCATCCGGGAGGGTACAATGAAGTTATTGTTAAGAAAGGGATGTGTATTCGCCATGAATTTTCATCGTTTACATATGGCTCTGCAAGGGTTGACTGTTTACCGGCGGCTTCTGGATCAGCCGGTTACCGGCGCCCTGACGAAATTGGTCTCTGCGGCCGCGCAGGGAGACGACAACGCGATATGCGGGGCATGGGGCCATTTATGCGGCGTATTGATCGACCGGAAACAGTTTGACAGCCTGCCCGCAGCCGTGGCTGGCGAGATACTGGCTGACGACAACCAATTTGTCTCCGCTGTCGCGGCCGGGGATGAGCTTTCCCCTCTGCTGGAAGCCGCGGCAAGGCAGGATCTGCGCACGCTGTACCAGGCGGCGACCCTGTCGTCGGAGCTGCTGGCCGACTGTCCGGACATGCCTCCCCTGCCCCGCTATGGAACCGCTGCCGCCCCCGCTCCGATGGACCGGCCGTGGGAGGAACAGCTCAAAGCCGTCGCCGCCTATCACGCTACCCATGGCTGCGGCCGGTTTTCCTCCCACAAAGCGTTTCTCTGGCGGGCCGGCCGCCTGCTGCCGGTGGAGCATCCCGATCCCATCCGCCTGCACCAGCTCAAGGATTACGACTATCAGCGGCAGGTGGCTATAGACAACACGCGGGCTTTCCTCAACGGCTTTTCCGCCAACAACATGCTGCTTTACGGCGACCGCGGCACGGGGAAATCGTCGCTGGTCAAGGCCCTGCTCAACCATTTTGCCGACCGGGGCCTGCGAATGATCGAGGTCCCCAAAGAGTTTCTCCGCGAGCTGCCCGACCTCACCGACCTGCTGGCCGGCGTGCCCATGAAATTTATTATTTTTATCGACGACCTGTCCTTTTCACAGAACGACGACAATTTCGGCGCACTGAAGGCCGTGTTGGAAGGCGGATTGGCCGCGCGGCCTGAAAACGTGCTGATTTATGCCACCTCCAACCGCCGTCACCTGCTGCGGGAGACCTTTGCCGACCGGCAGGGGGACGAGGTGCATCACGCCGATACCATACAGGAAGCGGTCTCCCTCTCCGACCGCTTCGGCATCAGCCTTACCTTCCTTATCCCTGACAAAGAACGCTTCCTGCGCATTGTGGAGCAGCTTGCCGAAGACCGGAAGCTGGACGTTGACCGGGAGGCCCTGCTGGCAGCCGCCGAGCGGTGGGCACTGGAACGCGGCTCCCGCTCCCCCCGGTACGCCAAGCAGTTTATTGCCGACACCGAGGCCCGGCTGGCCATGGGGCAAACGCTGTGAGCTGGCTGGCCGCCCGGCGGCGAAAAAAAGAGGCGGGCGAAACCCTTGCCCTGCTGGCCCGGCTGGACGGCCGTGAAATACAGTACGCCACCCGGCGGGAACCAGATGAAAACGGCAATCCCTCGGAAACGGTGCTGGGCAAGGGCGGCCGGCTGTGGCTGCACGGGGATGAGGTGCTGGTATCCAGCCGCGCGGCGGACCTGTTTCGCTGCGGCATGGGCCATGTGGAGGCCGGCGAGCTGATGAGCGGCGACGGGCTGGTGCTGAAAGGCGTCAACGCCCTTACTGGTCGGGAGGAAACCGTCGTGGCGTACTATCTTTATTTCCGTTAGGCCCGGTCCTCACCCGGCGGTTAGCGTAGTGGACGTTCCCTTTCGTAGCATTTCTTATCGTTTCTGTGACATCGGCAAGCTGCCGCCGTCCTGAGCCCCTGTAAAAAGCCCCCGAGGAAATGTTCCATTTCCTCGGGGGCTTTTCATTTTTATATAGGTTTATTTCAAAGCAGCGACAGCGGCGGCGATATCCTTTTCCACCAACGGGCGCATACTGTCCGCATAAGGCGAGGTATCCGCGTTCAACAGCGCTTTGCGGATGCACGCTTTTAAATCCGGACGGGCGCTTGCAATCAGGGGCAGCGCCCCGATACACTGGCGGGAGGCAATCGGCTTTTGATCGGTAATGTGCGTAAGGTACGCCTCGATCACGCCATCCAGCCGGCGGTCGGTATCCCACCGGGCGTTGGCCGCAATCAGCCACAGGCCCCGGATGCGCATATAGGAACTGCTGTCGTCCAGCATAGCCGCAAACGTATCAAAATACGGATACACCGCCGCCGAATGCTCGCTGATCGCCTGTAATTCACACAGGGCCACGTGCGCGCGGCGGTTGTCCCGATCGCGCAGGGTCTCAACCAGCACGTCAATAGTATCCATATCCGCCCCCCTCTCCTATTATCCCCAGTGTAGCCTCCCCTATAAAGAATGTCAACGGGGCCGAAACGAAACAACTCCCACAGGCATAAATCATGCCTGTGGGAGGAGCTTTATATCCGCCAGATATCGCGGGCGTATTCCGCGATGGTGCGGTCGCTGGAAAATATACCGGACCGCGCCGTATTGATCAGCCCCTTGCGGGAAAATTCATTCGCATCGCGGGAATCCCGGTTGATCCGGTCCCGCGTATCGCAGTAAGAGCGGAAATCCTCCAAGAGGAAATAGGGGTCCGGCGCATGCCATGACGCCCCCTCAAGCAGGGCGGCGCGCAGCTCGGCAAACCAGCCGGTTCCCCCGTCGTCCAGCGTACCGTCGGTCAGGGCGTCGATTACCCGCCGCAGGCGGGGATCGCTTTCATAAAGCTCCTGCGGCCGATACGCCTGCCGCCGCGAGGCAAGCTGTTCCACCCGATCGCCGCAGATGTAAATGTTCTCCTCCCCCACCCGTTCGGCAATCTCCACATTGGCGCCGTCATAAGTGCCCAGCGTCACCGCGCCGTTCATCATCATTTTCATATTACCCGTGCCGCTGGCCTCGGTGCCGGCGGTGGATATCTGCTCCGACACGTCCGCCGCCGGAATGATTTTTTCCGCGTAGGACACGTCATAATTGGTCACGTACACCACCTGCATCCGGTCGTGCATATCCGAATCGCTGTTGACCAGCCGGGCCACTTCATGGATCACTTTGATGATCGCCTTAGCCCGGATATAGCCCGGCGCGGCTTTGCCGCCGAAAAGATATGCCGTGGGCATAAAATCGGCCAGGGCGCCTTCTTTCAGCCGGTAATAGGTATCCAAAATCGACAGTGCGTTGAGCAGCTGCCGCTTATACTCATGCAACCGTTTGACCTGTACATCCAGCAGGAAGTCGGCGCGCAGGGACAGCCCTTCCTTTTGAACGATATAATCGGCTAGCCGTCGCTTATTCTCCCGCTTGATTTCACGGAAGCGCTCCATAAACGCCCCATCCCGCGCATACGGCTCCAGCCGACTCAGCTGTTCCAGATCGGTAATCCAACCGTCCCCGATCGTGTCGGTAATCAGTGAGCTGAGCCCCGGATTGGCCAGCGCCAACCAGCGGCGTTGGGTGACGCCGTTGGTTTTGTTGCTGAACCGTTCCGGAAAAAGCCGGTACCAATGCGCCAGCACGGAGGTTTTTAAAATTTCGGTGTGCAGCCTGGCCACCCCATTGGTGGAATGGGTGGCATAAACCGCCAGCCGCGCCATATGCAGGGTGTCGCCGTCGATGATTGGGAAACGGCGTGCCTCCTCTCCACGCAGGCCAGCCGCCGGCAATTCCTTTTTCAGCCGGTCGTCGATAGCCTTAATCACCGGGTAAATATGGGGCAGCACCAGGCGGAACAGGGTCACGTCCCACGTCTCCAGCGCCTCGGGCAGCACTGTATGGTTGGTATAGGCAAAGGTGTCCCGCGCCACGGCAAACGCCTCCTCAAAGGAAAGCTCCCCGCCCTCGCTCAGCAGGCGGATCAGTTCCGGGATGGCCACGGTCGGGTGGGTATCGTTGAGCTGGATGGCATGGGTTTCGGCAAACCGGCGCGGATCGCCTCCCTCCTCCCGGAACCGGCGCAGCATATCCTGCAGGGAGGCGCTGGTAAAGAAGTACTGCTGTTTGAGCCTCAGCTTTTTTCCCTCGGCCCCGTCGTCGTTGGGATAAAGCACCATCGTAATCGCCTCGGCGTCGTTGCGCTGCTTTAGCGCCGCATCGTACTGCTGGCTGTTAAACAGCGTAAAATCCATTGGCGTCACCGCCTCCGCCTGCCACAGGCGCAGGTTGTTGATGGTTTGCCCGCCATAGCCGATCACCGGCATATCATAGGGAACCGCCCGAACGGTCTGCCCCGCGAAGGTTACCAGCACAGCGTCGGCATCGCATCGGCGCGACCAGGGATCGCCAAAACGCAGCCAGTCGTCCGCCGCCTCCTGTTGGAACCCCTCGCGGAACGACTGGCGGAACAACCCGTACCGGTAGCGGATGCCGTAGCCGTCCAAAGGGATCCCCTGCGTCGCCGCAGAATCCAGAAAGCAGGCTGCCAGCCGTCCAAGTCCGCCGTTGCCAAGGGCCGCGTCCTCAATTTCCTCTAACAGCCGCACATCTATACCCCGCCCACGTAGCAGCGCTTCGGTTTCTTTTAACAGGCCCATATTCAACAGATTGGCGTACACCATGCGGCCAATCAGGAATTCCGCCGAAAAATAGGCTGCGCGGCGGCCGGTATGCGGGCTTTTCCATGTCGGGGCAACCTGGGTCATTGCGGCGGTGGATACCGCCTCGTACCATTCCCGGGCGGTCGCCCTTTCCACCGCTTTCCCGGCAGCGGCGCGCAGCAGCGCTTCCACTTGTTCTCCAAACGCGTTCGTTTCCGTCATAACGGCGCTCCTTCCCTGTCGTAGGTAACCGCCAGCTCCCGCAGCCGCTCGGCCAGCTTGTCGCTCCACGCATCGGCGGGCATCCTCCAGGTCCAGTTGTGATCTCCCACGGTAGAGGGCCGGTTCATTCGCGCCTCACCGCCGCATTCAAGGACGTCCTGCATCTGTACAATCGCCGTATCCGCAACGCTTGCATAGGCCGCGCGGATCAGCGCCCAGGGTAAATCCCTTTTAAAGCGTATATTTAAATACTGCCGGGCATACCGCCATTCTTCCGGAGTCATGTCCGAGGCGTAGCCGGCAACGGTATCGTTATCATGCGTGCCGACATACGCCACCGTATTGGGTGTGTATTTATGCGGCAGGTGATCGTTGCACGGGCCGCCGCTGAAAGCAAACAGCAGCACCTTCATCCCCGGATAACCGGTCTGACGCAGCAGCTCCCGCACGGAATCGTGCAGCACACCAAGATCCTCGGCGATGATACCGGTGTCGCCCCGCGCCAGGTCAATGGCGTCTGTCAGCTTTTTTCCGGGGCCGGGCAGCCAAGCGCCCTCCACCGCCGTTTGGCAGGCGGGCGGTATGGCATAATATCGTACCAACCCGATAAAATGATCGATGCGCAGGCGATCATACAGGCCCGCGCAGGCCGCGATGCGCCGCTTCCACCAATAAAATCCGTCCCGTTCCATGGCGCCCCAATCGTAGAGCGGATTGCCCCACCGCTGCCCATCCGCGGAAAAATCGTCCGGCGGCACACCAGCTATCTGCCGCGGCGCGCCCTCATCGTCCAACTGAAATAAATCCCGGTTGGCCCAAACGTCCGCGCTGTCCTCCGCCACATAAATGGGGATATCCCCAATCAGCTCGATGCCCCTTTCATGGGCGCGGCCGCGCAGCTCACGCCACTGGTCAAAAAACCAGAACTGACAGGCCTTGTGAAACGTCATTTCCTCCCGGAAGGTTTCCCGGCAGGTGCGCAGCGCCTCTTCCCGGCGGAGCCGGATAGCGGCATCCCATTCTCTCCAGGAACGGCCGCCATAATGCTCCTTAAGCGCCATGAACAGCGCATAATCGTCCAGCCAGTCCCGTTCACGCTCGCAAAACTCCACAAACCGTTCACTGCGGCTGTCCCACTGCTCAAACGCCTGGCGAAGCAGCACCGCACGGGTGCGGCGGACATGGCTGTAATCCACCCGTTCCTCATCCGGGCAAATCGCGGCGGCTACCTGCCTTTTAGTCAGCAGCCCCCGCTGCTGAAGCCGGTCAAGATCAATAAAATATGGATTCCCCGCAAATGCCGAATAGGACTGGTAGGGGCTGTTTCCATATCCGGTTGGCCCCAGCGGCAGCACCTGCCAGCAGGATTGCCCGGCCTGTTCCAGCCGGTCGAGAAACGCATACGCCGCCGCTCCCAGGGACCCGATGCCATATGGAGAGGGCAAGCTGCTGATCGGCAGCAAAATGCCGGCCTGCCGCCGGCGTCTGGATTGCATGCGGGCATTCCCCCGTTTCATAATCAATACCTCTTACTAATGTAAGCGGATTTAAAGCGTTTATGCGCCTGTCGGCTCATTTTTAAAGCTTTGCCGCCATTTGGGGCGCACAAACTCGCCGGACCACCCGCCGCCGGGTGTCCGCTTTTGGGCTATCGGCTCTAATTTGCGTGAAAAAGGGATTACGGCTATGTGTCCTTCGGCATCCGGCGGGCCAGCCGGGCCGGCGGGTAGGTGCCCGAGCCGCCGAACCTCCCGATTTTGATCGCTTCAAAAACTTCCTGCCGGCTTGCGCCCGCATGTAAGCAGCTTCGATATGGTTGACACACATTCATCGCAGCGGGTCACAATGGAACTAGCCAGTCCCATCAATGCTCTATGCGTTTTATCGATGGCTCCCGCCGTATACGTTTCCTCATCCAGCGCGCCGAACTGTGTAAAAACGCATCTTTCTCCGCCTTATAGGTTAAGCGGTTACTCCGCATTTATCCATATCCATGTCACACGTCTCCGGTTCTGCTCCTATTGCCGGTTATAATTGGGAATGGTGTCCTGTTTTGACGAACCGCCGGACAAGCGCGGGCCCCTGCTCACACATCTGCGTCCGTATCCTTATCGTTCGTTCCAGTATTTGCGATCCAATCCGCGGTACTGCACCGCCTCCGCCACATGAGGCGCGTCAATAACCTCCGCGCCTTCCATATCGGCGATGGTACGGGATACCTTCATCAGCCGGTCCCAGGCACGGGCCGACAGCCCCATGCGTTCAAATGCCTGTTTCATCAAGCGGGCGGCGGCCTCCGTAAGCGGGCAAAGCTCTTTCAGCCGCCCCGCCGGGATGTCTGCATTGCTGCTGACATCCGTACCGGCAAAGCGATCCTTTTGGATGCGGCGGGCTGCGTTGACCCGCGCCCGCATCGCCGCCGAAGATTCGCCTTTCTGGTGCGCGGACAGCTCTTCAAACTTGACCGGCGGCACTTCGATGTGCAGGTCGATGCGATCGAGCAACGGCCCGGAAATGCGGGCCAGATACTGTTTGGCCGCGGTCGGCGTACAGGTGCACGACCGTTCCGGGTGCCCAAAATATCCACAGGGGCAGGGATTCATCGCCGCCACCAGCATACAGCGGCAGGGATACGTCAGCGAGCTGTTGACACGGGACACCGTGATTTGTCCGTCCTCCAGCGGTTGGCGGAGGCTTTCCATCGCCGCGCGTGAAAATTCCGGGAATTCATCCAGAAATAAGACCCCGTTATGCGCCAGCGATACCTCGCCCGGCTTGGGCACCGCCCCGCCGCCGGTCAGCCCCGCCGTAGAAATATTGTGATGCGGCGACCGGAAAGGTCGTGCCGCCAGCAGACCCCGTCCGGCGGGCAAAGTGCCGGCCACCGAATGGATTTTGGTCGCCTCCAACGCTTCGGCTGCGGTCATATCCGGTAAAATCGTAGGCAGCCGCTTCGCCAGCATGCTTTTCCCCGATCCCGGCGGGCCGATCAGTAGCACGTTGTGCGATCCCGCCGCCGCCACCTCCAGCGCGCGGCGGGCGGTTTCCTGCCCCATCACGTCGGCAAAATCCAGAATCCCGTCCCGGGCGGCAGCGTCTGCCGGAAGCGTCACCGCCACCGGCAGGGGAAAGCGCCCTTCGAGATGAGCCACCAGGGACACCACCGTATCGACCGGGTAGACGGAGATGCCGTCCACCACAGCCCCTTCGGCGGCGTTGGCTGTCGGGACAAATACCTCTTTCATGCCGGCATCCCGCGCGGCCACCACCATAGGCAGTACGCCCCGCACCGGCCGCAGCTCTCCGCCCAGGGACAGTTCCCCCACAAAGGCCTGCCGTTTCAGGGGGGCGCTCAACTGCCCGCTGGCTTTCAGCAGCGCCAGCAGCAGCGGCAGGTCATAAATCGGCCCTTCCTTACGGATATCCGCCGGGGCCAGATTGATTGTCACCCGGCTGATCGGGTAGGTATAGCCATTATTTTTCAGCGCGGCACGCACCCGGTCGCGCGATTCGCGCACCGCCGCGCCGGGAAGCCCCACCACATCGAATCCGGGCAGGCCCCCGGACAAATCCGCTTCCACATCGACCATAAATCCGTCGATGCCCAGTAGTCCCATACTTTTTACATGGGCCACCATATCGTGTCCCTCCCCATTTTAAACATCCTTGCCGCCACCGTCAGCGGCGATTCCGGCGCACCAGCGCCAATACCAGTTTTTTAATTTCCACAACCACCCACATAACAAGCGCCAGCAGAACCACCTGTCCCCACTGTCCGCCGGTCAGCGCCTCGACGCCGAATATGGGGTTGAGGCCGGGGATGACGATAACCGCCACCATCAGCAGGGCCGACACGATCGTGGCCCCCACCATATACCAGTTGCTGTGCAGCCCAATCCGCAGCATGGAATGGGACGACCGCGCGTTGAAAGCATGCACAAGCTGCGAAAAGGCCAAAGTAGCAAAAGCCATGGTCGCCCCGCTGAGCTGGTACCCGATCAGCGTCAGCACACCGATCAGCAGGCCCTGCAGCACGACTTCTAATCCCATTCCGTGGGCAAAAAAGCTCTCCTTTTTGCCTCGCGGCGCCTGTGTCATAATATCCTTTTCCGCCGGTTCCATCCCCAGCGCCAGCGCCGGCAAGCTGTCGGTCACCAAATTGATCCACAGAAGCTGCACCGGGGACAGGGGCGATTCCCGCCAGATCAGCATGGCGATGAATACCGCCATGATCTCGCCCAGATTACAGGACAGCAGGAAATGCACACCCTTGCGGATATTGTCGTAAATACCGCGTCCTTCGCGTACCGCGGTCACGATGGTGGCGAAGTTGTCGTCGGTCAGAATCATATCCGCCGCACCCTTAGCCACGTCCGTGCCGGTTACGCCCATGGCGCAGCCGATGTCGGCGGCTTTCAGGGCCGGCGCATCGTTGACGCCGTCGCCGGTCATAGCCACTACCTGCCCGGCTTTCTGCCAGGCTTTGATGATCCGCAGCTTGTCCGCGGGCGTCACCCGGGCGTATACCCGGTAATGCTTAATGTTGTCGAACAGCTCCTCGTCAGACAGCTTCGCCAGCTCTTCGCCGGTGATGGCCTCGCTGTCGTCATGCAGGATGCCGAGCTGCCGCGCGATGGCCGACGCCGTGCGGACATGGTCGCCGGTGATCATCACCGTCTGGATACCCGCGCTGCGACAATCGCGGATGGCCCGCACCGCCTCCGGCCGCGGCGGATCAATCATCCCCACCAGGCCCGCAAACGTCAGGTCGTTTTCCAGATCCTCCGGCCGGCAGTCCACCGGCACTTCTTCGATATATTTGTAGGCTACGGCCAGCACCCGCAGGGCGTCGCGGCCCATTTCCTCATAGGCTTTCTCCACGCCGGCATCATACCCGGAGGAACACCGCCCACACAAGATTTCGGGAGCGCCCTTGACCACCACCAGCTTGCGCCCATTCACGAGGTGGACGCTGGACATCAGCTTGCGGTCAGAATCAAACGGCAGCTCCATAAGGCGGGGGTTTTCCGCCAGCAGCATGTCCTTGCTGAGTCCCTGCTCCAGCGCATAAACCAGAATCGCCGTTTCAGTGGGATCGCCCACGGCCCGGATGTTGCCGTCCACCTCCTGTACGGAGCTGTCTGTACAAAGGGCGCCCATACGGATGACGGACATCATGGCCTCGGACGGGGATTCCCCCAGTTCCTCCAGCCGGCCGTCGGCATATGCCATCTTCAGGGTCATGCGGTTCTGCGTCAGTGTGCCGGTCTTGTCCGAGCAGATCACGGATGCGCTGCCCAGCGTTTCCACCGCCGGCAGGCGGCGGATGATCGCGTGTTTTTTCACCATCCGCTGCACGCCCAGCGCCAACACGATGGTGACAATAGCGGGCAGTCCCTCCGGTATGGCGGCCACCGCCAGGGAGATGGAGGTCATCAGCATCTCCATCCAGCCCAGGTTATCCAGCAGTCCCACCACAAAAATGATCGCACAGATCCCCAGCGCCAGGAAGCCGAGATATTTCCCGAGCTGCTCCAGCCGCCTCTGAAGCGGCGTGGTGCCGGCTTCCTCCCGGTCGAGCATACCGGCAATTTTGCCCATTTCGGTAAACATGCCGGTTTCCACCACCACCGCGCGGGCGTGGCCGTACGCCACCGCACATCCCGCATAGGCCATATTCAGCCGGTCGCCCAGCGGGGCCATGTCCAGCACCTCGGCGTCTTCGTCCTTTTCCGCCGGCACCGATTCCCCGGTCAGCGCCGATTCGTCACAGCGCAGAGATGCCGTTTCAAGGAGCCGGCAGTCGGCGGGCACCATGTCCCCGGCCTCCATCTCCACGATGTCTCCCGGCACCAGCTCCGTCGAGGGCCGTGTGTTCAGCACGCCGTCCCGCCAGACCCTCGCCGCCGGGGACGACAGGCTCTTCAGCGCGTCCAGGGCCTTTTCCGCCTTGCTCTCCTGCAAAACGCCCAGCACGCCGTTGACCAGAACGATCAGCACAATCACCGCCGGCTCAATCCAGTCCGCCTCCTCGCCGTTCACAGCATGGTATACGCTCATGCCCAGCGAAATCGCCGCCGCGATCAGCAGGATGATGACCATACCGTTTTTCAGCTGGTCGCCGAACCGCTGCAGCAGGGTACGCGGCGGTTTTTCTTCCAGCTTGTTCTTACCGTATTTCTGAAGCTTGGCCTGCGCTTTTTCCTCCGTAAGACCGGTCCCCGGATTGGTTTCCAGCTTGTCCAGCACGGCCCTAACCTGTTCACTGTGCCAAATCAAGAGTCTTCCCCCTTTGATTGCTTTCGGATATTTTATCCAGTATACCGCTTAACAAACCGCTCTGTAAAGAATTTTCAGTCGAAAAGGCATGATTAAACGGGGCAGCAGGCCACGGCCACGCGGGAATCCGCTGTGCCATAATACAGAAAATACTGGCCTTTGAACCGCACCAGGCCCTCGATAAAGCAGGTGGGCATCACCTGACCCGCCAGCTCAAAGGGCTCGGACGGCGACAGGAACGGCTGTGACGTGCGGGCCAGCACCTGTGTGGGATTGTCCCTGTCCAGCAGCGCCTGCCCCGGCTGGTACATGGTGTCGTGTCCCCCCAGGCGCCGAGGATTCGCTCCCTTACCGTTGTAAAGCAGCAAAATGCCGTCATCTGTAAGGATGGCGGGCGGACCCGGTTCGCAGAGCATCTCGTCATATCGTCCCCGGCGGGGGCCCATAACCGGATAGAGCGCTGTCTCCGCCGCACCGTCGGGACGGAATTCCACCGGCTCCCATACCAGCAGGTCGTCCGACACCGCGGCGTAAATATGCCCCTCTCCCCAGTACATCCAGTAGCGGCCGTCGATTTTTTGGGCAACGCACCGGTCGCCCTCAAACGCGCACACCACCGACCCGGATTTGCAGTACAAATTCGCGAAGCGGCCGTCGTGCGCCTGCCGGAACACCGGCCCATGCTTCTCCCATGTGAGCAGGTCGCGGGACGACGCGGCGCAAAGCCGCGCCAGTCGGCCGTTATAAGCGGTGTAGAGCATCACATACAGACCGTCCTCCCGCTCACAGACCCGGGGATCCTCACAGCCGCCGTCCCATTCCTCGTCCTCGCGCCCGTCGGGGGCCGGGTACAGCACTGGTTCGGGCATAGTTTCAAAATGCAGGCCGTCCCCGCTCACCGCCAGCCCGATGCGGGAGGTGCCCGCGTGTGTGCCGACCGTGTCTTCCGCCCGGTAAAGCAGGTATACCTTGTCCTCCCGCACAACGGCCGCGGGATTGAACACATCCTTTTCCTCCCAGTGAACAGGCGCCTGCCGCATCGGGCAGTGGAACACCGAGCCCGGTTGGGGCGTCAGACAGGGGTTGGCCTCCCCGGCCTTACAAAACGGCCCCCATGCCCAGGTTGCGCTTGTTTCGCTGTACATGCCGCATCCCTCCATCCGGCTGCTGCCGGTAATGATTTTGGCACTAGTATACTCCATTTCTGTCCATTTGGCAAAGTCTTCCTTGCCAAGCCTTTTTCAATCGTCTATAATGCTGGTACACAGCGAAAGGGAAAACCGCTCCCCTTTCTCCCTGACGGATATTTCATGGCTATAAGGAGGATCGCCTATGGAACACGTGGATGTCGCCGTCATCGGCGGCGGGGCCGCCGGCTTGTGCGGAGCCGTGATGCTGGCCCGCGGAGGCGCGCAGCCGGTGGCGGTGTTTGAAAAGGCCGCGCGGGCGGGCCGCAAGCTGATTTCCACCGGCAATGGCACCTGCAACATCACCAACCGCGATCTCTCCCTGTCCCATTATCATGGACAGGAACCCGCCTTTGCCCGTACCGCGCTGGCGAGCTTTACCGGGGCGGATACCCGCGTGTTTTTCCGCTCCATCGGGGTGGAGTGCGTGGACGAGCCGGACGGGCGGGTGTATCCCCGCAGCCGGCAGGCGGGCAGCGTACTCGACTGCCTGCGGATGGCCTGTGCGGAAAACGGCGTTATCCTCCATACCGGCCGCGCCGTAACCGCCATAAAACCACAAAAGAATGGCTTTATCCTCACTACGGCGGACGGCTCTGTTACGGCGCGGCGAGTGATGGTGGCGGCCGGCGGCGCGGCCGCGCCGGCGCTGGGCGGAGGAAACGACGGGTACGCTCTGCTGGCCGCTCTCGGCCATACCCGCACGCCGCTTTTCCCCTCCATCGTACAGCTCCGCACAGACACGACCTATATTAAAGCGGTTAAAGGCATCCGGGCAGAGGCGGTCGTGACCCTGTCCGGGGCCGGCGGAACGCTCTCCCGGCAGGGAGAAGTTCTGTTTACGGAATACGGCCTGTCCGGCCCGGCGGTGATGGCCATTTCCCGCTTGGCTGGGGATTGGGAACGGCAAAAAAAGGGGGCCATGACCGCCCATCTCGACCTGCTGCCGGATATCCCCGCCGACCGCGTGTCCTCTCTTTTGACTGCCCGGCTCGCATGGCCGGCGCGGGAAGCGGGCGATTTTCTCACCGGCTTCCTGCATAAACGGGTGGGTCAGACCCTGCTGCGGGCCGCGGGCATATCCCTGTCCCGGCCGGTCGGATCGCTCACCCCCGCCGAGGTGAACGCCGTAGCCGCGCTGCTGAAAGGCTGGACCATTCCCGTGACCGGGACGCAGGGGTTCGGCGGGGCGCAGGTCACGGCAGGCGGCATCCGCACGGCCGAATTCGACCCGGCCACCCTACAGTCCCGGCTAGTGCCGGGACTGTACGCCGCCGGCGAGGTGCTGGACATCGACGGCGACTGCGGCGGCTACAATCTGCAATGGGCCTGGAGCTCGGCTGCCGCCGCGGCCCGCCACATCACAGGAGTAACGCCATGATCCACATTACCGGGGTCTCTCTCCCCTTATCCTATACCGACGCCGATCTGCGCCGGGAGGCGACGCGGATTCTGCGTTGTCCGGCAGCGGAGCTGCGCGCCTGCCGGCTTTACCGGCGGAGCGTGGACGCGCGCCGCAAGCCCCATATCGTATTTACGGCCACGCTGGAAGTCTCCCTCGCCGGTGATGAAGCGGCGCGGCTAAAGCGGCTGCGCGATTCCCGCGTGTCGCTGGCCTCCCCGCTGATCTACACCACGCCGGCGGTGCCCGCGGCGCACCTGTCGCCTGTGGTGATCGGGGCCGGCCCCGCCGGCC
>OGYY01002161.1_pt1 | contig 15037 bp, 16 predicted proteins | sample 1576671 | NCBI WGS metagenome assembly OGYY01 (sample SAMEA3541593, study PRJEB24748) | human gut metagenome | biome: human gut; feature: human-associated habitat; material: faeces | place: China | collected 2012 | reverse complement strand
TTTCCATTCCTCGGCAGTGTAGACGGTGAGGCAGCGGTGACCGCAGTTGACGCCCAGGGTGACAAAAAAGGTGTCCCCCAGTTCCGCCCTCAGCTTGGACGGCACGAACAGACGGCTCTTTTCGTCCAGCTTCGCAGGATATTTCCCGATCACGGCGCTCACCTCCCTTTCGCTCCACTTTACTTCCCTTTTGCTCCATGTAGAGACAGTATACTACCCGCAAGGGAAAAAATCAATCTTTTTCTCAGGGATTTTTCGATTTCCGCCAGCCTAAGCAGGTCGGGAAGGATATCGGCCAGCGACTTCACCGCGTCGTCCAGGTCGCCGGAGGTGAACGCGAAGCCATAGGAATAGATATCCTCAGGGTTGGCGGTGCGGGTTTTGACATGCAGCACCGGGATGTCCACGCTCATTACATTGCGGGTTTCAGTTTCGAGAAACACCTCCTGCGTGGGCGCGAGCAGGGCGGTATTCAGCGCCTCGTCGGTCATACTGGCGCGGGCCATAACAAAGTTCTGGCTTGCGGCTTCGATATCGGCCTCCACCTTTTCCCGCAGGCGTTTGTTTTCCCGTACCATATCGAGAAACTGGCGCATCAGCTCATCCCGTTTGTCCTTAAGCAGTTTGTGCCCGCGCACGGCGGTGGTCAGCTTCTTTTTTAACCGGGTCAGTTCCATCCGGGTCGGGTTAATCTGTTGGGTTGCCAAGGGTTACACCCCCTGCTGCTTTCCATAGTATTCGTCCAGGAATTCATCTTTGATACGTTTAAGCTCGCTGCGGGGCAGGATGGAGAGCAGTTTCCAGCCTATGGCCAGCGTCTCCTCAATATCCCGGTTGACGGTATAGCCCTGCGAGACATATTCCTCCTCAAACGCATCCGCGAACTGCGCGTAGAGCTTGTCGATGTCGGTCAGCGCGGCTTCGCCGAGAATGACCATCAGCTCCTTGGCCTCCTTGCCGCGGGCGTAGGCGGCAAAAAGCTGGTTCATAGTGTTCGCGTGGTCGGCACGTGTCTTACCCGCACCAATGCCTTTATCCTTTAGGCGGGATAGGGAGGGCAGCACGTCAATAGGCGGGGTCACGCCCTTGCGGTACAGCTCGCGGCTCAGGATGATCTGGCCCTCGGTGATATAACCGGTCAGGTCGGGGATGGGGTGGGTCTTATCGTCCTCCGGCATGGTGAGGATCGGGATCATGGTGATGCTGCCGGAGCATCCTTTCTGCCGGCCGGCCCGCTCGTACAGGGAGGCAAGGTCGGTATACATATAGCCGGGGTAGCCGCGCCGGCCGGGCACCTCCTTGCGGGCGGCGGAAACCTCCCGCAGCGCGTCGGCGTAGTTGGTGATATCGGTGAGGATGACCAGCACGTGCATGTTTTTCTCAAAGGCCAAGTATTCGGCGGCGGTCAGCGCCATACGCGGGGTAGCGATACGCTCCACCGCCGGATCGTTGGCCAGGTTGATAAACAGCACCGTGCGGTCGATGGCGCCGGTTTCCCGAAAACTCTCGATAAAGAAGTTGGATTCCTCAAAAGTGATACCCATGGCGGCGAACACGACCGCAAAGGGCTCGTCGGTGCCCCGCACTTTGGCCTGTCGGGCAATCTGCGCCGCCAGATTGGCATGAGGCAGGCCGCTGGCCGAGAAGATGGGCAGCTTCTGTCCCCGCACCAGCGTGTTTAGGCCGTCGATGGCTGATAAGCCGGTTTGGATAAACTCCTGCGGATAGTTGCGGGCCGCGGGGTTAATGGGCAGGCCGTTGATATCCCGCCGCTGTTCGGGCAGGATAGCAGGGCCGCCGTCGATGGGACGGCCCAGGCCGTCGAACACCCGGCTGAGCATATCTTCCGACACGCCCAGCTCCATGCTGCGACCTAAAAACCGTACCTTGCTGTTTTCCAGGTTAATACCGGTGGAATTTTCAAAAAGCTGCACCAAAGCGTTGGAGCCATTGACTTCAAGTACCTTGCAGCGGCGTTTCTCACCACTTTGCAGCTCGATTTCGCCCAGCTCGTTGTAGGTGACGCCTTCCACGCCGCGGATCAGCATCAGAGGGCCGGCCACTTCCTGTATGGTTCGGTATTCCTTGGGCATCAGACTTCCTCCTTCTGCTTGAGAGCGTCGATTTCTTCCGACAGCTGCCGGGAAATAGCGTCGTATTCAGAGCGGATATCGTCGTCGGGCGTATATTTGAAGCGACCGATCCGCTCCCGTACCGGAAGCTTCACCAGGTCGTCGATTGAAACGCGGCCAAGCGCCTCGGACGCTTCGGTATAATACAGCAGAATCAGCTCCATCATGGCATACTGCTTGTCAAGGGGCGTATAGGTATCTACCTCATGGAACGCGTCCTGGTGCAGGAAATCCTCGCGGATGGACCGGGCGGCTTCCAGCTTTAAGCGGTCGGAGGGGGACAGGGCGTCCATACCCACCAGCTTGACGATTTCGTCCAGTTCGGATTCCTCCTGCAGCAGCCGCATGATCCGCCCGCGCAGGGACATCCAGTCGCCGCCGGGCACCTGGGCGTCGAACCAGGCGCCCATATTGTCCGCATACAGGGAATAGCTCGTCAGCCAGTTGATGGCCGGGAAATGCCGCCGGTAGGCAAGGGAGGAGTCAAGGCTCCAGAACACCTTAACGATACGCAGGGTGGCCTGGGACACTGGCTCGGAAATATCGCCGCCGGGAGGGGACACGGCCCCGATGACGGACAGCGCGCCCTGACGGGGATCGCTTCCCAGGGTGCTTACGCGGCCGGCCCGCTCATAGAACTGTGCCAGCCGGCTGCCCAGATAGGCAGGATAGCCCTCCTCGCCGGGCATCTCTTCCAGTCGGCCCGACATCTCGCGCAGGGCCTCCGCCCAGCGCGAGGTGGAATCGGCCATCAGCGCCACCGAATAGCCCATGTCGCGGAAATATTCCGCGATGGTGATGCCGGTATAGATGGAGGCTTCCCGCGCCGCCACCGGCATATCGGAGGTGTTGGCGATCAGTACCGTGCGCTGCATCAGAGAATAACCGGTTTTGGGATCTTTCAGCTCCGGGAATTCATTAAGCACGTCCGTCATTTCATTGCCCCGCTCGCCGCAGCCGATATACACCACGATATCGGTTTCGGCCCATTTGGCGAGCTGGTGCTGCACCACGGTTTTACCGCTGCCGAAAGGACCGGGCACCGCCGCTACGCCGCCTTTGGCAATGGGGAACAGGGTGTCGATAACCCTCTGTCCGGTGACCAGCGGATGGTCGGGCGGCAGCTTTTCCTTATAAGGCCGGCCGACGCGCACCGGCCATTTCTGCATCATGGTGAGCGGATGCTCCCCGCCCTTGTCGTCACGGATAACAGCCACGGTTTCGGTGATGGTGAAGTCGCCTTCCGTGACAGAGGCAACCGTGCCGCCCATGCCGTCCGGCACCATAACGCGGTGCTCGACAATGGGGGTTTCCTGCACGGTGCCCAGGATGTCGCCCGACACCACGGTGTCGCCCGCTTTCACAGTCGGGACAAAGTGCCATTTCTGCTCCCGGTTCAGGGAGGGCACCTCCACACCGCGTTCCAAATTGTTGCCCACGGCCCGCACAATGGCTTCCAGCGGACGCTGGATACCGTCGAAAATGCTGCTGATCAGTCCGGGACCAAGCTCCACGCTTAGCGGCGCGTCGGTTGATTCCACCGGCTCGCCGGGCCCCAGCCCGGAGGTTTCTTCGTATACCTGAACAGACGCGCGGTCGCCGTGCATTTCGATAATTTCCCCGATCAGGCGATGCTCGCTGACGCGCACCACGTCAAACATATTGGCATCGCGCATTCCTTCGGCGATGACCAGCGGGCCGGCCACCTTGACAATTGTCCCCTTGCTCATAGTTGCCTCCTGTAAAAACCGCTGACACGGGACAGCGGAAATATGGCCCCGGAATCCGAATAACAAACGGATTCCGCGCTAATTGTTAAAGATAATATCCGATCCGACCGCCTGCTCCACCGATTTTTTGACGGCCCGGATCCCCATGCCGGTATTGCCGGATACGCCGGGAATCGGGATAATGGCCGGCCACTGCCGGGTGCGGTAAGCGTCGATCTCCGCTTCCAGCTCCTGGGCCATGGCCTCGGTGATATAGATGACGGCATAATCGCCGCCGGCCAGTTTTTTGAGCAGCCGCGCCCCATCCTCCCGGTTTTCGGCTGGGTGGATATCCAGCCCCAGGGCGGCGAAGCCATAAATACTGTCCCGGTCGCCCAGCACCGCTATTTTATACATACAGCTCCCTCACTTTTTCCCGGATGGCGTCCGGTTCCATATCGTGGGATTTGCCGGACAGGATCATACGCACAATCTGGATTTCCTGTTCGCGAGCCAGCCAGTAGGCGGCCAGCGGGGCGATGGTAAAGGGATTGTGACGCTGCTGCTCCACCAGCGTCGCCATGCGGCGGGCGCACCAGCGGTCAAACGCGGCCACCGACTGCCGGATGGCGTCGGCCGCGTCGGCGTAATCGGTCAGTTCCAAATACTCGCACAGGGCATCCGCCCCGCGCCGGGCCGCATCGGCCAGGCGTCCCACATCAAGGGACTGACAGGGAGCCAGCGCCTGTTCATAAAAGGTGTCCGGTTTGTGGGTGCGATGGGCACGCAAGGCGATTTTGATATCCGCCGTCGCCACCGTCCATTCGGCGTACTGCCGTATAAAATCGCTGCCCGAAGCGTTTCCCGCCCGCCGCAGCGCATCCAGGGCGGCGCGGTCGATGATGGTATCACACAACTGTCCGTCGCGGGTATGGAGCAGCGTTTCAAACGCCTGCCGGGCCGGTTCCCGCATGGCCTGAGGAAGACGCGAAAATTCCTGCTTTCCCACCGCGTCCCGAATCAGTCCCGGATCCACGGTGCCCTGAGGCATATAAATCGCCTCCCCGTCGGATTGGGTGTACACCTGTTTGATGGCCGCTTTCAGGTTGTGATAGTCCTGGGGCAGCAGGAACACATTCCAATCGGACGCATCCCCCACCAGTTCCTGGAGCAGGAGCCAGGTCTTTTCCCGCTCCTGTGAAAGGGAGCCCCAACCGCGTTCCTCCAACTGGCGCAGGCAGTCCTCCGTGGTGGGGGCCGTTATCAGCCGTTCGTAAAACGCCCCGTCCAGCAGAGACAGCTCCCGGCTTCGGATACGGGACACCGCATAGGTATAGGATTGTTCGCTCATGGGCTTTCCTGCCTTTCGATCAGACTAAAACAATAAAGACTGTGCCAAATCCTGAAGCGTATCCATTTTGGCGTCGAACAGCGCCTCAAACGAACAGTTTTCCTCAATGCCGCCGTACACCAGCACCACGCCGCCGTCGATGGGACGGGTTTCCTCGGCCAGCGTCAGCCTGGCGCCCGGATCGGGCAGCGCCGCGTTGAGACCCTCTTCGAACAGGGCCGGCACCCGTTTGCGATCCTCCGGGGACAGCATAAGGAGCCCTTCCTGCGGCAGCGCGTGCGCGACCGCCAGATCCTGGAGCAGCGAAAAATAGTCTTCGGGCGGCATCTGCCGGAGCTGTCGGCGGGCTTTGTCGATCGTTTCACGGATGAGCGCCTGCTTGGCCATCAGCTCCGCCTGGCGCTTGTACAGCTCCGCCGCGGAACGGGCGCGCGCAAGCGCGTCCGCGGCGTCCTTTTCACCCAAGGCGGTGATATCCCGCGCCTGTTTTTCGGCGTCCGCTAACGCCTGTGCGCGGATGTCCTCCGCCTGCCGGCGGGCTTCCTGCAACATGGCTTCGGCCCGGACGCGGGCGTCCTCTTCAATTTTAGACAGAATGTTATCAAGGCCGGTCATGGCGGCTCCTCCTTCTGTAAAGGGATTATACGTTCAGTCCGCCGATGCCGAACACGGCCAGGATAGAGATCAGCAGCGCCAGGATAGCGTAGGTTTCCACCATGGCGGGGAACAGCATGGATTTACCGAACTGATCCGGCTTTTTCGCCACCAGATGAATGCTGGACACGGCCACGCGTCCCTGACGGATGGCCGACCACAGGCCCACAAGGCCCATCGGCAGGCAAGCCGCCAGGTACAACAGGCCTTTTGCCACGGAGATATCGGAACTGCCGCCCAGGATACCGACCTGGGTCAACGTCAAAAAGCCGATCAGCAGGCCGTAAATGCCCTGTGTGCCGGGGAGAAGCTGGAGAATGAGCACCTTGCTGAATTTGGAGGGGTCCTCCGTGACCACGCCGGTAGCGGCCTCGCCGGCCAGCCCGACGCCGATGGACGATCCGATCCCTGCCAGCAGTGCGGCCAGCGCCGCTCCGATCAACGCGTATACAACTCCCATGATTACTTGTCCTCCTTGAATTTGTAATAGCGGGTATGTGCGGAGAAGGGGGAGAAGGCTTTTCCCCCGCCTTCATAGAATTTGCCGAAAAACTCTACAAACTGCAGGCGGTTGGTATGAACATACGCGCCCAGCAGATTGATGCCGATGTTCAGGGTGTGGCCAATCAGGAATACGAGGATAAATAAAATCGCTCCCCCGATGCCGCCCCCCATCATGCTGCCCATTTTGTTAAAAACCGTGGCGATGACGCCGGTGGCCAATCCCAGTGCGAGCAGACGCGAATAGGAAAGTATATCGCTGAGATACCCAGTGACGTTATACAGCCCGTACAGCCCTTTCAGGAACCGTTTTACCGGGCTGCGGGAATCCCGTCCGGCGGTGAGGATGATACCCACCGCGCCGACCCCGGCACAGACGGCGGCAATGGTGCCGACGATAGTCGGCAGCCGGAAGGTAAGCCCCGCCATATCCAGGAAAGTGGGAACCGTCAGCAGATAGACGATGCCGCCGCCTACCAGCAGGTACCAGAACACCACGTCATAAATGGCGTCCTTGACATGTCCGGTGCGGCAGTCGGTGACGAATTTGACGCCAAGCCCCACGAACAGATGAATGATACCGATTAAAAACGAGATCATCAGCATCCGCATGGGTTCATCCACCGGGGAGAACCAGAGCGGAGGAATGGCAAAATCGCTCCCGAAGAAAGTGGAGGCGATAACCGCTGGCGCATCGCCGAAATAACCGCCGAACAGTACGCCCCAGGCGATGGTGGACACACCGCAGTAGCGGAACATCCGCAGCGACTGCCGCATGCCGCGTTCCATGCGGGGGAATTTCCGGATCAGCAGGGTGGTGGCGATCACCATAATCAGGCCGTAAGCGGCGTCGCTGAGCATCATACCGAACAGGAAGTAATAAAAAATCGACATGATGGAGGTGGGATCGCGTTCCCGACCGGCGGGCAGACCGTAGCTTTCCACAACCGACTCCACCGGGGAACTGAAGCCGCCGTTTTTCAGCAGCACCGGCGGTTCCTCACCCTGCGGCGGGGCTTCGGTTTCCACCGCCGCGTCAAATTCGGACTCGATATCCTGCATCAGACCGGCGGCGTTTTTTTCCGGCACCCAGCCGGTGAGGATAAACAGCCGTCCCGATTGGACAAGCCGGCCGATCATATCGTATTTTTCCGACCGCATCGTATAATGGTCAATGGTAAACTGCAGCGCGTGCCGGAATCCGGCGCAGGTTGCCATTTCTTTTTTGGCCTCGGCTATCTCCTTTTCGCAGGCGGCGATGCGCTCGTCATACTGGCGTATCATCTCCGCCGCAGGCTGCCGTCCGGTCACGGCCGGGCGGGCAAATCCCAAGCTGCCCAGGCATTCCGCCGCCGCGTCCGCGTCCTTATTTAGGCAGAGGAGGAATAGACAGGTCTGCTCGGGAGCGGCCCGCAGGATTTCCAGCGATACGTCGGTATCCGGCAGCTGCTGCGCAAAGACCGCCAGCAGCTGGTCCGCTGTGTATAGTCCCGGCAGGGACCCGATCAACGCCGCCGTGCTGGCCGTACCGGCTGTCGATAGAGGCACGTCCAAATCCCGCCAGGGGACCAGCGCTTCCTGGCCGGTGCGGCATTTGAGCACTTCGGCCTGGTTTTCCGTGATTTTCCGGTCCAGCGTATGCAGCCGTTCCGCAATCCGGAACACCTCGTCCCGCTCCCGGACAAAGGTTTCGTAGTCTTCCACCGTCATCGGTTTTCGCCCCTCCAGTGAGGAAAAGGGCGACGATGCGGAAGGAACCTCACGCTCCAGGACGGCGAGCGCTCCCGCCATGGTGTGGATGCGTTTATCAAAAACGGCCCGCTGGGATGCAACGTCCGGCGTCTGGTAGCGGTCGTCCGCCGGGCAGGGGGTAATTTCCACCATGCCCCGCCGCTGGAGCATTTCCAGAATGGCCTTACGGTCTTTTTTCAGTCCATACAGGGTCAAATGCCGCATGGGTAAGACAGCCATGGGCGGACCTCCTTTCCTGGTTGCCTGTCCGGCGCGTCACACCAGCAGGCACTCGATAATTCGGCGCACGGTTTCATCGGAGCGGTCCGCCGCCTGACGGTTCAGGGCCGCTTCGTCCAGCCGGGCCTGTTCTTTGGCCGCTTCCATCAAAAGGTCTCCCTGGCGGCGCGCCTGTGACAGCGCCTCGCCGGATTGCTCTCGCGCCTGCCGGCAGGCGTTCTCCACAGCGGCGGCAGCGTCGCGGTTCGCCTGTTCGGTCAGCGATTCCGCCTGGCGGCGCGCTTCCTGTTCATACTCGTCGGCGCGCTGCTCCGCTTCGCGGACCGCCTGCAAAGTTTGTTGTGCCAATCTGTTCGCCTCCCTGAACGGTGAATAGTGTATTGCAAAAACGATGACTAATAGTCAGTATACTGCTATATAGTATACTGCGATTTCCAGAAAAAGTAAAGGGAAAAACCATGGAATTTCAATTTTTTTTGACTTTTGATTACTGTATGTGAAAAAGGTAGCGCTTATACTTGCGGGTAAGGAAAAAATGCGATAAAATATATCCATACCTAATTATATAAAGAGGCGGGGACTGGGACATAATGGAGAAGGAACGGGTTGTGGTAACGCAGTGGAGGGAATTGGCGCCACTGCTTAACGATTGCATGGCGCAGGGTGTGGACGTTACCATACCCGTCACCGGGACAAGCATGCTGCCGCTTCTTCGGGAAGGGCGAGACAGGGTTGTGCTTACCCGCGCCGATACCGCTGCTTTAAAAAAAGGGGACATTCCTTTATACAGGCGGCGAAACGGGCAGTTCGTCCTCCATCGGGTGGCAGCCGCCGCGCCGGGGGAATACACCATGCTGGGGGATGCCCAGACACGCCTGGAAACCGGCATACGCCCGGAGCAGATCTTGGCTGTGGTCAAAGGAATCTACCGCGAAGGCACCTACCATGACTGCACGGGCCGCGGCTGCCGGTTTTACGGCAAAGTATGGTTGGCGCTGCGCGCCGTCCGTCCGGTATTTCTGCGGTTATATCAGGGAGTGGTCCGGATAGGGAGAAAACAGGTATGAATGCCTCCAAGGCCGGTCGGAGAAACGGATAATTGCGGCTGAAAATTGGATGAAAAAGAAGCATACGGGTGAAAATGGAAGAATATAGGCGAGCTATACGGAAAAAACGCGTTTGTTTTGCAGAATTTGCGAAAATATCTTGACAATGGAGGGGGCAGTCAGTATCATAGATACTTGCTATCTGTTCAAACTCTGTTCACAGATACTCAGAAGAAGGGCGGCCTAAACCAACCGAAAACCAGCCTCCGTGCGGGGACACTGACTGTCCGGCTCGGCGGCGCTGCATCTATTAGTTAAAAAGACGGTATTGAGGCAATGCCGCAGTTGACCGGGAAACCGGGACAACTGTGAAAAACCCTTTGCGGAGGGCCTTGCCGGGGATACCGCGGTTCCGGTTTTGCCGGAACACCCATTACCGCAAAGGGGGATGCATGACATGCAACAGGATACGATTATATCTCTTGAGAACATCGCCATATCGTTTGACGGCGAAAAGGTGCTGGATGATTTAAATCTCCGGATTTCGGACGGGGAGTTTGTGACCCTGCTGGGGCCTTCGGGCTGCGGCAAGACCACGACCCTGCGAATCATCGGCGGCTTTGTCACGCCGGACAGCGGCGATGTTTTTTTTAATGGCGCGCGGGTCAATGATGTTCCTGCCTACAAACGGCGGGTCAATACGATTTTCCAGCGGTACGCTCTGTTCCCGCACATGAATGTTTATGAAAACGTGGCGTTCGGTCTGCGGGTACAGAAAAAAAGCGGGTCGGAGATTCGCCGCCGGGTGGAGGAAATGCTCGAAATGGTCAACCTGAAAGGGTTTGACAAACGCAGTGTGGGCACGCTGTCGGGCGGTCAGCAGCAGCGGGTGGCCATTGCCCGGGCCCTGGCTAATCATCCGTCGGTGCTGTTGCTCGACGAACCGCTCGCGGCGCTGGACCTCAAGCTGCGCAAGGACATGCAGGCGGAGCTGAAAAACATCCAGAAAAGCCTGGGGATTACCTTTATCTACGTCACCCATGACCAGGAGGAAGCCCTTTCCATGTCGGATACCGTTGTGGTGATGGACGGCGGCAAAATCCAGCAGATCGGCACGCCCCAGGATATCTATAACGAGCCTCTCAACGCGTTTGTCGCGGATTTTATCGGGGAAAGCAATATTCTCGACGGGATCATGCACGAAGATTACCTGGTGGAGTTTTTTGGCCGTAAATTCCGTTGCCTCGACGCGGGCTTTGCACCGGGTGAAGCGGTGGACGTGGTAATCCGGCCGGAGGATATTGATATTGTCGAACCGGAAAAAGGCGACCTGCGGGGCACCATTACCAGCGTGACCTTCAAAGGCGTCCATTATGAGACCATCGTGGATTTTAAGGGCTTCAAATGGATGATCCAGACCACCGATTTCCACCCGGAAGGCAGCCGGATCGGCATCGTCCTCAATCCTGAAGATATCCATATTATGAAAAAATCCACCTATTCGGGCATGTTCGGCGACTACAGTTCCTATTCTGAGGAATTCGACGAGATGGCCGATCCGGAGGCCGACCTGGTACACGACGAGGAGGCGGGATCATGAAGTCGAAAAGCGCCGCAGCGCCCTTCGGAATCTGGATGATCCTGTTCACCATCGTGCCGCTGGCCCTGGTGGCCTGGTTTGCTTTTACCGACGAGCAGGGCGCGTTCACGCTGAACAACATCCGGCAGATCGCCGATTACGCGGATACCTTCCTGCACTCAATTGGGCTGGGCGCGCTCTCCACGGCGCTCTGCCTGCTGCTGGGATATCCGCTCGCCTACGGGATATCCCGCAAGGCCCACCGGGTACAGCAGACAATGATCCTGCTGATTATGCTGCCCATGTGGATGAATTTTCTGCTGCGTACCTATGCATGGATGTCCATTCTGGAAAATCGCGGCTTTCTCAATCAGTTCCTGTCGCTGTTCGGGGTGCAACTCAATATGATCAACACCGACGGCGCGGTCGTCCTCGGCATGGTGTACGATTTCCTGCCCTTCATGGTGCTGCCCCTCTATTCGGTGATGACCAAGCTGGATCCCCGCGTCATGGAGGCGGCGCAGGACCTGGGCGCGAACCAGCTCCAGGTGTTCCGGCGGGTGATCCTGCCCCTGTCCAAACCGGGTATCGTCAGCGGCATCACCATGGTGTTTGTGCCGGCGGTGAGTACCTTTGTCATCTCCAAATTGTTGGGCGGCGGCAAAAACATGCTGATCGGCGATGTGATCGAGATGATGTTCATGGGTACGGGCAACAATTATAATGTGGGCGCGGCCCTGTCGATGGTGCTGATGGTGCTGATGCTGATCTGTATGGCGGTTATGCGCCTGGTGGACAAGGACACTGAAGATATGGGAGGGATGACAATTTGAAAAATAGGCATTTGTCTATTTTCAAACGTCTCTGCGAAAGGATGAACCGTTGATATGAAGGTGCTCTCCCGCGTTTATAACGCCCTGATTTTCCTGTTTTTATATGCGCCAATCGTGCTGCTTATTGTTTTTTCCTTTAATGACGGTAAAAGCCGTGTGGAGTGGAAAGGCTTTACCCTGCGGTGGTACGAAAGTTTGTTTGACAACGAACTGATTCTAAAATCCCTGCGGATCACCCTGACGGTGGCCATCATCGCGGCCGTTGTGGCCACAGTAATCGGCACCGCGGCGGCGGTGGGCATGTACGGCATGAACAAACGGCTGCGGCATGTGTTCCTGACGGTCAACAATTTGCCGATGGTGAATCCCGAAGTGGTCACCGGCGTGTCGCTGATGCTGTTGGCCAGCCGCCCGAGCGTGGTGCCGGTGCAGGGGGCGACAATGAGGACGTCAAACATCTTTTTGGGGCCGATCGGTTCCACTTCGGTCAAGGTTAAAAGCGGGGCGTGCCCGGTCAGTTCGGTCAGCTTCTGCTGGAAATCGGCCGCTTTGCCGAACCGCGTATCGATTTGCGCGGCATTAAACGATAAAATGGGGGTGATGTCCATCCCCCGCTGCTGCAGTCCCTCTATTTGTCCCAGCAGGCGGTCAAAGGTACAAAAGGAGCCGGTTACCGCCAGCCCAACGGATAGTTGATTCATAACTCTCGCTCCTTAATCATATTCAGAATGGTGTTTTTGATAATCAGACCGGCGCTTTTGGGCGCTACACGGCCCGGCAGGGACAATGCCCAAATGGTCTTGATCTGTGTGTCCGCGGCAGCGGCAAAGTCCACTCCGCCGGGGCGGGAGGCCAGGTCGATCACCAGCGTTTCCCGGTTCATACTCTCCAGTACGTCCCGGTTAAACAGCATAGCCGGCACCGTGTTAAATATCACGTCAAAATCGCCGACCGACGCCAGCTTGTGGATATCCACGGTGTCGCAGCCTTCTACCTGCGCCCAGGCGGCCTCGGCGCACTTGCGCACCGCCACAGTCACATGCGCGCCAATGGCCACGAGCAGGTGCGACAATGTGCGTGCCACACGCCCATAACCGGTCACCAGGCAATGGGCGCCGCTCAGGGTAATGGGCAGCTCCTCCATAGCCAGTTGTACTGCGCCTTCCGCCGTAGGCACGGCGTTTTGAATGGCTAGTTCCTCCCGTTTAAAATAATCGTCGATGGCCAGGCCCCGTGCTTCCACTTCCTTACGTACCGTATCGGATATGTTCCCGCCAAGTAGATAATGCGCTGGCTTTACCGCGTTGAGCACCTGGTCCAGCGAAATGCGCACCCGCGAAAACGGGGCGTTAAGCGTACCTCCCTCCGCCGTCACCGGCAGGGGTAAAATAACACAATCCGCGAGCGATATGGCCTGCATGGGATTGGTACAGCCGGTTACACAGGGAGGCAGATCCGCGCTGTCAAAGCCGGTCGTAATGACTTTATACCCATCCACGGCCAACTCGCCAGCCAGATAGGCTGAGCGGAGATCGCCGCCTATCACCGCAAAGGTTTCTATGTTCATAAAAAAGTCCCCCCATAGGATAATCTCACTCTATCCTATGAGGGGGTTTGTTATTTGGTTACCAGAATCGCCAGGATGTACTGAAATGATCCAGCTTGTTGCCAATCTCCGAGGCGATATGGGTAGACGCCACCAGGTCAATCGCAAAAAGTCCGCTGCACACGCTCAGGACAAGAACCGGAAGCCGGGGATAGTGGTGGATTCTTGCCACAATTTTTTCAAACTGCGGCTGTATGATATAGACAAACAGCAGCGCGAAGCCACCCCACACCAGCGACACGAACAAGCACACCCGACCCTCGATGTTGAAGGCAAAGTCGGAATAGTCCCACCAGCGGGCGTCAAACAGCCATTCCAGCCCCAGTGACGTCACATACTCAATGACCGTGGCCAGTACAGCCCCAGAAACGTAGATGGTAGGCAGCGCCACCAGTGGGTTGGTGATTTTCCGTTGCAGGGGAATGAGGAAAATAAACATCAGCAGGGCCCCCACCCCATAAATGGGACAGAGCGGCCCGTTTAAAAAGCCACGGTTGACAAAGGCCATGGCCTGTAAAGAGCAATATGTCGTCTCAAACAGCCAGCCAAAGCCGCTGTACAAGAAAAAATACAGTCCCATATCCACGAATGAATACGGCATGGGTCGTTCCCCTCATTTCCCGTCCGATGCCATGGCGATCAGGCCCGCCAGGCTTCCTCTTTCTTTTCCCGTGACCCGGTGGGACCAAAACACATCGGGATGGCATTTGGTACACAAATCGGTCACGTCCAAATGCTCCTCCCGGATCCCCGCCTTGAGCAGAATACGGCGGTTGATCTCCCACAAGTCTATATCGAATTTTCGTCCCGGACGCACGCGCGCGCACGCGTCATCCCATTCTTCCATGGTATGAAACGCTTCATACACGGGTTCATCCACTTCAAAGCAGCAAGGCCCGATGGAAGGGCCGACCGCCGCGATAATGTCCTCCCGCCGGCAGCCGTAATCCCTGCACATCCGCTCCACCGTCACCGCACCGATACGCGCCACGGTCCCCTTCCAGCCGGAATGGGATGTGCCCACCACCCGCCGCACCGGATCCGCAAAAAACAGCGGTACGCAATCCGCATATTGCGTACAAAGCACCACGCCGGGCTCATCGGTCAGCAGGCCGTCGATATCGGTATAGCCCCGCTCCCTCGTCACGCCGCGGCCGCAGTCGGCAGCGGTCGCATTATAGATATTGGTATGATGCTCCTGTGCGGAAACAACAACCCGGTCGGGAGAAACACCGACCGCCTCGCAAAACAGGCGGAAATTTTCCCGGACGGCGCGCTCGTCGTCACCGCGGGTAAAGCTTAGGTTCATACTGCTGAAGATCCCCTGGCTGACACCGCCCAAGCGGGTGGAAAAACCATGCCGCACAAAAGGGATGGCATCCAGCAGAGGGAACGTATAGGCAACGACATCCCCCACCTGCCGTACATGCAGACGGTTCGTTGTCGGCAAGGACATGGAAACGCCTCCTGACAAACCGGATTCTTTAAAATATTCGCTAATTCACCCAACGGCTTTGGCCTTTTAGGTCAATGCCTATTATACCATAAATTTCGCAGAGACCAGATGAATGGAGGTGCGCTCCAGCGCAGGAGCCGCCTTGCGGCGACAACCATTCTTCCAATGTTTTTTGCTTAGCAAAAGACATTTGGCTCCA
>OGYY01002155.1_pt1 | contig 15069 bp, 15 predicted proteins | sample 1576671 | NCBI WGS metagenome assembly OGYY01 (sample SAMEA3541593, study PRJEB24748) | human gut metagenome | biome: human gut; feature: human-associated habitat; material: faeces | place: China | collected 2012 | reverse complement strand
CGGGTGAAGGCGTTGCCCGCGATCAGCTCGCCGGAGGCGTACAGGCCCTCGACCACCTGGCCCTCGACGTCGAGCACCTGGCAGTTGTCGTTGACCTCGATGCCGGGAATGGTGCCGAAGGTGCGCAGCGTGACCTTTTCAATGTAGAAGGGCGCGGTTTCCACCTTGGTGGCCTTGGCGGCGGCCAGCTCATACTCCAGGGCGGGAATCGCCTCGCCCGCGTCGGCCGCCTGGTTGTAGGCGTCGATGGTCTTTTGCAGCTGCTCGGCGTCGATGCCGTTGTCCCCGGCCAGGGCCTCGATGGTGTCGTACTGCTTCACATAGCCCTTTTCGATCTTCTGGTTGATGGTGTCCATATCGGCATAGTTGGCGTCCGCGATGAGGAAGGCGGCCTTCTCCGGCTGCTGGGACACCGCGCGCTGCAATACGTACTTGGGTTCGCCCTCGCCCACGAAGCGCTCGCCGTTGAGGTTGACCAGGAAGTTGGCGGCGATCAGGTCGGAGCCGTCCGGCGCGACGATGGAGCCCATGCTGCCGTCGCCCACGATCTTGGTGCCGAACGGACGGGTCATCACAATGCCGTCGCCCGTGGCGCCCGCATTGGTGGAGAGCACGCCGTCGGCAAACAGGGGCAGGTATTCCTCCATCAGTTCGGGGTTGCTGCCGAAGCCGCCGGTGGCCAGGATGACCGCCTTGGCGTGGATGTCGTAGCGCTGCTCACGGTCCTCGGCCACCACGCCGGTCACCTTGCCGTCCTCCACGATCAGCTCGGTGGCGGTGGTGCCCATGCGCAGGTCAAAGGTGTTTTCCTTCACATAGCTGTTGAGGAAATCGCCGAAGCTCTGGCCGCGGTTCTCGGTACGGATGGCGTACACCTTGTCCGAATAGGTGCTGGTGGCCTCGGTTTCCCCGGTGAAGGGGGTGCCGTAGGCGATCAGGCGGTTGAGAAGCACATCGCTCTTGGCGTAGACGTTTTCCACCAGCTCGGTGCGCACCTGGGTGCCGGAGGTGTAGGTGAACAGCACGTCAAAATCCTCCGTGGTGCACTCCACGCCGTCGCGCACATGGTATTCCGAGCTGATGCCGGCGATGGCGCCGCCGGAGGCCGGCAGCGAGCCGCTGACCATGTCCAGCTTCTCCAGCACGATGAAGCTGACGTCCGGGTAGTCCTCCTTGAGCTCATAGGCCGCCATCAGGCCGGAGATGCCCGCGCCCACGATGACGATGTCGGTTTCCACCGCTTCGCCCTGCGCAAGCTCGGCGGCTTCCTTCTCCTGCTTGAAGGGCGTCACGTCCACACCGCCGGCCGTGAGAGCGGCTTCCGCCGCCGCCAGGATGGCTTCGCTGGTGATGGTGGCGCCGGCCACGGCGTCCACCGTCAGGCTCTGCTCCTCCACGATGCGGGCGGGAATGGCTTCCACCGCCTTGTCGCCGATGCCAGGGGTTTCATTGTTCTCACCCACGGTGACGGCCGTGATGCGGCCGTCCTCATAGCTGACAGTCACCGGTACGTCGCCGCCCATGCCGGGCGCAGAGGCGGTATAATCCTCCGCAAACGCGCCGACGCAGGACGTCAGCAGAATACAAGCGCACAGGATACCAAGGGCTTTCTTCCATAGATGCATTTGTGATTCCTCCCGATCCATTGAAGATGTTGCTTGGAAAGCAGCCTATTATAGCAATCCTGTCCGCCGTGTGTCAATGGATAGGGACGGAAACCCGAAGGGCCGGCGGCGGCCTAGAGAAATTCCGCGAAGCGCATCAACGCGGCCCTGTCTCCGCGGACGCGGATCTTGCCGCGCAAAAGCGCCGCCAGGGGCGCAAGCTCGCGGCGAAAGACGGCGAGCAGGTCCTTTTCACATCCGGAGACGGTCACATCCACGGGCGCGCCGGGTGCGAGGGACGAAAAGATGCCGTCCTCCAGCGCAAAGGCGCGGGCATAGCCGGTGTCCGCCGCAAGGACGGCATAGCGGCCGCTGATGCCCGCAAGCGCGTCCGGGTGACGGGCCAGCGCGGCGCACACGCCGTCCATCAGGCCCGGCAGGTCCAGACCGCCGTCGGCGTCCCGGTACAGGGCGCGGATTTCCCGTTTAAGATCCGCCTTGCTCACGGGCGGGGCCTCCCTTCGCCTTCGGCGGCCAGACGATCCGCAAGGGCGCGGCAGCCGCGTGAAACGTCCCGCCAGGTCTGTTCAAAATCGCCGGTGAACCAGGGGTCGGCCACGTCGCCGCCCTCGCCGCAGAAGGACAGCAGCTTGCAGAGCTTATGCTCCGGGTCACCTCCGAAGAGGGTTTGCATGTTGCGCAGGTTATATGCGTCCATGCCCACGATCAGGTCATATTCGGCGTAGTCGGCGCGGGTGAGACGGCGGGCGGTCTTGCCGTCGCAGCGGATGCCGTGCTCGGCCAGCTTGCGGCGCGTGCCGGGATGCACGGGATGGCCCAGCTCCTCGGCGCTGGTGGCGGCGGAGGCGGTCACAATGCCGCGCAGGCCCCGTTTTTCAAGCAGATCGCGGAAAACAAACTCCGCCATGGGGCTGCGGCAGATGTTGCCGTGGCAGACGAAAAGCACTTTGATCATGGTTTCCACAAGCCTCCAAAAGTCTCTGAAACCCTTGCAAATCAAGGGTTTGCAGGATTTGTGGATTTCTGGCATTTTGCCATAAATCTACATAAATCCACGCTGCTGCACCAGCAATTGGTGTAGTAATGGTGTAGTAAAATGCTTAAGATACGGCAGACATATCTGCTGCAATCCGGGCGGTTCTTGCCGCCTGAAAGTCTTTGATCTGTACCATCTGATCTGCGGCGTGCTGATAGCTGGCGTGGGTGTACACGTTCAGCGTAACACCGGCATCGGAGTGGCCCATCAGGTATTGCAGATTCTTGATATCCATGCCCGCGTTGGCGAAAGTGGTGCAGAAGGTGTGACGGAACACATGGGGCGTGATGTGAGGCAGGGGCTTGTCCGGGTGAAGCTTTTCATACTTCTTCATCGCCCAGCGCATCTCATTCTCAATGTGGAGCGCCACCTTGGGATTGCCGTTCTTGTCCAGCATGATGAACCCACTGAGGCCATCCACCACCGGCTCATTTTTCACTTTGGGGCGGCGTGCCAGCATGTTTTGCAGACTCGCGTACACAGCATCCGTCATCGGGATGTACCGGCGACCGCTGACAGTTTTGGTTTCCTCCACATGGTATCTGCCGGAGCGTTCCCGCAGCAGCTGATGATCCACCCGAATCCGGCGATTCTTGAAGTCCAGATCCTTCTTCGTCAGGCCGCAGAACTCGCTGACGCGCATCCCCGTTTCCAGCAGAACAACGAACTCGTCGTAATACTTGGAATAGGTGCTGTCCTCGCGGATGAAGGTCATCCATGTATTCAGCTGCTCTTCCGTCAGGGCGATCCGCTTCTCGGAATCGTTGGGCACCACGTCGGTCAGCTTGAAGATGAACGGATTCTTGCGAATGGCGTCCTCGTCGCAGGCCATCTGGAACGCGGGCTTCACCACACCCCGAACAGTGGTGATGGTGCTGTAGCCTCGACCATCCCTGTGCAGCTTCATGAACCAGAGCTTGGCATCGCTTACCTTGATGCTGCTGATTTTCCGATTGCCGAAGTCCTCCTTTGCCACCAGATTCAGCACGAAGCTATAGCCTACCTTGGTGTTGTGGCGCACGCCCTGCTTGAGAGCGACATACTTCCGCAGCAGCTCCATCACTGTGATCTGTCCGGCCTCGTAGTCGATGCCGTCATTCAGTTCTGCCTGAATCTGCCGGGCCTTTTGGCGAAGCTCCTGCAAATCGGCATCGTAGATGGTGCGGCGCACCCCTTTGCCATCAGTATAGCGGTACTGGTAGATCAAATCCTTTCGCTGGCTTTCTCCCTCCTTCAGGATACGGCCCTTGTGGTCTTTGCGTTTTTGACTCATATCCGAACTCCTCTCAAGACGAAAGGAACGTCGGTGTGACGCATTTATCATATCACACCGACGTCCTTTTTTCTATACAGATTGTTACTTTGTCAGATGGAATAGGTTTGAACACGACCTTCCATAGCGGCCACCGCCCGGAAGGTCGACACTGAAATCATGCTTTCAGCCTGTATACGCGATTTTTGTTGCCGCCCTCGGCGACTACGATTCCCTCAGCGATCAATTCATTCAGATAATCCCTTGTGCGGGAAGGCTTTAAGCCAATACACTCCGCAATAACAGATGCCTTTGCTTCGGCATAATCCGTCAGACAAGCAATGATGCTCTCTTTTGTTTTTGCGTTTATCGCCGATTTTTTATTACCGATTTTTGTCGCCGATTTTTTGTCGCCGATTTTCCCAAATACAAGCGATAATATAATCCGATCTGGATCGAAGCTTTCGGAGATCACCGGTGCACTCCATCCCTGTTCACGCCACACCCGGAAGATGTTGGGGATGCCGCTGCCCGCACGCTCGCCAATATCGATCAGGTTGAACATCTTCAGCATAGCGCCATTGCGGGGATCGGATACGCCGCCGCTTTTTGCTGCATCGATCTCGATGCGGAAGCTGCCGGGATTGGCCATCGTGATCGCATCACGCCTTTTGATAATGACCAGCCCCTGTCGCCCATAATAGTCAGCATTGACCAGACAGTTCGCCAGCGCCTCGCGCAGAGCCTGATGCACAGAGGTATCATCCACCCGCGTACCGCCCTCCATTTTGAAAGGCACCTTGATATCCTGTGTCAGTTTGTTATAAACGCGGAAATAGAAGTCATACACATTGCCGCTCCAATCTCCGGAAGAGGAAATGATGCGGTCTGTCCAACGGGTATCGGCGTCATACTGTTCCTGATAATCAAGGAAATAGGCATTATACTCCCGCACGATGTCATACTCATTGCCGAACATGAGAAGTCCGGCAGAGGTGGGATGCTTCCTGCCGTCAGAGCCGATACCCACAGCGCCAAGCTTCAGCAGGAAGTCTTCGTCCTCCAGAGCTTCCCACACATGGCCAGGCCGGGAAAGGCGCATCCGCTGACGATAGCTGCGGACGCTCTCTTTATTGAACACGCTCATGTCCATTTCGTTCAGAACCAGCATATCCTGTGTCTTGACAGAAGCATCGCGCACCATGGCCTGGTATTCCTCTTTGGTGCATTTGTAATCCCCCTCGCCATTGCGGCGATAGGTGGACAGCGGATTCCCATCCACATAGACCGGACGATACGAACGTTCCGCACGGGGCACATGGATGACCACGATATGGTTGCCATCCACCTCCTGCACGAACACATCCTTCGAGGACAGAATATTCACGCTGGTCTTATTAGGGTTGTTGACGATATCCCAAAACTCTCTGATGAGCCGATCCGGATCAGGGAGGTCAACCGTGTGCAGCGTCTTGTCAGGCCATTCTTCCACACCCAGCAAAATGATACCGCCCAGCGTATTGGCAAAAGCGGAGTAGGTCTCCCAGAGGCTTCTGGGCAGACCACCCATGGCTTTCTTCGCCTCAATGCGGTTATTCTCTCTATACTTTTCAAGATTGCTGAAGTCGATCATACCGCACCTCCTGAATTTATTTCTCATATTCGGAGACGTAAGGCATCTGCCAAGCCCTTTGCCATATGGTTGAGTTCAGTATAGCACCAATACAGCATTTTAACAACATCGGGCCTGTTGACTGCTGCTTGATCAAATCGAATACGTCTGCTCAATATACTGGTCGAAGAGCCGCTTCTTGATCAGCCGCTTGTTCCCGACCCACAGAACGAAATGGCAGTTCTTCTCGTTGGTCAGCTCCCGCAGCTTGCCCATGCCAATGCCGGAATAGGCGGCAGCTTCTTCGAGGGTCAGATTGCTTTTCTCCCAAATGGGAACTTCTTTTGCCATAGCGTATCCTCCTGTTTTGATGTTTTTCTGCTGTGAAGGTGCGGCAACGGAAACCGGCAACCACTGCTAACAAACCGCTGCGCTGCTTCTCGCGTCTTCTATTTGTGATTTGATACTTTTTCATTTTCTGTGTTGCTTTGGTTGCCGGAGAGGAAATCTCCTTGCAAAGCAAAGCTATTTCCGACAACCGGCGCAGCAACCGTCCGGAAGCCAACCGGGCAACAAACATCCTTGCTCAGAACGGCATACTGATCTGCCGGCATTCTTCCGGTGTCAGCACATGGAACCCTTCCGGCGTAGCCGTCACTTTGTTGCCGCGCATCCAGCCCCGCTGCTTGCCGTACTTGCGATAACTGCGCGGATGGGGATAGGCCGTCCAGCCGGTAATGGACTGGTTCATAATCTCGTTGATCTCGCGGATTTCCCATGTTTTAGGCTCTTCAAACCGCCCCAGAGCCTCATGATGCAGCAGCTTGGAGCAAACCATATCGCCGTCGTAAGCATCCAGAAACGCTTGGATCTGGCCCACCTTGGTGTCCTCGGGCATGAACTCCTTTTGCTTCTGTACCAGCTGAGCGTTCATCTCTGCAGACAGACGCAGCGATACCTTACCTTGCCGGTAAATGGTCATCGCCTCAGCCCACAATTGGTCGATGTATTGTCGGGAAGCGGCTTCGCCCTCTAAAATATGTACCTCCGCCTGCTCTGGATGCACCATCACGGGCAGGAACCTTCGGTTGCCGCTGCGGTCAAGGGGCAAGAAATCCAGCGTGTTGGACGTGCCGCCGAACACGCACTGCCGCAGCCTGTCCTCCGGCTCGGTGGCATAGGGCACCTTGTAGGTTTCCTTCTGGCGACTGAGGAAGGACTTGATGTCCTCAATACTCTTGGCGTTGGCCGTGGCGATCATCTCCGACATTTCGATGATCCAGTGGCCCTGCATCTTGCGGAACACGTTCTCATCATCCAGCCGCTTCAGGTCGTCGGAAAACCATTCATCTTTGCATGCCAGCAGCCGGAAGAAGGTGGACTTACCTGCTCCCTGACCACCCACCAGGCACAGCATGGTTTCAAACTTGCAGCCTGGTTTGAACACGCGGTTGATGGCTCCCAAGAGGAACAACTGCATCACCTCGCGGGTATAATCGCTGACCTCCGCGCCGAGAAAATGGTGCAGCGCGTAGGGGATACGATCGGTGCCATCCCATTGAAGGGCGTTCAGATAATCCCGGATGGGGTGATACTGATTCTGATGCGCCGCCACCGTCAGTGCCTTGTGGATGCGGTTCTCGTTGTTCAGCCCGTAATGATTCTCAAGATACAGCATGAGGTAGTTGAAATCCGTGTCGTTCATGGCTGAAGTGGTGCGCTCCCACCACACGGGACGGCAGATGTCAATGCGACCGGTGAGGATGTTGTGAGCGATGGCTCCCCGCAGCGCCGGGTCACACGTAAAGACCAGATACACGTTCTGCATGGTGTTCTTCACCTGCCCCTTGTCGTTGAATTCAAGGAGCGCCCGCACCTCTTCTGTCGTTTGGCAGGGCTGCGCTGCTGCCATCATCTGCAAGTTTTCCCGCAGTTCCGGCTGCAAGGTCTGATAGTCGTTGCTCAAGTTTCATCACTTCCCTTCCGTATTCCCGGATCAGCGCTGCCCGTTCTGCGAGCGGCTCGCTCAGCAGCACATCAAGCAAATATTCAATGTGATCTTTTTTCTGTAAGGCCTCCACAAACAGCGGATGCCAGGTTTCGTCTTCCAGCTTAGGCGCATACTCTTCTTCCCATTGGCGGAGCAGATGCAGGTAATCTGACAGCACCCGAAAGCACCGGGCTTCCAGCTTGCAGTAGAGTTGCTTTTCATTTTGTGTGGGCGCAGCTCTTGCTTTGCGTTTTGCTTTTTCGTGGGGAATATAGAAATCCGCAGCCAGTTTTTCAGCTGCGGACATTGCATCCAGCTGATAGAGCCGGGCAACGAAATCGATCACATCCCCGTCGGCTCCGCATCCGAAGCAATGGAAGCGTGTGTCTACCTTCATGCTGGGCGTGTGGTCGTTGTGAAATGGACAGGTAATCAGTCCCGATCGGTTGATCGGGAAGTGGTAATACTCCGCCGCCTGCCGCGTGGTGACGGAGTGCTTCACGGCTTCAAACAATGTCATGCACGACCGCCCCCTCACCGTTCCGGCTGCTGGCTGGGCTTTCCGTCCAGTGCCTGGTTCAGATTGTAGCGGATGGTGTTCAGCTCATCGGCCCGCTGCTTTGCCGCCTGATACTCGTTGTACAGCTGGTTCTTCCCCTTGATGAGCTGCTCGATCTCCTGCTGCAAGGCCTTGTGGCTGGGCAGCTTCTTCATGCCTTTAGAATCAAAGAAACACTTGGCTGCGTCCAGCACTACAAACTCGCTTTCATGTTCGCGGCGGTACGCAATGCGGGCTTTGTCCGTCTTGCATGCCTTCAAGCCATCCCGTAGCTGCTTGGTTTTGAAATAACGGAGAACGTGTCTCTGTAATTCCTTCTTATCACAGATAGCGCTCTCCACATCCTTCAAGGCCGCAAGCGCGTCGCTTCGTTCCTGATTGGTAGCATTGCAAGCTGCATCCAGCTCCTCCGGCGAAGAGAATTCGTGCTCTTCATACAGCATCAGCGCCTTGCTCATGTTTTTCAGATTGTGCTTTTTCGCCCAGTTGACGTACCCTTGTCCCTTGGCCTTTTTGGCTTCCACATCCACTATGCGGCTGAACTGGTTTTGTTTTTGAAGAAATTCATGGATGGAGGGGGGATGCTTCGTAATTGACTGCTTGGCTTTTCGATCAAGCATTGCAAATACTGCCGCCTTGTCGAAATCATCCCCCAACTTGCGGGCGGTGATGGGCTTCGTTCTATCGGAGGTGAGGTAGGACAATCTGCCGCGGCTCTCCTTGACGGTGATCCCTTGGCGCAGCAGCTTTTCGGCAAAGTCCTCAAAGCTGACCGCATCGGCAAGTGCTTTACGAATGGCATCCCGCAGTTTGTCCTTGTCCGTTTCAAATTTGGTCTGGCGGACGGGCAAACCCTGCTCAGAAAGCGCAGCATTCGCAGCTTCCAACGCACGCTGTCCCTTCTTCTTCGCCCAATACTCGCGCTCGGTTACGCGAATTTTGCTTCCATTCAGCAAGTCAATTTGATGCAGACCGGCAGCATGACACATTTCCATGACCTCGGCGCGGTAATACTCCATGGCGGCGTCGGTGCAGCGGTGCTTCATGCCCGGCCGCGTGTCGCAGGGCCTGTCCATGTAGGGCAGAAACGGCACCTCGGCAATCCGCAGCGAATTGATGACGATGTGCACATGGATGTTGCCGCTGCCGTTGTGGCCGTCGGGATGGGTGCAAACAATCGCCTGATGCCCGGGAAAATGATTGACGCAGAAAGTCTCACCCAACTGCTGCGCCGCGTCTACCGTCAGGCCGTGATCGTCCGCGTCCTTGGGATCAAAGCTTATGATGTAGTGATGGCTTTTCACGTCCTCCCGCTTCTGGTTTTTCCCGTAGCGGAGATTGGCGCGCATGCAGGCCACCGCGAAGTCCTCTTCGTCGCAGTTCAATGTGGAGATGCGGTAGTCCCTGCGCGGAATAAGCCTGCCGTTCTCATCGCGGCGGGCTTTCATGGTGAATTCGTCATGCTCAAAGGTGAGGTATACTTCGGCGGCGGAATAGTCAGCATTCTTAGAGCTTATATGTTTGAACGTTGCCAAGGGTATCACCGACCTTTTTCATCACATCAAATTTGAGCGTGGTGAGATCAACGGCAGCATCACGCAGTTCCTTTGCCAACTCAGGATAAGGTGTCTGTCCTTCGTTCAGGTATCGGGCGATCTGATTGAGGTTGTTGCCGATTCTGCCGTACTCAGCGGTCAGCTTGCCGAGTGCGGCGAGCAGTTCATCATTAACCAACGAGGCAACAATCACCGGGCGAATGGTTGCGCCGGAGATGGCTTTGCGGAGAAACGCTGATTGGTTCAGCCCGTATCCCTCCATCCGGTTCAGGAACATGTCATACTCATCATCGTTCAGGCGCGTCTTGACGATATGTGTGCGCTTGGGTGTGTTGTAGGATTTGCGCATGGGGTACCTCCTTCTTTGAAAAATACGCATCGGCGCGGGCAGTATCGCTTCCGCTTTGCGGAATAATGCAGGGTTTGGGGAAGGCACTCCCCAACAAGATTCCGTGAGGGACAATGCAGCGCCAGCGAAATTTGGCACCATGGTAGAATCTTGCTCTGGTGAGTCGGGCTGCCTCGACCGTTGGTTTTTGCAGCGGGATTAAGAAAGACCGCCTGCTCGTTGAGCAAACGGTCCGGGTTATTTCTGTACGATTGGCTTGCAAAGGCATCACGGTTCGCCCTCCTTTGCAGCGGTTTGTGTCCGGCTTTTCAGCCATGTGATCAAGTCCTGCTTCATCACCAGCTTGCGCCCGCCGATGAGCAGCGTGGGGAAAGACGGGTTGTTCATCAGGTTGTATGCGCTGGCCCGGGACAGGTGCAGCGCCTGTGCGAGCTGCTTCACGTCCATCACATCGGGCATATTTTCAAAGGGTTCTCTCTTCATAAATGCTCCTTTCTGAGCTCAAAAAAGCAGCCACGATATTTCGTGACTGCGGTTCATTTGGTATGTTCATCCAGGAATGTGCTGTACTCTTCCCGAATGAAGTTTTCGTAGCTTCCTGTGATCTGCTCAAGACGCTTTTTCACGGCACTGGGTGTTTGGTAGCCGACTTTATCAGCAATCTCCTGCAAGGTATACTTTTCAGCGCGCATCTGCAAAATGATCTTATCGCGTTCGGTCAGCCCGGCCTTGAATTGCTCCATCTGCATTTCGCCGACAACCTTTTCCTCGAACTGACTGCGGGGATCCTCAATTTCAAAGAGTACGTCACCGTCTACCTTTTCGCCGGTTTTCATCAACTCCTCAATGGAGATATGCTTGGCGGTGCGGCTATGCGTCCAGGAACGCATGAAGTCCCGGCTGTGGGTGCTGCTTCCGTCGTAATCTTCGATCTGACGATTCTTCCATATTTCGTCAATCATCGGCTGCCAGTTTTCTTCCGCGACGATCATGTCCGTCAGGTTGCCGACCATATTTATGAATTGCTGAAACGAAAGCGTAGGTACTTCTACCCACTTCTTTAACCTGATCAGTCTCTCCATGCCCAGTTCCAGTTCGGTTTCAAACTTTGCACGAATATGAACAACGACTTTATATGACCATCGCCATAGTGGGAAATCACCGGAGTAGTTGTACCAAGTCCCTGGGATGCTTTGGTACGTCCCGTCGTTCTTTGGCACCCGAAATGCCTGCCACACGGCCCAAGCATAGCAATCCCAGACAAATTCCAGGAAAGCCTCTTTCTCAATCAGCGCCATATGTTCCGGGGAATCCATCAACTGGTGGATGTTTCTGGGAATCTTCAAATAAATTGAGCGCTTTTCCAAGAGCTCTTCTGGAATCGCATAAAACAACGGTAGCCAAATCAAGTTGTGGTCGTATGGAATTTTCCGTGTGCCTTTTGGTGTTACGATATACAAATTACGGGATTCATAGGCTTTCATGCCATTCACCTCGATTTGTGATATTTTGTATCCCTCTCTATAATAGAGGGCACGAGAGTGTGCGTTTTTTTCCAACTTTTCAAAAAATATTTAAGAAAATGCAGAAAAGTTCGTTTTTGCGGGTATCTGTCTTCATTATAACGAGAATTCTGCAATAAGTCTATTGTGTTATGTATGGGAATATGCGAAAGTACAAATCGCACAACTTCGTCTGCTTGTCGATGCGAAAATGTAAAAAGTTGTGTTGACAGAAGTTTGGCTTTAGCCTATAATAAAAGTGCATAAATTCGTCTGCTTGTAAAACCAATTATGTAAAAAGTAGTGCAAAGGTCTGTTATGATGAATATCGAAAAATGTAAGAAAGTCTTTGATGAACACGGCGGTATGGTTCAGTCAAAACATCTGCAGGAGGCCAAAATCTTTTATCGCCAGCTGCAGAAACTGATTGAACAAGGCTATGTAGAAAAGATTCGCTATGGGTATTATCGCTGGGTGGATCATGATGATTTCAGCGAAGTCGGTATTGTGATCCGTCTGTTCCCCGACGCCATTCTATGTATGGACACCGCGCTGCGCCACTACGGCTACAGCGACCGCACTCCTTGTGAATGGCATCTGGCCGTCAGCAAGTATTCTGGGAGATCACGTTTCAAGATTGATTATCCCTTTGTGAAACCCTATTATTTTGAACCGGGTATTCATGAATTGGGATTGAGCATCGCCGAGATGGATGGACATCAGGTTCGTATTTATGATAAGGATCGGCTGATCTGCGACTGCCTGAGATACCGCAATAAGATGGATCGGGAGATATTCAATAAAGCGATTCAGAGCTATATTGCAGATGCGGGGAAGAACATACCAAACCTGTTGGCTTATGCCTCTGCGCTGAGAGTGCAATCGCTTGTAAAAAGCTTAATCGGATTTTGGCTATAAATCAGATAGATAGGTTGTTTGGATAGCATTGGAAATGCAAAAGGAGAAAAAGATATGGCACGCTATGATGTAAATAACTATACAGTAGAAACGCTTCTTTCCAGCATCAAGTCTGGCAATATTGCCATTCCTGAAATGCAGCGTCCTTTTGTTTGGGACAGTTCCAAGGTTCGTGATTTGGTTGACTCCCTCTACAAGGGATTCCCTGTAGGATACATCATTGTCTGGCAGAATCCTGATGTCAAATTGAAAGATGGAACGAAAGCCACAGGCAAAAAGGTGCTCATTGATGGTCAGCAACGAATGACGGCTACCATGACACATGTTGATAAACGAAATTTCGGAACCTTCTATTTGCGTTGAGTTTTTGAAGTTCTTTTGCCGTTACACTTCCAACGCATTTCCTGGTAGTAACTGAGAAGACTTCGCCCGTGATGATATCCAGTTTTAATCCTTTTTCATCATTATGTCCGTGCGGGACACATGGCCAATAGTCAGCGTCTGTAAGATGAAAAGACCAAAATAGCTTATACAGCTTTTCTGATGTTCGGTATCCGCGTATGGAAAACGAGGACGATTTCAACAAAAGTTGATTTTTCTTCTTTAAAAACACCCTTTTCATAAATCGATCATCCTCATCATTTGATCTTTCCCAGCACATCCTGGAACTTAGCGTAATTCACCTTCACCCCATCGTCCAGGTCAATGGCGATCATCTGGTCGGCGTAGTGGTGAATCTTTTCCTCGTAGAGACGTGCCTCCTCGGCCTGGTCGCGGAGTTTGGCGAGCTGCTTTTGCAGCTTCACGCGCTCGGCGGTGGAGGCGGAAGCCACGCGGTTTTCCAGGTCGGCGATGGCGGTGCGGTAGCGGCTCTGCTGCTCGTGGACGTAGTCCGTGCGGATGCGGGCGATGGTGTCCGGCGCATAGCGGTGCATGTAGATCAGGCACTTGAAACCGTTCTTCTTGCCGCTGTCAAACAGCCAGTAGATGGGCCGCTTCTGGTAGGTCTTGCAGTGGTCGGCATAGAAGTCGTTGAGGAAATAGCTGCGGATGACCTGCCGGGGCGTGCCCTTTCCGCTTGCCCGGCTCGGGCCGCCAAGGGCATCGGCGATGAACTCCAGGTTTTCCTCCAGCGTATCCTTGCCGTAAACCACCTCGATGAACCGGACGAACCGGCCCACGATGTCATCCGTGAAGTAGTCGTCGTCGCAGATGGGCAGGATGCCGTCCTTATCGGGCTGGAACTCGGAGGTGTAGTTGGCCGCATCCCACGTGCCGCCCGCAAACGCCAGACCGGGCTTGCTGAGGGAATACCGCCCGAACATGCAGCCCACGGCGTAGGAGATCAGGGAGACCACCTCGTCGCGCTTGGTGCGCACATAGGCGCTGCCCTGCATGGATTCGGGCACGTCCTCCTTGGTGTCGAACACGCGGTGGACAGTCACATCCTTGTCTGCCACTTCCGGGGTCAGCTCGTCCTGTAAGCCGTAGATGTCGATGAAAATGCGGTTGAGCTCTTCCTCGTTGGCTTTGAGCTGCTGGAAACGCTGCTCGCATTCATTTTTCCAAGCATCATATTTTTCGGCCAACAATCTACCCATGATACTCACTCTCTTTAATAATATTATTATTTTATTCTTATTGTTCCGGTGAGACTGCTATCTCTAAATAGGATGCACTTACAATCCAGTTTAAGTCCATCAACCTTTTCCCGTACCATGCGTTTGGTTTCTTTTCCCATCCATGGAGAAAATGTAATTTCAATGCTCTCTAGCCTATTGAAACAAATAGGCAACAATAAGTACTCAAACGCTGGAATATCAACAGGTTCAACTTCATCGTTTGTCGCAGTATGGCCAACATGCTCAAGAAACGCAACTATTCTGGCTTCATTTTGAAAACTCCAAGCTGTTGATTTTACGGCAGCAAGTGTTGATATGTTAATTAAATTGCTTGCAGGTAACTGATATGAAGGATTCTGTAAGCTATTTTTATAGGTAATAGGGTTCGTTGTTGTCTGGACAAAAACTTTTGGAAATTCATATTCTTTATTTTCGAACTGAATTTGCGAAAGTAAAACTGGATTACAACCAGGTCGACATCCTTTTACTGGTTTATATTTTTCCAACAATGTCGAGCACAGACTTTTGTTGTCATCTGGCAAATTGATTTGCAGCTTAATTCCATAATTATGTCCAGCATACATCTTCCATAACGAAATACTCTCTTCATTTTCATGATCGAAGCACGCGACAAACGGTAGTGCTTCATCATTATCAATTAGCGGCTGTAAATAAGATTGCTCTTTAAGATCATCTACATTGCGTAAACAATTGGCTTTTAGTTCTTTGTTACTTAAAATACAAAGAAGCGCTTCAATATCTGTGTACTGCGAAAAACTGCGCCACTTCTGCATTTCACCCTGCAATCGTATAGTTTCGGTATCCCATGCACCAATCACGTGGATTCTCTTTCCGACTTTCATATGTAACACCTCAAATCAGCGGATGGCGTTGGAAGTCCCAGGAGGTTTCGTAAGAGTCCCAGTCTAGTTTTGCAATTTCAATGTTTGCGCAAACGTTCTTTTCTATGAAGCTATTATCCTCTAAATTAATAGAAGGAATTGATACATTGACGGAGAGCGGCGAGCTGCTGCTGACGCTCCTCGCT
>OGYY01002152.1_pt1 | contig 15088 bp, 14 predicted proteins | sample 1576671 | NCBI WGS metagenome assembly OGYY01 (sample SAMEA3541593, study PRJEB24748) | human gut metagenome | biome: human gut; feature: human-associated habitat; material: faeces | place: China | collected 2012 | reverse complement strand
CACATACGGGGAGTTCACCGCGCCGTAGCAAGTAAACCCGGCAGCCTGCATACCCTCAAAGATCACCCGAGCGTTCTTCTGATAATAGGCCAGGGTTTCCTTGATCTCCTTTTGCCCCTGCTCCGTGTAAACCGCTTCGGCCGCCCGCTGGGTAATGTAGCTAACGCCGTTAAACTTGGTGGCCTGGCGGCGTGCCCACATGGGGTTCAGGCTCTTGCCCTCAAACACACAGGCCTTGGGCACCACGGTATAACCGCAGCGCACGCCGGTAAAGCCGGCAGTCTTGGAGAAAGAACGCAGCTCAATGGCGCACTTCTCGGCGCCCTCAATCTCATAAATGGAATGGGGCACATCGTCCTCTACAATAAAGGCTTCATAGGCACTGTCAAAGATGATCAAAGCGTCATTGGCCAGCGCATAGTCTACCCACTTTTTCAGCTGCGCTTTGGTGGCGCACATACCAGTGGGGTTGTTGGGGAAGCACAGGTAGATCACATCCGGAGTCTCCTTCGGCAGATCAGGCATAAAGCCGTTCTCCTCTGTGCAGGGCATATAGATAAAGTTGCTGTAAAAGCCGTCGGCGTTCTTGTCGCCGCTGCGGCCGTCCATGGTGTTGGCGTCCACATACACCGGGTACACCGGGTCGCACACGGCAACCACGTTGTCCTCGTCGAACAGGTCGCCTATGTTGCCGCAGTCGCTCTTCGCGCCGTCGGATACGAACACCTCGTCGGCCTCGATGTCGACGCCCCGTCCCTTGAAGTCGCGCTCCACGATGGCCTCGCGCAGAAAGCCGTAGCCCTGCTCGGGCCCGTAGCCGTGGAACGTCTCCGCCGCGGCCAGGTCGTCCACCGCGGCATGCATGGCATCGATGACGGCCGGCGCCAGGGGGCGCGTCACGTCGCCGATGCCCAAGCGGATGACGCGCACCTCGGGGTTGGCCGCCTTGTAGGCGTTCACCTTGCGGGCGATGGTCGAAAAAAGATAGCTCTGTTCGAGCCGGGAGTAGTTCTCGTTAACTCGCATCGGAGGTGCTCCGTTTCCTTGGGGATGTGACTGCCTATTGTGGACTCAAAGCGACCGGCCCGCAGCACCTCCAAGGAACGGCCACACCCACTCACAAGAAACCCATGGTCCCCCCAGCTGATATGCCGCCTACCAGGGCCGTAGCACGCCGTCTGGATAGCGCACGTCCCAAAAGGTAAGCCCCTTCGCCGGAGCGCACGGCCCGGCAGCCCGTCGGTCGCATGCCGACAAGACCTCCGCGACCCAATCGGGCTCCCTGCGCCCGCAACCCACCTCCATGAGCGTGCCCACGATGGTGCGCACCATGGAATGCAGGAACGCGTTACCCACCACCTTGATGGTCAGCACCTCCTCGCCCATGATGGTCTCGCGCGAAAGCGAGATCTCGTGCACGTTGCGGCACGTGGGCTTGCCCACGGCGCTGGCCGCCATGCAGAAGCTTTTGAAGTCGTGCTCGCCTTCCAGGTAGCGCGCTGCCTGCTGCATCGCCGGTATATCCAGATCGGCATGCACGAACCAGCTGAAATCGCGCATGAACAGCGGCGGCGTATCATCCAGGCAGATATGGTAGTGGTATTCGCGCCATTGCGCATCGAATCGAGCGCTGAAACCCGGCTCGCGTTCCTCGACCGTGCGCACCGTGACGTCCTCATGCGTCAACGCATTCAAGCTTCGGCGAAGGCTGTACAGACTGCGGCCTTCCAGCTCATCGGCGGAAACGTTGAAGCTGACCACCTGGCCAAGCGCATGCACGCCCGCATCCGTGCGGCCCGAGCACACCACCTCCACCGGCCGGCGCATCACCAGGGATAGCGCCTGCTCAAGCTCTCCCTGCACGGTAAGCTTGCCGGGCTGACGGGCGAATCCGCAGAACGGGCCGCCATTATAGGACACCGTCAGCGACAAAGTGCGCTCAGCATCCTCGCGTTCGAAGCCCACGGCATCGCTCGCCCGTGCCGCATCGGCATACGCCGTTGCGCCTTCCGCCTGCATCCCCGCGGCTTCCGCTTGCAACGCTTGCTCATTATGTTCAATCGTTTTATCCATGCGGTCCATGATACGCGACAACGCCCGTCAAAAGAAACGGGACCCGGATTCACATCCGGGTCCCATGGGATATTCAATACCAAGCAGTGCACCCGCTACGCAGTGAGCACGTTGTAGCCGAACAGGTCCGTCAGCTCGCTGCGCATGATGGGGCTTTCCGCATCCACCGTGACCGGCAGCTCCGCCCGGAACTTGTGCCCGTCGCTTTGCTTCACGAACAGCACCACGCCATCACGACCCGGGTACGATTTCAGGATGCGGTTCAAGCGCATGGACTTTGATTGATCGAAGTCCGACATAGGCACGCTCAGGCGCAGCTGACGAGGCTTCGCATCCTCTTCGCTCAGCTCAAGCGTTTCCGTCTCGAACACCATGATCTGGTTGCCGCGATCGGAATGCTCGAACTTGCCCTTGATCTTGACGATGGCATCCTCTTGGATGGCCTCGGCGTTCTCCTCGTACTTGAAGCAGATGCACTCCACGTGGCCCGTAGTGTCTTCCAGGTCGAACGTGGCCATCTTCGTGCCGCGCTTCGTCAGCTTCGTCACAACATTGGACACCATGCCCACGAACACCGCGGATTTGATCTCCTTCGTGCGCTCGGCCAAATCACCCAACTGCCACTTCGTGATGCGCGAGATGTAGTTCTCGTACGGCGTGAGCGGATGGTCCGAGACATAGATCTTCATGATCTCCTTCTCGTACGTCAGCAGCTGGCGCTTCGGCCACTCCACTCCGTCCGGGGCGGGCACATCTTCCTGGAAACCCGAATCCTCATCGTCCGCGAACAGGTCGAACATGCTCACCTGACCGCGATCGCGGTCCTTCTGGCGCTTCGCAGCGCCTTCCAGAAGCGGCGTCTCCTCGATGAAGTACATGAGCTGCTTGCGCGTGTACCCCGTCGAATCGAACGCACCGCCCTTGATGAGAGCTTCGAGCGTCTTTCGGTTGTAGCACTTCGCATCGACGCGGTTCACGAAGTCGTGCAAGCTGGTGAACGGGCCGTTCTTTTCGCGCTCCTCGATAATCTCGTCCGCCACGTTGCGACCAACGCCGCGCACGCCGACCAGGCCGAAGCGGATGCCGTTCTCGACCGGCGTGAACTCAGCGTTCGACGAGTTGATATCCGGCGGCAGCACGGGCGTGCCGTTGTGATTGCAGCTGGAGATATAGCGGATCAAGCGGTCGGTGTTGCCCATATAACTGGACAGCACTGCAGCCATGTACTCGTTCGGGTAATGCGCCTTCAGATAGGCGGTGCGCATAACCAGGATCGAGTACGCAGCCGAATGCGATTTGTTGAACGCGTACTTTGCGAACTTCTCCGCGTCGTCCCAGATCTTCTTCGCGATCTCAAGCGAGTACCCGTTCTCGACCGCGCCGTTGTTCCAGTCCTCCTGCAGCATGCGCATGATGTCGAGCTTCTTCTTGCCCATTGCCTTACGCAGCTTGTCTGCCTTACCGGCGGAAAAGCCGCTCATGACCATGGACACCTGCATGATCTGCTCTTGGTACACCATGGTGCCATAGGTTTCCTCAAGCACCGGGCGCAGACGCTCGTCGTAGTAGTGCACGGGCGTTTTACCGCTTGCCACCTTGACATAGTCGTCGACCATGCCGGACTCCAACGGGCCCGGGCGGTTCAGGGCGATCGAAGCCACGATGTCGCTGAACCTCTTCGGTGGCAGGCGTGCGAACAGGCTCACGTACAAGCCGCCCTCAACCTGGAACAAGCCGTCCATATTACCCGAACGCATGAGGGCGAACGCCGCCTCATCGTCGGTGGGAATCTCCTCGGGGATGATCTTGCGACCCGTAGTCATCTCTACGTTGCGGCACGCGCGCGAAAGCACGCCCAACGTACGCAAGCCAAGGAAGTCCATCTTCAATAGGCCCAGATCCGGCGTGTAATGGCCGTCGTATTGCGTGATGATGCCGCCGCCCTTGGTATCGCGTTTGACCGGCACGTGGTCGGCCATAGGGTCCCGGCAGATGATGGTTGCGCACGCATGCACGCCCTCGCCGCGCACGTGACCCTCGATGGACTGCGCCGCGTCCACGACCGCCTTTACATCCTCTTCGGTGTCGTAGGCCTTCTTCAGATCGGGGTTCGTGTCCAGCGCCTTCTGAATGGTGATACCCAGCTCGTCGCCGATCATCTTGCAGATCTTGTCGCCTACGCTGTAGGGATAGTCGAGCACGCGCGCCGCATCGCGCACAGCGTTTTTCGCCTGCAGCTTGCCGAACGTGATAACGCCCGTAACGTGATCGGCGCCGTACACCTCGCGAATGTGCTCGATGACCTCTTGGCGACGTTCATCCTCGAAGTCGCAGTCGATATCAGGCATCTCCACGCGTTCCGGGGAAAGGAATCGCTCGAACAGCAAGCCGTTGGAAAGCGGCTCCAAGTCGGTAATGCCCATGGCGTATGCAACGATCGAACCGGCAGCAGAACCACGGCCCGGACCAACGCCGATGCCCTGGCTACGCGCCCAGTCCAAGTATTCCTGCACAATCAGGAAGTACGCAGGGAAGCCCTGCTGGATGATGACGCTCATCTCGTATTCGGCACGATCGAGCGGCTCTTTGGGAATAGGGTAGCCGTAGCGTTTCTTCATGCCTTCGAGCACCTGATGACGGAACCAGCTCTCGTCCGTCTCGCCCTCGGGAAGCGGGAACTTCGGCAGAATGGAATCGCGCTCAAGGATGACGTTGCACTTCTCGGCAACCTCCACCGTGGTATCGCATGCCTCGGGGAAATCGCGAAGCGCCTCGCGCATCTCCTCTTCCGTTTTCATATAGAACTGGTCGTTCTCGAACTTCATGCGATTCGTATCGTTTACCGCCGAGCCCGTGCCGATGCACAGCATGATATCCTGCGCCTTCGCATCTTCCTGCAGCAGGTAATGGAAGTCGTTCGTTGCGATGGTCTTCAAGCCCGCACGATGCGCAACCTCGGTTAGCTGATGATTCAGCTCCGTTTGCGTAAGCCCGCCGTCGGTGCGGATGCCTTGGTTTTGCAGCTCGATATAGAAATCGCCCGGTTCGAAGCAGCTCGCGAACTTGTTTGCCCACTCCACCGCCTCATCGAACTGGCGATTGTCAAGCAGTTTCGGAATGATGCCCGCGATGCACGCAGACGAGCCGATAATGCCCTTGCCATACTTCTGCAACATGCTGAACGTGGTACGCGGCTTGTAGTAGAAGTTGTCGACATGAGATTCGCTGACCAGGTTCAACAGGTTGTGATAGCCTTCGTTGGTTTTGGCGAGCAGCAGCAAGTGGTATAGCTTGGGCTTCACATCCTTGCGAAGCTCCTCGTCGGTGGTGAAATACACTTCGCAGCCGTAAATCGGCTTGACCTTCTTGCCGGTTTCCTTCTCGACGGCGGCACAAGCATCGCACAGCTCGGGGACGCCCGACATAACGCCATGATCGCTGATGGCGACAGCAGGCATGTCGAGCTCAGCCGCGCGGCGCACCATATCCTTGATATGAGTCAGGCCGTCAAGCAACGAATATTCGGTATGGTTATGCAAATGAACGAACGCCATGGATGCGCCTCGAATCTTCTCGCAAGTGATGTGCTGCGCTTCGGTCAGGCTGGGCGCCGATTGACCGAAGCAGGGTTTTCCGGTTCCCCATCATAGCAGCCTTTAGCGCACGCGTGTTCGAACAAACGATGGATTTCGCGCGGGGTTTCATGCAGCCATACGCAAAACGGCCCCCGCTTTTCGGCGGGAGCCGTTTCAGGTGAACAGCCGATGGATACGACCGTCGCGTTGCCAGCAGTCGCACCAGCGGCCGCGGGTTCAGATGTTCAAGCCAACACCCAGGCTATGCAGCAACAGGCGTTGCGCTATCGGCAAGGATGATCACCTTGTCGTCGGTAACCTGCACGTAGCCGCCCTTGACTTCGTAGCGCTGCACGGGGCCGCCCTCTGCAGGCGTCAGGCGGATCTCGCCATCAGCCAGCACGGACACCAGCGGAGCGTGACCGGCCAGAAAGCCCATCTCGCCCTCGACACCCGGGACGACGACCATTTCAACCTCGCAAGCTGCAAGCTTCTCGGCAGGCGTGACGATGTCGCACTTGAAGCTAGCCATACTACGCTTCTTCCTTCTTCATTTCCTCGTAAGCAGCGTAGACGTCGTCGATGCCGCCCTTCAGGCGGAAGCACTGCTCGGGGATCTCGTCGCACTCGCCGTCGAGGATGGCGGCAAAGGAACGGACGGTGTCCTCCATCTTGACGTACTTGCCGGGCAGGCCGGTGAACTGCGTTGCCACGTGGAAGCACTGGCCGAAGAACTGCTGCGCCTTACGGGCACGGTTAACGGTCAGCTTCTGCTCCTCGGACAGCTCGTCCATACCCAGGATGGCGATGATGTCCTGCAGGTCCTTGTAGTTCTGCAGCAGCTCCTGGATGCCGGTGGCCACGCGGTAGTGCTCCTCGCCCACGATAGCGGGCTCGAGAGCGCGGGAGGTGGACTCCAGCGGGTCGACGGCCGGGTAGATGCCCAGCTCGGCGATGGAACGGGACAGAACGGTCTTCGCGTCCAGGTGCGTGAACGTCGTGGCCGGAGCGGGGTCGGTCAAGTCGTCGGCGGGCACGTAAACGGCCTGCACGGACGTGATGGAACCCGTGGACGTGGACGTGATGCGCTCCTGCAGGTCGCCCATCTCGGTGGCCAGCGTCGGCTGGTAACCCACAGCGGAGGGCATGCGGCCCAGCAGTGCGGACACCTCGGAGCCGGCCTGGGTGAAGCGGAAGATGTTGTCCATGAACAGAAGCACGTCCTGGCCCTGATCACGGAAGTACTCGGCAGCCGTCAGGCCGGCCAGGCCGACGCGCAGACGCGCTCCCGGAGGCTCGTTCATCTGGCCGTAGACCAGGCAGGTCTTCTCGACAACGCCGGACTCGCTCATCTCGAGGTACAGGTCGGTGCCCTCACGGGTGCGCTCGCCGACGCCGGTGAACACGGAGGTGCCGCCATGCTCCTGAGCCAGGTTGTTGATGAGCTCCTGGATGATAACGGTCTTGCCGACGCCTGCGCCGCCGAACAGACCGGTCTTGCCGCCCTTGATGAAGGGCTCGATCAGGTCGATGGCCTTGATGCCGGTCTCGAAGATCTCGGTCGTGGTGGTGAGCTCTTCGAACTGAGGGGCCGGACGATGGATGGGCATGAAGCCCTCCACCTCGGGCATCGGCTTCTCGTCGACGGGCTCGCCCATGACGTTCCAAATGCGGCCCAGGGTCTGCGGACCGACGGGCATCATGATGGGATGGCCGGTGTCGACCGCGTCAAGGCCGCGGATCAGGCCATCGGTGGAGCTCATGGCGACAGCGCGCACCAGGTTGCCGGGAAGCTGGGACTCAACCTCCAGCACCAGGTGGATCTCGCCAGCCAGCGTCTTGGCGTCGACGGTCAGGGCGTTGTAGATCGCCGGCATCTGATCCGGCGGGAACTCAACGTCCACAACCGGGCCGACGATACGAACGATGCGACCGGTTGCGCCTTTGCTGGCCTCAAGCTCCTCTCTGGTAATCAATTGCTCACTCATTTAATCCTCCAAAGCCGCTGCGCCACCGACGATCTCGGTGATCTCGGTCGTGATGGCACCCTGACGGACACGGTTGTACAGTCTGGTCAATGTCTCGACCATTTCGTTGGCGTTGTCGGTAGCCGACTTCATTGCCGAGCGGCGTGCGCCTTGCTCGGCGGCAGCAGAGTCGATGAGCGCGTAGTAGTACGTGTTGCGCAGATACGCTTTCATCAACTCGAACAGGCACGTTGCAGCATCGGGCTCGAAGCTGACGTCGCCGGGAAGCGATTCGAGGTCCTTCGTGCGGAAGTAGTCGAACACGTCCTCGTCCTTGGGCTTGAGGCCCAGGACGTCGGCATACGGCGTCAAGTCCACAGGCAGAACCTGCTGCTCGATCAGCACCTGCTCGGCGCTGTTCTTCGCGTGGTTGAAGATGAGGATGACCTCATCGTTGCGCCCGTAGTGGTAACCGTCGCCCGTGTACTGGGAGATCTCAGCGGCCTCCTCGTAGGTGGGGTCGGCGGAGAGGTCGCGGAACTCGAACACCGGCTTGATGCCACGGTACGTGAAGTAGCTGATGGCCTTCTTGCCGCACGCGATTACCTCAACCTCGATACCTTGACGTTCCTTCTCCTTGATGACCTTTTCGGCGTGGCGCAGCACGTTGCTGTTGAAACCGCCGGCAAGGCCACGATCGGAAGTGACAACGACGACGACCGTCTTCTTCACCTCGTCATGCTTCTGCAGCGTCGGCTCGTCCTCCAGCGGAGCGTACTTCGCCGTGCTGATGAGCATGTTGGAGATGATGTTCGCCCAAGGCAGAGCATTCTCCGCGCGCTCGGTTGCGCGGCGGATCTTGGCTGCTGCCACCATTTCCATCGTGCGCGTGATCTGCTTCGTCGAGCTGACCGAGTTGATGCGCCTTTCAATGTCGTGAAGGTTGGGCATAAGCTACCTTCCTTACACCGTAGGCTGGAACTGGGTCTTGAACGCTTCGATCGCGCTGTTCAGGCCTGCCTTCGTCTCGTCGGTGAACTTCTTCTCGTCCTCGACGCTCTTGACCAGATCGGCATGGGACGCATGCAGGTACTCGAGCATCTCGCCGCGGAAGCGGGTGACGTCGGAGACCGGGATCTCGTCCATGTAGCCCTGGCCGGCGGCGTAGATGGCGATCGCCTGATCGTAGAACGGCATCGGCACGTAGCGACCCTGCTTCAGAAGCTCGGTCATGTGCGCGCCGCGGTTCAGCTGATCCTGCGTGGCCTTGTCAAGGTCGCTGCCGAATTGGGTGAACGCCTGCATCTCGCGGTAAGCCGCAAGGTCGAGGCGCAGCGTGCCGGCAACGGACTTCATCGCCTTGGTCTGCGCGGAGCCGCCGACGCGGGACACCGAGATGCCGACGTCGACTGCGGGGCGCTGGCCCTGGAAGAACAGGTCCGTGGTCAGGAAGATCTGGCCGTCGGTGATGGAGATGACGTTGGTCGGGATGTAGGCCGAAACGTCGCCTGCCTGGGTCTCGATGATCGGCAGAGCCGTCATGGAGCCGCGACCGTACTCGTCGGACATCTTGACCGCGCGCTCCAGCAGACGGGAGTGCAGGTAGAAGATGTCGCCGGGGTACGCCTCGCGTCCCGGCGGGCGGCGCAGCGTCAGGGACATCTGACGGTAGGCGACAGCCTGCTTGGACAGGTCATCGTAGACGATGAGCACGTGGCGTCCGGGGTTCTCCGGGCCGGCGGGCTTGCCGTCGACGCCGTTGTACACGAAGTACTCGCCCATGGCGGCACCGGCCATCGGCGCGATGTACTGCAGAGGCGCGGAATCGGCGGCGGTGGCGGACACGATGATCGTGTAGTCCATCGCGCCGTACTTCTCCAGCGTCTCCATGACGCCGGCAACCGTGGAGGCCTTCTGACCGACTGCAACGTAGATGCAGATCATGTCCTGGCCCTTCTGGTTGATGATGGCGTCGATGGCGATTGCCGTCTTGCCGGTCTGGCGGTCGCCGATGATCAGCTCACGCTGACCGCGGCCGATGGGGATCATCGAGTCGACGGCCAGGATGCCCGTCTGCATGGGCTCATGCACGGGCTTGCGGCTGATGACGCCGGGAGCCTTGAACTCGACGGGGCGCGTCGCCGTGGTGGCGATGGGGCCCTTGCCGTCCAGCGGCATGCCCAGCGGGTTCACCACGCGGCCGAGCAGGGCGTCGCCGGCGGGAACCTCCATGATGCGACCGGTCGTGCGGACCTGGTCGTTCTCCTTGATTGCGGTGACATCGCCCAAAAGAACGGCGCCCACTTCGTCCTCTTCGAGGTTCTGGGCGAGGCCGTACACGGTCTTGCCGCCTTCTCCCATGAACTCGAGGAGCTCGCCGGCCATGGCGTTGCGCAGGCCGTCGACGCGTGCGATACCGTCACCAACCTGGATGACCGTACCGACCTCGCGGGAATCGACGCTTACTTCGAGGGCGGCCAGCTGCTTGCGCAGAGCTTCGTCAATGGACTGTGCGGTGATTTCAGTCACTAGCATTCACCTCCATCTACAGTTGCTTGCCTGAGCACGGTGCGGGCGTTGTCCAGCTGGAAGCGCATGCTCGCATCGATACGCCTGCCGTTCGCGCTCATGATGATGCCGCCCAAAAGGGACTTGTCGACGTGCTCGTTCAGCACGACCTTCATGCCCAGTTCGGTTTCGGCTTTCTTCGTAATAACTTCGCGCAGGTGGTCATCAAGCGGCACCACCGTGGTCACGTCGACCACGGACAGATTGAGCTTGCTGCCCAGCTGCTCTTCATAGGCGGCCGCAACGCGCGTGATCAGATTGACCTCGCAGCGCTCGGCCATGACGCCCAGCACTTCGGCAAGAACCGGATTGCACTGCGCGAACACATTGCGTGCCAGCTCGCCCCTCTGCTGCGCCGTGAAGGCGCCGTCGGAGAGGGCGGCGGAAAGATCCGCATTGCCACGGATGGCGGCGGCGACCTGAGCCAGCTGATCGCGCACCTCCAGCACGCCGTCCTGGCCGTCAGCCGCGTTCACGGCATCGAACAGAGTCGTGCCGTACACGGCGATTGTTTCTTTGACGACAAGGCGATTAGTTGGCATTGAAACTGCCCGCCTCGGTCGCATAGCGCTCGATGATCTTACGATGCTGGTCATCGTTGAGATCCTCGCCGATCAAGCGGCCTGCCACGGAAATGGACAGGTCGGCCACCGAGCCCTGGAGTTCGGCGATGGCGGCCTTCTTCTCCGCCTCGATGGCGTCGCGCGCCTTGTCAACCATGGCCGCCGCCTCGGCCTGAGCCTTGGCGGTAATGTCGGCCTTGACGGCCTCGGCCGTCTTCTTCGCATCTGCCACGATCTGGGCGGATTGCGCCTTCGCTTCATCAAGCTGCTTCTGATACTCCTGAAGCACGCGCTCGCTCTCGGCGCGCGCGGCCTCGGACTTCTCCAGAGCCTCCTTGATCGTCTTCTCGCGCTTGTCCAGCATGCCCTCGAACATCGGCCAGCCGAACTTCGCGAGGATGATCCAAAGAATGATGAAGGCGATCAGCATCGGCACGAACTCCACCGGATCCGGCAGAATCGCGTTGATGCCGCTCGACTCCTCGCTAGCAAAAGCGAGCGTCGGGAAAGCGCAGGTCGCGCTGCCAGCGGCAACGGCAACCCCGCCCAAGCGGGCTACAGCTTTCTTCGCTCCTTCTTTCACAGTCGCTCCTCCTTCAAGGCCCTTATACGGTAAATGTTCCGATTCGGGCAAAGTTACATGATGAAGGCAACGACCAGGCCGATAAGGGCGAGGGCCTCAGCGAGTGCTGCACCAATGATGAAGTTGGTGAACAGGCGGCCCTGCAGTTCGGGCTGGCGAGCGGTGGCGACGCAGCAGCCATAGCAGGCGATGCCGATGCCGATGCCGGGGCCGATGGCGCCGAGGCCGTAGCCGACAACCTTCAGAGCTGAGAGAACCAGGGTGATATCCACTTCTTCCTCCTTTTGCACGGCCCCGGGGCCCTTCCCCGAAGCCTTACCTTTATTACACCAGTCGGATCATTCCCCCGACCTAGTGACGAAACAGGATGGCGCGCTGGGCGCCTGCCGCGGATGCGGCGTGCGGGGCGCGGACGCCCCGGCGGTCAGCTCCTAGTGGGAGCTGGTCGCAAGGTTGATGTACACGGCCGACAGCGTGGTGAACACGTAGGCCTGCAGGAACGCAACCAGGCACTCCAGCGCGTACATCGCGATGAGCAGGGCCATCCAACCGATCGGCGGCAGGCCGAACAGCACGTTGCCGGTGGCGATGGCGGACTGGATGAAGATGCTGGTCGCCAGCGCGAAGATGCCGAGCACCATGTGGCCGGCGAACATGTTGCCGTAAAGTCGGACGGCCAGGGTGAGCACGCGCAGCACCAGGGAGATGAACTCGAAGAACCAGATGATGGGGACCATGGGCTTCGGCAGGCCGGACGGCGCGATGGACTTGATGTAGCCCCAGCCGCCGTGGGCCTTGATGCCCCAGTAGTTGAAGTAGACGAACGAGATGACCGCCAGCGCCCAGGTGACCGAGATGGTGCCCGTGGCCGCCTTCGCGCCGGGGATCAGGCCGACGAAGTTGGCGATCAGGATGAAGAAGAACAGGGTGGCCAGGAACGGCACGTGCTTCTTGTAGCCATGGCCGACGGCGCCTTCTCCCATGTCCTTCTTAACGAACTCGTAGCCGTACTCGACCATGTTCGTGAACTTGCCCTTGGGGACCAGCGTCAGGCGCTTGCCCACCATCAGCACGACCAGCAACGTCAGGATGAAGATCAGGATCACGTAGCACATGTACTGCGTGATGCCGATGCCGTTGCCGAAGTCGATCACGAAGACCGGGTCGAACGAGTGTTGCAGATGAACTGCATCTTCCGATAGGATCTCTAAGGGATTCACGTTCCAACCTTTCCTTCTATTTCCGCACCAGCCTCATCACGCCGAAGCCGATGGCCACGACGATGAGGGCCAGCACCTCTGCCAATGCAAAGGGAAGCGCGAAATCGCGCGCGAGCAGGATGCATGCGAAAGCAGTCGCGAAAAGAAGCAGGAAAGATACGAGAACCCCCAAAAGCAACGATCCCATGTGACCGAGGTTGCTGGTCTTCGTCGCCCGCTTCGCAAGCTGCAGGCTGCCGAACAGCGGGAGGAATCCCACGATGCCGGACAACGCCCCCAACACGATAGCTACTGCCATAACTCGCTTTCGTCCCGGCGCCCCTTAGCGCCCCTCCTGTTACAAAACCTCCCGTATAATAACGGATTGGTTACGGCGTCACGATAAAAACGCCAAAACCCGTCCCATTTTTTTGGTGAGCGGGTCGATACGAGGGGCGAGGGCCGAAACGCTTCGAACCCCGCTCCCCGGTTATCCGGCAATCCCCAGTTAGCCGCGCTTTACCTGGTGTTATTCAACGATAAGACCTACTGGGACGGTGCGTTACCGCCCTACCTCCTCCTCGTACACGCGCAGCTTGATGCCCGCCTCCTCGAGCATCGACATCGACAGCTCGTCGGGGTACGGGTTCTGGTAGATGATCTCGCCGATGCCGGCGTTGATCAGCATCTTGGCGCACACCACGCACGGCTGGGTGGTGATGTAGATGGATGCGCCGGTGATGTTGATGCCGTAGCGCGCCGCCTGGATGATGGCGTTTTGCTCGGCATGCAGGCCGCGGCAGATCTCGTGGCGCTGGCCCGACGGCACGCCGAGCTCTTGGCGCAAACACCCCGTCTCGCTGCAATGGCGCAGCCCCGTGGGCACGCCGTTGTATCCGGTGGCCAGGATGCGGCGGTCCTTGACGATGATGGCGCCCACGGCGCGGCGCATGCACGTCGTGCGCGTGGCCACCTCGTTAGCCAAAGTCATGAAGTACTGATCCCAGCTGGGGCGGTGGTCGACGGCCATGGCTCCCCCTTTACTTCGTTCCGAAGATGCGATCGCCGGCGTCGCCGAGGCCGGGGACGATGTAGGCGTCCTCGTTCAGGCCGTCGTCGACCGAGCAGGTGTAGATGACCAGGTCGTCGTCGGCGGCGAGGAGCGCCTCGATGCCCTGGGGCGCCGCGACGATCACCATCATCTTGAGCATCCCCGACACGCCCTGCTCGCGCAGGTAGCGCACCGCGGATATCGCCGAGCCGCCGGTCGCCAGCATCGGGTCGACCACCAGGACGGCGCGCGCGGCGATGTCCTCGGGCAGCTTGGCGTAGTAGGGATGCGGTTTGTGCGTCGACTCGTCGCGGTACATGCCCAGATGCCCCACGCGCGCGGCGGGGACCAGCTCCAGCACGCCGTCGACCATGCCCAGGCCCGCGCGCAGGATGGGGACGATGGCGAGCTTCTTGCCGCTGATGGTCTTGCACCACGCCGTCGCGAGCGGCGTCTGCACGACCGCGTCCTCAAGCGGCAGATCGCGCGTCGCCTCATACGCCTCGAACATCGCCAGCTCGCGCACCAGCTCGCGGAACCGCATCGAGGACGTGCGCGCATCGCGAAGGATGGACAGCTTGTGCTGCACCATCGGGTGGTCGACGACCACTACCCTTCCGTCGTACATGGGACCTCGCCTCCGCTTTCTAGTTCTCGAGCGCCATGATCTTGGCGACGCGGCCCTCGTGGCGGCCGCCGCCGAAGTCCGTGGACAAAAACGCGTCCAGGATGCGCTCGTTCTCGTCGAGCTCGACGAAGCGGCCCGAGAGCGTGACGATGTTGGCGTTGTTGTGCTCGCGCGCCAGCTCGGCGAACTGCGTCGTGATGCAGTTGACAGCGCGGATGCCGTGGATCTTGTTGGCGGCAACCGCCATGCCGATGCCCGTGCCGCACACGAGCACGCCGTACTCCGCCGCGCCGTCGGCCACATCACGGGCCACGGCGGCGGCGAAATCGGGATAGTCGACGCGGTCGTCGCTGTCCGGACCGCGGTCGACGACCTCGCAACCCTTCTCAATCAGATAGTCGCGCAGGGCCTGTTTCTGCTCGAAGCCCGCGTGATCGCTCGCGATGCTGATCTTCATGCTCATCCTTCCTGTATCGATAATGAGAAAAGCGCCTGCCCCTTTTTCTCATTTCATGACCGTTTTGACGGCGTCGCGCCAGTCGTGCAACAGCTTATCACGTAGTGGCCCATCCATCTGCGGCGCGAAGTCCTTCTCATTCTCGCGCAGCGCCGAAAGCTCGGCGGTGCCCTTCCAGAACCCGGTCGAGAGTCCCGCCAGGTACGCGGCGCCGAGCGCGGTGGTCTCCAAGCACGCGGGGCGATGCAGCTCGCAGCCCAGCACGTCGCTTTGGAACTGCATGAGGAAGTCGTTGGCCGAGGCACCGCCGTCCACGTGCACCTCGCGGAAGGGGAAGCCCGCATCGGCCTCCATGGCGCCCACGAGGTCGGCCACCTGGAACGCCAGCGACTCCAGCGCCGCGCGGACGATGTGGGCGCGGTTC
>OGYY01002150.1_pt1 | contig 15106 bp, 12 predicted proteins | sample 1576671 | NCBI WGS metagenome assembly OGYY01 (sample SAMEA3541593, study PRJEB24748) | human gut metagenome | biome: human gut; feature: human-associated habitat; material: faeces | place: China | collected 2012 | reverse complement strand
TGGAAACGGAAAGGAGAAAGCACACAAGGCAATGTCAGAACTGTTGGAAAAGATATTGTCCAAAGACAACATGAACGCCGCATACAAAAGAGTCTGTGCCAGTAAAGGTGCAGGAGGAGTAGATGGGGTGACAGTAGAAAAACTTGGTGATTATATCAAAGAGAACTGGGACAGTATCAGAAATCAGATCAGGAGCAGGGAGTACAAACCACAACCGGTCAGGAGAGTGGAAATCCCCAAGCCGAATGGCGGGGGGAGAAAGCTGGGGATCCCAACCGTAATGGACAGGGTTATCCAGCAGGGCATCGTACAGGTGGTAAGCCCCATGTGTGAGCCTTTGTTTTCGGAGTGGAGTTATGGTTTCAGACCGAACAGAAGCTGTGAAATGGCAATCAGACAACTGCTTGTATACTTAAACGAAGGTTATGAATGGATCGTAGACATTGATCTGGAGAAATTTTTTGATAACGTACCACAGGATAAGTTGATGAGTCTGGTTCACAACATTATCAACGATGGTGACACAGAATCCCTGATTCGAAAGTATCTGAAAGCAGGAGTGATGACGCCACAGGGTTACGAGGAAACAAAGCTAGGAACCCCACAGGGCGGAAACCTGTCACCGCTACTGTCAAACATCATGCTGAATGAACTGGATAAGGAACTGGAGGCAAGAGGACTCCGATTCACAAGATACGCAGATGACTGTGTAATAGCAGTCAAAAGCGAATCGAGTGCAAAAAGAGTGATGCGGACGGTATCAGACTGGATACAGAGGAAACAGGGGTTAAAGGTGAACATGACCAAGACTCACATCACAAGACCGCAAAAGCTGAAGTATCTTGGTTTCGGATTCTACAAGGACAGCAAGACAAAAGAATGGAGGTGCAGACCCCATCAAGACTCAGTGAAGAAATTCAAAGACAGACTGAAAGAACTGGCCAGTAGGAAAATGCCGGGGACAATCACGAGCAAGATTGAGAAAATCAATCAGGTGACAAGAGGATGGATTAACTACTATGCCCTTGGTTCCATGAAAACAGCGATGACAGAGATAGACGCGCATTTAAGGACAAGGCTTAGAGTCATCATCTGGAAACAGTGGAAAGTACCAAGCAAACGACAATGGGGATTGCAGAAACTGGGAATTGGAAAAGACCTTGCAAGACAAACAGCGTATAATGGAGACCGTTATTATTGGGTAGTGACTAAGGGTAACATTTTGTGATATGCGCGTCAAGCATATCATAAAATAAAAACAAGGTATTTGCTATTAATACTTCCAGGAGTTAGGATACAGATAAGAAGGAAATAATTATTTGTGATCCAGAAGGGAGACTTGATAATGAAGAAAGAATTAGATTTAACGCAGGAATGGGACAAGACATTTCCCAAAAGTGAAAAAGTGAACCATCGTAAAGTAACATTCCGCAACAGATACGGGATTACCCTTGCCGCAGATCTCTATGAGCCGAAGGAGGATGCAGGGAAGCTGGCGGCGCTGGCAGTGTGCGGGCCATTCGGAGCGGTAAAGGAGCAGGCGGCAGGACTTTATGCACAGACAATGGCAGAGCGCGGTTTTCTGACTATCGCCTTTGATCCGTCCTTTACGGGAGAGAGTGGCGGAATGCTGCGCTATATGGCGTCTCCGGATATCAATACCGAGGATTTTCAGGCGGCGGTGGATTTTCTTTCCGTACAGGACCATGCAGACCCGGAAAAGATCGGGATCATCGGCATATGTGGCTGGGGTGGAATGGCTCTCAATGCGGCAGCGCTGGATACCAGAATTAAAGCTACGGTGGCCTCGACCATGTATGATATGACACGTGTAAATGCAAAAGGATATTTTGATGCGGAAGATTCGGCAGACATCCGCTATGAAAAGAAGAAAGCCCTGAACGCACAGCGGATTTTAGACTATAAAAGCGGAAGCTATGCCCCGGGCGGCGGGGTGGCAGACCCTCTGCCAGAAGGTGCGCCGTTTTATGTTAAAGACTATCATGACTACTATAAAACCAGGAGGGGGTATCACGCACGTTCTCTCAACTCGAACAGCGGGTGGAATGTGACCGGCTGCATGTCTTTTATGAATCAGCCGATCCTGCAATATACAAACGAGATACGCAGCGCGGTCCTGATCATTCATGGAGAGAAGGCACATTCCTGTTACTTCAGCAAAGACGCATATGCGGACATGGTAAAGGATAACCCATATGCTGACAATAAAGAGCTGATGCTCATTCCGGGAGCTGTCCATACAGATCTCTATGACCGGCTGGATGTGATCCCGTTTGACAAAATGGAAGAATTTTTCCACAGGGCATTGGCGTAAGGGGGAGTTTCCGTGAATGGACTAACAGAAGAACAGCTCCTGCTCAGGAACCTCACAGATGCGGGATGCGGTGCTGAGGATATTGAGCGATATCTGAAGCTGAGAGCAAAAGGAAAGGAGCAGGAGATGCTCCGTTTTCTGCTTGCGCATCGGGCAAAATTGCTGGATAAGGTCCATGAAAGCCAGGAAAAGCTGGACTGTCTGGATTATCTGATCTACAGCATGAAAAGAGGCAAAAAGGGCCGAAGGTGAAAAAGATGAACGGTACTGCTATTTTTAATTTAATGAAGAGGAAAGTATATTGACACAGTGTCAGAATGGTGATATATTACAAATGGTGACACAGTGTCAGAATGGTGATATATTACAAATGGTGACACAGTGTCAGAATGAAGGCGTAAGCTTCATGAATGAGTTAGGAGTGAATGTAAATGAGTAAAAAGGTACTAATCGCATATTTTTCAGCAAGCGGTGTGACTGCCAGAGTGGCAAAGACAATGGCGGATGCGGTGGGAGCAGATCTGTATGAGATCTGCCCGGAACAGCCATATACTTCTGCCGATCTGAACTGGATGGATAAAAAGAGCCGCAGCACAGTGGAGATGAATGACCCTGCATGCAGACCGGCTATAGCCGGAGAGGTGCAGAACATGGATCAGTATGATACGGTACTGGTCGGATTCCCTGTCTGGTGGTATGTGGAACCCCGTATTGTAGATACTTTCCTGGAGAGTTATGATTTTAGCGGCAAAGAGATGATTCCGTTTGCAACTTCCGGAGGCAGCGGTATCGGAAAAGCGGAAAAAAGCCTGAAGGATCACTGCCCGGCAGCAGTATGGAAAAAAGGACAGCTTTTAAACGGTGCAGGGGCGGCGGACTGGATAAAAAGCATACTGTAAAATAATTTAGGAAGCCTTACCGGCCGGGAAAGAGGGAAAAGTTATGCCAAAAGGATCAGAAGAACTGACGAATGCAAGAAAAGACGAAATTATCAATGCCTGTGCGTCTCTTTATAAGACGATGGGATTTAAAGACATTACGATACGGGATATCGGGGCGGAGACCTCGTTTACCCGTACAGCCATCTATAATTATTTTCAGACAAAAGAAGAAATTTTTCTGGCACTGCTGCAAAGAGAGCATGAAGCATGGATCTCCAATCTGGAGGAGATAACCAGAGAGTACGAGACAATGACTATCGGAGATTTTTCTGATGCGATTGCAGGGTCCCTGGAAAAGCGGGGGTGCATGCTAAAGCTGATGTCGATGAATCTGTATGATATGGAGGGAAACAGTCGGATGGATAATCTGGTGGCTTTTAAGGTGGTGTATGCACAGGCCCTGCGTTCGGTCAGCGGCTGCCTGGAAAAATTTTTCCCGCAGATGACGCCAGGTGATATCCAGGAGTTTCTGTATGTTTTTTTCCCCTTTCTGTTTGGAGTTTATCCGTATACGACAGCTACAGATAAACAGAAAGAAGCCATGGAACTGGCTCATGTTAATTATGCGCAGTATTCTGTTTATGAAATTGTGAGATCTTTCGTCTCAAGGATACTGCAGACATTCAATAAAGAACATCACTGAAAAGAATAGAAAAAATGTAAAGGCATGGTTGCCGGAGGAATCAAAAGTGGAATATAGAATACATCAAAAAACCGGAGATAAGATCAGTATCATCGGACTGGGAACCGGACCGGTCTTCGATATGCAGGAGAGGGAAGCGGTTCGGACATTGTCATATGCATTTGAAAATGGGATCAATTATATAGATTTTGCAACGGCAGGGGCAGAAACATTCCGGTATGCAGGAGAAGCATTTGCTTCTGTGCGGAAAGAACTGCTTTATCAGGTCCATTTCGGAGCGAATTATGAAACGGGAGAATATGGATGGACAACGGATCTGGAGACTGTCAGGCGCCAGATAGACTGGCAGCTGAAGGAGATGAAAACAGATTACATTGATTATGGATTTATCCATTGTCTGGATGCAAAGTCTGACTGGAAGGATTATCAGGAAAACGGGATACTTGAGTATCTGCAGGAGATGAAAGCTGCCGGCGTAGTAAAACATATCGGTCTGTCTTCTCATACGCCTGCGCTTGCCAGACTGGTTTTGGATACAGGAATTGTGGATCAGATGATGTTTTCGATCAATCCTGCCTACGATTACCAGCATGGGGACTATGCGAGAGGCAGTGCCAGCGAGCGGATGGAGCTTTATTGCCGCTGTGAGGCAGAAGGAATAGGAATTTCTGTTATGAAGCCGTATTCGGGCGGGCAGCTGTTGAATAAAGACACGTCTCCCTTTGGGCAGGCGCTGACAACCTGCCAGTGCATCCAGTATGCACTGGACAAGCCGGGAGTACTGACCGTGCTTCCGGGGGTACGGAGTCTGGAAGATGTAAAGGAAATACTTGGTTTTCTGGACGCGCCGGAAAGCGAGAAGGATTATTCCGTGATCGGAACTTTTACACCCAAAGATGTGTCCGGAGCATGCGTGTACTGTAATCACTGCCAGCCCTGCCCGGCAGGTCTGAATATAGGGCTGATCAACAAATACTATGACCTGGCGGTGATCGGAGATACTTGCGGCGGATCACTATGAGAAACTGGAAAAAACAGCATCTGACTGTATTTCTTGCGGACATTGTGACAGACGGTGCCCGTTCCATGTGGGGCAGTCAGAGAGGATGAAAAAAATAGCCGGATATTTTGGGAAATAGTGAAAAAGAGTTGACAGCCGGGGAAGAATATGATATTTTATCTAAAGACTGCCGAAGACAGCAGGTGCGAAAGCGTAAGTAGAGATACGCCTGCCGAGGAGAGTTAGATTCGCGTGTTGAATTTATGAGTCCTCCATGTCTATTGGCATGGAGGCTTTTTATATTTCCTGAAAGCAGTCAAAAATCTTATAAGGAGGTATATTATTCGTGGCAAAAGTGGAATTAAAACAACCAATCGTACAGGCTATTGCAGAAGATGTCAAAGATGCAGCAAGCGTTGTGCTGGTAGACTACCGCGGACTGACAGTTGCGCAGGACACAGAACTGCGTAAACAGTTAAGAGAAGCTGGGATCACCTACAAGGTTTATAAGAACACAATGATGAAAAGAGCGTTCGAAGGAACAGATTTTGCTGTTCTGGATGAGCATCTGGAAGGCCCGAGTGCGATCGCTGTGTCCAAAGATGATGCAACAGCACCGGCAAGAATTCTCTGCAAATTTGCAAAAGACGCAAAGGCCCTGGAGCTGAAAGCGGGTGTGGTTGAAGGCACATTATATGATGTGGACGGACTGACAGAACTGTCTAAGATCCCATCAAGAGAAGAACTGCTGTCCAAGCTGCTTGGAAGCCTGCAGTCACCGATCACCAACCTTGCACGTGTCCTGAACCAGATTGCAGAAAAGGGCGGCGCAGAGAACTGCGAAGCTGCTCCAGCTGAGGAAGCGGCAGAAGAAGCTCCTGCAGCAGAGGAGGCACCTGCAGCAGAAGAAGCACCGGCAGAAGAGTAAACCGGAAGAAACAAAATAACAAAAATAAAAATGGAGGAAAATAAAATGGCAAAAATGACAACAGCAGAATTTATTGATGCTATCAAAGAGTTATCTGTATTAGAGTTAAATGATCTTGTAAAAGCTTGCGAAGAAGAATTTGGCGTATCTGCAGCAGCAGGCGTTGTAGTAGCAGCAGCAGGCGGAGACGCAGCAGCAGCTGAAGAGAAGACTGAGTTCGACGTAGAGTTAACAGAAGTTGGACCGAACAAGGTTAAGGTTATCAAGGTTGTTCGTGAGATCACAGGTCTTGGACTGAAGGAAGCTAAGGACGCTGTTGATGGCGCACCTAAGGTAATCAAGGAGCAGGCTGACAAGGCATCTGCTGAAGACGCTAAGGCTAAACTTGAGGCTGAAGGAGCAAAGGTTACATTAAAGTAGTCTGTGCGTAAGCGACGAGAAACCAATAATAACCCGGCAGAGATGCTTGCATTTCTGTTGGGTTATTTTATTTAGCTGTATCCCCTCTCTCTATCTGAAAAAAGTTCTTAAAAATAATTCTTGCATTCCCCTTGATTTTGTTGTATAGTATAAGTTGCACTATTGTGGTGCACTAGGCATTTCCATGCTCTTTTTTAGGAAAAACTAGATTGAAATAAAAACGAGAGGTGAAACGTCAATGGAGAAAAACAGAATACGTCCAGTCAAGGCTGGAAAAGGCTTGCGTATGAGTTACTCAAGACAGAAAGAGGTTTTGCAGATGCCAAACCTGATCGAAGTCCAGAAGAATTCTTATCAGTGGTTCCTGGATGAAGGTTTAAAAGAAGCATTTGCAGATATCTCCCCGATCACGGATTACAGTGGTCATCTGAGTCTGGATTTCGTCGATTTTACACTGTGCGAAGACGATGTGAAATATACAATCCCGGAATGCAAAGAGAGAGATGCGACATATGCAGCACCTTTGAAAGTCAAGGTTAGACTTCATAACAAAGAGACAGATGAGATTAACGAACATGAAATTTTCATGGGTGATCTTCCTCTTATGACAGAGACAGGTACGTTCGTTATCAACGGTGCAGAACGTGTAATCGTCAGCCAGTTGGTTCGTTCCCCTGGTATCTATTACGGAATTGCTCATGATAAAGTGGGTAAAACTCTTTATTCATGTACTGTTATCCCGAACCGTGGTGCATGGCTCGAGTATGAGACTGACTCCAATGACGTTTTCAGTGTAAGAGTAGATAGAACCCGTAAAGTGCCGATTACCGTATTGCTTCGTGCACTTGGTGTAGGTACCAACCAGCAGATCATTGACATGTTCGGCGAGGAGCCAAAGATTCTGGCATCCCTGCAGAAGGACCCGGCGATCACAGAGCGTGAGCCACAGGGAAGTTTTGAGGCTGGTTTATTAGAGTTATATAAAAAGATCCGTCCGGGTGAGCCGCTTTCCGTAGAAAGTGCGGAGAGTCTGATCACTGCCATGTTCTTCGATCCGAGAAGATATGACCTTGCAAAAGTAGGACGTTACAAATTTAATAAGAAGCTTGCTTTAAAGAACCGTATCAGTGGACAGGTTTTAGCTGAGGACGTAGTGGATCCTTCTACAGGTGAGGTTATCGCAGAGGCAGGTACTGTTGTTGACCGTGCGCTTGCTACACAGATCCAGAACGCTGCCGTTCCTGCTTTATGGATTCAGACAGAGACAAGAAATGTCAAGATTCTTTCTTCTATGATGGTTGACATCAGAAGCTGGATTCCTGAGCTTGAGGATCCTAAGTCTATCGGTGTTACTGAGCTTGTTTACTATCCGGTACTCGCTCAGATTCTCGAGGAGTATGATTCCCTTGAGGACAGAATCGAGGCTATAAAGAGAGATATATCTGACCTTATTCCAAAGCATATTACTAAAGAGGATATCTTCGCAACTATCAACTACAATATGCACTTAGAGTGGGGCGCAGGAACAGATGACGATATCGATCATCTTGGAAACAGACGTATCCGTGCGGTTGGAGAGCTGTTACAGAACCAGTACCGTATCGGTCTCTCAAGACTGGAGCGTGTTGTTCGTGAAAGAATGACTACACAGGACTTAGAGGGAATTTCACCTCAGTCACTTATCAATATAAAGCCTGTAACTGCCGCTGTTAAAGAATTCTTCGGTTCTTCACAGCTTTCACAGTTCATGGATCAGAACAACCCTCTTGGAGAGCTTACTCACAAGAGACGTTTATCAGCACTTGGACCTGGTGGTCTTTCAAGAGACCGTGCCGGATTTGAGGTTCGAGATGTACATTACACTCACTACGGCCGTATGTGTCCAGTAGAGACTCCTGAGGGACCGAACATCGGTCTTATCAACTCACTTGCATGCTATGCGAGAATCAATGAGTATGGCTTCGTAGAGGCTCCATATCGTAAGATTGACAAGACTGATCCTAAGAACCCGGTAGTCACAGAAGAGGTTGTATACATGACAGCCGACGAGGAGGATAACTACCACGTAGCACAGGCTAATGAGAAGCTTGATGCCGAAGGACATTTCGTACGTAATTCAGTTTCAGGTCGTTACAGAGAGGAAACTCAGGAGTACGATAAGTCAGCATTTGATTATATGGATGTGTCTCCAAAGATGGTATTCTCAGTAGCTACAGCGCTGATTCCATTCTTGCAGAACGATGACCCTACACGTGCCCTCATGGGATCAAACATGCAGCGTCAGGCCGTTCCGCTTCTGACCACAGAGGCTCCTGTAGTTGGTACAGGTATTGAGACAAAGGCCGCAGTTGACTCAGGTGTCTGCGTAGTTGCAAAGGCAGACGGAGAGGTATTATCTTCAGAGTCAAACCGCATTATCATAAAAGAAACTGACGGAAACAAGAGAGAGTATATCCTTACAAAGTTCTCTCGTTCTAACCAGTCAAACTGCTACAACCAGAGACCTATCGTATTTAAGGGTGACAAGGTTAAGGCAGGCGATGTTATCGCAGACGGTCCTTCAACAAGTCAGGGAGAGCTTGCTCTTGGAAAGAACCCGCTTATCGGATTCATGACATGGGAAGGATACAACTACGAGGATGCCGTTCTTCTTTCAGAGCGTCTTGTAGAGTATGATGTGTATACATCAGTTCATATCGAGGAATATGAAGTAGAGTCACGTGATACAAAGCTCGGACCTGAGGAGATTACACGTGATGTCCCTGGTGTCGGCGACGACGCACTCAAGGACCTTGATGAGAGAGGTATCATCCGTGTAGGTGCAGAGGTTCGTGCCGGTGATATCCTTGTAGGAAAGGTTACACCAAAGGGTGAGACAGAGCTTACAGCAGAGGAGAGACTTCTTCGTGCCATCTTCGGTGAGAAGGCAAGAGAGGTTCGTGATACATCACTTAAGGTACCTCATGGTGCTTACGGTATCATTGTTGATGCCAAGGTATTTACAAGAGAGAACGGCGATGAGCTTTCTCCGGGAGTAAACCAGTCAGTACGTATCTACATTGCACAGAAGAGAAAGATTTCTGTCGGTGATAAGATGGCCGGACGTCACGGTAACAAGGGTGTCGTTTCCCGTGTGCTTCCTGTTGAGGATATGCCATTCCTTCCAAACGGACGTCCACTGGATATCGTACTTAACCCACTCGGTGTTCCTTCACGAATGAACATCGGTCAGGTCCTTGAGATTCACCTGAGTCTCGCTGCAAAGGCACTTGGCTTCAATATCTCAACTCCTGTATTTGACGGAGCAAACGAGGTAGATATCGAGGATACACTTGAGCTTGCAAATGATTACGTAAATCTTCCGTTCGATAAGGAAGAACTTGAAAAGGATTTACAGGCTGAGCATCCATACTGGAGCGCAGATGCTGAAATCTTCTATGATAAATATGTTGATACACTCCGTGAGGATGTTATGGAATACCTTTCAACAAACAGAGCTCACAGAAGCTTATGGAAGGGCGTTCCGATTTCCAAGGATGGAAAGGTACAGCTTCGTGATGGTAGAACAGGTGAGTGCTTCGATGGAAAGACAACTATCGGACACATGCATTACCTTAAGCTGCATCACCTTGTTGACGATAAGATCCATGCACGTTCAACAGGTCCTTACTCATTAGTTACACAGCAGCCACTCGGTGGTAAGGCACAGTTCGGTGGACAGCGTTTCGGAGAGATGGAGGTTTGGGCTCTTGAGGCATATGGTGCTGCATATACACTTCAGGAGATCCTTACAATGAAGTCCGATGATGTTGTTGGCCGTGTCAAGACCTACGAGGCTATCATCAAGGGTGAGAATATCCCTGAGCCTGGTATTCCAGAGTCATTCAAGGTACTTCTCAAAGAGCTTCAGGCACTTGGTCTGGATGTCAAGGTACTTGATGAGAACAGAGAAGAGGTTGAGCTTATCGAGACAAGTGAGTACGGTAATACAGATATCAACTCAATTATCGGAAACGATAAGGACTATGCATTCGAGGACAGTGAGTCATTCGCAGAGCATGGTTTCTCAAAGAAAGAATTTGATGACAACGAAGAGCTTGTTGACATAGAAGAGGAAGAGTCTCCTGAGACAGCGGATGACGATATTTTTGCTGATGAAGTTCTTGATGACGAAGAATAATTAGAAGGGAGTGCCAAAATGCCAGAAACAAATAATATAGAAAATAATCAGGCAATGCAGTTTGATGCGATTCAGATTGGATTAGCATCTCCTGAAAAGATCAGAGAGTGGTCACATGGCGAGGTTAAAAAGCCTGAGACTATTAACTATAGAACATTAAAGCCTGAAAAAGACGGTCTTTTCTGCGAGAAGATTTTCGGACCAACGAAGGACTGGGAGTGTCATTGTGGTAAATACAAGAAGATACGTTATAAGGGTGTTGTCTGCGACCGATGTGGCGTAGAAATTACAAAGTCAAGCGTTCGTAGAGAGCGTATGGGACACATCGAGCTTGCTGCTCCTGTATCTCATATCTGGTATTTCAAGGGTATCCCATCACGTATGGGACTCATCCTTGACTTATCTCCACGTGTACTTGAGAGAGTACTGTACTTTGCCTCATATATTGTGCTTGACCCGGGCGAGACAAAGCTTGCATACAAGCAGATCCTCAACGAGTCAGAGTACCAGGAGGCATGTGATACTTATGGCCGCTCAGCATTCCGTGTAGGAATGGGTGCTGAGTCTATCCATGAGCTTTTAGCAGCAATCGATCTCGAGAAGGATTCGGCAGAGCTTAAGGCTGAGCTTGAGAATGCTACAGGCCAGAAGCGTGCACGTATCATCAAGAGACTTGAGGTTGTAGAGGCTTTCCGTGAGTCAGGAAACAAGCCTGAGTGGATGATTATGACAGTTATTCCTGTTATTCCACCGGATCTCCGTCCAATGGTTCAGCTCGATGGAGGACGTTTCGCAACAAGTGATCTTAACGACCTTTACAGACGAATCATCAACCGTAACAACCGTCTTAGAAGACTTCTTGATCTTGGAGCACCGGATATCATCGTTCGTAACGAGAAACGTATGCTTCAGGAGGCTGTCGATGCACTTATCGACAACGGCCGTCGTGGCCGTCCTGTTACCGGTCCCGGAAACAGAGCTCTTAAGTCTCTTTCAGACATGCTCAAGGGAAAGGGAGGTCGTTTCCGTCAGAACCTTCTCGGAAAGCGAGTTGACTACTCAGGACGTTCAGTTATCTGTGTAGAGCCAAAGCTTAAGATTTATCAGTGTGGTCTTCCAAAGGAGATGGCTATCGAGCTTTTCAAGCCATTCGTTATGAAGGAGCTTGCCGCTAACGGAACCGCACACAACATAAAGAGTGCAAAGAAGATGGTTGAGAGACTTCAGCCGGAGGTATGGGATGTCCTTGAGGACGTCATCAAAGAGCATCCGGTTATGCTTAACCGAGCTCCTACACTCCATAGACTTGGAATCCAGGCCTTCGAGCCGATCCTTGTAGAGGGTAAGGCAATCAAGCTTCATCCACTCGTATGTACAGCGTTCAACGCCGACTTCGATGGAGACCAGATGGCTGTACATCTTCCACTGACTGCTGAGGCACAGGCTGAGTGCAGATTCATGCTTCTGTCACCTAACAACCTGCTTAAGCCTTCTGATGGTGGACTTGTAGCCGTTCCTTCACAGGATATGATCCTTGGAGTTTACTACCTCACAATGAGAAAGCTCGCTGATTACAAGGATGATCCAAAGATGGTTGCACAGGTGTCATCAGACACTGTATACAATGATATTGATGAGCTTAGAAAGCTCACAACTCCTGATGAAAATACAGGAAAGGCTGAGCTTGGCTTATATGACCTCATCTGGTTTGAGGATGTCACAGACGGAAACCGTCGTGTGCTTTGCAGACCGATAGATCTTCTCGGCCGTTACTATGGAAGTGTTAATCTTGCAATGCTCGCTTACGAGAACAAGGAGATTACTCTTCACCAGAATATATTTGTACACCGTACAGTAAAGCTTCCTGACGGCACAGAGGTTTCAGGTTTTACAGAGACAACAGTAGGACTTTTGATATTCAATGAGAACATTCCACAGGATCTTGGTTTTATAGACAGATCAAAGGCTGAGAATGCACTCAAATTTGAGGTTGAGTTCCACGTTGGTAAGAAACAGATCAAGCAGATCCTTGAGAAGGTTATCAACACACACGGAGCTACAACAACAGCAGAGGTTCTTGACAATGTCAAGGCTATGGGATACAAGTATTCAACCCAGGCTGCCATGACAGTTTCAATTTCAGATATGACAGTGCCACCACAGAAGCCACAGATGATCGCTGATGCACAGGACACTGTAGATAAGATTACAAGACAGTACAAGCGTGGACTTATCACTGATGAGGAGCGTTACAAAGAGGTTATCGAGACATGGAAGGATACAGATGATGCCCTTACAAAGGCACTTCTTACAGGTCTTGATAAGTACAACAACATCTTCATGATGGCAGATTCCGGAGCCCGTGGATCTGATAAGCAGATCAAACAGCTTGCAGGTATGCGAGGACTCATGGCTGATACAACAGGTCGTACCATCGAGCTTCCTATCAAGTCATGCTTCCGTGAGGGTCTTGACGTACTCGAGTACTTCATGTCAGCACATGGAGCGCGTAAGGGACTTTCAGATACAGCGCTTCGTACAGCCGATTCAGGATACCTTACAAGACGTCTTGTAGATGTTTCACAGCATATGATCGTTCGTGAGTCAGACTGCTGTGCAGGCACAGGACGTGAGATTCCGGGAATGGTTGTAAAGGCATTCATGGAGGGCCGAGAGGAAATCGAGAGCCTTCAGGAGAGAATTACAGGTCGTTTCTCTTGCAACACAATCTGCGATAAGGATGGCAATGTGATCGTTAAGGCCAACCATATGATTACACCAAAGCGTGCAGCAAAGGTTATGGCAGAGGGCGTTGATGAGAACGGTAATCCAATCACACAGGTTAAGATCCGTACAGTGCTTACCTGCCGTTCACATATGGGAGTATGTGCTAAGTGTTACGGTTCAAACCTTGCAACAGGTCAGGCAGTACAGGTTGGTGAAGCAATCGGTATCATCGCAGCACAGTCAATCGGTGAGCCTGGTACACAGCTTACCATGAGAACCTTCCATACAGGTGGTGTTGCCGGTGGAGATATCACACAGGGTCTTCCTCGAGTAGAGGAGATTTTCGAGGCACGTAAGCCTAAGGGACTCGCTATTATCACCGAGTTCGGCGGAATTGCCACAATCAAGGATACAAAGAAGAAGCGCGAGGTTATCGTTACAAACAACGAGACAGGCGAGACAAAGGCTTACCTCATTCCTTACGGCTCACGTATCAAGGTTGTAGACGGACAGGAGCTTGAGGCCGGCGACGAGCTTACAGAGGGTTCTGTAAATCCACACGATATCTTAAAGATTAAGGGTGTTCGTGCGGTTCAGGATTACATGCTCCGCGAGGTACAGCGTGTTTACCGTTTACAGGGTGTTGAGATTAACGACAAGCATGTCGAGGTTATAGTTCGTCAGTGCTTACAGAAGATCCGCGTAGAGGAGCCGGGAGATTCAGATTTACTTCCGGGCAGCATGGTTGATGCCCTTGACTTCTTAGAGCTCAACGAGAAGCTTGAGGAAGAGGGCAAGGAGCTTGCAGTTGGCTCACAGGTATTACTTGGAATCACAAAGGCATCTCTTGCAACCAACTCATTCCTGTCAGCAGCTTCATTCCAGGAGACCACAAAGGTTCTTACTGAGGCAGCAATCAAGGGCAAGGTTGATCCACTTATCGGTATGAAGGAGAACGTAATCATCGGTAAGCTCATCCCGGCAGGAACAGGTATGAAGATTTATCGTAATATTAAGCTTGACAGCGATGTAAACGATGACGATACACTTGATTTTGATGATGATGATTTTGCAGATTTCGCAGAGGAAGAGGCAGTCGGAGTCATTGATACAGATGCTGAATCAGTTGATGAAGAATAATTACTGATGTTTTTACTTAAGCTATAGAAGCTTTTACAAACCAAAAGAAAGAAGTCCGGGAAACCGGGCTTCTTTCTTGTATTATATTGAAAACGTAAAGTATTATATTGAAAACAAAATTGGACTTGACAAAACAGACAAGGATTTGTATAATATTTTAGCGTGCATAAGATTGCACTGCTTAAAATAAAACAGGAGGTGAAAATAATGCCAACATTTAACCAGTTAGTAAGAAAAGGACGTCAGACTACTGTAAAGAAGTCTACAGCACCTGCACTTCAGAGAAGCTTTAACTCTCTGCAGAAGAAGCCAATCAATACTTCTTCTCCACAGAAGAGAGGTGTTTGTACTGCTGTTAAGACAGCAACTCCTAAGAAGCCTAACTCAGCTCTTCGTAAGATCGCCAGAGTTCGTCTTTCCAACGGAATCGAAGTAACATCTTATATCCCAGGTGAAGGACACAACTTACAGGAGCATAGTGTTGTTCTGATCCGTGGTGGTCGTGTTAAGGATTTACCTGGTACACGTTACCATATCATCCGTGGTACATTAGATACCGCTGGTGTTGCGAACAGAAAGCAGGCCCGTTCTAAGTACGGCGCTAAGAAACCAAAGGCAGCTAAATAATAAACAGATTATTTGGCAGACAATGGGTCACAAACAGAGCTAAATAGGTTTAGTGTTGGGATTATTGTTGTATCCGCTACCGGATATAACCTACTCATTATATAGCCCGCACGAACACATTAGAGAGACACATGTGAGTACCGTTGAATTAATTAAAAATGATTA
>OGYY01002129.1_pt1 | contig 15203 bp, 17 predicted proteins | sample 1576671 | NCBI WGS metagenome assembly OGYY01 (sample SAMEA3541593, study PRJEB24748) | human gut metagenome | biome: human gut; feature: human-associated habitat; material: faeces | place: China | collected 2012 | reverse complement strand
CAGGAGCGGTCGGCTCGATTGCGTTTGGTCTGCCGATTCCTGCGGTAGATGGGAATGTTCTGCGTGTAATGTCGCGCATTACAGCGGATGCATCGGATATTTCCTTACAAATAACAAAAAAGGAATGGGAAAGCCGTCTTGCAGAAATCATGCCGCAGGAGTGTGCCGGGGATTTGAATCAGGCATTGATGGAGCTTGGCGCGACGGTTTGTCTGCCGAACGGCGCGCCGAAGTGCGGCATATGTCCTGTTCGGGCAAGCTGCATGGCATATTGCAAAAATCAGACAGCAGTGTATCCTGTAAAGGCGGAGAAAAAGCCGCGCACATTAGAATATCTGAACGTATTTTTCTGCGTAGACGGGGAGAAAATTGCGATTGGCAAACGTCCGAAAAATGGCTTGCTTTCGGGACTTTGGGAGCTGCCGAACGGACAGAGAGACATCGCACCGCCTGTTACATTGCAGGAAATGGGCATTTTAGAGGCTGAGCTGCTTCCTATGAAGGGGCAAAAGCATATTTTTACGCATGTGGAATGGCACATGGACTGCTATTTCGTAAGGGTAACAAAAAAAACAGAATCCGATTTGCTTTGGCTGACAAGAGAAGAAGCTGAAGCACAGTATGCACTGCCTTCTGCCTTCAAAAAAATATCCTTTTGCAATCTGCTGCTTCTGCTCATCTGTCAGCATCGCCTGCAATGTCACATCCGGCACTGCCGCTTTAACGGCGTTAATAAAGGCCGGTGCAGTATATAATGACTTCTCTATTTGGGAAAAAACTGTCTTTGCTCCTTTGAGCAGATGTTTCGCCACCTCTGGAACTCGCCCAAAATGTTCCGATAGTTCTTCTTTATATTCAGATGCATCAATTATTTCCACATCTTCAGATGCAATGATGATCGTTTCTTTGTCCATATCAAATAATCCTTTCGTGATATTTCTATAATAAAGTTTGTATTTTTTGCGAACCGGCCTATTTCTGTATGTAGGTAAGCTCAATATCATATCCAAGTTGCGCCAGTATCTGCACAAAAGTCAGTCAATTTTTAGAACTTCGATATATTTTAACTATTTCAGCAAACAAATCGACAGGATTTTCTTCCAAAGCATCGGCAAGCATAATTAGTTTTTCTATACTAATCCAATTCTTTCCGTGTTCTATATTGCAAAGGTGTCGAAGCGAAATCCAATCTTCTGAGCCGAACAATTCGTCACTTCTATTATAGATAAATTGTTCACGGCTTTTGTACTGTTTTCCTAATGACTTTCGTTTCTGCTCAAACATTTTTCCTATTTTTGTTAGAGCTTCACTCTGTCTTGCTTTTTCAGCCATATATCTCTCCATTATGCACCATGGTGCATTGTTTATTTTTGAGTATATGATATACTAAAATTGTTCTCAGGGCAACAGCCCTCGAGAAGAAAATATAAGGAGGCCATAAAATGGCAAATTTAAAGTTTAAAGTTGAGGCTCTTCGTACCCTCGCATCCCCTTATCGTAAGGGAGACAAAGATGAAAGCACCTTCGAAACCATTTATTATCTGCTGGTGGATATGAAGGAGCTTCCCTCTAATATTCCTCTCGATGTCAATCCGCGTGAACCAAAGATGACAACCAATGTGGCTCGTAGCTTGCTCACTGCTGTAGTGGAGCCGGAAACTGATTTCTATATCAACAACCGCGGTATCGTCATCGCCGCCAAAACGCTAACCTTTAATAGCACTGATTCGGAAGTAACCATTGACATTGGTGATCAGAATGACGAAAACGACAAGTCCCTTTACGGCATTCTTGACGGCGGCCACACCTATACCGCCATCATGCGTAAGCGCGACGAAATTCCTGAAGACATTCGCAAATTTGTTCGTGTTGAAGTCATCACCAATGTGCAGAATATCACGCGCCTCTCCGATGCTCGCAACACGTCGGTTCAGGTTTCTGATATGGCACTATTCAATCTCGACGACAAGTTCGACGATATTAAAGCCTCCATTGCAGGTCAGGCATATGCAGATCTGATTGCTTACAAAGATAATGAGGATAAACCTATTCACGTTTCGGAACTGCTCCGCTTGCTCTACGCCTTTGATATCGACAAATATCCTGATGACAATGCGGCCCCGGTACAGAGCTATTCCGGTAAAACACAGGTATTTAAGCGCTATAAGCAGGCATTTGAATCTCCTTTTTATAAGTCTTTGACCGGGCAAATTCCTCTACTGGTAGAGCTTTATGATGTTATCGAACGCGAACTTCCTGAAAAGTATAGGGATTATAAGAAGGCGCAGGGCGTTGCAAATCCGCGTTTTGGAAGCGTGAGAGGCATCGAATCTCTTGACACTCCGACAAAAACGGAGTTTCTCGCCACTCCCACAAAGTATTCTGTTTCCAGTGGCTATATCTACCCCATTTTTGGTGCTTTCCGTAGTCTGCTGAAATTTGATGAGGCAACGGGAGCTGTTTCCTGGCTGTTCAATCCAATTGACATCTGGAACGAAGTCGGCACATCCATTGTTCAGAACACCTTTGAGACCTATACTAACCCTCAGCTGGCCGGTAAGGATAAGCAGCTTTGGCTTTCCAACTACAGAATTGTAGAAACCCAGAGTCTCCGCAAACTTCTCGGACGCAGATAAATAGAATAGTATTGAGCAAGAGGCATCGGATCGCATCCGATGCCTCTTTTTGTTGGTCTAAAACGACTCTTTTAATACATTTAATCAACTATACTGCAAGCCTAACTCTCCAGAAATATTGGTAAATCATTGGTAAAACTGAGGTTGAAACACAGAAAGCGCTTGATTTACAAGCGTTTTTTCATGTCCGGCAAATCCTGCCATGGCAGATAAAAAGCACTTTTGTCATATCAAAATATTTCCTTATATCGTATCATTTTGTTTTTTTGTACACATGCGTGCAAAATTCAGTTCTGCTTCAAGAACTCCCGCAGCACATCCTCCGGGCGGGGGTATGGTTCGTTACTCTTTCCATCCTCATTTCCCAAGATATTTTTCCAGAAGCACCAGTTGGACGTCCTCAATGCCATTGAACACCGTCGGGACAATTCCAATTTCCGTATAACCGTGTTTTTTGTACATGGCACGTGCCACCGCATTCCGGGCGCTTTTTCGTGTGCGTCTTGATATATTCCGCACTTTCCAGTGCCTTTTCATAAAGATGTTCCATACCATTCTCTCCTTTTCCCAAAAAATTCGATATACTCTCTGGGTTCAGTATATCGGATTTTTCAGGCCGATGCAAGACACCCTCCATCGAGTCTTATTAAAAACCAAGGAGCAGATACTTCACATCACGAGTGTGTTGTATCTGCTCCTTGGTTCTCCGAATGTCTTATCTCTGGCCGATGTTCCACCGAAACAGCTCATATCTTTCCCGGATATCCTCCGGCAGACGTTTCAAAGTCTCGTCCCGCAGTTCCTGCGGCATCCCGTAAAAAGCTTCGGCAATGCCGCCGGTGATGCAGGCAAGGGTGTCGCTGTCGCCGCCCAGAGAGACCGCATTGCGAAGTGCATCCTCAAAACTGACGCTTTCCAGAAAAGCAATGATTGCTTCCGGCACAGTTTCCTGACAGGTCTCCACATGATGATAGGTCGGCCGAATTTCATCGCAGGTACGGTTCAGGTCATAACCGAAGGTCTGCTCCACATACTGTTTGATTTCCGGCTTGCTGTGGCCGGTACGGGCCAGAAAAATCACTGCCGCCGTGGCCTGCGCGCCTTTGATGCCCTCCGGGTGGTTGTGGGTGACTTCGGCGGTCACTTTTGCCATTTCCAGCGTTTTGTCCAGCGTATCGAACAGCCAGCCCGCTGCCGACACCCGCATAGCCGAGCCGTTACCGAAACTGCCATAGGGATTCGGATTTTCTGCGTGCAGCCACCGGCGGAACATCCCGCCGTAACCGGCATGGGGATATTCACGGCCCCAGAACCGCATTTCATGCTGCACTGCACAAAATGTTCTCTCCGGCAGACCCTTTCCGTCAATCAGACCAACTGCCACCGCAGCGGTCATGACGGTATCATCGGTGAAGTGCGATTTCTCGCTCAGCAGCGGAAAATCCTTGTTCTTGTAATTGTTGTGGTCAAATTCATAGGGACTGCCCACGATGTCACCCAAGATTGCTCCTAACATGGCTGTTTCCTCCTTTACCTATGATGCCGCTTCTGAAAATCAGCTTCGATTTGTTCTTTCCACTCTGCGCCGATGGACGCGCAGCAGGGTGCTTCCCGCATCCGGGAGACCGTCTCGCTGACAACGTGGTAGTTGACCGCCACGCCCTGTGCGTCATTCTCGAACCGCACAGCCCGGTCGGACGAGATGCCGAAGCGAGCGGCCTCCTGCACGGCGTCCATGTTGGCACCGAGGAACAGGAACTCCCAGCCGTACTGCTCTTTTTCCTGCTCGATCATCCGGCGGATCTTCTCATAGCTAAACCGCTTGCTGGCGTTTTCCAGCCCGTCCGTGGTGATTACAAAGATGACCTTTTCTGCACGCTCGTCCTCCGGCAGATGGCGCTGAATGTTCGCCATCTTCTCCACGCCGTAGCCAATGGCGTCCAGCAGCGCCGTACAGCCCCGGACGTAATAGTCCTTTTCGGTCAGCGGTGCAACAGCCTTCAGTGGGAAACGGTCGTGCAGCAGCTGCACCTCATGGTCGAACAGGATCGTGGTCACGTTGGCCTCGCCCTCCTGCTCCTTCTGCCGGGTCAGCATAGCATTGAACCCGCCGATGGTATCCTGCTCCAGCCCGCCCATGGAACCGCTGCGGTCCAGAATGAAAACAAGCTCGGTAAGATTTTTCTTCATAATAAATGCCCTCCGTTTTGTGGTGTATCGCTTTCGTTGGCAAAAGGATACCACAAACCGGAGGGCAAAAGGTCAACGGGCAGGCGACAAATCACGCACCCAGCTGTTCCTGATCGTATTCAAACAGCAGCGTATTGACCTGATTGATGTTATAGATTTTGTGTTCCAGGCAATACCGCACGATTCAGTCCCGCTTGGAGCCATCCGAAAAGGCATAGCCCGCGCTCTTGAGCAGGTCGATGGTTTCATCTTCGGACAGGTGCAGCCCCACCGCAAAGGCCAGCACCGTTTTCTTTTTGGGGTTGTAGTCGCGATTGCACTGAATTTTGGAGAAATGCTGCCGGGAGATGTTGGACTGCTTGTATACGGTGGAGTCTTTCAGCCCCCGCTCGTCAATGAGCCGCAGCAGCCAGGTGGTGAAGCTCTCGCCAAGGTTGTCCATCAGGCTTTCCAGACTGCGGGCTGTCCTGGGTGCCGCGGCGGGTGCCGGAACCGCACCTAGCATCGGCACGGCGGCATCTTCTTCCAGAAGCCTCCGCCGCTCTGACAATTCTCTGCGCCGACGGCCAAATCCGTAGCTTTCATCGTTCTGTGCTACATAGTGGTCGTCAATGTACTCCTCCACCGAGGCGAACAGCTTCCGGCTCACGGCCAGCGAGCCCCGGTCGTAAAGCACCAGATACACGGTTAGGTCGTGCTCCATGACGTACTGCGTGATGGTGTCCACCGCAATGCGGAAGGCCTGTTCTTTGGGGTAGCCATAGTTCCCGCTGGACAGCAGCGGGAAAGCCACGCTTTCGCAGTGGTACTTTGCGGCTAATTTCAGTGCAGAGTGGTAGGCACCGGCTAATTGTTCAGCTTCGCCGAACCCGCCGCCGTGCCACGCCGGGCAGACTGCATGGAAAACGTACTTTGCCGACAGCCCGAATGCCGGAGTACACACGGCTCTGCCCAAATCGCAACGGCCGATGGCTTCGCAGGCGGCGGTCAGCTCCTGCTCCCCTGCCGCCTGATAGATGGCACGGCTGGTGCCGCTGCCCTGCAAAAGGTTCCGGTTGGCCGGGTTGACAATGGCATCCGCCGCCACTTTGGTGATGTCATTGCGGATCATCAGAAACGGCATATCATCCACCCCTTTATATCAAGTTTCGCCTTTGAAATCAGAGAGAATCATAGTATTGATGTATTTTCTCGGCCATCAGTTCCCGACGCCTTTGTAGAAAATCCTGATAGTCGCCAATCTCCATGCTTTCAAATCCGTCTGGAATACAATTCTGTTTAAGATTTTCAGCCAGCCTATCTTGTTCTATGATTCCACCATAAACAGGCTTTTTCGTATTGCATTGCCCTATCACTTCAGTCATATAGTGGGCTGGCGAACTATCTTTAATTTTAATGTTGATTTCCTGTTGAATAAAAGCATAATTCGCAATTTGATTGTATTGTGCTTGCACAATTCCATTTTTTATCAAGTAATTTTTCGGGAACAAATGGTGAATATCGCCTCTGTTTTCCAACATGGACTCAATATCAATTTCCATCGACAAAAAGCCTTTATCGTGTGCCTTGACCTGTGCCACAAGGAACATATTAAAATATGGACTGCTCGCAACCGATGTGTTCAGCCGTTGAACAAGATTTACCTTCCAGTACGCCTCAGATAATTCGCCTGCCTCTGTGATATTCAGGTACTGCATCGGATCATCATAAGCAAAGAATTTCTTAATGTCGTAATCAAATGCAGACTCTGGCGAGCCAGAAGAATATCTTCCCGTCAAAATAGACAAAGCCAGCCACTTGCGTACAATCTTTTCAATTTGATTACTATCCACTTTTCGTTCACGAAGTGCAAGAAAAAGCGCATAGCCAAAGTTCAAAACATTTTGTGAACGAATCAGCGATTTTTTCACAATTCCCGCTGAGCGCACAATCATCAAATACCGTTCGTAATTTGTCTGATTCACCGCTTGCAGAACTGCCTCATGTAATTGATTGAACGACCTTTCTTCTATTTCGATCTTAAATTCACGCGTTTCAAAATCTCGACCTGAAAGCAAGCTAACCAAATCTGCTAGCTTTCCTCGCTTGAATTTATATGTAAATGCAACACGAAGAATATCCGTATAACATGTGCGATAAATCGGTGCATTCTTTGCAGCTGCCCACTTTATAGCTTCAAATTCCGGTCTCGCCGCAAATTCAGCATCATTTTTCTTGATTTCTTTCAAATCCTCCGGAGACTCCAACAAATGACAGAAGTAATCAATTGTTTTTCGGGTCACATTTCCATTATATATTTCATTCGAAGAAATCTTAGACATTGCAAAATCTGCTTGCGACAGAACCACACCCTTAGAATTGATTCGAATAAAAATTTCCGTTACACTGTCAATATCCAAATCTTCTGCCAGCGTAATAACACCAATGCTATTATTTTGTATTGCCCTCAACCGATTGATTGTGTCATTGATTTCCTGTGCTTTGTCCATAATTCCGTTTTTCTGGCAATATTCCATCACAAAAGAAAAAGAACCAAAGGACACATCCAGCACTTTTGCAATATCCGGAATCCATTTACTGCTTTTTTGATTTGCGGAATTTGCCACTTCAAATATTTCGTCAATGGGGTTAAACGCAATACAGACCCGTTTCCATTTATAGTGGCTGTCTAAAACCTCCTGTCCCACAATTGCAGCCGCCATAGCAGTAATACGCTGTTGCCCGTCGATCAGAACTTTTTTCCCTATTGCAACTGTTCCGTCTTTCAACTTTACACTTGGATTTTGCCATACGATAATATATCCGACCGGAAAGCCCTTATAGAGCGAATCCATCAAATCACGCACTTGCGTTGCGTCCCATACAAATGGACGTTGCATTTCCGGAATCGCAATATTACCGGATTTTATATCCGCCAAAAGCACATCCACCGTATAATTATTCACGCTATATCGTGCCATAGTCAAATTCCCTTCTATTGTATCATCCTGGAATTCTATCTAAAGTTGTTTTCATACAAAGCGTTATTAAATTTTGTTTAATCTTATCACATCCGGCGGGACGGTGCAAGGGGTGCTCTTGTTTCCTGTCCGCGCAGCTATTATAATAGGTACAGAAAGAAGGTGAGCTTCCTGCACGACATCTGGAATCCATGGCACGGCTGCGTCAAGTGCAGCGAGGGCTGCCAGAACTGCTACATGTATTTTCTCGACCGGATGCGGGACCAGAACGGAGCCGAGATCTACAAAACGAAAAGCGGCTTTTCCTATCCGCTCCAGAAAGACCGCACCGGACACTACAAAATCCAGAGTGGTGAGCAGATCCGGGTCTGCATGACCTCGGATTTCTTCTTGGAAGAAGCCGACCCGTGGCGGTCTGAGGCGTGGGACATCATGCGCCAACGCAGCGATGTGGTGTTTTTCCTGCTCACAAAGCGGCCGCAGCGGGTACGGGAGTGCCTGCCGCCGGACTGGGGCAGCGGTTGGGACAACATCTTTTTCAACGTCACCTGTGAAAATCAGCGCCGCGCCGATGAGCGCATTCCCATTCTGTTTGACCTGCCCTTCAAGCACAAGGGCATCATGTGCGCGCCCTTCATCGGGCCAGTAAGCATCCGGCAGTACCTTTCCGCCGGGCAGATCGAGCAGGTCATCTGCGGCGGCGAAAACTATGATGGTGCCCGCCCCTGCAATTTTGATTGGGTCAAGTCTCTCCGGCAGGAATGCGTGGATGCCAATGTGACCTTCTGCTTTATCGAGACCGGCACCGTGTTCATCAAGGACGGCAGGCGCTACCACCTGCCAAACAAGCAGCTGCAAAGCCGAATGGCCTGTAAATCCGGCATGAATTTTCAGGGCAGGCCCATTCATTTTGACCTCGTGGACGACTGGGGCTACCCCATCCCGCAGGAAGATCTCTATGTGCCTCATTTCCGCGCAAACTGCGAGACCTGCGGCAGCAAGTTGATCTGCAACGGCTGCAGTGACTGTGGAAAATGCTTATAAAATAAAGGAGTTCTATCAGGAATCAATACAAATGAAATTTATGGCTGATCTGATGTGCAATTTCATCCGGCAGCGGGCGGAAACCGATGCAGGTCAGGGTCATGCCCTCTCCGTTTTCATCAAATTCTTCCGGCTCCAGCTCGGTGTGGCAGGCATCCCGGATAAGGAAGAAGTCTTTGTTTTCCACAAGGCCCAATTCCTCGGCAATTGTCTTTGCTTTCAGCAGTTGATTGCGGTTCTTTGCCCCGCAGATAGTTTTGGTAAACGAACCATCGAACCATTCTTCATAGGTTGCTTTCTCCAACATGATTTCTGCCCGATAGCCGGTAATTTCTCCGTCTTTTTCGATGGGTTCCACGCCCTGTCCCATGCCGATGGGGTCGGTGAAGAACGCCAGCGAAGCGTGGCAGCACTGCGCCGCCAGCTTACCAGGCGACATCTGCAGATCTTTTCGTGCAATGATGAGTTGACGCATTTTTCCTCCTTCTTACGACAGCTTGATCTTCAAATCTGCCAGCAGATTCACCGCTTCCGGCAGGGAAAATTTCGCATCCTTCAGGCGGCTGCCCAGAATATCCACCTTATAGCCTGTAGCATCCCGGAAATCCGCCTTGCGCAGATCACACTGGTAGAACTCCGTTTCGTGAAGTTCTACACCCTTGAAATTCGCCAGCTGCATCTCGCATTTGGCAAACATGGAGCCGACGATCTCGTTTCCGTCTGAAAAGTTGAAGCGGTTGAAGTTCATTTCGGTGAAGGTGTTATATTTCAGACTGCACTCTTTCAGCGTGTGGATAGGGTCCGGGAAGGCACCGTTGGACATCAGCGGTGCCCACTCGATTTCATTCAGGCGGCAGTCCTCAAAATCCAGCGACTGCACCGAGGAATGGGTACTGCGCAGACCTGTGATCTCACACCGCACGAATTTGCACTCGTTCAGCGTGGTATGATCCAGCTCGCACTTGGCAAAGGTGCAATCCACAAACACGCAGTCGGTAAAGTCGCAGTTCTCAAAAGCCTCCTCGGTGAACGACAGGTCAGCAAACCGTTCACCCTCACAATAACGCTCTGTCATAAAATTCTCCTGTCAGCGCAGTTCTTCCAGCAGAGCCGTGCAGCCTTCCAGCACATCCTGCCAGGTAGCTTCAAAGTCCCCGGTATACCATGGGTCGGCCACATCGCCGGGGCGGCGGGTATGATCCATCAGCAGAGACACTTTATGCTCCGGGTCGCCGCCCACAAAGCGCGCCATATTGCGCAGGTTGTTGTGATCCATGGCGATCAGGTAATCGTAGGTTTCGTAATCTCTCCGGGTCATCTGTCGGGCGGTTTTACCCTCGCAGGAGATGCCGTGCTCGGCCAGCTTCCGCCGGGCGGGCGGATAGACCGGGTTGCCGATCTCCTCGGTGCTGGTGGCGGCGGATGCGATTTCAAACTGGTCGGAAAGCCCGGCTTTGGCCACCAAGTTTTTCATTACAAATTCGGCCATTGGGCTGCGGCAAATGTTCCCATGGCAGATGAAAAGCACTTTCGTCATGTCAAAATATTTCCTTATATCGTATCATTTTGAATTTTGCACACATGCGCGCAAAATTCAGTTCTGCTTCAAGAACTCCCGCAGCACATCCTCTGGGCGGGGTGTATGGTTCGGGTACTTTTCCCGCAGCGGTGCGGCGGCACCATCCATAATGTAGGGCACACCCACAATGTCCAGCATCGACACATCGTTATAATTGTCGCCAAAAGCCATCACATCGGCAAGGTCGATGTCCAGAGTCTTGCAGATGCTGCGCACACCAATGCCCTTGTTGGCAAAGGTGGTGTCGATCCAGTACGGCCCTGCCACAGCGCAGTTCGCCTCTTTCCATCGTGGGACAAACCGTTCCGTGTAAGATTCTACGCCTTCGTGCAGATACACCGATACTTTTGTGATCTCCTCCGGCACCTCAGAAGGGTCATGGATGATTTGATAATTGTTCCCGATGAACTGAATACGCTTGAGCATTCCCAGACCCCGCTCCATCAGGTATGCAGTATTCTGGCCGGAAAGCATCACTTCGCCCTGCCCGTCGCTGCGGGTCCACAGGTCGTTGGCGATTTCTTCGGCCAATGCACGCGGCATCGGATTCTTGGCGATGCACTGTTCGTCCTTATAGATCACACCGCCGTTTTCGCAGAGAAACACACAGCAGTCTGCCACCGGTGCAAAAAGCTTGCACAGGCTGGTATACTGCCGACCGGATGCCGGGCAAAACAGAATGTCACGCCGGTGCAGCTCCCGTATCTGTTCAAAGATCTCGCTTTCCAGTTCCTTTTTTCCGTATTGCAGCAGCGTACCGTCAATATCGCTGCAAATCAGTCTGATTGACATTTTCCGTCCTCATTTTTTAAGATAATTTTAGGCAATTCCCCGGCATCCAGAACACGGATGCCTTCGTCCATCAGCATCTTGACAAAAACACCCTGTCCGGGAATCTTTGTCCCGGAAAACGTTCCATCGTAAATTTCCTTCACGCCGCAGCTGGGGCTGCGGGATTGCAGGATGGCAAACTCCACCCCATTTTCTTTTGCGATGGCAAGGGCTTTCGCTGCACCTGCCCGGAACTCCCGATCCACATTGATGCCCTCTTTGTTCGTGACAACGCCCTGCACGATTTCCGCCGGGCACCGCGGTGTGGGCAGGCCGCCCAGCACCTCCGGGCAGACCAGAACCACCTGATGCCCCCGCGCAAAATCACAGACCGCCTGATTGTAATTGTTTCCGCCGCTGTATTTGCAGTTTTCGCCCAGCAGGCAGGCGCTGACCAGAATCTTCATTGTTGCGCGCTCCGTTTATCAGATACTGAATCTTTTACCTATTCTACCACGCTTTTGGGCATTGAAAAAGAGGATTCTGCTTTTTCCTATCCCCATACCGGGAGGTCCGCCGTAATCTTTTCTAATTCCTGTGCAAGAAACGTCAGTCTTTCCCTCAGATGGTTGTTATGCGGTGCATCTCCATTCAGCAGATAGTCCGTTCTGACATTCAGGCAGGACGAAAGATCCTGCAGCAACTCAATCGAGCAGCAGCGGCTTCCCGTTTCAACTTTTGCAAGATGGTTCGCACTAACGTTCAGCATTATACTCAACTGTTCCTGTGTAATCCCCTTCTTTTTCCGCAAATCGCGGATTCAAATTCGACTTTATTTCACAAAAGCGAATTTGCTCATAAATTACCACAGAGTATTTTTTCCGTCAAGTCCTTTTTTTGCGGCGGAACGTGACAAATTCACACAACAAACTCACAAGAATGAATATCTGCACTCGAATTACACATATTTCACTATAAACTCGTTTCAAAAACATCAATATGTCTTAGTTTGCAGCGCAACCATATCAAATTTTCTACGTTTTTCACAGGTCTCATTTTCACGATTCCACGCAAAAAATTGAATGTTGTCAGCGTTTAACAAACGCATATAGTGTGCCCACTCATTTTAATGCCATCTTCCATCGCCGGGGCGTGTAGCTGCGGGGAAAATACTTTTTCAGAGTATCGTTTTTGATGACCACCTTATCCAGTTCATCCTTTTTGACTTCCCCCATAATGGCAAAGGCGGCTTCATAGGTGAGCTTTCCTTCCTGCGCCAGCTTTTTCATTCGCTGCGCCTGCGACAGGGACGGTGCGTTTTGGGTCTCGTCCATGGCCTGCAAAAAATCCCGCTGTTGAGCCTCGTCCAGATAGGACAGTTCCACAGCGGGATTGAAGGAGATTTTCTTTTCATCTACAAGGTCGAGCAATTCGGGAATGAGATTCGTCAGGCGGATAAATCGATGCACCTGATTGCGACTATCTCCCGCTTCTTGCCCAACGATATCAAGTGCCTGCAACTTCATCCCAACTTGGGATGAAGTTAAATCCGACCTAGCACCTTGATTTTTTAGTGCATCCAGCTTCATTTTATAGGCAAAAGTCCTCTCGCTGGGCAGGATGTGTTCACGCTGTAAATTGGAATCCACCATTAATATCACAGCCGCATCGTCCGACATCTGCCGCACAATGACCGGCAGGGTGTCCAGCCCGGCAAGTTTGGCCGCATACTGGCGGCGGTGCCCGGAGATGATCTCGTAGCCACCCTCTGGGCGTGGTCGGGCGATCAGCGGAGCCAGCACACCGTACTGTGCGATGCTTTCCACCGTCCGGGTCATGGCTTCATCGTCCAGCACCTTGAAGGGGTGGTTGGTGAAGGGGTGCAGCGCATCAATGGGAATCTGCTGTACCTGCTCCCGTTGTTCCTCCTGTCGGTTTTCTTCGGTGGAGAACAGGTCATCTAGCCCTTTCAGAGCTAAGTTTCCGCTGTCGATCGGCATCTGCCAGCACCTCCTTTGCAAGAGATTGGTAGGCTTCTGCCACCTTGCCTTTGGGGTCATGCTGGAAAATGCTCTTGCCTGCCGCACTGGTTTCTGCTGCACGGACGGAGCGAGGGATGGTCTGTTCAAACACCTTCAGGTGCTTTCCGTATGCCTGCCGGATCAGATTGCTGATCTGCTTTCCATAATTGGTGCGGCTGTCGGTCATGGTCAGCAAGATGCCCTCGATTTTCAGCTTCGGGTTGATTTGCCGCCGGACTTTCTGCACCGTCTGCAAAAGCTGTTCCAGACCTTTAGCCGAAAGATACTGCGCCTGCACCGGAATCAGGGCAGCGTCTGCCGCCGCTAGTGCGTTGATCGTCAGCATCCCCAGCGAGGGCATACAGTCCAGCAGAATAAAATCGTACTCTCGCTTGGCACTGTCCAGCACCTGTTTCAGCATCTTTTCCCGGTTCATGCTGTTCACAAGGGCAACTTCCAGTCCTGCCAGTTCGATGTTTGCCGGGATCAGATCAATGCCCTCTGCATGGTGCAGAACGCCCTCGCCGGGCTGAATGGGCTGGTCGTTCATGGCTTTTTGCATCAGGGTAGAGAGGGTAGTGGGCAGTTCATCGGGCTGCTGCCAGCCCATGCTGATGGTCAAAGACCCCTGCGGGTCGGTATCTACCAACAAAACTTTCTTGCCCTCGGCTGCAAGGCCAACACCCAGATTCTCACAGGTGGTGCTTTTCCCCACACCGCCTTTTTGATTGGTGACTGCGATAATCGTAGCTTTCTTTGCGATAACATCACCCCGCTTTCGGTGAACCACGCGCAAAGTCGTGGTTCGTCTTGTTCTGATAGTAGAGGTTCATGGTGGTGGGCGCATTGTAGAGCATCGTCAGCAGATACTGCTTCATGTTCCGCACCGGGGCGGTGTTCTCTGCTAGCGAATCCAGCACGAAACGGATGTGGTCAGCGTTCAGCTTTTTCAGCCGACTGCGTACCACCTCGGCAGGCTTGTCATCTCCGGCAATCCGCAACATCTTCCGTTTGGTGGAACAGGTATCCACAAGCAAGTCCACGATCTGATAGATGGTGTCCTCCTCGTCCGGGCAGAGCCGGAGCAGAAGGTCTACCTCCAATACCTGATAAAAATAATCTTCGAGCTGTTCACGAATGTTCCCTGAATGGATAGGGTCAGGATCGTTCCACTCTGTTTTATTCTTATCAGTCTTATTTGCTTGCGGTTTTGGCTGCACCAGAATTGCGCTTTCGGCAGCACCTGAATTGCTGTTTGGGCAATTCTGTACTTGCACTTTTGGCAAGCCGGAGGAAAAGTCCTTGACGTAGATCAGGCTGGGTCTGCCCAGACCACGGCGTTTGCGCTCGATGAGGTCGATGTCCTCCAGTTCTCGGAATAGCTTGACCGCCTTGTGTTCGGCACAGCAGAGAGATTCCTGCACTTCCCGGACGGTGTAAATGATATACACCCGACCCTGCTCGTCCAGCCAGCCGTTCTTTGCAGATAGGCTCATGCGGTCCAGCAGAATGCCGTACAGCGTCCGGGCATCGGTGGAGATCTGCCGGAAACGGTGGTCTTGGAACAGTGCCTTGGGGATGCGGAAATAGGAGAACAATTCGCCCGACTGACCATAAAAGTAGTCCAGCATCATTTGGTGTGACCTCGGATTTTCAACTGTATGGGTGCGTTCATGTGGAAAAACACCTCCTTTTTGTGATATGGAAAATTTTTGAAGTTCCATTTTTGAGAAAAAATGGATGGAAAAAAGATGAAAAAATGCGTTGTAGTTTGTCCCGAAAACTGCAAAAGCAAAAATGTGTTATTTTCTGAAAATATTACGAAAAGGATAAAAAATCGAACGCTTGAAAAAATAAATGACGAAAATGTGTGATTTCTTGTACTCTCTGCTTATAAAGTGCAGAACAGGCTGCCATCAAGAATCCCCGCAAGTGATTGCGTAAGGGCTTAAAAAAGCACCAATAAAATAAACGAACCGCCCCGGTTTCCGTAACAGGAAGC
>OGYY01002124.1_pt1 | contig 15226 bp, 16 predicted proteins | sample 1576671 | NCBI WGS metagenome assembly OGYY01 (sample SAMEA3541593, study PRJEB24748) | human gut metagenome | biome: human gut; feature: human-associated habitat; material: faeces | place: China | collected 2012 | reverse complement strand
CCACCGATCACAGAATGTTCTTCTACTGTAACAACTTTACCAGTTGCTTTCGCTGCTTCTAATACAAGTTCTGTATCTAATGGTTTTACAGTTGCCATATTGATCACCTGAGCATTGATTCCTTCTGCTGCTAATTTCTCAGCTGCATCTAAGGATTCAGCAACACATAATCCATTAGCAATGATCGCTACGTCTGTTCCCTCTCTTAAGACTTTACCTTTTCCGATCTCGAATTTGTAATCTTCATCGTTGATCACTGGTACAGCCAGACGTCCGAATCTCATATAAACAGGTCCTTCCATCGCTGCTGCAGCTTTTACTGCTGCTTTTGCTTCAATATCATCAGATGGAACGATCACTGTCATTCCAGGGATTGTACGCATTAATGCAATATCTTCACAACACTGATGTGTAGCTCCGTCTTCACCTACGGAAATACCACCATGAGTAGCTCCGATCTTAACATTTAAATGTGGATATCCAACAGAGTTTCTTACCTGCTCGAATGCACGTCCTGCTGCAAACATCGCAAAACTACTTGCAAATGGAGTCATTCCTGCTGCTGCAAGTCCAGCAGCAATACCGATCATATTACATTCTGCGATACCACAGTCAATATGTCTTTCTGGAAACCGCCGATTTTTGAAATTCGGCAAATTTTTACCTGAAAAGGAGAAATGATATGAAACAACAACTGGAAGCGATCCGCAAGGCGGCGCTCGATGCGATCTCCGACGCCGGCAAGGCGGAGGACCTCGAAGCACTGCGCGTCCGCTACCTTGGCAAAAAGGGGGAGCTGACCGCCGTTTTGAAGCAGATGGGCAAGCTCAGCGCCGAAGAGCGCCCCGTGATCGGGCAGCTCGCCAACGACGTGCGCGCCAAGCTTGAAGCGGACATCGAGGAAAAGACGAAAGAGCTCGCCGACAAGGCCATGGAGCTCAAGCTCAAGTCCGAGGCCGTGGACGTGACCATCCCCGGCAAGCAGGAAAAGATCGGCGTGAAGCACCCGATGTATCAGGTGCTCGACGAGATCAAGGACATCTTCGTCGGCATGGGCTTTGAAATTCTCGAAGACCGCGAGGTCGAACTTGCCGAGTACAACTTCACGAAGCTCAACGTCGAGGAGGGCCATCCCGCCCGCGAGTGGAGCGACACGTTCTATTTCACCGAGGACAGCTCGATCCTTCTGCGCACGCAGACCTCTCCGATGCAGATCCACGCGATGGAGACGCGCGAGCTGCCCATCCGCATCCTCGCCCCCGGCCGCGTGTACCGCAAGGACGAGGTCGACGCCACGCACTCGCCCATGTTCCACCAGATCGAGGGCATGGCCATCGACAAGGGCATTACGATGGCGGACCTCAAGGGCACGCTCAACGAGGTCGTGCGCCAGCTCTACGGCGAGCACACGGTCACGCGCTTCCGCCCCCATCACTTCCCGTTCACCGAGCCGAGCTGCGAAATGGACATTCAGTGCCACAAGTGCCACGGCGCAGGCTGCCCCACCTGCAAGGGCGAGGGCTGGATCGAGGTGCTCGGCGCCGGCATGATCCACCCGAAGGTCCTCGAGGGCTGCGGCATCGACTCCACGGTCTATTCCGGCTGGGCGTTCGGCATGGGCCTTGAGCGTCTGGCGCTCGGCCACTTCAAGATCAGCGACCTGCGTTTGATCTTCGAGAACGATGTCCGCTTCCTCGAACAGTTTTAATATTCCTCGCGAAAGCGGCGAGCCGCTTTCTGCGATCTCTTTCGCAGGGTGCTGCGCCGCACTCGCTTTGCTCGCACGCTTGCACCCTGAGCGGTGTTTTTTGTGACGCGCATGTCGTCACAAAAAACAAAATTTGATTGTTACTTCTTAGGAGGATACAACTATGATCCTATCCCGTAATTGGCTCAACGAATTCGTTGACCTCAAGGATATCACCGATAAGGAATTCAACGACGAGATGACGCTCTCCGGCTCGAAGGTCGAGACCATCGAGTGTCCCGACGAGAACCTCAAGAACGTGGTCGTCGGCAAAATTCTCGAGATGAAGCGCCATGAAAACTCCGACCACATGTGGGTCTGCCAGATCGACGTCGGTCAGGCTGAGCCCGTGCAGATCGTTACCGGCGCGTGGAACATCCATGTGGGAGACTATGTCCCCGCAGCGCTGCACGGCGCGCATCTGCCGGGCGGCGTGAAGATCGAAAAGGGCAAACTGCGCGGCGTCGAGTCGAACGGCATGCTCTGCTCGCTCAAGGAGCTTGGCATGACGGCGGAGCATGACTTCCCCTATGCCGTCATCACGCCCGCGGCGCTTCTGAACGACTATCATCCCATCGACCCCGCGAAGCCCTCCATCCCCGCTGACATCAAGCCCGGCGACAAGGTCTATGGCCCTGTTGTTGCCGCCAAGGTGCTTGAATGTGCCCCGCTGGGCGACGGCACGTTCCACACTTGCCTCGACCTCGGCAATGCGACCGCCGTGCCCGATACGCGCTGCTCCAACCTCCACGAAGGCGACCTTGTCGCGTACAACACGAAGAGCGACACGATCTGCACGCTCGAAGACCTGCACGCCGAGCAGAAGGAATTCCCCCACTGCATCGCCGACGGTATCTTTGTCTTACAGGAAGAGGACGCCGAGCCGGGCCTCAACATGGCGCACATCCTCGGCTTTGACGATTCCATCGTCGAGTTTGAGATCACGCCGAACCGCCCCGACTGCCTTTCCGTCATCGGCCTTGCCCGCGAGGCGAGCGCGACGTTCAAGCGCCCCCTTAAGCTGCACACGCCCGAGCCGCACGGCTGCGGCGGCAGCATCGCCGACCTTGTCGACATCGACATTGAGGACGGCGACCTCTGCCCGCGCTACACCGCGCGCATGGTGAAAAACGTCAAGATCGCTCCGTCTCCGCGCTGGATGCGCGAGAGATTGCGCGCGAGCGGCGTGCGCCCCATCAACAACATCGTCGATATCACAAACTATGTGATGCTCGAATACGGCCAGCCGATGCACGCCTTTGACTTCAGCTGCGTCGAAGGCGGCCACATCATCGTGCGCACCGCGCGCGAGGGCGAGACCATCCAGACGCTCGACGGCAACGAGCGCAAGCTGACGCCGAACATGCTCTGCATCTGCGACGAGCACAAGCCCGTCTGCGTCGCGGGCGTCATGGGCGGCGCGAACAGCGAGATCGTCGGCGACACAGCGATGGTGCTCTTTGAGTCCGCTAACTTCAACGGCGTTTCCGTGCGCCGCACGGCCAGCGCCCTCGGCATGCGCACCGACGCCTCCTCCCGCTATGAAAAGGGCCTCGACATGATGAACACCATCAAGGCCGTCGAGCGCGCCTGCGAGCTCGTGGAGCTGCTCGGCTGCGGCGAGGTGGTCGACGGCGTGATGGACGTGGTCGCCAAGGAAAAGGCTCCCACGGTCGTCAAGCTCGAACCCGACAAGATCAACGCCCTGCTCGGCACGGAACTCAGCGAAGACCTGATGCGCGAAATTCTTGTCTCCCTCGGCTTTATCCTGAATGGCGACGACATCTACGTGCCGTCCTGGCGCGGCGACGTCGAGCATTACAGCGACATTGCCGAAGAGGTCGCGCGCTTCTACGGCTACAATAAGATTCCCTGCACGCTCATGCGCGGCGAGACCACGCGCGGCGGCTTTAGCGAGCAGCAGCGCTTCGACCGCGCCATCGGCGGCGCTGTGCGCGCGCTGGGCTACGATGAGATCATCACCTATTCCTTCATCAGCCCGACCTATTACGATAAGATCCGCATGCCGAAGGATTCCTCGCTGCGCAACTCCCTGAAGATTTTGAACCCACTGGGCGAGGATACCTCCATCATGCGCACGACGATCCTGCCGAGCATGCTCGAGATCATTGCCCGCAACCACAGCTACCGCAACAAGTCCGCCCGCCTCTATGAGCTCGGCAAAATTTACCTGCCGCGCGAGGATGGCCTTGCTGACGAGCCGAAGTACCTCTCCCTCGGCGCTTACGGCGACGGCGTGGACTTCTTCTCCTTCAAGGGCAGCATCGAGACGCTGCTGCACGAGCTGCGCATCACGGATGTCAAGTACGTCGCCTGCACCGACAATGATTCTTATCACCCCGGCCGCTGCGCGAAAGTGTATGCGGGCGAGACATACCTCGGCGTGTTCGGCCAGATCCATCCGCTCGTCGCAGCGAACTACGGCATGGACACCGAGGTCTACACCGCAGAGCTGAGCTTCGATGCGATGTATGAAAAGCGCGGCGACATCCCTGTCTACCAGCCGCTTCCGAAGTTCCCCGCCGTCACGCGCGACATCGCCGTCGTGTGCGACGAGGCCGTCACGGTCGGCGCGCTCGAAGAGAGCATCCGCCGCGGCGCGAAGGGCCTTCTCAAGGATGTGTCGCTGTTCGATATTTACCGCGGCTCCGGCGTGGCCATCGGCAAGAAGAGCGTGGCGTTCAACCTCGTTCTGCGCGCGGATGACCGCAGCCTGACCGGCGAAGAGGCAGATGAGGACGTCCAGTCCATCCTCGCAGCGCTCAAGGCCGACCACAACGCGGTGCTCCGCTGAGAATTCCTTAAGGAAACATTACGATTTGGTTACAGTTGACAGAGCTCTCTTTACTTTTTGAAATTGCGTTGCTATACTGTCTGCATGGAAAGGAGGGGCTCTCCCAATGGAAGAATTTACCCGAAAGTTTAATGTTGCGCAGGAAAAGGACGCTGAGATCCGTCATATTCTGACCACCGTTTATGCCGCGCTGGAGGATAAGGGCTATAATCCCATCAACCAGATCGTGGGCTACATCCTGTCGGAGGACCCCACCTATATCACGAACCATAACAACGCCCGCACGCTGATCCGCAAGCTGGATCGCGACGAGCTGCTGCAAACGCTTGTGCGCAGCTACCTCGGCAAGTAAGCGAAAAGCGTCAGAATAACGACCCTCGGAGACCGTGAACGCGGCCTCCGAGGGTTTGTTGCATTTTTTCGCCCCACTTTTATTGACAAGGGGGGCAAAAAATGCTATACTGCAAAAAGTTACAAAACGGTTACAAAGTTACAAATTGGTTACAAGGACAGGAGTGAGTCAGATGGCAGAAGCTACGGAAGGTCTCGTTTACCGCGGACACCCGCTGCGCCGTGTGGATAATCTCATCTACTACGGCTCGATGGCGGATAAATATATCGTGATGATGCAGGTGTTGGATACCACACCGCTCAAGGATATCACGCTTGCCAAGCGCGTTTCCATTCAGCTGCAGATGACGGACGCAAGCCTCCGTTCGCGCGACCGTGTGGTCCGCTCGACGGAAAAAGGAAGCCTTGGCGAGGCGATGGAATTTGCCTCCATCTGGCTTGAGCGCGCGCTGAGCGGCAAGATGTAAATAGCCGCCGCGCAGCCCCCTGATTTTATTCACGAAAGGATGACTCAGCTATGAGAAACCATTCACGATGCTTATCATTCCTGCTTTCGGGCATTCTCTCCGTCAGCCTGCTCGCGCCGCTCTCTTCGGCGCAGGCCGCTTACGACGGTTCGATCCGCAACCTCGTTGACCGCGTGACGGTGCTGACGGAATCCGTTCAGACCGAGAGCGCGAACGAAGAAGAGCTCGCCAAGCTCGATGAGATGCAGGCAGAGCTTGAAGACAAGGCCGACGCCAAGGAAGACGTGAGCGAGACCGAGACCGTCTCCATGGTCGTTACGGGCGGCACGATCAACGTGCGCACGGGTCCCGGCACGAATTACGACAAGATCACGCAGGTGGTCAGCGGCAAGCAGGTCACCGTCGTCGGTGAATCGAACGGCTGGTATCAGGTCACGTTCGACTCCACGACCGGCTGGCTGCTCGGTGAATATCTGCGCGATCCTGCCGACCTCGACGGCACAGTGGGCGCAAAGGTCGTCTCCATGGCGATGACCTTCCTCGGCACGCGCTACCGCTCCGGCGGCGCGTCCCCCAACGGCTTTGACTGCTCGGGCTTCACGATGTATCTCTACGCGCAGCTCGGCTACTCCCTGCCGCACTCGGCGACCGCCCAGTATAAGAACTGCGGCTACGCCGTCGCCAAATCCGACTTGCAGCCCGGTGATCTGGTGTTCTTCTCGGATTCCTCACACGCCATCGGCCACGTCGGCATCTACATCGGCAACGGTCAGATCATCCACGCGCGCTACAGCGTCGGCAAGATCACGATCGACAGCCTGTCCGCGAGCTACTATGCTTCCCGCTACGTCGGCGCGAAGCGCATCGCGTAAAAGTACATAAAGAAAGCGGAACAGCTTAGGCTGTTCCGCTTTTTTACTTCATCAAAAAGCAGCGAAGCTGCTTGATGAGAGAGCTTCAGGAAATGGTGCTCACCGCGCCATTTCCTGCAAAGTGTCGCTGCGGACGCGCGTGTCGTCCTCCGCGACGGATCAAAATACTTTGCCGCCTGCGGGCGGCAAATGAGGTCGATTGACCGTTCGCCTTGCCTTGCGCAGATAGTGCGAGCTGTTACTCAACAGTTGTTTCGGTGTCGCTTTCCTCGGCCTTCTTCACCTCCGCGGCGCGGATGGCTTCTGCTTCGGCTTTGGCTTCGGCGAGGACTTTTTTCTCGCTCTTTGTTTTGAGCTGCTTTTCGTCGAACTGCGCCCAGAGATCAGGGCGGCGGAGCATCGTGCGCTTGTAGCTCTCTTTTTTGCGCCATTTGGCCACGTTTTCGTGGTGGCCGGAGAGCAGCACGTCCGGCACGCGGCGGCCGCGCCATTCATCGGGGCGGGAATACTGCGGATACTCCAAAAGCCCAGCCCAGTGGGACTCCTCGGTGAAGCATTCCTCCTCGGGCAGCACGCCCGGGACCATGCGGCAGATGGCGTCCGTCACGGCCATGGCGGGAATTTCGCCGCCCGTGACGACGAAGTCGCCCATCGAGAGCTCTTCGTCCACGCACTCGTCGATAAAGCGCTGGTCGATGCCCTCGTAGTGGCCGCAGACTAAAATGAGGTGGTCATACTTATCCTTCAGCTCGCGCGCCACGCTCTGTGTGAACGTGCGCCCGCAGGGGGAGAGGTAGATCGTATGCCCGCGGCTGCCAGCCTCCTCGCACACATGCGCCCAGCAGCGGTACAGGGGGTCTGCCTGCATCACCGCGCCGCGCCCGCCGCCGTAGGGGTAGTCGTCGACCTGCATCTGCTTGTTCGTCGTGTAGTCGCGGATCTGGTGCGTCTTGATCGTGATGTAGCCGCGCTCCTGCGCGCGGCCAAGGATGCTGACGTTCATCATCGCGTCGACCGAAGCGGGGAAGAGCGTTAAAATATCAATCCTCATCGGTCTCTAACCCCTCGATCATGTGCACGCTGATCTCGCGCGATTCCTCGTCGATGTCCGTGATGAAGATATCCTTCACCGCGGGGATGAGATAGGTCTTCTCCTCGCCTTTGACCTTGTAGAGCTTGTGGGCGGGGTAGGAGAGCACGTCCACCACCGTGCCGATATACGTGTGGGGGAAGTAGTTATAGACGTTCATGCCGATGATCTCGGCGTCGAAGTGCTCACCTGGCTTGAGCTGGACATCGTTGCGGCGAATGGAGAGCACCTTGCGCTTGAGCGCGGCGGCAGCATCCATGTCGTCGACCTCGGGCAGCTTCATGAGCACCATGTCGCCCTGCACGCGCTTGCTCGTCGGGCGGAAGGGCGCACCGTCCATGTAGAACGTTTTGAACCCGCACAGAAGCTCTGGGCTCACGTCCCAGGGCTGTACCTTGACCTCGCCGCGCACGCCGTGCGTGTTCACGATCTGGCCGACTTCGATATATTCCGGGCGCGCGCTCGGCTGCGGCGCGCTCTTTTTGGAAAAGAGACCCATTGTCATGCTCCTTTGTTTTGTTCTATCCATCCAGTATAGCGGAATCGGCGGGGGATGGCAAGAATAAAAAACGTTCCCGAGAGCTTCTCGGGAACGTTTTTGCAGTTCAGTCTACGATGTCGACAGACACCTTTACGCCGGTGCGCTGAGCATAGGAACGGACGACCGTGCGGATCTCCTTGGCAATGCGGCCCTGACGGCCGATGACCTTGCCCATATCGTCAGGTGCGACGCGCAGCTCCAACGTAAGCTCGTCCGCGCCCTGCTTCTCCGTGACGGTGACGTCATCGGGATGCTCAACAAGGCTGCGGGCGATGTAGAGCAGCAAGTCTTTCATTTCTTGCACCCCGGGTCTTACAGCGCGTTGACTTTCTTCAGCAGCGCACGGACCGTGTCGGTGGGCTGAGCGCCGGTCTTGATCCACTCCTGAGCGCGCTCAGCGTCGATCTTGATCTCGGCGGGGGAGACGCAGGGATTGTAGGTGCCGATCTCTTCGATGAAGCGGCCGTCGCGGGGATAACGGGAATCAGCGACGACAACACGATAGAAAGGAGCCTTCTTGGCGCCCATTCTGCGCAGACGAATTTTAACCATGGTTACTACCTCCAAAAATAATGTAAATGATTTTGTATTATGATGAAATGCTTGTGCACTTATCAACGGAAATTACTTGAAGCGTTTCTTGCGCCCGAAACCGCGCATCCGGCCGCCGCCGAAGCCGCCCATGCCCTTTGGCATCTTGCCGCCGCGCGTGACCTGCTTGATCATGCTCTGCATCATCTCAAACTGCTTGAGCAGGCGGTTGACGTCCACAACCTCGAGTCCGCAGCCGGCGGCGATGCGCTTTTTGCGGCTGGCGCCGAGCACCGCGGGATTCTCGCGCTCGTAGGGTGTCATCGAGAGGATGATCGCCTCGGTGTGTGCCATCATCTTGGGGTCAAGCTCGGCGTTTGCCATCTGCTTGCCGAGCTGGCCGGGCATCATGCCCGCGAGCTGTTCAAAGCTGCCCATGCTCTTGAGCTGGACGAGCTGGTCGTAATAGTCGGAGAGAGTGAAGCGGTTCTTTTTGAGCTTTTCTTCGAGCTTTTTCGCCTTTTCCTCGTCGATGCTCTGCTCGGCGCGCTCGATGAACGACAGCACGTCGCCCATGCCGAGGATGCGCTGCGCCATGCGGTCGGGGTGGAAGGGCTCGATCATGTCGAGCTTTTCGCCCGTGCCCATGAACTTGATGGGTTTGCCGGTCGCCGCGCGGATCGAGAGGGCTGCGCCGCCGCGGGCGTCGCCGTCGAGCTTCGTGAGCACGACGCCGTCGATGCCGAGTGCCTCATCAAAGGCGGTGGCGGCGTTCACGGCGTCCTGACCGGTCATCGCGTCGACGACGAGCAGGATCTCGGTCGGCTTGACGGCGGCCTTGATGCGCTTGAGCTCGTCCATCAGCGCTTCGTCGATGTGCAGGCGGCCTGCGGTATCGAGGAAGACCATGTCGTTGCCGTGGTCACCGGCGTACTTGACGGCCTCCTGCGCGATCTGAACGGGGTCGATCTGACCCATTTCGAAAACGGGAATATTCAATTGCTTGCCGACGACCTGTAACTGCGTGATGGCCGCGGGACGGTACACGTCGCACGCGGTGAGCAGCGGACGGTGGCCCTGCTTGCGGAAGTAGCCCGCGAGCTTGGCGACGTTCGTCGTCTTACCGGCGCCCTGTAAGCCGACCATCATGACGACCGTCGGCGGCTTGGAGGCGAAGGTCAGCTTCGCATTGGCACCGCCCATGAGCGCGGTGAGCTCTTCGCTGACGATCTTGATGACCTGCTGGGCAGGGGTCAGGCTGTCGAGCACCTCGGCGCCGACGGCGCGCTCAGAGACGGTTTTGACAAAGTCCTTGACGACCTTGTAGCTCACGTCTGCTTCGAGGAGCGCCAGGCGCACCTCACGCATTGCGAGCTTGATGTCCTCTTCGCTCAGGCGGCCCTTGCCGCGCAGGTGTTTGAATGTGGCGTTGAGCTTTTCGCTCAGTCCTTCAAATGCCATGGATGTATTACTCCTTGAGTGCCGCCGCCTCGGCCTCGATCACGCCGGCAAGCTCTTCGAGCTGGCGGTCCTCATACCGGCGGAAGTTGAGCTGCTTGATCTGCTCGGCCGCGTCCGTGATCTTTTCCACGTGGGGCTGAAGCTGCATGAAGCGCTTGATGAGCCCCGTCTTGTCTTCGATCTCGGTCATGTAGTTCTCCGCGCGCACGATCACGTCGCGCACGCCCTGACGGGAGATGCCGTAGTTCTCGGCAATTTCGGAGAGCGACAGGTCCTCGTTATAGTAGAGATCATAGAATTCCTTCTGGCGGTCGGTGAGAAGCTCCCCATAAAAGTCGAAGAGCATCGTCATACGAAAGGTCTGGTTTTTCACGGGAAGTTCCTCCTTGTGCAGATTCTTATGTAAAGTTTTATACCTTTACAACATGAATCAGTTTACATGATTTTATCAAAATTGTCAAGGAAAAATCGCAAGAAAAACGTCATGCGAGCAGAAAATTCTTCCGTTTTTGCGCCGGAAAGTGCGGTGTAAGCAGAAAAGAGTGGAATTGTTCACAGTTTCGTGGTATCCTAAGGGCAAATTCTGAAAAATGACCACAGGAGGAATCCGTGATGGAACCGGTCAGACTTGAGATCGCACCCGAGGTGAACCTCGACTATGTGCGCTCGGATAAATTCAAAACGGGGACGCTGAGCGTGCAGCTCATCACGCCGATCAACGAAAAAACGGCGAGCTTTGGTGCGCTGCTGCCGAGCGTGCTGCGCCGCGGCACGATGTCGCACCCCGATATGCGCTCACTTTCCACCGCGCTCGACCTGCTCTATGGCTCGTCCATCGGCTGCACGGTACGCAAAAAGGGCGAGAACCAGTGCATCGGCTTTGCCGCGAGCTTCATCGACGAGGAATTTGTCCCGGGAGGAGAAAAGCTGCTCGAGCCGATGTGCGACCTTTTGGGCGAGCTGCTGCTCGACCCCGTGACGCGCAACGGCCGCTTCCTGAACGACTATGTCGAAAGCGAGAAGCAGAACCTCATCGACGCCATCCGCGGCATCATCAACGACAAGCGCGACTACGCAGACCTGCGCTTACTTCAGGAGATGTGCCGCGGCGAGCGCTACGGGGTGGACAAGTTTGGCTCCATCGCGCGCGTTGAGAAGATCACGAACCAGACGCTCTTCCGCTACTATCAGGAGTTACTCTCCACCGCACACTTGGAACTCTTCTACTGCGGCAGCGCCGAGCACGAGCGCGTGGAGAAGGCCATCTCCCGCGCGTTTGCGCCGCTTCAGCGCGGGCGTGTCGTGCCGCCGGTCATCGCGGAGAAGAAAAACGCGCCGGAGACGCCGCGCGAGATCACCGAGCGCATGGACGTGACGCAGGGAAGGCTCTCGATGGGCTGGCGCGCGTCGACGAACGACGCGCCTGCGATGATGCTGGCAAATTTGATTTTCGGCGGGTACAGCAATTCCAAGCTCTTTTTGAACGTGCGTGAAAAGCTGTCCCTCTGCTATTATGCTTCTTCCGCCTATCACCGCTCCAAGGGCATCGTGACGGTCTCGTCCGGCATTGAGTGCAGGGATGTGGAGACCGCCAAGCGTGAAATTCTTGCCCAGCTTGCAAGCGTGCAGCGCGGCGAATTTGAGGAATGGGAGGTCGAGGGCGCGAGAGCGTGCCTGATCGCGTCGCTCGAATCGCGCGGCGACAGCGCGGGCCGCATGGAGGAAAATGCCCTCGGTCAGGCGGCCACGGGCATCCGCGAGACGGCGGATGAGCTCATCGCGGCGCTGCGCGCCGTGACGAACGAGCGCATCGCCGAGGCCGCGCAGAGCATGACGCTTGACACGGTGTATTTCCTGACAGGGGAGGACAGCAAGGATGAATGAGAAAAGCTACCCCCGCATCGGGGAAACGGTCCTGGAAAAGACGCTGCCGAACGGCTTGAAGATATTCATCGTCCCCAAGCCCCAGCACCGCAAAAAATACGCCTTTTTCGCCACGCGCTACGGTGGGATGGACATGCAGTTCATCCGAAACGGCGAAAAGTGCGACACGCCCGCGGGCATCGCGCACTATTTAGAGCACAAGATGTTCGACACGAAGGACGGCAACGCCCTACAGGTACTCTCGCAAAACGGCGCAGAGCCGAACGCCTTTACCTCCAACGCGATGACGGGCTATTACTTTGACTGCACCGAGCATTTTGAAGAAAACCTGCGCATCCTGCTCTCGTTTGTCTCCGTTCCGTACTTTACGGACGAAAGCGTGGAAAAGGAACGCGGCATCATCGGTCAGGAGATCCGCATGGTCGAGGATTCGCCCGACTGGCAGGTCTACGAAAGGCTCCTTGCCTGCCTGTACCGCTCGTCGCCCGCGCGCGTGCCCATCGCCGGCACGGTCGAGAGCATCGCGGGCATCACGGCGGAAACGCTGTACGACTGCCACCACGCGTTCTACTGTCCGTCCAATATGGCGCTGTGCGTTGTTGGCAACGTCGATCCCCACACGGTGATCGCGCTGGCCGAGGAGGTCTTGCCCCGCGAGCGCGGCGAGGAGATCGCACGCTGCTATGGCGAAGAAGAGGACGACGTTGCCGCGCAGAAGGAGACCGTCACGCAGATGGAGGTCGCGCTGCCGCAGTTTTTAGTCGGCTTTAAGTGCGAGGCGAACGAGGGCGACCTCCTGCGCCAGTCGCTCATCGGCGAGATGGCGAGCGACGTGCTGCTCGGCGATTCGTCGCCGCTCTACCAGCGCCTTTACGACGAGGGACTCATCAATTCGAGCTTTGGCGGCGGCTTTGACCAGCTGCCGGGCGTCGCGGTTCTGTGCGCCGGCGGCGAGAGCGGACAGCCGCAGGAAGTGAGCGACGCGATCTTGGGAGAGGCGCAGCGCCTCGCGCGCGAGGGCATCGACCCTGACTTTTTCGAGCAGATCCGCCGCGCGAGCTTCGGCGCGACGCTGCGCGCGCTCAACTCGTTTGAAAATATCGCCATCTCCATGGCGGACGGCTACTTCCGCGGCTTCGATGCGCTCCGGTTCCCCGAGGCGTACGCGAGCATCGAAAAAGCGGATGTCGAGCGCTTCCTGCGCGAAAACCTGACGGACAGCCGCCGCGCCATCTCCATCATCGAACCCAAGAAAGAAGGATAACGATCCCATGAGCTTTTCCGACGCGCCCATCAGCTTTCCCGGCCTTTTCGGCGACTGGCAGTTCACCGTGCCGTCCAAGGCATTGAACATCGGCAACGGCATCTACTGGTACGGCATCATCATTGCCGCGGGCATGCTGCTGGGACTCTATTTCTGCATGAAGCAGGCGCACAAATACGGCCTGACCGAGGACAATGTCATCGACACGGTACTCTGGGCCATCCCGTTTTCCATCATTGGTGCGCGCATTTACTATGTGCTCTTTTACCTTGACCTGTTCCGCAACAGCGACGGCTCGATCAACTGGTCGTCGACCTACCGCATCTGGGACGGCGGCCTTGCCATCTACGGCGGCGTCATTGCGGGCTTTTTGACGGCGTATCTTTTCAGCCGCCGCCGCAAGATCTCCTTCTGGGCGCTGGCGGACTGCTGCGTGCAGGGACTTTTCATTGGGCAGGCTATTGGCCGCTGGGGCAACTTTATGAACCGGGAAGCCTTCGGCGCGGCGACGGAGCTCCCCTGGCGCATGCGGCTCTGGACGTCGGCCACGACGTATAAGGATGTACACCCTACGTTTCTTTATGAGAGCCTGTGGAATGTGATCGGTCTGCTGCTGCTTTATTTTGTCGTGTCCCGCGCCCGTCGCTTCGACGGGGAGAACACCTGCTTTTACTTCATCTGGTATGGTCTCGGCCGTTTCTGGATCGAGGGGCTGCGCACCGACAGTCTGTATCTTTTCCACTGGACGCTGTTTGGTCAGCGCATCCGCGTGTCGCAGGCGTTGTCGCTCGTGATGGTGCTCGTGTGCGCAGGGATCCTCGTCTATCAGTTCAAGGTCAAAAAGGCCGACGGGTCGAATCTGTTTGTCAAGCGTGTGCAGCAGACAACGGAGGCGGAAGAAGCCGCCGCTGAGCCTACCGCGCCGGACGAGAAGCAGTAAGCTCTATGCACTATCACATCGACAAAACCGCCGCGCAGAGCGCGTATTTACAGCTCTATCACCAGCTGCGGCGCGACATCGTCAGCGGTGTTTACCCGCTGGGGACGAAGATGCCCAGCAAGCGCCTGATCGCAACAGAGACAGGCGTGAGTGTCATCACGGTCGAGCACGCGCTGGCAATCCTATGCGACGAGGGGTATTTGGAATCCCGCGAGCGCAGCGGCTTTTTCGTGAGCTTTGCCGCGGCGGACTGCTTCCCGGTTTCCGAGACGGAGACCGAGCGCCGCACGACCGTTTCTCACGGGACGGAGGATGAATTTCCGTTCCCGTCGCTCGCCAAGACGATGCGGCGTGTACTCAGCGAGTACGGCGAGAGTATTCTCGTCAAGTCGCCGAACAACGGCTGCGCCGAGCTGCGCGGCACCATTGCGGCGTATCTCTCCCGCTCGCGCGGCATCAGCGTCCAGCCGGGACAGATCGTGATCGGCTCGGGCGCGGAATACCTCTACGGACTCATCGTGCAGCTTTTGGGGCGCGAGCGCGTGTTTGCGCTCGAAGACCCGTCTTACGACAAGATCCGCAGGGTGTATCAGGCGCACGGCGTCACGTGCGAGATGCTGCGCCTCGGCAGCGACGGCATCCGCTCCGATGAGCTCACCCGCGCGAGCGCGACGGTGCTGCATGTCACGCCGTTCCACAGCTTCCCGAGCCAGGTGACCGCCAGCGCGGGCAAACGCCGCGAATATCTCCGCTGGGCGGAGGAGCGCGGCGGCTACATCGTCGAGGACGACTTCGATTCGGAATTCAGCGTGTCGAGCAAGAGCGAGGATACGCTCTTCGCCCTCGAACCCGAGCGCTCGGTCATCTACATGAATACGTTCTCCAAGACCATCGCGCCGTCGATGCGCGTGGGCTACATGGTGCTGCCGCCCGCGCTCTCCGAGCAGTTTCGGCGCGAGGTGGGATTCTATTCCTGCACCGTGCCGGTCTTTGAGCAGTATGTGCTTGCCGAGCTCATCGGCAGCGGCGACTTCGAGCGCCACATCAACCGCATCCGCCGCAGACGGCGGAAAGAATGAAAAAGCGGCGGCAAAGCCGCCGCTTTCAAAAAGTTTGAAAAATCGCTTGACGCAAAAAAATCTTTGTGCTATACTTCCATTTGCATTTGAACAAATGCGCTGGTGTAGCTCAGTCGGTAGAGCAGCTGATTCGTAATCAGCAGGTCATGTGTTCGAGTCACACCACCAGCTCCAAAAAGCATCG
>OGYY01002118.1_pt1 | contig 15249 bp, 18 predicted proteins | sample 1576671 | NCBI WGS metagenome assembly OGYY01 (sample SAMEA3541593, study PRJEB24748) | human gut metagenome | biome: human gut; feature: human-associated habitat; material: faeces | place: China | collected 2012 | reverse complement strand
AAATATTATCTGGAGCATGAAATGCAGCGAGGAATTAAAGAAAGTGGCGTAAAACGGATAAGAGTACACGATTTGAGGCATTCCCATGCAAGTATGCTGATTGAACTGGGATTTTCACCGCTGGAGATTGCAAATCGGCTCGGGCATGAAAAGGTGGAAACTACGCTGAATACCTACGCACATCTTTATCCAAACAAGCAGACAAAACTGGCTGAACGGCTGGACAGTGAATATAGGGAGGATTTGTAATGAGTGGATTAGATAAAGATAGAAAACGCAATCAGACAGTTTGTTTTCGGATGACACCTGAGGAACGCAGAGAATTAGAAGCGCGCATTAAAGTGAGTGGACTGCCGAAAGGAAAATATTTCATTCAGTCTGTACTACATCAGGAAGTAAAGATTGCGGTTGGTAAATATCAAAGTGATCGGTTAAGCCTTGAAATAAGGCGGTTGTGGGAACGTCTGGAACATCTGGAAACAGAGGATTTGTATGAGGTGCTGGCAGATTGCCGGGCATTAATGCAACAGGTAATTGAAATCACTGGTGATGATTGTTCAGTAACATGGAAAGCAAGTGATTTTAAAACAGAGATATTGGAAGATGAAAAGTAAAAGCCTTTAAGTGTCGGCAAACACCTAAAGGCGGAGACTTGGTAGAAAATCCAAATCAAATACTAAGGTTATTCTACCAAAGTCTCCACTTTCTTTCAACAGAAAATGGAGGTAATTTTGGATAACAGAAGAGATGAACCGAATTTAAAACTGATAAATATGGAACAGGTAGAGGTAGAAAAAATAGATTGGCTGCTTTATCCCTTTATTCCCTTTGGGAAAGTTACGATCGTGCAGGGAGATCCCGGTGAGGGTAAGACCACAATGGTACTGCAGATTATTGCAAAGCTGACAAAAGGCGAGGCAGTATTACCATCGGGCAGTGATGAACCAGCCTTGGAGGCAAAAACAGTGGATCTGGAGCCGGTAAATGTAATTTATCAGACTGCAGAGGATGGATTGGGCGATACCATTAAGCCCCGACTTCTTTCAGCAGGTGCAGACTGTTCCAGAGTGATGGTAATTGATGATAACGATCAGGCGTTGACTATGATGGATGCTAGATTAGAAGAAGCTATTATAAAGACAAAAGCACGCCTTGTAGTTTTAGACCCGATACAGGGTTTTCTGGGGGCTGCTGTAGACATGCACAGGGCAAATGAAATTCGCCCCTTGATGAAGCGTGTAGCGGTGCTGGCTGAGAAATATCATTGTGCGATTATTTTGATTGGTCATATGAACAAAAACAGTAATGGGAAATTGTCATACCGTGGACTTGGCTCTATTGATTTTCAAGCAGCAGCCAGAAGCGTACTGATTGTCGGAAGGATCAAGGATGAACCTGAAATTCGTGTGGTGTGTCATGTAAAAAGTTCCCTTGCACCGGAAGGAAAATCTATTGCATTTCGTTTGGATAAAGATACTGGATTTGAATGGATTGGGGAATATGACATCAGTGCAGATGATTTGTTAAGCGGAGACAATCGGGGGCAGAAAATTCACGAAGCAAAGGAATTTTTAAAGGAAATTTTGGTATCCGGTTCTGTAGCCCAGACAAAGGTGGCAGAAGAAGCAGAAAGTCGGGGGATTAAAAAGAAAACACTATGGAATGCGAAGAAGGAACTGGAAATTGAGTCTGTGAAGATTGGTAATCAGTGGTTCTGGATGTTGCCTGAATAGTATTGGGAAGATGGCAAGATTACCATTTCTTTAAGAACAGGGAATCTTGCTATCTTGAAAGGAGCTATGAATGAAAAATGTACAAATACCGCAGCAATTATTTATGAAACTGCTCCGATATCATCTGCTTGATGATGATAGTTGTGCCGATGATGTGAAAAAAGGATTGGAGCAGAAAATGAATACTATGGTGGAACGTGAATTATATACGAAATCAAAAAACGCTCCAACAGAGGAAGAACGGGAAAAAGCTCGCCAGGAGTATCTGGACAGGAGACTGGACAATGAGAGAGGGAAGACTTGGTTACAACAGTAGTAACGGAAGATATGGCATCTTGTTATCGGACTTATGGATTGATACCGGATTGCATTGTGGGGAATGCCTGCAGATTTTGCTGGATGGCAGATGGGTACAGACCCGGATGGAAATGGATGCTGAGCGGAACTGGTATCTGGTGGGCACACCGTATCGTGGTGACCTGGAATATATTCAGGCAAGGATATAACAGGGCACAGACATACCGACCGAAGGGAAGAAAAGCTCCTGGCAGGGTGCAAGGGTACTTTTGATGGACGGTACGGCTGTCGAAAGTGCTTTTGCGTTACTTTTGACAAAAGTAACAAAACCGCCCTAACGGGCATGAATACAATTTATGTGCCGTATCCGGCACTATTTAGAGAATGTGAGGTGGAAAAATAGGATGATGAAAAGAACAATCAGCGGTATGACAGGAACAGGTTCTCTTGCGCATAACAGAAGGGATTTTATTGCAGAAAATGTTAATCAGAACAGAGTATATCTGAACATTTGTTACCGGGATGAAAATCTGAAGGATGTTTACAAAGAACTGTTTGATGAATCGGTAGAACGGTATAATGTCGGGAAAAGAAATGATCGGAAGATTACGAATTATTATGATAAGATTCAGCATGGAAAGCAGGAGAAGTTGTTCTATGAAGTAATTTTCCAGATTGGAAATAATAAAGATATGGCTGCCGGGACACCAGAGGGAGATCTTGCGGTGAAAGTATTGGATGAATATATGCAGGATTTTCAGAGACGAAATCCAACACTCTGGGTATTTTGCTGCTATCTGCATCAGGACGAAGCTACCCCACATCTACATATTGATTTTGTACCTTATGTGACCGGATGGAAGGGAAAAGGAATGGATACAAGAGTCTCGTTGAAACAGGCGTTGAAAAGCCTTGGATTTCAAGGCGGTGCCAAGCATGATACAGAATTGAATCAATGGATCAATCATGAAAAAGAAGTTCTGGCAGAGATTATGGAGCGGCATGAAATCGAATGGGAGCAGAAAGGAACTCATGAAGAACATCTGGATGTGTATAATTTTAAGAAGAAGGAACGTGCAAAAGAAGTAAAGGAGCTGGAGCAGAAAATAGAAAATTTGACAGCAGATGTAGAAGCGACAGAATCAGATATAAAGGCGCTTAATCAGGAAAAAGCTGATGCAGAAAAAGCCAGAGATCAAGTCAGGGAAAGCAAAAAACAGGCAGACAAAGAACTGAAGCATATGGAGAAGCAACGGAATCAGTTACAGCCAATCATAAATAGTATTGATAAGGAATTAAAGAATTCCGGGCAAATTAAATTAGTGTTGCCAGAAGTCGGGGCACGTCTACATACCGCAATAAAAAGATTAAACCTCTGTTCGCTAAGATGAAGAATTATATTGCAGGATTAGCTGCAAAGGTGATAGAACTTTCCAGAGAAGCAGAAAAATGGAGAGATAAATATCAGCAGTTGAAGAAAGATTATGATGATCTAGAAAAGGATGCTGATAAGGTGGCGGATATGTGCAATCAGTTGTGTGATGATGTAGATAAGCTGGAAGTAATATCAGATAAATATAAAAGAGAACTATGGATATTTGGCAGTGATACTATAGAGTCGGCAATTTGGCGTGATATTCAGAAGGAAAAGGCACTGGAAGAACAAAAACGAAAAGAGCAGATGCCGAGAAAACTGAGTGACAGGCTGCAATGGGGCAGAGAAAGAAGCCAGGAGCACAATATGCATCAGAAGAAAAATAAAATCAAACACAAAGAAATGGAGTTGTGAGAATATGAAAAAACATATATAGGATGCGAACGATATGTAAGTTAGCTACATTATAGTAAGCACAGAGAGCAGTCGGAAGGCTGTTCTTTTGCTAATATAAGAATGGTGTTTGGAATGTGAGTGTGATAAAATGAGAAAAAGACAGATGGTGTTTAGCAAGGAGATATGTAATGTTTGGAACAGTTATTATAGATGCGTATAGAAAAGAAGAAGCCTTGGAAATGGCAGATGCTATCGATGATTTATGTTCTCCGACAGATAACTACGGTTGGGCTTCGGCAGGAATTTATTGTTTTTGGGATTACTATGCGGAAGCAGTTCTCTATATTGGATTAGCAGGCGACCTAGCAGAAAGATTTAAACAGCATAATGGGATTTTACCAATTAAAGAGGGATCGAAACAAAAACAAATTGAAGATTATTTTTCAAGAAATGAACGATTGGGTTACACAATATTTGTGCAATCGCCGTTATCTCAACCGTTGGTTCATAGAAACAGAAAAGTGTATGAGAAATTTGCAAAGCAGCAGAACTCTCCAATTGAGGATATGTTAAGTGAGCAAGGACGAGATGATATAAAGAGAGTAGAAGGCATATTAATTGAGTCATTCCGAAGAAAGTATGGTCATTTTCCTCTATGGAATAGTATGGGTGGTTCTATGGTGGGACAAACAAAAGTAATGGGGAACAATATTAATATTGTAAATAGTTTTTGTCAACCAGATAATTACGCAATAAATCCTATAGTATCACGCTCTACAATTCGAGAATTGTCTAGGAATCCAGAATGGGAATGGTACGAGAATTATTTGCATGCTGCAAGAATGAATTTACTTATATTAGGAATGGAATATGACGAAACATTGGAGTTTATAAATAAAAATGATACACTTGGTACATATGAACGAATGAAGAAAAGAGGATATTTAAGAAAACGATTGATTGTTTAGATTTTTCTTCAAAATGAAAAATCGTAGTTCAGTTTATAGAACTGAAAATTATCGGGAATCATGAGGTGAATGTATGCATTTGGGATTTTCATATATTGGATTGATTTTTCTTATCATGTTGATGATTCCAAACTTATATTGGACGAAGAATCAGCCAAAGGATTACGAAAAATATGTACATAATGAAAACAAAATCTTGCTGTTGTTTGAGAGAGCCGGCGAAGTTTTAGTGGCTTGTTTGTTGCTGATTTTCAGTGATTTTAATATTCAAGGTATTACAGCATGGATGATTTGGTTAATTGCTGCATTTGTGCTGATGATTATGTATGAATTATATTGGATACGATATTTTAAAAGTGAAAAGAGGATGAAAGATTTTTATAGCAGTATAATGGGTATTCCTGTTGCAGGTGCTACTCTTCCAGTTATAGCGTGTTGTTTGATTGCTATATACGGACGAAACCCAATGTTATTCGTGTCTACAATAATACTGGGGGTAGGACATATTGGCATTTACTTAAATTATAGGAAAGAGTTATAAATTCTGGTTATGATAAGAAATTTACAAAAGTGTCTCATTGCATAAAATCGGAAAGATGTATATTCTTAGATCAGAAGGTGGCGGATATGGCTAATGAAGATAAGAAGGATTTTAATGCAATGCTGCAGGATAATAAAGATATGCCAAAGTTTCAGATAATCACGGATGTAAAGAGCATTGAAAAATATGGTGGAAACAAAATGTACTTTGCACCGCCCATTGCTTATGATGAAGTGATGAAAAAAATTCCATATGGTAAAGTGATTACAGTTGGAAAGATAAGAGAATTTTTTGCAAAAGAGAATGATGCAGATTTTACAGAACCTATAACTGCCGGAATTTTTGTATCTATTGCTGCCTGGGCAAGCCATCAGAGATTGAAAGATAAAACTCCTTACTGGAGAACGCTGAAAGCAAATGGTGAATTGAATGAAAAGTATCCCGGAGGTATCCAGGCACAGAAAGTAAGACTGGAAGCAGAGGGACATATCATTATTCAAAAAGGCCGGAAAAATATCAGATATTACGTAAAAGATTACGAAAATTTTTTGTTTGAAATGGATTAATCTGTACCAGACACGCAATGTCTGGTGGAAAATCAGGTGATTCTCGGTTTGTGTCGTGGGATTTTTTGAAATAATTGGTAAGCTGTAGGTGAAAGAGAGGTAGAAACATGGACACAAAAAAGATAGGAGCTTTTTTGAAACAATGCCGTAAGGAAAAAAATCTTACACAAGAACAGCTTGCAGAAAAGTTTGGCGTATCGGCGAGAACCGTTTCCAGATGGGAGACAGGATCGAATATGCCGGATCTAAGTATATTGGTTGAACTTGCTGATTATTATGACATTGAAATAAAAGAGCTCCTGGATGGAGAAAGGAGTTCGACCATGAACAAAGAGATGAAAGAAACATTAAACAAAGTAGCTGGTTATGAAGATTGGGTAAAGCAAAAAGCTTTAAAAGCCGGAAATCTTGCTTTTGCATCTATGTTCCTGATCAGTGTTGGAGCTATTATCATACAGCTTCTATTGGCAGTAAATCTTCGTCTGGTGCTGGGTGAAACGTTAATTGCTCTGGTAGGCGGAATTGTATATGCGTTTATTATGGTACATAATGGCATTTGGGATAAAGGCTTGTCTGAGAGAGAGGCACTATGGAGAGATTTCCTTACCAGTGTGATCTGTGCAGGAATTTTCTCTGTGTTTTATGGTATCTGCCTGAGAAGAATGGGGGCAACCGAGAAGCAAACGATATATTTCGCTTTACTTTTTCTGGGTGGAATTACAATCGTGGCATTTATTGTTCTCAGAGTATTATCATATTTTAACCGGAACAGACGCCGGATTTCAGTTAATGGGGAGCAAAGAGATATTCCAACGACAAAGACAGGCAGTACAAAAATTTACAACGCTAAAGATATAGTAGAAGCGGGAAGAATTATAGAACTTTTAAAAGAACAAGGAATTGCTGCTTTTTCACAGGAAGCGAGTGCAAGCGTCGCTATGCATGGTGCACCGGGATTTGGTATGTATGGTGTGGATGTATTGGTGGAAGGTGATGAAGCGAAAAAGGCAATACAGATTATCGAAGCCGCAGATGATTCTCAAAGCAAAGAAAAATTTTGACATTTCTATGGAAGCGTGATAATATGATTATAGAAAAAGAGTGCTACCGATAGACGGTTAGTCCGATATAAAGTTAGACAAAAATTGCCGCTTAGTTTACCAGACTGGGGCGGCTATTTTTGTGGTTTATGATTATCCTTACCGAATGTGTATCCGATACTAAAGCAGGTTAAGCCGAAGCCCACTACTGCTATAAAATCTACAATACTCATTGGCTTAGCCCTCCTTTCCAGTGGATTCCCGTTCGGGTTTCTATGTAATCAGAGGGTCACAGTCCCTCTGCTGAAGGACTAACCGCCTACCGTTGTATGGTAGCACCCATGCACTGATTATAACAGTCAGAGTGTATGGCTGCAACAGCAAATTAAAGTAAGTGCAACTATAATAATTGAATTATGTAGGATACTTGCCGATATTGAAAAAAATAACAGTGGAATAAACTTCGGATTGGGGAGTAAATGATATATGGAAATTTTAACTACTAGGGAATGGGCAACTGTGATCTGGGCATTTATTTTATTTGTGTATGCAATGGTACATAGACAGATTAGAGAGGCATTTTGGAATGTTGTAAAAATATTCTTTGGTAAGAAGTTAAGAATACTTTGGGGGATTATTTTCCTTTATGTTTTGGGTATAACTTTAATATTTTATCAGTTACCGTTTTGGGATAATGCTTTTATTAAAGATATTATAGTTTGGTTTGTCTTTTCAGGTTTGATATACTGCATGAATGCTGTTTCAAAAGAGGCAGATGAGGAATATATTAGAAAAGTTTTAAAAGATAATTTGAAATTGACGATTGTTTTGGAATTTATTATTAGCACATTTACTTTCAACATATGGGTTGAATTGGTAATTATTCCGATCACAACAATAATTGTAATTATGAATGTAATTGCAGAGCGCGAAGAGGAGTATGAGAAAGTACATAAGTTGTTAGATATGGTTCTTGCGGTGGCAGGATTTTGGATACTATACGAGACTATAAAGATTGGAATACATGAATATAAAGAACTGGATGCATTAAATACTTTTATTAGTTTTATGATTCCTATTGTGTATTTAATATTAATTATACCGTTAGAATACATACTTGAACTTTATTCAAAATATGAAGTGTTGTTTGTCAGGATGTCATTTAAGGAAGCAAAAGATAAAAAAATTCAAAGAAGACATCGTTGGCTTGTGATAAAAGTATGTAAACTTTCAGTGCATAAAGTGACGCTCTTTCAAAAGAAATATTGGTGCAAAATGTATAGTAGAATGTCTGTAGCAGAATTTGAGAATCTGATAAAAGAATTCAGGAGCGAATGCAATAATGAGAGATAATTTCTGTATTTCGGAATAAATAATTGGATTGATATATGAGTACATTTTGAGTGCAATTTTTATGCCAGTCAAAATTATGCCTGCTAATATGGCGAATACAACAATGAAAAGTAGCGAAAACGCTATTGAAATTACAGAAATCAATCTCCTGTGAGACGAGTTTGGATAAAAGGGAACGCCGTAAAAACCTAGTATTTATGCGGGTTTGCGGCGTTCGGAGAAGTCTTTTGATAACAATTTGATAACAGCCATACAAGTGCCATTATTCTTGTAATCCGGTGGTTTATGGGTTACGGAATGATAAAAGGCGGCTTGCATGGCGGAAGAAATCCATATTACAAAGCCCTTAGCTGTGGGTAATGATTCCATAGCTAAGGGCTTTTTGTCGTTCTTATTCATCTTTTTTGAGCTTGTCCTGAAATGCCTCCACCAGCGTATCGCTTAACTCCTGTGAAGGGACTTTCGCCCAAAGCTGCGTGGTATCGTATTTCGGATAGTAGTAACGCCAGCGGTCATAATCCGCTGCACAACCAGCTTTCAGCCATATTCAACCATGCTGTGCGCTATTATGAGCTGCGTTCTAATCCGGCCGCAAAGGTGAGAAATATGGGCAGTGAGGAACACAGGGAAATGCTGTTCTGGACGAAAGAGGAGTACAAGAAGTTTTCCTTTGAGATGATGGACAAACAGGTTTCCTTTTATGCCTTTGAAATGCTCTACTGGTGCGGTATCCGTGAGGGCGAGCTGTTGGCGCTGACTTCTGCGGACTTCGATTTTGACAAGGAAACGGTCACGATCGACAAGTCCTATCAGCGTCTACACGGGGAAGATGTGATTACCACGCCGAAAACAAAGAAAAGCAACCGCACTATCAAAATGCCGCATTTTCTCTGTGAGGAGATGCAGGAATATCTCGGTATGCTCTACGGCCTCAAAAAGAAAGACCGTATCTTTACAGTAACGAAAAGCTACCTTCATCACGAGATGGACAGAGGTGCGAAAGCCGCAGGCGTGAAGCGTATCCGTATTCACGACCTTCGTCATAGCCACATCAGTTTACTGATTGATATGGGATTCTCAGCGGTGGCGATTGCTGACCGTGTGGGACACGAGAGCATTGAAATCACCTATCAGTACGCTCATCTGTTCCCGTCAAAACAGGCGGAAATGGCGAAGCGATTAGACAATTTGGGGAAAGGAGATTTTGAAAATGTCAGCCAAGAACAGAGATAACAAAAACCGTTGGAGGAATATCACGGTGGGTTTCCGGGTATCGCCCGAAGAAAACGAACGCATTAACAAGGCGGTTGCTTTATCGGGATTGCCGAAGCAGGAATACTGCTACCGCCGCTGTCTAAATCAGGATGTGGTTGTGCAGGGCAATCCGAGGGTGTATAAGGCTCTGAAACAGGAGCTTGCCGCCGTCCTTGCGGAGCTACAAAGGATTGAAGCGGGAAATGGCATAGATGAGGAACTACTCAATGTCATTGAACTGGTTTCCGTCATTCTCGGCGGCTTGAAAGGAGAGGAACAGAATGAATAAGCAAAAAGAAATGACCGCCCGTAACACATCTGTTGGCGCAGATGATAGGCAGTCACTCCATGTATCTATCAATAGTATAGCCGCATATTACCTGAAAATCAACCGTTTTGTTGTGAAAGGCGGTGGCAGGAATGGCTGAACTGAAAATTATCAGTATGGACGAAGTCCCTGTGGAAGAAGTGGAATGGCTCTGGTATCCCTATATCCCATTTGGAAAACTGACCATTATTCACGGTGACGGCGGCGAGGGGAAAACCACTTTAATCCTTCAGTTGGCGGCGCTGTTGTCGAGGGGAGAAAAGCTCCCCTGCGACAGCACCGAGCGAGAGCCAATCAAAGTTATTTATCAGACCGCAGAGGACGGACTGGGAGACACGATCAAACCCCGACTGCTCGCCGGTAATGCGGATTGCTCGCAAATCAAAGTCATAGACGAGTCGGAAGCAACGCTTACTATGCTGGACGAACGCATTGAAAAAGCGATTGTGGAAACAGGTGCAAGAGCGCTTATCTTAGATTCGGTACAGGCGTATATCGGTGCAAAGGTTGATATGAACCGGGCAAATGAAGTGAGAGCTATCCTTTCACAATTAGGGCGAATCGCTGGGCAATATCGGTGCGCCATTATTTTGGTCGGACACTTAAATAAAGTGCAGGGGAACAAATCCAATTACAGAGGGCTTGGTTCCATCGACTTTCAGGCAACTGCACGGAGCGTTCTGATTGTCGGCAGGTTAAAAGATAATCCGCAGATCAGGGTGATGGTGCAGGACAAGTCCTCCCTTGCTCCAGAAGGCGAGCCGATTGCTTTTGAGCTGGACAAGGAAAACGGATTTCGATGGCTCGGTCATTATGATATATCGGCGGACGATCTGCTCTGCGGTATTCCAAGAGAGAAAAAATCCGAACAGGCGGAAAATCTTATCCTTGAATATCTTTCACAGGGTAAGTATCCGCAGCAGGCATTGCTGAAGAAAGCACAGGCGATTGGTATCTCCAAGCGTGTGCTGGACGAGGCGAAGAAGGAGCTGAATGTCCGATCTCTCAAAGAGGGCAGTCAGTGGTACTGGGAGCTTCCCGAAAAAACGGAGTGAGGGTTTTCAAGGTTGCAATATTGCAAAAACTGGCACACCTGCAACCTTGCAATGTTCCTTTTTCGGGAAGTAATAAAGTTTGGTGGAGAGTGCAGAGAGCACCTTTTCAAAGGTGTTCTTTGCCCCTCGGAGAGCCCACGACATCTTTGCAACCGTCAGGTTGAAAGTGTCATAATGGGTTACGCACTTTGAAAAAGGTGCGTAACTGCACTTCCCCACAGTATCGCAAAACGAAGGGAGGGATACGAATGCCGAAGGGAGATTTCAGCGTTGCCCGTATAGAAAAGCGGACGAGAGCGAGCGTCGGAAAGTTTGAACGTCACATCGAGAGAAAAAATGAAAGCTATGAAAATATGAATGTTGACCTATCCCGCACGCCCATGAATGTTCATTTTCAAGGCTGTGGCGAGTTGACCTACAACGAACATCTGGACAGGCTGATTGCGGACGGAGTGGTATCCTTAAAGGGACTGAAAGCAGACGCAACAGTCTTTAACGAGATGATTTTGGATGTGAATACAGACTATTTCGAGAGGAACGGCGGCTATGATTTCGCCTGCCGATTCTATGAAGAAGCGTTCCATTTTGCAGAAAAGCTCTATGGAAAAGACAATATTATTTCCGCAGTCATGCACGCTGATGAGCTGAATATCGCTATGACTGAAAAGTACGGAAAGCCGATTTATCACTACCATCTGCACATTATGGCGCTGCCTGTGGTGGACAAAGAAGTGCGTTGGTCGAAACGCTGTAAAGATCCGGCGCTGGTGGGAATGGTGAAAGAGGTAATCCATCAGGTCAGTCATTCAAAGAAATGGAAATCAGAAAAAGCGTTGGACGAAAACGGGAATCCCATATTGAATAGCAATGGGAAACCTGTCTATCACGCCTCGTACAGCATTTTACAGGATAAGTTTTACGAATATATGAAGGATGCAGGATTTGAGGGCTTTGACCGTGGCGAGCGAGGAAGTACAGCAGAAAATCTGACTTCGCTGGGATACAAAATCCAGCAGGACGAAAAAAGGCTGGTAGATATTGAACAGAGAATTGCCGCTGAGCAAGTCCGATATAATGACAACCATAAGGCGTTTATGACCTTTGCGGAGATTGACAGCTCCGGCAAAAAGTCCTTCACGGGCAAATACACGGTATTGGCCGAGGACTACGAAAAGCTGACAACACTGGCAAAGCGCAGCTATTCGGCGGTGTCCGAAGCACAGCGGTTGAGAGAGGAAAATAAAAATCTGTCCCGTCAAATATGGTCGCTGCAAAGCGAGGTTTCAAAGTTAACAACTGCGCTGCGGGAGCTGACCGAAAAGTGCAGACCGTACCTTGAGGCGTTAAAGATTGCGCCGCAAAAGGTCAAGGAGTTTATCAGCGGTATTCTTGAAAAATTCAAAAAGCAGGAAAAAAGCATTTATTATGAGCCGATTTCGGCTCGTAAACAACAGTCACCAGAGCGTGGGAAACGCTTGAATAAAGAATGTGAAAGGTAGGAAAAGACAATGGCAAAGACGATTTTTGAAGAAATGGGCGGCACTTATGCACGGCAGGGAGATTATCTTCTCCCTTGCCTGTTCTTACCCGCCGAAAAAGAAAATAAGCCTATTGGAGTATGGGGACAGCGGCACCTGCGCTATCTCAAACAGCACCGCAAAGTGCTTTATACCAACCTGCTCACAAGTGGCAAGTTGAACAGTTATCTTGCGGATATTGACGAGCAAGCAGAAGATTTGTTCTTTCGGCTGGTAAACCAGATGGTGGAGCGTGAGGGCGTGACCGAGCAGCTAAAGATGGAAAATCAAATGGAATGGGTTGGTAGAATGAATAACATTCATGGCAGCGCAATGGAGATTGTAAATGCAGAACTGATTTACAGTTAAGCCGGAGCGGCGGCGAGGAAAACCTTGCCGCCGTTTTTATGTATATGACCGAAAAATCAAAGATTTATGGTATAATTTCTAAAAGAGTTATTTTTTAAGACCATCGCCTCAAAAAACGTACTTAATAGGTGAAAGCGCTTTTAGGTCAAATGAGGGAGGTGAACAACATGGATGATCTGAGAATCATAGAACTCTACTTTAATAGAGATGAACAGGCGATCAAGGAGACGGATACAAAGTACGGAAAACTCTGCCACAGTATTGCCTATAACATTCTAAATAATCACGAAGATTCTGAGGAATGCGTTAATGATACTTATGTGAGTGTGTGGAACACCATTCCGCCTATAAGACCGCACAATTTCATGTCCTTTATCTGCAAGATTGCACGAAATCTCTCTTTGAAGCGACTGGAGTTTATGAAGCGAAAGAAACGGTCGGCGGAGATCATTTTATCCTTGGATGAGCTTGCGGCAGTATTGCCGGATGAACGATATGCTCCCGATGTGAGCGACGAGGATGTAGGTAAGCTGATCAGTAAGTTTCTTCGCAGTCAGGAGGAATATGTCAGGAATGTTTTCATCCGCAAGTATTTCTATTTCGATTCTATAAGGGAGATTGCAAAGTGTTATTCTTTTACTGAGAGTAAGGTCAAAAATATGTTGTTCTACACCCGAAACAAGCTAAAAGACTACTTAATTAAGGAGGGCGTTGAAATATGAAAACACCGAGAATCGCAAATGCCATCGGGAAAATTGATGACGATCTTGTCGCCGGCGCAGCCAAGTGCAAGACGAAAAATAAGAAACATTGGTTAAAATGGGGTTCCTTGGCAGCATGCTTTGCAGTGCTTGTAATTGCAGGGGCGGCAATCCTCCCATCGCTATTTCGGGAAAATGTAACACCGGAGGGAACCGACAGCAGATACAAGGACTTTTCTATCCAAGCCAGCGAATCTGCAATTGTATGGCCCTGGGAGTATCAGACCATATATGAAAAATATAGGAATGTCGAAATTGACGGTATTGAGTATCATGGAAAAGGCCGTGCGGTATCAGAAGCATGGATTGGCGAGAGCATTGGCAACTACACTGTGGTTGGATATGATGAAGTCAATAATGGGAAAAAGTATTCTGCCGAGTTTGAAGCATATGCACTGAAGGATATTGCTCAAAGTCAGTTTATAGCCGTAAAGATGGAGAACAGCTATTATGTCTTTCAAAATGACGAGTATGCTCCTCCGAACACCCTTGGTGAGCTTATGGATGCCGTAAATCTGTCCGAGGTCGTGGAGCTTCAGCGCTTTTCTGAGGGAGACAATAGTCCTGATAGCAAACATTTTGCATTGAGCAGTGACGATTATGTGTGGGAAGTTCTGTCCGAATGTAGGAACGCCCCTTTCGTTGAAGATCAAACATGGACGGTTGGTGACAGAAGTTACCTCAGTTTTACGATTACTTCCGAAGCTCTTGGTGTCTACAAGGTTGCTCTGTATGTGACGGAAGACGGCTATCTGTGGACAAACGCATTCAACTGGCAGTATCTATTCAACATCGGCGAGGATGCTGCAGGCAGGATTATCCATTATGCGAAAGAGAATTCCACTGAAGTAGAGTATGAACCGTACAGAAACTCAGTAGCCGGTACAATCATTGAGATTACAGAAGAATATATCTTGGTGGATGATTCTATTCTGTGCAAGAGTCCGGCAGACGGTATCACCTACAAGGTTCTGCTAAATGACCTTCGTATCTCCCGTTATGTAGATTATGGAATTGTCAAGGTTGGTGATATCGTGCAAATTTCCTATGAAGGCGAAATTGATGAGACCAGTGGTAACACCATTGCAGGTGCAATTTCGGCATTTAAGGCAACAATCTCCGATGGAGATGTATTAATTCCTGAATGAACCACCTACGCCTATATGTTTGATAATAATACAAAATCTCTTGCTTTTCTAAGCAAAAACGCTTATAATTTGAGGTGGTATAGATTGCTATTATCCATAGCTACAGGGTAAGTGTTATCAACCCCGATAACAAACTGATAACATTAGCCCATATAGGCCGGATAATATGGACACATCAAATAATCAAAAGCACCACGAATACGACAGAGAATAATCTCTAAGCAAAATTGGTTAGGCTTTGTCGAGTTTGAATAGCTTGTTTTGTTTGTTCGCAAACCTCATTATTCAGTTTTTTGTAAAAATGAATAATCTATACACTTTAAGGTTCTGAATCTACATAGTAGGTTCGGAGCCTTATTTTTGTGGGAGAAGAGAGTGGCTTAGTTACGATGGAATGTATTTGTGAATAAAAAATCAGTTGTAGAAAATCCAAATAATAGATATAATATAGAAAAGAAAGCGAACATAGATTTCTAACAGAAAGGGCGTGATCTTATGGTAACAACAGAATCTGTAACTATTAAAGTTCCGGTAGGAATGTCAAAATA
>OGYY01002115.1_pt1 | contig 15277 bp, 10 predicted proteins | sample 1576671 | NCBI WGS metagenome assembly OGYY01 (sample SAMEA3541593, study PRJEB24748) | human gut metagenome | biome: human gut; feature: human-associated habitat; material: faeces | place: China | collected 2012 | reverse complement strand
CCTCAATTTCTGCCTCTCCAGAGCCTCTTACGGGGCATATATTATCAATGATTTTTTTCCCTATTTTCAGTTGTTATTATAGCCTGTCCGGACGGCGCTTTCAAGTCCCCGGACAGGCTATATATATTATCAATAGAGTTTTTCCCTATCAAAGCTCCATGCTGCCCCAGGTGTGGCCCCGTTCCTGCTCCTGTTCCGGCTGCTGCAGCTCCGGCACAGGTAGCAGCTCCCTCGCCCTCTCAACCAGGGGCCGGAACTGCTCCGGCAGGTGCCGATCCAGGAAGTCCAGCACTGCCCCGACCCCCTCCAAGAGCCGGGACGAGAAGTTGCGCTCACTGTCCAAGCTGTCCTCCAAGTACGCCACCTGCTGCCGCAGATCACGCTTTCGCAGTTTCATCACCTCTCTTCCAGTTGGGCGCGCAGCCTGGGGGTCATAGGGGGCTTGGCCCCCTAACTCGCATTTTGATGTCAAAATGCTATGCTTGCAAGGACACGGCAGCGAGCTGCTGTGTCCTTGCGCGCCCTCCGGGCGCTCGGGCCTCCGTTCCTTGTTCCCCCGTCCTTTTCTCCTGCTTTTTCTCCCCGCCTTCTTCCTGTTTCATAAGGTCGCTTTCGCGGATCGTATCGGCCCCGGCACGAAGAGAAAATGGGGTGTCTCACCAGCTGCTGCTCCGGCCTGGTTTGGTTTTCTCTTCCTCCTTTCCCTGCCCCTTTGCCTCTGCCTCCCGGGATCTTGCCTGGCATTTCTGTTTCTGCTTCTTCTCATGGCTGCTTAGTCTTTTGAGATCAGCTTCGAATTTTTTGATTCTCAGCCAGACTCCCCCCACAGCAGATCCCAGTCAACGGCCCTCTTTCCAATTTCCAATTTTTCTCTTTTTTCACATGCCTCAACTGGAAATTTCAAATTCCTTTTTCTGGTGCTCTTTTTTCTTTTCAGCTGGCATCCTGCCCCCAGCGCACCCAGGCTTGTGCGGGTGATTCCGGTGTCCAGGTAATAGTGGCAGGCACGCGCTCCAGTTCCCTGATCTCCTCCTCATCTGTTACCTGAGCGATCAGTCCTCTTGCCACTAACTCGTCATAAACCTTCATTTTTTTCCTCCTGTAACAGCATCCGCTCAGATGCTGACCTCTTATATCATAATTATTATCTACTTATTTATTCTGTGCCCGGATAGCTGCGGCAAAATATATGTCTCCGATCACTTTCCGACCATTATCCATCTATAATACACATACTCCGTGATTATACAACGAAATACAGCACTTTGACAAGACCGTGTTTCAGTTTGCTTTTTTCAGACTGTTTCTGCGGATTCCTGCTGCTATCGCCACAAATAAAAACAGGAACGGTGTCGTGATCGGCTGCTCTACATTGACGAACGCCTGTGTGATATAAGAAACGATAAGCATCAGAACCGCAAGCATCACCGGTTCATCCTTCCAGGTTTTCACACAGTTACGGATCGAAGTAATGATCAGCCCTACATAAGTGATCAGGCCAAAAGCTCCCATCGTGACCAGATACTGCAGATATTCATTATGCGCACTGTCATAAACCGTTCCGGTTACTGCCAGCATCTCATCATAATACCGGGCAGACATCAGCGCATAGATGCTTTCATTTCCATTTCCAAATACCTGATCAACAAATGGCAGATCCTGATAGAGTCGGCATAATCTCGACCAGATGAAGCCTCTGTAATCTCCCCAGAAATCATCAAATACGAAGATCTCCCAATGGTTGATACAGCCGATAACTGTCACGGTGATCCCTGCTATGAGCAATATTCCTGCTATGAGCAAACGGGATAATGCGGATCTTCCTGTATTATATTTCTTCTTTGATAACCATATCGCACACAAGATACCGATCACACAACAGACAGTCAATATGTCTCTTGCATCCACCAGCTTCGCCAGACCGGACAGCTTCTCATATCCCCTTCCGGTTCCTGTCGTGATCCACGCCATGATCGTATAACCGGAAAGAAAGGTGGTACAAACAGTTACAAATTCTGCAAACAGGCTTCGTTTTAATGCGAAAAAGAGTAATAACACCCATGCTACAGCAAGTCCCATATAGGCACTGTCACTGTTTGCCGCGATCAAGGAGGCTCCGCCCAACAAAAGGGCTGCCATATAGCAGATCCGGAATGCCCGCTTTTCTTCGATCAGATACATACCGGAAAAGAACGCAGCACTGGTACAGACAAAGCCAGCAAATATATTAATATTTCCAAAGGTGGACAGGAACATCGCCTGCTGATCCTCTCTGATATGTGACAACAGATGAAACACATCAATATCCAGGTGTTGTAAGCTTCCCATCAAAAATGCAAGTCCACTGATAACAGAAAACACCGGTGCCAGGATCTGCTGCCATTTATATCCGCTTCCAATGCCAATATAAAGCACAAGCACAAGCACCAGAAATTCCAGTCCGCAGCGTCTTCCCATGGATCCGGTGTAGGCTGCCATTTTATCATCTGCCATGATCCATGCAAGTGTGCCTGACAGCACAAAAGCTCCCATCCAGATATCCGACGCCAGAAAATTTCTGCCTCTTCCCGTTTTTTTTGCAGCATCCGTATGCTCTTCCATATGATCCGTAAATCCGAGTATAAATGTCAGACACATCAATATCCCATAGATCAATACTCCATTTTTAAAGAAATTGTATTTTGTGATCGTAATATCCATATATCCATCATGAAGAACCAATGGAAAAACAACAAACATGTACAGCAGGAATGCCGTTGTAATGCTTTCTTTAAAAATCTGAAATGCTGCTTCTTTTTTGAAATCATTCTTTTTTGAAAAAGCCGGCTTTTGATCTCCGGCTTTTTGTTTCTTATTTGTTTTTGTCATTTTCTCTCTTTGCCTTTATTCCTATAACAATGGTGACAGGAGCCTGAGGAAGGCATCCACCAGTGTAATTCTGGACATATGCTTCTTACACCAGTCCAGCGTGATCTTCTCTGATTCCTTCATCGTTGAAAGCATATCATACTTCACTTCTGCAATGATACTGGAATCATATACCAATACACCGCATTCAAAATGATGATAGAAGCTCCGGTTATCCATATTGATCGAACCGATCGAGGTCAGATTATCATCCGTCAGGATACATTTGGAATGGATAAATCCCGGTGTGTACTGATAGATCTTCACGCCGGCACGAAGCAGTTCTTTGTAGCTCGACTGTGTCATACGAAAGATCATCTTCTTATCCGGGATCGCAGGTGTTACGATACGGACATCGATTCCCCTCTTTGCTGCGAGCTTTAACGCTGTCATCATTTCATTGCACACGATCAGATATGGAGTGAAGATGTATACATATTCCTTTGCATCATTGATCATCTGCATATATATGTTCTCACCAAGCGGCTCCTTCTTGAGCGGATTGGTCGTATATGGCTGAAGATATCCATCGTTCAAATGCTCCTTCTGCTCTGCCGGACGATAGCTTAAGATATGCTTATCTTCATTCCGGATGCTGTTCCATAACTGAAGGAACAGGATCGTGAACCGCCATGCAGCATCTCCATCCATACGGATACCGTTATCCTTCCATCTGCCATAAGGTGATTTCTTATTAATGTATTCATCAGACAGGTTAAAACCGCCGGTATAAGCAACCGTACCATCCATAACCGCGATCTTCCGGTGATCCCGGTTGTTAAAGATCGTTGCCAGAAATGGAACCACCTGATTAAATGCCATACATTTGATCCCATAGCTTTCCATCTCACGCCAGTAATACTTTGGCACATAAAAAACTGAGCCGATATCATCATAGATCAGGCGGACTTCCACACCCTCTTTTACTTTCTCTTTTAAGATCTCAAGCACCGTATTCCACATTTCGCCCGGATTGATGATGAAATATTCAAGGAAAATATACTTTTTTGCCGATTTCAGGTCATCGACAAAATCCGGCCAGACATCTTCCCCCATCGGATAATACCGGACATCCGTATTCTGATATACAAGCGAACCTGCATAATCTTCTGTATATTTGAACAACCGGTATGGCGGCTGCCCCTTTATCACATCACTGAAATATGCCATATTTGCATACAGATCCGTCTCGTAGTCCCATTCTGCCGCATGCTTCATATATTTCTCTAACTTCTTCGGCATAATGATATGTCCATAGAGCAGATAAAGCAGACCACCGAGGACCGGAAACATCAGGATCGGAACGATCCATGCCAGTTTAATTGACGGATTCACATCCTTTAATAACAGATGCATCACAGCTATAAAACTTAACAAATGCAGAATAGCCGCCACCAATACATAGTATTGCTGCAGCTTTAATACTTCTACCATAAAGAAGATCAACTGTGCCGCTACCAGCAGACATGTAATTACCATTCGACTAAATAACCTGTTCAATAGTTTCTTCATAGACAATTTCCTTCTTATTAATTTATGACAGGACACAGTAAACCGTGCCCTGCCATTTTATCTTTTATCCCGTATTTCTATTTTACTTGATCGAAGTTACCTTATATCCGGCTTCCTTCACTGTATTTTTGATCTCTTTATCGGATAACTCGCCACTTAAAGTAAGCACCGCCTGCTTCTTCTCATGGCTGACCTCCGCTTCTGTTACCTGTGGAAGTGCCTCAAATGCTTTCTTCACTCTTGCCTCGCAGTGTCCGCACATCATTCCTTCTATATACACCGTCTTATTCATCGTACCAGTCTCCTTTTCTATCTTATTATTTCCCTCAACATTTTTTGATACCATTTTTTGGTGTATTCTGTATTTACTATTATTAACATATATCTTCACGAAATTCAACCGTAATGCATTCATTACTACACAAAAACTGGAAAGGCTCATGGCAAATGCTCCAAACATCGGGTTTAATTTCCAGCCAAACATCGGATACCAGACACCTGCGGCAAGCGGTATTCCGATAATGTTATAAATAAATGCCCAGAACAGGTTCTCTTTGATATTTCGTATCGTTGCCATACTTAACCGGATTGCTGCAGGAACGGTTCGAAGACCTTCCCGCATCAGTACCACATCTGCCGCATCGATTGCAACATCGGTTCCGGCTCCGATCGCCATACCGATATCCGCACGGGTTAATGCAGGGGCATCATTAATGCCGTCACCAACCATGATCACACGGTGCTCCTTCATCAGTTCTCTTACTACCGCTTCTTTTCCATCCGGCAGTACATCAGCGATCACGCGGTCAACACCTGCCTGTTTACCGATTGCTTCTGCTGTCTTTGCATTATCTCCGGTTAACATAACAACTGAATAATTCATCTCTTTTAATTCTTTGATCGCAAGGATTCCATCCTCTTTGATCGTATCTGCAACTGCAAGGATACCGATCAGTTTATTCTCATCGATTGCCAGATAGATCGGGGTCTTGCCCTGTGAAGCTAATTCTTCTGCCAGCGTATTATCCGCCTCGGATAAGGTTACATGCTGGCTGATAAATTTTCCATTTCCACCAAGCAAAATATGATCTGATATCTGAGAATGGTTCTGTCCTGCACAAAATCCTCTTTCATTCTGTGAAACCGCCTCACTGCTTAATCTACAGCGGAGTCCATTTCCCGGAAGCACCTGAAAATCTTCAATCTTCTGTGGCTTGATCCCTTTCTGTCCGACATATTCCATAATGGCTTTGCCTATCGGGTGCTCACTGTATTGTTCCAGACTTGCTGCAAAGGTAAGCAGGTCTGTCTCACTGTATCCATTTCCCGGAACTACATCTACCACATCCGGCGTTCCATTTGTGATCGTTCCTGTCTTATCCAGTACAACCACATCTGTTTTTCCTGTCATCTCAAGTGCTGCCGCATTCTTAAATAGGATACCTTGCTTTGCTCCGACACCGTTACCTACCATAACGGCAACCGGTGTTGCAAGTCCAAGTGCACATGGACAACTGATCACAAGCACCGATATACCTCTGGCAAGTACAAAGCCTGTGCTCTCTCCTGCAATGATCCATACAATAATAGTGATCAAGGAACAGATCAGGACAGCCGGAACAAAGATACCGGATACCTTATCTGCAATCTTTGCGATCGGTGCTTTTGTTGCTGCTGCATCACTGACCATCTCTATGATCTGGGATAAAGTCGTATCTGTACCGACTCTGGTTGCCCGACATTTCAGATAACCGGATTTATTGATCGTTGCGGCAGATACCTTATCTCCTTCTGCTTTATCAACCGGAAGACTCTCACCGGATAAAGCAGACTCATCAACCGCACTGTTTCCTTCTATAACCACACCATCTACCGGAACACTGGATCCCGGACGGACGATAAATACCTCTCCAACTACCACATCCTCAGCAGCAACTTCCTGTTCTTCTCCATCACGAAGAACAAGGGCTGTTTTGGGTGCAAGCTTCATTAATCCCTTTAAGGCATCTGTCGTACGACCTTTGGAATATTCCTCGAGTGTCTTACCAACCGTTATAAGTGCAAGAATCATCGCTGCCGATTCAAAATAAAAATCATGCATCAAGGTCATAACACGGTCATTATCCTGCCGCATCACGGCATCTGTCATTGCAAATAATACATATGTGCTGTAAATAAAGGATGCGCCTGAGCCAAGTGCTACTAATGTATCCATACCCGGTGCTCCATGGATCACACCCTTAAATCCATTAATAAAAAACTTCTGGTTTACAACCATGATCGCAATTGCAAATAACATCTGGATCAGTCCCATAGCGACATGGTTATCACTGATAATCGCCGGCAGTGGCCATCCCCACATCATATGTCCCATGGAAATGTACATCAGCGGAATTAACAGAACGATAGATGCGATCAGCCGGACCTTCATCTTGTGCAGGGCTGCATGATTATCCAATTCATCTGCATCCGCTGCCTGCTTCTTCCCGACATTCTTCCGGTCTTCTCCTGTCATCAGACTGGCTCCATATCCTGCCTTTTCTACTGCTTCAATAACTGTCTTAGGATCAGCATGTCCTTCTACTGTCATCGAATTTGTAAGCAGGCTGACGGTACAACTGTCAATCCCTTTTACTTTCTTCACTGCCTTTTCTACGCTTGCGCTGCAGGCACTGCAGCTCATTCCTGTTACGTTATATTTATCCAATTCATTCACCCTCTTATCAAGCTTTTATCATGTGCTTCGCACATTCTATGCCTTCATTATATCTTAAACACATTTTTATTATGTTTCATATCCAAAGCAATCATACGAACATATTCTCATACGATCTTCCAGACAGAAAATTTCTATGTGTTTATTTCATTAATTTCTTAATGGTATCTACCAGATCATCCACCGTATCTTCTTTTCCTGCTTTGATATCCTCGATCACACAGGTTCGGATATGCTCTGCAAGAAGTTCCTTATTAAAGCTGTTCAATGCAGAATTGACAGCGGCAACCTGTACTAATATGTCCGTACAATATGCATTCTTTTCCAGCATTCCCTTGATTCCCCGGATCTGTCCCTCGATCCGGTTCAGCCGGTTCATCAGCTTCTTATATTCACCTTCTGTTCTCTGTTTTGTTTTATGACAATGGCAACATGGTTCTTCCATTCTTGTCCGCTCCCTTCTGTCTGTTTCCTGAATTTTTTCATCCATCTGTATCTGTACATTTATTTTTGTATCCAATTTTAATGATCCCGGATACGATATTATATATACCCCATAGGGGTATTTTGTCAATACCAAAACCAATAAAAAACGCAGGGCAAATGATAAAAAATATCACTCGTCCTGCATCTTTATAGTCTGGCGTCGTATGACACCTTATTTTCCTGTAGGATTGTATTATTCTACAACATCATCCTCTAACAGACCTTCGTCGTCAATGATCCCTTCATCGGATCCATCCTCTATCTCATCTGATGAATCATCGGATCCGTCATCACTGCCATCTGATGAATCACCGGATCCGTCATCACTGCCATCTGAATCTATACTTTCCATATCACTGTCATCATATTCGTATCCATCGATCATATCACCCTGATCATCGTAATAATCACTGTATGAGATCGAACCGGCCTCCAGAACATCTTTCAGATTGTAGATTGTTCCATCGGTTGCATTTACCATAAGTGCCTGTACCGGATAGTCAAAATCATATGTTCCATCATTTTCGTCTGCCTGTGCAAATATCCATACAGGAACATAATTATATACATCATCCTGAGAATCATCCTTAATACAGTAATATGTCAATCTGACATCGTTAAATTCAATATCGCTGTAGGAAGTCTTATTATCTGTATAATACTGTGCAACATTCTTATCCAGTTCCTTTAAAAGCTCCTTCCAGCTCAAAAGATCTACATTTTTTTGATCCTCACCGGTTGAAACTAACAATGGATAACAGCTTGCGTTGATCACGCCATTGGAGTCGATCTGAATGGAGAACGTCTCTGTTGGAGCATCATACCAGGCATCATCCTCATCGCTTGAAAGAGTGTCAACCATAGACAGATCCGCACTGTATGGAGCAGTTCCATTGACAGAACGTCCAAAGTTTACGATATAGCCTTCATACTCTGTTGCAATCACATTATAAGAGCTGTCATAATACTCCCATAATAACGGAGATTTATCTGTAACGATCACATCATCAATTCCACATCCGGCAAGAAATTCCTGTGCCAGTGATACGGCTTCATCTTCAGAAAATGTACAAGTATTTACAATGCTGTCATCAATCCCCTCTTCTCCATACTTTGCGTCATAAGCATATACAAAGGATGCACCCTCATATGGTCTGTAATTGATCATGCTTTCGGATGGATAATAAGAAAGATCAAAGCTTGCATTTAATCCTTCTGTTCCCTCTGAAAATGAGAGCATGAACTGATTATCGCCAATCTGTCCGATATAATCCGATGCACTGTAATCACCGGCTCCTTCTCTCTCATCCGTTGCCGTTGCCATTTCATTTTCCAGATAGGATATGTATTCCTTACAATAATCCTCTGTATCTGTATCTCCAGCTTCCTTCGCATCGTCTAACATCGTCTGATATGAATCAATCTGAGTCTGCAGATCACTCTTGGTCTGGTGCTCAAAGTCATATACATAGATACCCTTTGACTTATCAAAGATTGCCTCACAGACCTTCTGCCTGTATGCATTATCAAAGGAATTCTTCTTATAAGACACAATAGACATACTGTCGGAATCTGGTGTTATGATATCATCATCTTTAATGGTAATCTCTTTGATACCGGAATCACCGACATCCAGCTTACCCTCATAAGACTCCGGAACACCGAGACGGGACGATAATTCGCCGCCTTCTCCTGCACTTCCTTCTTTCTGCGTTCCATCACCCATATCGTAATCAACCTTCTTATTACATCCTGAAAAAACAGTTGCTGCAGACAATGCTGTTGCCAGTAACACTGCCGACATTTTTGTTAATTTTCTCTTCTTCATGGTTTCCTCCTCGAAATTCCAAATCAGCTAAACAAAGTTATTATAATCGAACCAACGCACGATAGCAAGAAAAAGCAAGAAAGAAAATGTGAAAATATTGCGAACGGCCCTGAATGCATATGCATCCAGCGCCGTTTTCTGAACTGATATTTATTCTTTTGAAATAACAACCTTGCCATCCACTACCTGAATCTTTACCTTGTTTGTATCAATTCCGGCAGCCTCCAGAATATCATCACTGATCTGTACACGGTGTGCCTTATCCATAATGGAATATTCTTCATGGGAATCGGTTCCATTAAAGCTCTCGCTTTCCATGTCATTGATCCGTTTTCTGTAATCCTCTTTCATGATCTTTTCTGTACTGATCTTACCATCTGCGATCATAACCACACGTCCAACCTTATTTGCAAGACTGATATCATGCGTTACGATGATAACTGTAATACCCATTTCCTCATTCAGTTTCCGGAACAGATCCTGGATCATATCTGAGGTTTTGGAATCGACTGCACCGGTCGGCTCATCTGCCAGCAGGATTTTTGGATTGTTGGCAAGTGCGATCGCAATTGCAACTCTCTGCTGCTCACCACCGGACATCTGTGCCGGATAGGAATTTACCTTTTCCTTTAAACCAACCTTGCACAAAAGATCATAGGCTCTGGCTTCCCGGTCTTCCTTATTGTCTTTATCAAAATACATCGGCACCTGGACATTTTCCAGAGCTGTCATATACGGAAGCAGGTTTCTGGAATTCTTTTGCCATACAAAGCCAACGGTATGTTTCCGATATTCTACCAGTTCTTTGTCTGTCATTGCAAAAAGGTCTTTTCCATCTACATATAATTTTCCTGCTGTCGGACGTTCCAGTCCCCCGATCATATTCAGAAGCGTTGACTTACCACTACCTGATTTACCGATAACTGCCATCAGCTCACCCTTTTTGATCGTAAGCTCCAGCCCCTGAAGTGCCATTACTTCAACTTCATCTGTTTTATAGATCTTAACCAGACTGTCGCAGTCAATGATATTGCCGGTTTCTTCATATTCTTCCGCAGCCTGACTGTTTCTGTCTGTATCGTCCAAATCTTCTGATGTTTCTGTATCGTCATCTGCTATATCTGCTTCATCAACAGCGTTCCCAGCATCCACTGCAGTCTCCTGCACACCGATATCGTTCATGTCTGTATCTGCGATATCGGCGTCTTCCTGAACAGGATCCTGATCCATTGGTTCTTCCATCATCTGTGCAACATTTTCCTGCATATCAGTTTCTGGAATCGTATTTTTATCTTTTTTCTTAAAAAATCCACTATGCTTTGCCAATGATCTCACCATCCTCTATCTCAAATACTACGTCTCCGAGTTCCATCAGGTTTGGATCATGTGTCGTCATAACGATCGTGATTCCTTCTTTTGCCACCAGATCCTTGAACAGCTTCATAACATTCAGTCCGGATGCTGTATCCAAAGCTCCTGTCGGCTCATCTGCAAAGATTACCCTTGGCTTATGGGCAACCGCTCTTGCGATCGCTACCCTCTGCTGCTCACCACCGGACATCTGGTTCGGCATATGGAACATTCTGGAACTAAGTCCAACCATCTCCAGAACCTCGCGGATACGGGAATCCCGGTTTCCTTCATATTCCGCAAGTCTTAAACCAAAATCTACATTCTCATATGCATTCATGATCGGAATCAACGCTACCGACTGGAATACAAATCCGATATCGTACCGTCTGAGTTTTTCTCTTTCCGGTACAGCCATCTCCGACAGGTCGTGATCCTCTATGATCACCTGCCCCTCCGTTGCTTCATCCAGCGCACTTAAAATATTTAAAAGGGTTGTTTTACCGGAACCGGATCTTCCCTTCAGGATCGCAAGCTTTCCTTCCGGGATATCCAGATCTATTCCTTTAAGAGCATAAAATGGTTCGCCATTTCCAACTGTAAAACACCGCTTTATTCCTCTTGCAGTAATCATATTCATTGTTTAGTCCTCCCCCAGTTTTAATGCCTGTGTGATGTTCATCTTCTTTAAGATTGTCCGGAGAACAATGAAGCAGATAATAAACATTACCACAACTACGATCGTCAGTTTCAATATATCAAATGGGTTGACCGCTATGCTGATCGCTATGTTATGCGACTCCGGCAGATATACGATCGCTACCAGCTTTACAAACAACGCAGTAGCCGCCGCTCCAACTCCATATCCTGCCAGACTGGCAAGAACGGAACTGAACATCTGCTCGTTGATCAGCATCTTGTTAATCTCCTTCATGCTCATACCCATCGCACGGTAGATACCAAACAGAAGCTCCCGCTGCTTGATCGATGTGATCCAGTAGATGAGGAATCCTACTGTACAGAGGATAACTGCTACCAGGAAGCTCAGTGAGAATAACCCATTTGTGATCAGTACAAGCGGAGATTCCAGCATGTTCTGTACTTCCTGATCTACACTCTGATAACTCTTTAATGAAATACCCTGCTTTTCAACCGTATCCAGGACCTCCTGATAATCATGTCCATCTGCAAGCTGTCCCCATATCTGATATGGAGTAAGACCAAATGCACTGACAACATATGCGTAATTAGCAACAACCAGATAACGTTCCTTCTCAACAACCTTTCCACTTTTGTCCTTCTCATATGTGTACTGGTTAAATCCAGGCCATGCATCTACAATTGCGCAGATTGTTCCGGACGGTGATGCGATCTCAACCGGCTCCTTTGTCTTCATCGGGCTGTATCTTGCATATGTGATGCTGTCACCAACAGACAGATCATATTCCTTTGCCAGATTTGATGAAATGATAACACCATTGGAAACAGTTGCAATACTGTTCAGGTAATTATACCAGTGTTCATCATTCAAGCCTGACTTTAATTCGGCTGTCTCACCAAATTCCTTTGTATTAATTCCCATCAGAACAGAGTCCGGAAGTTCAGAACCTCCAACCTTGATCGTTGTATTGTCATCATAGATCACACGGGTCAGATGTTTGCATGAATTGGAAAGATTCTCTGTATACCGTTCAAAATCCGGTTCTTCATAGTACCAGTGACTCTTCTTATCTTTATCCAGATACGCACCCATCTTCCACTGTTCACTCAGAACGATATCTGTTCCAAGATTATATTCGATACGCTCCTGATTGTTCTCATTGATCGTTCTTGCCATATTGGAATTAAACATACCCATGGCGATCGTCATAACCAGAAATACAGAGATAAAGCCCTGCTTCTTCACTGTTCTGGTGATCTGAAGGAAGGAAGCATATACCGCAGGTGACCATCTCTTCTTACCAATGAAATAAATGAACTTGATCAGATATTTGATCAGTCGCAGGATCAGCAGCCCAACTGCAAATATAAACAGGGAGGAATTCAAAAAGATCAATGGATCCGGTTTGTTTCCAGCCAGAATGCTTAATGCAATATCACTCTTCTGTTTATTGTAGTTGTACAGCAGGTAAATGGAAACTGCCACCAGGATCACATCCAGAAATGCCTTCTCCCAGATTGGCTTTGTATTCACCTTTCCAAGTTTACTCTTCTGCTCTACTATCGAATTCTTCGCGTATTTCAATACCGGAAGTGTTATAAACAGGATTGCGATAACTGCAGCAACCAGACTGTATAATAACATTCCCCATGTCAGCTTATAAAAGTGTGTATCACCAAAGCTGAATTTCAGGAAGGAGGTTGCACTTGCACATAATTTACACAACAGATATCCGACCGGAATACCAATAACGATCGCGATCAAAGAAAGGATCGCAGATTCTCCAAAATAGATGCCAAGAATCTGTTTCGTACTGGTACCACGACTCTTTAGCATCGCAATCTCACCGTCCTCCATTTCCAGGATCTGACTGGATACCATATAGATAAATGCCAGAAGCAATACCAGGATTGGAAGCTCCAGTACCCAGATAATGATCATGATCGATGTTGCATCGTCCTGATAATCAGCAAGTATGCTGCTGAAATTCTGAATAAAGTTACCATCTGCTTTTGAAAATGCACTCAGATAATAACGGATATCTGATGCATTTGTATGATCGATATATGCATAATCCAGCATATTATATGTTGCATAATATATTGTCAAAACACCATAGTTTGCAACGGTTGCATCAAAGGATGCCTGATCTGTAAATATCATCTTATCAAAATCTACCGGTGTCTCTTTCCAGTAAATATCAGTGGTATCCTTTGGTTCAAAGATTCCGACAACCGTAAATGTAACCGGCTTTCCATCCTTGTCTACCAATTTATCAATTGATACGGTTTCACCTACAACCAGATCATATGTATCCGCATTCTGCTGATTGATAATCACCGGATAAGTACCTTCAACCGGTTTCCCGGTATCAAGTCCCTCTCCAAACGTGATATTGATATGTTCGCTCATATCCTGCATATAGTTTACACTGAAAAATCTCCTGGAACCGAGCCCGGTCATTGCATAAGTACCTTCTATAAACAATCTGTTCTGTCTGCTTAATACCGGTACGTCAATGTAACTCATCCACTTCTTTTCATATGCATTGATACGGTCAAGTACGGATGCAGAATCCGGGAAATTGTCTGTTGAGCAGGAGCCCTGTCTTCCGACCACGGCTGAATATGTGTTGTTATCTTCTATCGCTGAATCAAACTTGGATGCCAGCGTCATATCCATTGCACCGTTTTTGAACATCGGATTACAGGATGCTACAGCAACCAGAAGCACAATACCAAGAAGAAGACAGGCATTCAGCCACTTTTTATTCAGTAATTTATTTCTTAAGAATTTAAACATTCCTCTTCTCCCTTCTATTCTTCTGAGCTGCTATCGGCTTTTTTCTTTGTATTGTCACCACTGCCGGAAGAACCGGATTCTTTCAGAATCACATCTCCTTCTGACAATCCGGTAAGTACACATGCATTTGACGACTTTGTATCTGTGCTTGTTGTTACATACTGTTTTACAATCTCATCCTTTGAAAGCTTCCACACATATTCATAGGATTTACCGGATGTCTTATCCGTCTCTGTATAAATAATATTCATTGGAACTGTTACTACATTTTCCAGTGACATTTTTGCAAAGCTTACAAAATATCCCTTTGGTGAATCATAGAAGCTCTTATCATCCACCTGTATATAATATCTGGTATCTTCGGATCCGGAGCTGCTTGTTATATATACCTGACCATCGATCGTTGTTACATAAGCCTTCTTGGAATCCGCTGTTGCTCCGATACATCTTCCGGTCAGCTTCTTGCTGTCATCCTTCTGATCAATTAAAGTAACCTCCTGATTGACCAGAAGTGTTGCATTGCTGTTATCACTTCCGGTATCGTCACTTCCGCTATTTCCGTTACGTCTGGAGCTTCCACCGTTATCTGTCAGGGATAAGGACATCATCTTGGATTCATTGCTTCCTATGCTGACAACCTTGTCACCCTCTTTGATCTGTTTTCCCTGACTGGCATATACACTCTGTACAACGCCGTCGCTTTCTGCATATACGCTGATATTACCTTTTCCATCATTATTTTTGTTCAGCTTATCACGCTTTGCGATCAATGGATTCACAGTCGTATTATAATTGATCTTTGCCAGCTCTTCATTGTATTTTGCAATCTCAATCTGGCAGGTAAGCTGCTCAACCATGTATAATGTATTGCCATTATTATCATCTGGATCCGGGATATCGTAATCACCGTCTTCTTCATCCCCGTCATCTGTTGTAGTATCCGTTGTATCATCTGCCGGATCAGCATCTCCCGGTGTTGCCACCTGCTGTTTCTTCCTGCCGGAACGGTAATCTT
>OGYY01002110.1_pt1 | contig 15288 bp, 13 predicted proteins | sample 1576671 | NCBI WGS metagenome assembly OGYY01 (sample SAMEA3541593, study PRJEB24748) | human gut metagenome | biome: human gut; feature: human-associated habitat; material: faeces | place: China | collected 2012 | reverse complement strand
CGGCTGCCGTATGGCTTCAGCTGGCACGACCTGGCCTCCTACAGCGCGGATTTCAGCGGCACGTCAAAACCCGACGGACACCTGGGGTATATCGCCTGGATTGTGGAAAACGGAACCTTGCCCACGATGGACCCGCGTGTGGAAGGATACAGCGTATTTTACAATCCCCCGCTGTATCACCTGATTCAGGCGGGCTTCATGAGGTTAAACCTGTGGTTGCAGGTACCCCAGGCCGTGGCGCTGGAAAACCTGCAGGTGACCACGCTCCTGTTTGCCTCCGCCTGCCCGCTGGTGGCGGTGGACCTGATGCGCTTTCTGGGCATCCGGGAGCGGGGCGTCCATGCGGGCGCGCTGGTGATGGCGTTTCAGCCGTCATTGTGGATTCTGGGCGCGACGTTGAACAACGACATCCTTTCCATCCTGTGCATTTTGGCCTGCATCCTCTTCACCGTGCGCTGGGAGCGGACGCGCCGCATGCGCGATATTTTGGGAATCGCCCTTTCGCTGGGCGCAGGCATGGCCACCAAGCTGTCCGCCGCGTTGCTCATCCCCTGTGTGGCGCTGGCGTTCATTGTCGCATTCTTCCGGGATCTCAAGCGGTGGAAGCGTTACCTGGGACAGTTCGCGGCGTTCCTGGCGGTCAGCGTGCCGCCGGCTGTGGCCTGGCCGCTGTACCATCTGCTGGCGTTTGATCTGCCGCTCAACTATGTTCGCCTGCCCGCCGAGACGATCTACGTGGGACACCTGTCCCTGTGGCAGCGGTTTGGCATTCCGGACTGGTTCGCCCGGAGGACGCTGTTTTATACCGGCGTGCGCAAAACCGATCACAACGTGTGGATGCAGACGCTCAAAACGGCCGTGTTCGACGAACTGACCCTGTTTGAAAACGGCACGGTCCTGTGGTATGTCGCCTATCTGCTCATGGCGCTGTTTGCCGGACTCGTGCTCATCGGCTTCGTGCTGTTTGTGCGCATGCTGCTCCGGCGTCCGGCCAGGCTGTCCGGCCTGGGCGCGACGTTTCTGGGCGTGTACGGCGCGGCGCTTGTGGGCAACTATGTAAAATTCTGCGTGGATTATCCCTATATCTGTTCGTTCAACTTCCGCTATATTGCGCCGCTTCTGCTTTTGGGCGCTTTGGGAATCGCTGCGGGACGCAGTCGCGCCCATGCCTGCGCAGGCCGTTGCCTTTCGGCGTATACGGGGCTTTTCGCGGCATTGGCCACGGGCGTATATGCGGTCTGGTTCTTTTCTCCGGTGCGTTAACAGGTTGACAATCTTTGTGGAATGCGGTATAGTTACACCAGTTGGACAATCATGAGGGGGACGTTGTCCCAATAAAGCAAGGAGGTTTTCTTCGCATGAAACCCATTGAACAGACTCGCCGTGAATTTCTGCGCGCTGCGGGCAAGGGCGTGCTGGGCGCCGCCGCGCTGACCGCGATTCCGTCCGTACTCAAGCCCGCGCTGGCTGAAACCGCGGCGGCTCCCGCCTATCCCTGGACCTACCAGCAGGTGGACAAGGATGCGGTGCTCAAGCACACCTATGACTGCTTCTACTCCCATGGCGGCTGCTGCGCGGCGGTGTTCGCCGGCATCATGGAGACCATGGGCGAGGCCTATGGCGCGCCCTACAACGTGCTCAACGGCAAGATGTTCGCCAACGGCGCGGCCGGCTACGGCGTGGCCTCGCTGTGCGGCTCGCTGGGCGGCGCCTGCGCTGTGATCGGCCTGTTCTGCGAGGCGGAGGACGCCCGCGCTCTGCGCGATCAGCTCTATGAGTGGTACAAGGTAGAGCCCTTCCCCACCTATCAGCCCGAGATCGAGTCCGTCACCACGGTCGCCAACTCCGTGCTGTGCTCCGATTCCGTGGGCGCGTACATGGAAGCCACCGGCTACGCCATGAGCGATCCCGGCCGTCTGGCCCGCTGCGCCGGCCTGAGCGCCGAGGTGGCGGTCAAGACCATCGAACTGCTCAACATCCACTTTGGCTTCGAGGCCGCTCCCGTCGTGGAGGAGGCGCCCGCCGAGGAGGAGACCCTGGGCGAGAACGAGTACATCGGCGTGGGCACCAGCGAAATCGGCGGCGAGATCAAGGTCAAGGTGACCATGGACGGAGAGAAGATCGCCAAGATCGAGGTTCTCAGCCACAATGAGACCGCCGGCCTGTCGGATCCCGCCTTCGCGCAGATCCCCGAGGCCATCATCGCGGCCCAGTCCACCAGCGTGGATGCGATCACCGGTGCGACCAAGACCTCCGAGGCCCTGATCGCTGCCGTCAATGACGCGCTGTCCCAGGTGAAATAAAACAAAGCAAGAAGCCGCCGCGCTTCCGTGATGGAAACGCGGCGGCGTTTTTATTGGCGGCTTTTCTGACAGCCGCTGGGCGTCAGGTCTCGGCCGGCTTTTTGGGCTTGACCAGGCGGGCCAGCTGCGCGGCGACTTCATAGAGCAGAACCATCGGGATGGCCAGCATGCACTGGCTCACCGCATCCGGCGGGGTGAGGATGGCGGCGATGACGGCGATGACCAGAATCACGTACTTGCGCGAATGCGCGAGCTTCGCATAGGTCACCAGGCCGCGCCGCGCCAGCATGTAGACCACCACGGGCAGCTCGAACATCAGCCCGAAGGGCAGCACGAAGGACAGCACGAAGTTGAAGTATTCCTTGACCGACCACAGCGTGGAGGCCACCCCGTCCGCCGCGGACCAGAACAGGTCGATCGCCATGGGGAACACCAGGCAGTAGCAGAACACCACGCCCCCCACAAACAGCAGCAATGCCACGAAGAACAACGTAGCGAACAGCCGCTTCTCCTGCGGGTAGAGCGCGGGGGAAACGAACACCCAGATCTGCCAGATGATCACCGGCATGCCTGCGATGACCGCCGCAATCAGGCAGACCTTGAACTGCATCATCAGGGCTTCGGATACGCTGGTGGTGATGACCTCGATGCCGCGCGCCCGCACCGGCGCCAGCACGAAATCCACCAGCGGCCCGCACAGCAGGTAGAAAAACAACACAAACAACACCGCCACCGCCGCCACGGAGATGATCAGCATGCGCCGGATGGCTTTGAGATGGGCCGACAGGGCCTGCTTTTTATCTGTGCTCATAGAGGCTTATTTGGCGTCCCCGCCCTTGTCCTCCTCTTTCTTGGCGGGTTCGTCGTCAGCCTTGACTTCCTTCTTGAAATCGCGGATGCTCTGGCCCAGCGCCTTGCCGACGCCCGCCAGCTTGCCGCCGCCGAACACCACCAGCACGATGACCAGAATGACCAGAATTTCCGTGATACCAATGCGCATAAGCTATTCCTCCTGTTGGGGTTGATCTTTCAAAGCCTGCTCCGCGGTTTTGGACGCATCGTCCAGCGCGGATTTCACGTCGTCGCGCGCTTTCTTCAAATCCGGGCGGGGGTCCGCTTCCTTGAAGGTGCGCTCAAGCTCGCGCGAGGTTTTGTTGAATTCGTCGATGGCTTCGTCCAGACCGGTTTCTTCCTTGAATTCATCAATCCAGCGCTTCAGGTTCCTTACGCCCCGGCCCAGTGCGCGCGCCACCTTGGGCAGGTCCTTGGGCCCCACGATGACGAACGCGACCAGCAGAATCAGAATCAATTCGGAAAAACCGATGTTGAACATGGCAACGTTATCCTCCGCGATTGATGACGGCTGACTTGTATTGTAGCAAACTTCGACCGGAAATGCAACCTTGCGGCATGCCGCGGCAGATCCGCCCAAAAGCGCCCCGCGAAAGAGGCTTTCGCGGGGCGGCGGGGGACAAACAGCGTCAGCGGGGAGAACGTTTTGCGCGAATGCCGGCAAAAATCAGGCACGCACCTGTCAGCGCCAGCAGCGAGAGCCACAGGGCCAGCGGCGCCGTATCGCCGGTAGAGGGCGGCGGAACAGGAGCGTCGGGATCCGGCGCGCCACAGCTGACGCACACGGCGTTTTGATAGCTGTGATCTAGCTTGGGAATCGTCGAGCCAGCCTGAATCACGCTGCCGCACTCGGCGCATACCAGATCGCCAGTGTAGCCGTCCTCCGTGCAGGTGGGGACCTTGACGCCCGTGGGCGTGGAACCGGCGACGTGGGCGTGGTTGTAGACGGTAAAGGAAGTCACGATGTTTCCGTTTTGATCGAGGATGGTGTTTTCATCCGACTGGAGAGACTCGTGGTGACCGAATTGCCAACCGTTTTGCTTAATCAGGTCTTGCAGCCATTGCGGCAAATCCGCACTGCTGTCTTTGTTGGAGATGACGGCGGCCCCATTGACCTCAATGACGAACCTTCCCGCAGTGGAGGGAGAAGCGGAAGCAAAGGTGATGCTGGTGGGCAGACCGTCATTATAAAGGACGGAATGGTTGACCAGAAGGGCGTTTTCGCCTATTTGGACAAAATCGAAATTGAAAGAGGTCCAATAGCCGGAATCCTCCTGCATCGGTTCAAAGGTCAGCTTGGCATCGTCCTCCAGAACGAGGTAGGAATTGACGCCGGCGCTGCCGCCCAGGCTGGCATAGTTGACGGTCATGTCGATGCCGGAATCCACAATCAGATGATCGTCGTCAGCGCCGGTGCCAAACAATTTACGCACCTGCACCTGATGCGGCTGCCCATCGCCGCTGGCAAAGCGGAGGTCTGCGGAATAATTATAATAGGAACTGCTCTGGTTCTGCACTTTCATTTCGGGGAATGCCACGTCGCCCATGAGGCGTATGGTTACGGTGACGGCAGCATGTCCCGTCAAATCAAAAATGATCTCATCAGGCATCTCGCCAGGGTAGACGTCCAGGAGCAGCTTATCACCATCCCACAACAGTCGCCCATTATTATAGCTTTTATCCATGCCATAATCAAAGGTAACGCTTTCGGCAAAGGCTCCTGCCGGCAGCAATGTCAGAATCAGCAGGCAAACTGCCGCCGCTACGCCTGTAAACCTCTTTTTCAAAACAAAACCCATCTTTTAACGTCTGTGCAAGATGGCTTCCAGCACCATCCTATTTTAATACAACAAAGTCATCATATCAAGACGCTATTTCCTGAATTTGCAAGGAATGCCCGGCGGCCGCCCTTGCATATCTTGACGAATTGGGGTACAATAAATCATACTATGGAAAGGAACTGCCCCTGCGGCCGTTCGGAAAGGATGAGCGAACCTCATGCACGTGTTTCACCCTCCGCAAAGCGTGAACGGTCTGCCGCCGGAGAACACCTTTTATGTGGCCGACAGCGCGAATATGACCGTCGCGGATGGGTTTCTGATTCCGACTTATCACCCTTACCTGTTTCCCGACCGGCCGATCAACCTGTTTATGAGCATTCGTTCCAAAGGGCCGGGGCGGGATATGCTCATGGGGGCGCTATTGGCCCGGGCGCAGCAGCTGCGTGAGCAGACCCCGCAGTGGCCTGCCCGGCTGTTTGCGCAGGTTAGCCCGCAGGACACGCCCATGATGGCCTTTTATATGGAAAGCGGCTTCGACGCCAACGACGCGCTGGACGTGGTGGCGCTGGGCGTGCCCAACGCGCGTCCCGCCGCGCCCATGGGCTATGACATGGGCTACGTGCCCATGAGCGACCCGGCGGAGATGCAGGCTTTCCTCATGCGCATGAATACCTACCGGCTGGACGCGTGGTCCCCGGCGATGCTGCAACGGTACATGAGCTTCCCTCATTTTATGGCGCTGTACATGAGCCGCGGCCCCGAGGTGGTGGGGGAGATCGCCTTCACCGGCGACGGGCAGGCCGCCAAGCTGATCGGCCTGTACGTGACGCCCAATTACCGCCGGCTGGGGCTGGCCAAGTCGCTGATCGCGGCGGGCATGAAGATTCTGGCGGAAAAGGGCGTCAACCATGTGGAAGCGGACGTGATCCGCCGCAACGAGCAGCAGCGCCTGCTGGCCGCCAGCTGCGGCGCCACCTTTGTGCGCACGGCCTGCTATTATCCCGGCATGAACTATGACTGACGCTCCCCCGGAGGGTCGAGGCATGGAGATCCCTTATCGGTTGATTCGTTCCAACAGGCGCACCCTTTCGCTGACAGTGGAAAGCGGGGGTGCGCTTGTTGCGCATGCGCCGCTGCATATGCCCCTGCGCCAGATCGAAGCGTTTATCGAGGAGAAGCGCGCGTGGATTGAACGCAAACGGGGCGAAGCGCCTTCGCGCCCCGCACCGTTTGTGCCGCGGGACGGCGCGCGCCTGCCTTGGCTGGGCGCGGAACTGCGCCTGGCGTTTTCCGACCTGCCGCTGTGCGTGGATTTTGGCGGATGGCTGCTGGTTCCGCGCAGCGGCGATGTGCGCGCCCGCCTGCGCGACTGGCGGAAACAGCGCGCCGCCGAGGAGCTTTCGCCCCGCGTGCGCCTGTGGGAGCGGCGCATGGGCTTGCAGGTGAAAAGCATACGCTATACGGCGGCGAAGCGCCGCTGGGGCAGCATGAGGGCCGACGGTTGCCTGCGCTTGAATGCGGCGCTGATGCACTGTCCCATGGAGCTGTGCGACTATGTGATCGTGCACGAGCTGGCGCATATCGTCCATCCCGACCATTCGCCTGCGTTTCATGCACTGGTGCGCTCCGTGCTTCCCGGCGCGGATACGCTGCGCGCCCGCATGCGCGATTTTGCCGGCGTCACCATGCTGCTCGCCGCGCCCAGGGAGGACGACGTATGACCGAGAAGCTCAACCGTCCGCGCGTGCCCAAGCGGTTTTACTTTTTGACGCTGCTCATCTTTGTGCCCATTTTCTACTGTCTGCTGGCCATCCGTGCGCATTGGTACGGCTGGGGAATCGCGGTCGTGGCGTTCGCCGGTCTGGTCGCCATCCGCCGCAGCCGCTTCTGGCGCGGATGGCATGCGCCGCTGTGCTTTATGCTGGCCTTTCTCGCGGCGTACGCGGGGCTTTCGCTGAGCCGTCCCCGCTGGGACGTATCCCTGCCGGGCCAGATTGGCGGGGGAACGGTATGGTTGTTTACCCACCTGCCCGCCGAGGAGGAAATGACGGCCGGTATGATGGGGCTGTCGGTGTGGCGGCCGCCGGAGGGATACCGCGTGGAAACCGTGCAGCTTCCGGCGAGCACCATCGAGGTGCTCACGCCCGATGAGGGCAGCGGCGATTGGGCCGTTTTGCAGCTGCATGGCGGCGCATTTGTGAGCGGGGTCAACGACCTGTACCGCATGATGGCGGTCAAGTACAGCAGCCTTGCGGCCGGGGCAAGCGTGTATACCCTGGATTACCGCCTGTGGCCGCAGTACGCATATCCCTCGCAGCAGAACGACGCCATGGATGCCTGGGCCTATCTGACCGGCACGGCGGGCTACGCGGCGGACCATATCTTCGTCGTCGGCGACAGCGCGGGCGGAAATCTGGCGCTGTCCCTGACCCTTCGCCTGCGCGACGAAGGGAAGGAGCTGCCCGCCGGCATCGTGGCTCTGTCGCCCTGGGCTGATTTGAGCAACTCCGGACCGTCGCACCTGTACAATGCCACAAGCGACCCCAGCTTTGGCGTGGAGTCGGATGAGTGGGACGGCGTCACGCCCGTGGGCGTGGATAGCACCTATCCCGACGGGTTGAACGCACAGACGCCCTACCTCTCGCCCAGCTTTGGCGACTACGCGGGCTTCCCGCCCATGCTGTTGCAGGCGGGCGATCTGGAGGTGCTGCTCAGCGACAGCCAGATGGTCTACGACAATGCCATATCCCATGGCGTGGACTGTACGTTTACGGTCTATCCGGGTATGTTCCACGTGTTTCAGGGGTCGCTGGACCTGCTCCCGGAAAGCCGGGCCGCCTGGGAGGAAATCGGGGCGTTTCTTACGCGGGTGATGGGGGAGTAAAAAACGGTCCGGCAGCTGGCCGGACCGGTGGCAGACGCATTGAAGCGGAGCGTACGGGCACGCTCCGCTTTTTGCCGCCCTATTCCTCCCCATCCTTCACCACCTGGTCCACGGCGGCCTTCACATGCCCTGCCGCGTCGCGTACCACCTGCTGAAAGTCGCCGGAAAAGCCCGGGGCGTTGCGCTCCACATGGATGCGGTAGCCCAGCGCCAGCGCGACCGCCAGCCCGGCCACCGCCACCCATGGCGCGCTGACCGCCGCCAGCAGCGCAAAGGCCAGGGATAGATTGAGAATGGAAACGTCTCCCTTGTGAACCATGATGCGCGTGCGGTATAGGAAGCTGAACCAGCGGGACTGGCTGCTGTGGTTTTCCTGCGATGCATAGGGACGCTGCTCCGACATGATCGGTTCCTCCTTCACGGGTTTTGTGATTGTGGTTTGATCATAGCACAGACCGGCGTCGGATGCTTTGGGATTCGCTTTTGTTTGGGTGAGAGGCGGATTAAAAAATGCTTGAAAACAGACGCTTTGAAGCTTAAATGTGGAAAAAGCGGGACCGAAGTTGTGGAAAACACATGGAAAACCGTGCGGATCGCCCGGAGTTTTCCTCGTGTCTTCCTCATGTGTTCCATGCTTGTTCCTATGGACGAGGAAAAGGCGAGGAAAAGTTTTTGGTCCCTATGGAAAACTATGTGGGAAATGTTACAAAACCATGTATTTTCGCGCTATACCGCATCTTTCGACAGCTCGAAAACGGGCCAAACTGGAAAACATTACATATTTAAAATCAATATTTAGTGTTGACTTTATCCAATGAGCACAATATAATGGTGGTGCTCGCTCAAAAAATCCCTGTTTTGGGGAGAAAGCGGCCCACACGTTATGTAACAATTTATGGAGGCGTCGGGCACATGATTACATCCATCAAAAAGCGCGACGGGCGCATCGTTCCCTTCGATCAGGAGAAGATCGAGCAGGCGATCGAAAAGAGCTTTATGGCCAGCGGCAGTCAGAAATCGCAGGAAACGGCGCAGGAACTGGCCGGCATTGTCGTTCAGGAAATCGAGCGGGATGAGAATTTGCCCGCCGTGCCCTCCGTGGAGCAGGTGCAGGACGTGGTGGAGCGCGTGCTCATCGAGCGCGGCTTCGTGCGTTCGGCCAAGAGCTACATCCTCTATCGCGCGGAGCGCAGCCGCGTGCGCGAGATGAACACCCGGCTGATGAAGATCTTTGAGGACATCGCCTACAAGGATGCCATCGACTCGGACATCAAGCGTGAGAACGCCAACATCAACGGCGATACTGCCATGGGCAGCATGCTCAAGTTCGGCTCGGAGGGTTCCAAGCAGTTCTACGAGATGTATGTGCTCAATCCCCGGCATGCGCAGGCGCACCGCGACGGCGACATCCATATCCATGATCTGGATTTCTACACCCTGACGACCACCTGCTGCCAGATCGACCTTCTGGAGCTGTTCCATGGCGGCTTCTCCACGGGCCATGGCGTGCTTCGCGAGCCCAACGACATCTACAGCTATTCGGCGCTGGCCTGCATCGCCATCCAGGCCAACCAGAACGACCAGCACGGCGGCCAGAGCGTGGTCAATTTCGACTACGGCATGGCGCCGGGCGTGAAAAAGACCTATTTCAAGCGCTTCCGTGACAACCTGGCCCGCGCGCTGGAGCTGCTGGGCCATGTGGAGAACGCCGCGGATGAGGCGGCGCGCATGCTCGAGGAGCTGGAAAAGGAGACGGGCAAAAAGCCCGGCCTGGCGGCTGACCCCGACTATGACAAGGCCCTGGACGAGAAAATTGCCGCTGTGATGCCCGCTTCCAGCCAGGAGGAGCGCACCCGGATTCTGGACTTCGTGCGTGAGCATGCCGAGAAGGAAACCGACAAGGCGACCTATCAGGCCATGGAGGCGCTTATCCATAACCTCAACACCATGAACAGCCGCGCGGGCGCGCAGGTGCCCTTCTCCTCCATCAACTACGGCATGGATACCTCGCCCGAGGGCCGCATGGTCATGCGCAACGTCCTTCTGGCCACCGAGGCGGGCCTTGGCAACGGCGAGACCCCCATCTTCCCCATCCAGATCTTCCGCGTCAAGGAAGGCGTCAGCTTCAACCCCGGCGATCCCAACTACGACCTCTACCGCCTGGCCATCCGCACCAGCGCCAAGCGTCTGTTCCCCAACTTCAGCTTCGTGGACGCGCCCTTCAACAAGCAGTATTACAAGGAAGGCCATCCCGAAACCGAGATCGCCTACATGGGCTGCCGCACCCGCGTCATCGGCAACGTCTACGATCCCACCCGCCAGATCTGCCCCCGCCGCGGCAACCTTTCCTTCACCTCCATCAACCTGCCCCGCATCGCCATCAAGGCCAAGGGCGACGTGCAGTGGTTCTTTGAGGAGCTGGAGCGCACGCTGGACCTGGTGCACGAGCAGCTTCTGGAGCGCTTTGAGATCATCGCCAACAAGAAGGTCTACAACTTCCCCTTCCTCATGGGCGAGGGCGTGTGGCTGGATTCCGAGAAGCTGGACTGGAACGACAGCGTGCGCGAGGTGCTCAAGCACGGCACCCTCTCCATCGGCTTCATCGGCCTGGCCGAGTGCCTCAAGGCCCTGCGCGGCACCCATCACGGCGAGGACCCCAACAGCCAGAATCTGGGCCTGGAGATCGTGGGCTTCATCCGCAAGTATTGCGATGACCTCAGCCAGAAGGAAAAGCTCAACTACACCTGCCTGGCTACGCCCGCCGAGGGCCTCAGCGGCCGCTTCGTACGCATCGACCGCGAGAAGTACGGCGTCATCCCCGGCATCACGGATCGCGAATACTATACCAACTCCTTCCATGTGCCGGTCTACTTCCCCATCAGCGCGTTTGAGAAGCTGGCCATCGAGGCGCCCTATCATGCGCTGACCAACGCCGGCCATATCAGCTACATCGAGATGGACGGCGACCCGACCAAGAACCTGGACGCCTTTGAAAAAGTGGTTCGCTATATGCATGACGTGGGCATCGGCTACGGCAGCATCAACCACCCCGTGGACCGCGACCCGGACTGCGGCTACAACGGCATCATCGGCGATACCTGCCCCAAGTGCGGGCGCACCGAAAACGGCCATGCCTTTGAGCGCATCCGCCGCATCACCGGCTATCTGGTGGGCACGCTGGACCGCTTCAACAACGGCAAGCGCGCCGAGGAGCGCGACCGCGTGAAGCATTCCGTCTGATCCGGCCTGCCAAAACCACAAACTTTACCACGATGAAAAACGCCTCTTTCTGCAAACACTTCCCTGCGAAGCAAGATCAGAAAGAGGCGTTTTCATGCGAAAACCACCCACCCGGCTCAAAAAAACCATCGGCTGGCTGCTGTCGGCCTTTCTGCTCGTGGTGTACTTTTCCCCGCAGGCGCAGCTGCTGCGCACTTTGCCCGCCAGGCTCAGCGTGGCTGTGGGCCAGCGGGCCGTGCTGGAGGCGCCCTTTCCCCTGACCGTTGAGGCGGGGGAGGACGTATCCGCCGGCGCGTCTTTGGATGAAACGCTGGAGGAGGGCGTGGGGACGAGCACCGCCACCATCAGCTTTCTGGGCCTTTTGCCCCTGCGCGAGGTGGAAATCGACATCAGTGACGATTTGCGCCTCTATCCCGGCGGACAGGCGATGGGCGTGGCCCTGCATACCCAGGGCGTGCTGGTGGTGGGCACCAGCGACCTTAGCGGTGCATACAGCCCTGCGCGCCTGGCAGGGGTAAAGGCGGGCGATTTGATCACCCAGGTGGGCGGCAAGCCGCTGGAAAGCGCCGCGCAGCTGACGGAGATGGTGGCTGCCATGGGCGATACGCCGCTGCCCCTGACCATCCGCCGGGGCGACAGCACGCTGGAGCTGACGCTGACCCCGCAGCGCGACGGCCAGAGCGGCGACTACCGCATCGGCGCGTGGGTGCGTGACAGCACCGCCGGCGTGGGCACCCTGTCCTTCTATGGTGCGCTGGAGGAGGGAGGCGCTACGAGCTTCGGTGCGCTGGGCCACGCCATCACCGACAGCGACACCCAGCAGGTGCTCACCGTGGGCAAGGGGCAGATCATGCAGGCCGACGTGGTGGACGTCCGAAAGGGCGAGGCCGGCTTTCCGGGCGAGCTCAAGGGCAGCTTTCTGCGAGAGAATCGGGTGCTCGGCGATATTTTCCTGAATAACCAGTACGGCATCTACGGCGAGCTGGAGGAAATCCCGGAGCACCCGCTCTATCCCGACGGCGTGCCCATCGGGCGGCGCGACGCGGTGCATACCGGTCCCGCGACCATTCTTTCCACCGTGGGGACCGACGGCATGCGCGAATATGATGTGGAGATCGTCGAGGTCGCGCGCCAGTCCCAGCCAGCGCAGCGCAGCATGGTGCTGCGCGTGACCGACCCGGAGCTGCTTGAGCGCACGGGCGGCATCGTGCAGGGCATGAGCGGCAGCCCCATTCTGCAGGACGGGCGGCTGATTGGAGCCGTGACACATGTGTGCGTCAATTCATGATGCCTGAATCGCCGCCGTTTGCGCATTTGCAACCGTTATTCTCCAATTGTTCGGTTTCTGTTCACAACGCCGCCATAATCATTTGGTATGCTTACATCGTCGATAAAGACGAAATGCGCTGCGGAAGCGGTGCGAAGGGAAGCTCTTGCGCAAGAGATACGGTTCCTGCTCCGGATGGTTCCGGCTGTGTGCGGCTGCTTTTTGGGCGATTTTGCGCCCCTTTGATCCCGCACGGCGTTCCCTCCGCTTCCGGGCGCGACAAAAAACTCCGCGGCTCGCCCGCGTTTGCATACCGGCTTCCGTTCAGACGAACGGGAGCCGTTTTCGTCTGTATCCAATCCAGCCTTGACAATCCGCCGTACACCGTACTACAATGAAAAAGAAATACAAAGAAAGTACAGGAGGCGGCTTGATGGTACCGATGAGCCTGGCCCCGTCGATGGAAAGCAAACCCATACGCGAGGTGGCATATGAAACCCTGAAAAACGCGATCGTCACGGGAGAGATTCCCGCGGGCTCGCGCATCGTGGAAACGGAATATGCCGAGCGCATGCACATCAGCCGCACGCCGCTGCGAGAGGCGCTTCGCAAGCTGGAACGCGACGGGCTGGTGGAATATGTGGTCAGGCGGGGCGTGGTGGTGCGCGCCTTTACCATCGCGGACGTGGAGGAGATCTACACCATCCGAAACGCCCTGGAGATGCTGACGCTGCCGGCGATCATCCAAAACGCTACCGCCGAGGATATCCGCTCGCTGCGCGCGCTGCTTCATGAGATGGACGCCTTTGACGAGGCGGGGGACATCGAAGCGCTTTCGCCGCGCGCGCGCGCGTTCCACACGCAGCTGACGCGGCTGTCCAAAATGAACCGCATCCTGCGCGTCATTGAGGGGCAGGATCAATATATCACGCGCTTTTCGGCGCTATCCATCGCGCGGGAGACGCGGCGGCACGCGGCGCACCGCGAGCATCATCAGCTGGTGGACTACGTGGAGCAGAAGGACCTGGAATCCTTTGAAAAGCTCATGCGCAAGCACATCGAGCGCAGCAAGGAAACCTGCCTGCTGGCCCTGGAGGAGAGCAAACTCAAGCGCAACGAGGCGGCGAAATAGAAGCTGTTTTGGCAGAAAGAAGGCATACCCCGTGAACGACGGTACCTGGGATTTGAGCGTATTTTATCAGGGGTTTGACGATCCGGCCCTGCGGGGCGATATCGACGCGATCCGCTCTGCGGCGGAGGGCATGGAGGCTTTGCTTTCGCAGGACCGCCCGGAGGCGGACCGGCTGGAAGCGATGGTTGCCTGCCTGGAGGACATGACCAACCGCCTGAGCCGCGCATTCGGCTATGCCGAGCTGACGCTGGCGGCGGATACGGAAAATGCGGGAGCGCTCCGCCTGATGGACGAGCTCAGCGCCCTGATGGTGGAGGTGCAGCTGTGCCAGAGCCGTTGCGTGCGGCACGTAGGCGGCGTAAAGGAGCTGGATCGGCTGATCGAAAGCCGCGAGGCGCTCCGGCAGAACGGCTTCATCCTGCGGGAGATGGCCCGACAGTCGGCGCACATGCTGCCCGCGGAGATGGAAAAGTGGATGCTTCGCATGTCGCTGGATGGCGGGGACGCCTTTTCCAAGCTGCGCGACCGGCTCATCGGCACGCATACGGTGGACCTGGACGGCAAGGCCCAGCCCCTGCCCGCGGTGCGCGGCATGGCCTACGACCCGGACCCCGCTGTGCGTAAGGCCGCCTATGAGGCGGAGCTGGCCAGCTACCGCAAGATCGAAACGCCCATGGCGTTTTGCCTGGGTTGCATCAAGGGCGAGGCGCTCACCATGTGCGAAGCCAGGGGCTATTCCGACGTGCTCACGCAGCAGCTTAGCGAAAGCCGCATGGACCGTGAGACGCTGGTCGCCATGTGGACCGCCATCCGCGAGGCGCTGCCGGATTTCCGGCGCTACCTGCGCAAAAAGGCGGAGCTGCTGGGGCATGCGAACGGATTGCCCTTCTACGACCTGTTCGCGCCCATGGGGCGGGATACCCGGCGGTATACTGCCGGGGAGGCGCGGGAGCTGCTGGTGCGCGTCTTTTCGCAGGTGCACCCCGAGATGGGCCGGTTCATCGATCAGGCATTTGAAAACCGCTGGATTGATCTCTATCCCCGCGAGGGCAAGGAGGGCGGCGCGTTCTGCGCGGGCTTCCATCAGATGAAGATCAGCCGGGTGCTGACCAACTTCGTGGGCAGCTTCAGTGACGTGAGCACCCTGGCGCACGAGTTGGGCCACGGCTGGCACAACGTATGCCTGGAGCGCGTGCCCGTGCTGATGGCCGACCCGCCCATGCCGCTTGCCGAGACGGCCTCCATCTTCAACGAAACGCTGCTCAGCCATGAGGTGCGCAAAACCGCCGACGACGAGACGCGCTTTGCGCTTCTGGAAAACAGCCTGATGGAAGCCACGCAGGTCATCGTGGATATCTACAGCCGCTTCCTGTTTGAAAGCGCGGTGTTTGAGGCGCGAAAGACCCATATCCCCACGGCCGCGGAGCTCAACCGCATGATGCTGGACGCCCAGCGCGAGAGCTACGGCGACGGGCTGGACCCGGACGTCATGCACCCCGGCATGTGGATCAACAAGAGCCACTACTACAGCGTGGGCCTGCACTTCTATAACTTCCCCTATGCCTTTGGCCATCTGTTTGGTCTGGGCGTGTTCAAAAAATACCTGGAGAAGGGCGGTTCCTTCATGCCCGAATACGACGCCCTGCTGGCCTCCTGCGGGAGTGGGCTGGTGCGCGACGTGGCGGCGGGCGTGGGCATCGACGTGGCCAGCGCGGATTACTGGCGCGGCGCGCTGGACGTGTTCCGCGCGGAGCTGGACGAGTTTGAGCGCCTGTGCGAGCGGCGATGAAAAACGATGCGTTGACGGGCGCGCCATGGCTTCTGGCCGT
>OGYY01002102.1_pt1 | contig 15323 bp, 9 predicted proteins | sample 1576671 | NCBI WGS metagenome assembly OGYY01 (sample SAMEA3541593, study PRJEB24748) | human gut metagenome | biome: human gut; feature: human-associated habitat; material: faeces | place: China | collected 2012 | reverse complement strand
AGCGCGCTATCATTCTCTGGTCGCTGCACCGGATTCTCTGCCGGAGTGCCTCAAGGTCATCTCCCGTGACGAAAGAGGAGAGATCATGGCTGTGCGGCATAAGACCATGCCGATTTACGGCGTGCAGTTCCATCCGGAATCCATTTTGACACCGCAGGGAACAACGATTATGAAAAACTTCCTGCAAATTGAAAAGTAACTGCAATAGAGTGAAGACCAGCTCGAATCTCTCCACTCTCCAATCTCCACTCTTCACTCTGATAGAAAGGTCGATATATAATGATTCAGCTTGCAATTCACGAAGCGATCAACGGTCGTGATTTGGACTACACCATCGCTCGTGCAACAATGGAGGAAATGATGGACGGCACCGCGACTGACATCGAAATGGCAACCCTGCTGACGGCGCTCCGCATGAAGGGCGAAACCATCACCGAGATTACCGCCTGCGCCGAGGTCATGCGCGAAAAGGGCGCGCACATTGAGCCGAAGGGCGCGGTCATGGATATTGTAGGCACCGGCGGTGACGAGGTCGGCTCGTTCAATATCTCCACGACCGCCGCATTCGTGGCGGCGGCGGGCGGCGTGCCGGTTGCAAAGCATGGCAACCGTTCGGTTTCGTCCAAGTCGGGCGCGGCTGACGTGCTCGAGGAGCTCGGCGTTGTCCTGTCGCTGTCGCCCGAGCAGAACGAAAGGGTGCTGGCGGAAACGGGCATCTGCTTCCTGTTCGCACAGGGCTATCACAAGTCCATGAAGAATGTCGCGCCTGTCCGCAAGGGCATGGGCGAGCGCACCATCTTCAACGTGCTCGGCCCGCTGTCCAATCCGGCACGCGCGACTATGCAGCTGCTCGGCGTGTACGATGAAAGCCTCGTCATGCCGATGGCGCAGGTGCTGAGTAACCTCGGTGTAACGCGCGGCATGGTGGTCTGCGGCGGCGGCATGGACGAGGCGAGCCTGGTTGGCAGGAACAAGGTCTGCGAAATCCGCGACGGCAAGCTGACGCCGTATGAGCTCGACCCGACCGAATACGGCCTGTCGCTCTGCACGGTGGACGAGCTGCGCGGCGGCTCGCCCAAGGCGAACGCACAGATCACCCGCGACATTCTTGCAGGCCGTGAGCAGGGCGCAAAGCGCGAGGAGATCCTGCTGAACGCCGGTATCGCGCTGTACCTCGGTCTGGACGGCCTGACACTGGCAGACGGCATCAAAAAGGCCGCAGAGATTATCGACAGCGGCGCGGCGCTCGCGAAGCTCGACCGGTTCGCGGCGGCAACGCAGGAGGCGGCAAAGGCATGATCCTCGACGAACTGGCGGCGCACGCCCGCGAGCGCGTCGCGGCGGACAAGGCGAAAATCCCGCTCGAGGACATGAAGGCGCAGGCGGAAGCACTCCCGAAGGGCGATTTTCGGTTCGAGAAGGCGCTTGCAGGCCGCGACTGCGCGTTCATCTGCGAGGTCAAGAAGGCCAGCCCGTCCAAAGGCGTCATCGACCCGGTGTTCGACTTTGAAGCCATCGCGCAGAGCTACGAGCAGGCCGGCGCGGACTGTGTTTCGTGCCTGACCGAACCCAAGTGGTTCCTCGGGTCGGACGAAATCTTCCAAAAGGTTAGGGGAATCGTCACCAAACCGATGATCCGCAAGGATTTCACGGTAGACGAGTACCAGATTTATCAGGCCAAAGTCCTCGGTGCGGACGCGGTGCTTCTCATTTGCACGCTGCTCGACACCGAAACCATACGCGATTATATCGGCATTTGCGACAAACTCGGTCTCAGCGCTTTGGTGGAAACGCACGATGCACAGGAAATGCAGTCCGCGGTTCGAGCGGGCGCGCGGCTCATCGGCGTGAACAACCGCAACCTCAAGGACTTCACCGTTGACCTCGGCAACGCGGCTCGTCTGCGCGAGGGTGCACCGGACGGTACGATTTTCGTAGCCGAGAGCGGCGTTTCCTCTCCCGAGGATGCGGCGGCACTACGAAAGACCGGCGCGGATGCCGTTCTGGTAGGCGAGTACCTCATGCGTGCCGCAGACAAGAAACAGGCGCTTGACGCACTCAGGGAGGCCACAAAATGAAACTGAAATTCTGCGGACTGACCCGCAAAGCGGATATTGAGGCCGCAAACGAAACAAAACCGGACTTCATCGGCTTCGTGTTCGCAGAGAGCCGCCGGCATGTGTCGGATATGGATGCGGCGCGGCTCAAGGAGCACCTCGACCCGAAAATTAAGGCGGTCGGTGTGTTCGTGAACGATGAGCCGGAGCATATTGCCGCGCTCGTGCGCGATGAGGTTATCGATATCATCCAACTGCACGGCGGCGAGAGCCTGCATTATATAAACAAGCTGCGAAAGCTGACAATCGCGCCCATCGTCTACGCCGTGCGTGTGGAAACGCACCGCGATATTGAGCAGGCGGACACCCTGCCGGTGGATTATCTGCTGCTGGATACCTATGTAAAGCACGCCTACGGCGGCAGCGGCAAAACGTTCGACTGGTCGCTGATCGGCGAGGTAAACCACCCGTATTTTCTGGCGGGCGGGCTGAATGAAAGTAACGTCCAAAGAGCCGCACAGACCGGCGCTTATGCGCTCGACCTGTCCAGCGGCATTGAAACGGACGATGTAAAGGATATGGACAAGATGCGCCGCGTATCGGCGCTCGTGAAAGGAGCAAACCAATGAGCAAGGGACGTTTTGGCGTACACGGCGGTCAGTACATGCCGGAAACGCTGATGAACGCGGTTATCGAGCTGGAGGAAGCCTACAACCACTATAAGAACGATCCGGCATTCAACGCAGAGCTGACCGAGCTGCTGAACAACTACGCAGGCCGTCCGTCGCGCCTGTACTTTGCGGAGCACATGACAAATGACCTCGGCGGTGCAAAGATCTACCTCAAGCGCGAGGATTTGAACCACACCGGCGCCCATAAGATCAACAACGTGCTCGGTCAGGCACTGCTGGCGAAAAAGATGGGCAAGACCCGTCTGATCGCGGAAACCGGCGCCGGTCAGCACGGTGTAGCGACCGCGACCGCTGCCGCTCTCATGGGCATGGAGTGCGTGGTGTTCATGGGCGTGGAGGACACCGAGCGTCAGGCGCTCAACGTGTACCGCATGCGCCTGCTCGGCGCGAAGGTCATTCCGGTCTCGACCGGCACGGGCACGCTCAAGGATGCCTGCTCTGCCGCGTTCCGCGAGTGGACTTCTCGCATTGACGATACGCATTACTGCCTCGGCTCGTGCATGGGCCCGCATCCGTTCCCGACCATCGTGCGCGATTTCCAGTCGGTCATCTCCAAGGAGATCAAGGAGCAGATGCTCGAAAAGGAGGGCAAACTCCCGGATGTTGTGATGGCATGTGTCGGCGGCGGCTCGAACGCCATCGGCGCGTTCTACAACTTCATCGAGGATGAGGGCGTGCGCCTGATCGGCTGTGAGGCCGCAGGCCGCGGTGTCAATACCGCAGAGACCGCCGCGACCATCGCTACCGGCCGTCTGGGCATTTTCCACGGCATGAAGAGCTATTTCTGTCAGGACGAGTACGGTCAGATTGCTCCGGTCTACTCCATCTCCGCCGGTCTGGATTACCCCGGCATCGGCCCGGAGCACGCTTACCTGCACGATATCGGCCGCGCGGAGTACGTTCCGGTCACCGATGATGAGGCGGTAAACGCATTCGAGTATCTCAGCCGTATCGAGGGCATCATCCCGGCAATCGAGTCCGCGCACGCAGTCGCATACGCGATGAAGCTCGCGCCGACCATGCGCAAGGACCAGACCATCGTTATCAATATCTCCGGCCGCGGCGATAAGGACTGCGCGGCGATCGCACGCTACCGCGGCGAGGATATTCATGAGTGATTAGGAAATTTATGCATCGTTTTTGAATATATGCCGTAGGGCGCGACGACTCGGCGCGCCATGCAGGCCGTATGCACATCGTTACCATCGGCGTGCCGAGGTCGTCACGCCCTACGAAAAAGGAGTAAGCTATGAGCAAGATAAAATCTGCCTTCCAGAGCGGCAAGGCTTTCATTCCCTTTGTAACCTGCGGTGACCCGTCTCTGGACGTCACCGAGCGGATCGTTTACGCGATGGCGGACGCGGGCGCGGACCTCATCGAGCTGGGTATCCCGTTCTCCGACCCGACCGCTGAGGGTCCGGTCATTCAGGAGGCGAACGTGCGTGCGCTGTCCGCCGGCACGACCACCGACAAGATCTTCGACATGGTGCGCCGTATCCGTCAAAAGACCGACATTCCGATGGTATTTATGACTTACGCGAACGTGGTGTACTCCTACGGCTCGGAGCGTTTCATCCGCACTGCCGCTGAGATCGGCATGGACGGTCTTATCCTGCCGGACGTTCCGTTCGAGGAGAAGGCCGAGTTTGACCCGCTGTGCCGCCGGTACGGTCTGGATCTCGTGTCGCTTATCGCGCCGACCTCGCACGACCGCATCCGCATGATCGCAAAGGAGGCCTCCGGCTTCGTGTACTGCGTGTCCTCACTCGGCGTTACCGGCGTGCGCTCGAGCATCACCACCGACATCGGCGCAATGGTGAAGCTGGTCAAGGAGACGCAGGACATTCCGTGCGCGGTCGGCTTCGGCATTTCCACGCCCGAGCAGGCCGCAAAGATGGCCGCCCAGTCGGACGGCGCGATCGTCGGCTCGGCAATCGTCAAAATCTGTGCAAAGTACGGCAAGGACTGTGTGCCGCACATTAAGGAGTACGTTTGCAGCATGAAAGCTGCGGTACAGTCTGCAAACTAAACAAAACGAGGGAGAAACGGTTGTTTCTCCCTCGTTTTTGCGATTATTGAGGTGGATGGAGTTATTCCTCCCAATGGGCGGCAATTCAATCATCGCGTTTGCGCGATACCGCAATTCTCAATTCTCCATTCTCCATTTTCAATTAGTAATTGTCAGCCTTGAGTTCAAAGTAGGCTTTAGGATGTGCACAAACCGGGCAGACCTCCGGCGCCTGTCTGCCGACAACGATATGTCCGCAGTTGCGGCAGATCCAGATCGTGTCGCCTTCGCGCGAGAACACGATAGCCTGCTCGATATTATTGAGAAGCTTGCGGTAACGCTCTTCATGATGACGTTCGATAGCGCCAACCTGACGGAATTTGGCTGCAATAGCAGGGAAACCTTCCTCTTCGGCTTCGCGGGCCATACGGTCGTACATATCTGTCCACTCATAGTTCTCACCCTCGGCAGCGTCGCGGAGGTTATCGAGAGTTCCGGGAATGTCGTTTCCGTGGAGCATCTTGAACCAGAGTTTAGCGTGCTCTTTCTCGTTGTTGGCAGTTTCTTCAAAGATAGCTGCGATCTGCTCGAAGCCATCCTTACGGGCTTTCGAGGCATAGTAGGTATACTTGTTGCGTGCCTGCGATTCTCCGGCAAAAGCCTCGCGGAGATTCTGCTCGGTCTTGGTTCCTTTGATGTCTTTCATTTTTTAATGGGATTATGTTAGTAATATTTCTGTGACAAAGGTAACAATTCTACGGTTGTAACTATTCAGCGAATCGGCAATAGAGGTGGCCTTGGTCGATAATTCAATTTAATCAACTGAATATCATAAAATTAATAGTGGTTTTATTTGCGTATATCAAATAAAATCACTATCTTTGTATCTGTGAAACAGCAGGTTAACGACATAAATTCGACTTTGACCGGACTATTGTCCGAGCTTAAGGAGCTGCGGGGAACGATTGACTCCCAACACTCCGAAATATGCTCGCTTAACCGCAATATAGACAAACTGCTGAAAGAAAACCGTGAACTGCGCAAGCGGCTGGAGAAATACGAAAATCCCCCAAAGGACTCCGGCAATAGCAGTACGCCGCCATCGAAAGAGCCAGTCAAATCAGAAATAGAACGTCGGACAAAGTCGTTGAGGAAGAAGTCGGACAAGTCCGTTGGCGGTCAACCGGGCCATGAAGGGACGACCCGCAAAATGGAGGAGATTCCCGATGAGATTGAATGTATCTCATCGCACTTTTGCACGCAGTGCGGCAGAGACCTGTCAGATGTTGATGGCGAGCTTGACTATGTCACTCAAGAGATAGACCTGCCGCAGATACGCCCCATCTGTCGTGAGCGCAGATTTTATAAAAAGGTCTGCTCCTGCGGTTGTTGCAACCGTGCTTATGCTCCGCGCAAGAGAGGCGGTAACGCCATAACCTTCGGCAAGAACATCCGTGCGGTTGCAACATATCTGAGCGTGGTGCAGTGTATGCCTTATGAGCGGCTGCAGTCGTTGTTTGAGACAATGTTCAATGTCAGAATCAGTCAGGGAACGCTGGCCAATATCGTCCGTGAGATGCTTGAAAAATCACGCCCTGCCATTGACTTGATAGAACGCATGATCAGGGAATCCGCAATAGTGGGCTTCGATGAATCGGGATGTTACACCGATGGGAAACTCAACTGGTCATGGATTGCGCAGACAACGTATCTGACTCTCGTGTTCCGGGGAGCGGGACGCGGGGCGAAAGTGCTTGAGGAACGCTTCGGTGACTCACTGAAGAATATGGTTGCCGTGACAGACCGCCATAGCGCATACTTCGCCATCGACTTCCTCAACAATCAGATATGTCTGGCTCATCTGCTGAGGAATCTCGAATATCTCAACGATATAGACAAAGAACAGACATGGGCGAAGGAGGTTCAGACGCTATTGCGCGAAGCTATCCATCTGCGAAACGAAAAGCCCTCCGATATAATCCACAAAGAGAGCTGGCTCACCCGACTTGATGATTTGCTCAAACGGAACCTTGACAATCTGCGAAAAGAGTTCAATGAGCTGAAACGGGGAATTATAAAATGTCGGGACTACATCTTCAACTTCCTTGAGAATCCGGCAATACCATCGGACAACAACGGCTCCGAGCGCGGAATCCGAAAACTCAAGGTCAAACAGAAAATATCAGGTTGCTTCCGTTCCGATACCGGCGCCGATGCCTTCCACGCTCTCCATTCCATTGCCGACACGGCATGGAAAAACGGACAATCCCCTCTTGATGCCATCCTTGCTCTCGTCTGATAAAGGCGAGCCATTCCGGCATATCGGTTCTTTGGCTGAATAGTTACCTACGGTTTCAATTCGGTTAAATATCTTTAAATAAGCAGCGGCGGCAAAGACTTTGATATAACTCCCGATGTATCAGCACAAACCATCAGCCGGGCGGCTTCAGCCATATATTCGGTAACAAATTCCGATAGCTCACTTTTCGGAGTAATTCACTATCTTTGCAGGTTGAAATGAAAAAGAAATTATCACTTGGCGAAATCGCCGAAATCATAGGAGCTGAAAAGCCGCGCCACCCTGAGCGCACCATTAGCCGATTGCTTACCGACAGCCGCAGTCTTACGGGGAATCACGATGAGACAATATTCATTGCCCTCGCCACCAGTTCTAACGACGGTCAGCGATACGTAGCCGAACTCTGCCGCGAAGGGGTCGGCGCATTCATTGTCAGCCGGCAGCCTGACGACATTAAAAATGCCGACGCCGATTTTCTCGTCGTCCCCGACACACTGAAAGCACTTCAGGCTCTTGCCGCCCGACGCCGCGGCGAACTCTGCGGAAAAGTTGTCGGAATAACCGGTTCTGCCGGAAAAACAACAGTAAAGGAATGGGCTGCACAGCTGATCGGAAATGGCCATAACGACACGCCAGTCCGCATAAGCCGATCAGACCGCAGCGACAACTCTCAGATAGGAGTCCCGCTCACAATCTGGCAGGCCGACAGTGATTCCGACGTTGTTATCGTTGAGGCAGGAGTGTCGGAACCCCACGAAATGGAACGTCTTGCCGCGATAATCAGGCCGGAGATAGGAGTGCTGACGGGCATCGGCCCCGAGCACGACAGCGGTTTTGCCTCACGTGAAGAAAAAGCAGCAGAGAAGTCCAGTCTTTTCAAAGACTGTAAATCGGTAATTTATCCGGCCGACGATATTATATGTGTCGGAGCGGTGAAAGCCTGCGGTGCTCCCGAGAAGATCGCATGGAGCCGTAAGCAGCCCGACGCCGATCTGTTCATCGACAACGAAACGGCGGAAGGCTTTTCGTTTACCTGGCATGGAGCCGGATATGGCGTAACGACCGTGATAAACGGAAAAGAACGCGACAGCCTGTATGCCGCAATAGCATTGGCATTGGTTCTGGGAAGCGATCCCGAAGAAGTAGCCGAGAACGCGGCTTGCCTGAAAAGTGTTGACACCCGCCTTGAGGTTATAGATGCCGTAAACCGTTGCCTTCTCGTTCACGACCGCTACACGGCCGATGCCAACTCATTGGCTTCGGCCCTCGATTTCATGCGCCGCCGTCTGCGCAAACGCATGAGTCTGACGGCTGTTTTAGGCGACCTCGACGAAGGAAATTACGAAGACGTCGCCGAAATACTGCGCGACGCGGAGGTCGCCCGCATAATCGGCATAGGAACCCGGATAACAGCTGCCGCCGACGCTTTCGATGGACTCAATGTCAAATTTTTCGACAATATCGACGGCTTTATCTCGGAAATGGGGCCTGAAGAGTTCCACGACGAATTCATTCTCGTGAAAGGAGGCGCCTTATCTGCCACAGACCGTATATGCGACATGCTTGAGGCGCGCCAGCACGAAACGGTACTTGAGGTGAATCTCGAAGCCGTTCGCCGGAACTATAATTTCTTCCGGTCGAAGCTAAAGCCCGAAACAGGTATAGTTGCGATGGTCAAGGCGTTCGGCTACGGAGCCGGCTACTATGAGATTGCCCGCACGATGCAGGCTCAGGGAGCGGCCTACCTCGCTGTCGCAGCTCACGACGAAGGGGTTGATCTGCGCGAGAACGGAATAACAATGCCGATAATGGTCCTGAATCCGAAGGTTGTCAATTACCGCGCGCTATTCGCTTATCGACTCGAACCTGAGATCTATAGTTTCGAGATGCTCGAGAAGGTAATCGAAGAGGCGCGCCGCTGGGGTGTTACCGACTACCCTGTCCACATAAAGCTCGACACTGGAATGCACCGTCTGGGATTCATCGAAGAGGAAATTCCGAAAGTAGTCGAGATGCTCCACGGTCAGCCGTTCATTCGGCCGCAGAGCGTTTTCAGTCACCTGTGCGCTGCCGACGATCCCGCCGACGATGACTATACGCGCGGTCAGTTTGAATATTTCTACCGCTGCTGCGACACTCTTCAGGCCGGGTTCCCTCACCATATATTACGCCATATATTGAACACAACAGGCATTGTCCGCTTCCCCGACCATCAGTGCGATATGGTTCGCCTCGGCATCGGCCTTTACGGAATAGCGACAATGCACGACGGCTCAATGGACGCCCTTGAGCAGGTGTCGAGCTTCAAAAGCGTCATAATCTCGATACGCGACTGGCCCGCGGGAACGACCGTCGGCTACAACCGCCGCGGACTTCTCAAACGCGATTCGCGCATTGCCACAGTTCCGGTAGGATATGCCGACGGCATTGACCGTCATCTCGGCAACGGAGGTCTGAAAGTGTCGGTCAACGGTCATCGCTGTCCTACGGTCGGAAATATCTGTATGGATGTGATGATGATCGACGTTACCGATGTCCCGAATGTCAGCATAGGCGACACTGTTGAGATTTTCGGCAAAAACGTGCCGGCCGACGATGTTGCCGAAAGCCTGTCGACGATAACTTATGAGGTGCTGACGTCGGTATCAACCCGTGTGAAACGAATCTACTACCGCGAATGAGCAATATCGTAGTCAAAGGTGCCAGGGTAAATAACCTGAAAGGCGTCGATGTTGAGATCAAGCGCGGCAAGCTGACCGTCATCACCGGTCTGAGTGGCAGCGGCAAGTCGTCGCTGGCATTCGACACGCTTTATGCCGAAGGCCAGCGGAGATATGTCGAGAGTCTGTCGGCCTACGCCCGCCAGTTTCTCGGACGCATGGCGAAACCTGAGGCCGACTACATAAAAGGCTTGCCCCCGGCCATCGCCATCGAGCAGAAAGTAAACACGCGCAACCCGCGCAGCACCGTCGGTACAGCCACTGAAATATACGACTATCTCAGGCTTCTGTTCGCTCGCGCCGGCCACACTATATCGCCCGTAAGCGGACGCGAAGTGAAAAAACAAAGTGTCGACGACGTTGTCGACGCCGCCGCCGAGCTGCCCGAAGGCACACGCATAGCTGTGGCAGCGCCGATTATTCTGCCTGAAGGACGCAGCTTCTCAGATCAGCTCGACATTTACCGCAAAGAGGGATTCAGCCGTCTTGTCGACACCTCGACGGGCGCTTTCAGCTCTATCGATGACATTCTCGCCGCTGATAATCCTGAGCAGAAACCTTCGCTCGCACTGCTTGTCGACCGCATGACAGCGCCGCGCACTCCCGATGAGCGCAGCCGAATGGCCGATTCGGTAGAGACCGCTTATTTCGAAGGACGCGATACAGTGATTGTTCTCGTATACCGCAGCAGCGGTGTCGAACGCCATGATTACTCCAAACGTTTCGAAGCTGACGGAATCTCGTTCATAGAACCTTCCGACAGCCTTTTCAACTTCAACAACCCTTACGGAGCCTGTCAGCGATGCGAGGGATTCGGCCGCATAATCGGTATCGACGAACGCCTTGTGGTTCCAAACACGGCGCTGAGCGTCTACGACGACGCCGTTGTCGCCTGGCGCGGCGAGAAAATGAGCCAGTGGAAACAATGGCTTATATCAGTCGCTTCACGCGCAAAATTCCCAATCCACAAGCCCTATCAGGATCTTACCTCCGACCAGCTCGACTTTCTCTGGCACGGCGGTCACGGCACCGACTTCACGGGAATCGACGGTTTCTTCAAAATGGTTGAAGAAAACCAATATAAGATTCAATACCGCGTCATGATGTCGCGATACCGCGGACGCACCGTCTGCCCCGAATGCCACGGACGCCGGCTGCGTCCCGAAGCTCTTTATGTAAGAGTCAACGGCAAGACTATTTCTGACCTGACAGAGATGTCTGTCAAGAATCTCTCGGAATGGTTCGACAACTGGCAGCCGGATGGCGCCGAAAAGCAAATCACATCGCGCCTGCTGAAAGAAATACGTTCGAGGCTCCACGTCCTTGTCGACGTCGGGTTGGGCTATCTTACTCTCGATCGCCTGAGTTCTTCACTGTCGGGCGGCGAAAGCCAACGCATTAATCTCGCGACATCACTCGGCAGCAGCCTGATAGGATCACTCTACATCCTCGACGAACCGAGCATCGGACTACACTCTCGCGACACCGGGCGCCTTATCGATGTTCTCAAAAGGCTCCGCGACGCCGGCAACACGGTTGTTATCGTAGAGCACGACGAAGAGATCATGCGCGAGGCCGACAGGCTGGTCGACGTCGGCCCGAAAGCCGGACAACTCGGGGGGGAAATCGTTTGGAACGGCCCGACGGCCGATATTGACACTGCTGACGCCCCTCAAAGCTATACCGTCGGTTATCTTACCGGCAGGCTATCGATTCCGGTTCCGGTGCGGCGCCGTAAATTCGCCGACTATATTGAAGTTGTCGGCGCACGCGAACACAACCTCAAGAACATCGACGTGAAATTTCCTCTGGGAATCATGACAGCTGTCACCGGAGTAAGCGGCTCGGGAAAGTCGACGCTCGTGCGCGACATACTCTATCGTGCCCTTCGGCGCCATCTCGGCGAAGGGGGAGATCTTCCGGGGGCTTTCCGCGAACTGCGCGGCGACCTGAAGCGTATCGAAGCGGTGGAATTCGTCGACCAGAACCCTATAGGAAAAAGTTCGCGCTCCAATCCGGCAACCTATCTGAAAGCCTACGATGAGATTCGCAAACTGTTCGCCGACACCCAGCAATCGAAACAGATGGGATTCACCCCTGCCTATTTCTCATTCAACACCGAGGGGGGCCGATGCGAAGAATGTAAGGGAGAAGGAACGGTAACGATCGAGATGCAATTCATGGCCGACGTCACTATTCCGTGCGAAAGCTGCGGTGGCAAACGCTTCAAGCGCGAAGTCCTCGAGGTAGAATACCGGGGCAAAAACATCAGCGACATTCTCGACATGACCGTTGACGAGGCTATCGAATTCTTTGGCTCGGCACAGGGCGCGACAGAAAAAAGAATAGTAAAACGGCTCCAGCCATTGGCCGATGTCGGTCTCGGCTACATTAAGCTCGGACAGAGCTCGTCGACCCTGTCGGGCGGCGAAAACCAGCGTGTCAAACTCGCATATTTCCTCGGTGGCGAAAAACAGCGGCCGACAATGTTCATCTTCGACGAACCGACAACCGGCCTTCATTTCCACGACATCAGCAAACTGATGGTCTCGCTCGACCGGCTCATTGAACAGGGCCACACAGTCGTTGTCATCGAGCATAATCTCGACGTAATAAAATGTGCCGATCACGTTATCGACATAGGGCCCGAGGGGGGTGACCTCGGCGGACAGCTCGTGGCCGCCGGCACTCCCGAAGAGATTGCCAGTACCCCCGGCTCCTACACAGCAAAATATCTCAAAGAAAAACTAACAACAAAATAAACAACAAGATGAATCCCAAGGTCAGCATTATCATGGGCAGCACCAGCGACCTGCCCATTCTCAACAAAGCCGCTACATTTCTCAACGACATGAAGGTGCCTTTCGAGATGAACGCCCTGAGCGCCCACCGCACACCTGCCGAAGTGGAAAAATTCGCCCGCACGGCAAAAGAGCGCGGAATCGAAGTGATAATCGCAGCTGCCGGCATGGCTGCCGCCCTTCCGGGCGTTATCGCCGCCATGACAACCGTTCCTGTTATCGGCATTCCTATCAACTCGACACTCGAGGGCCGCGATGCACTGCTCTCAATCGTCCAGATGCCCCCGGGCATTGCGGTCGCCACTGTCGGCATCAACGGCGGCCTGAACGCAGCCATTCTGGCCGTGCAGATTCTTGCACTCGGCGACCCTGAGCTTGCCGGACGCTTTAATGCCTATCGTGCAGGGCTGTCCGAAAAAATCGTCAAGGCCAACAGCCAGCTTGCCGAAGTAAAATACGAATACAAGACGAACTGATTCTCAACGATATGAAACGCTGCTACGACACTTTTCAACGGCCGACAAAGACGGTCGGCGTAGGCGGAGTGCTTATAGGCTCTAATGGAGTTATTCCATTGCAATCTATGACTAACACGTCGACAATGGACACTGAAGCGTCTGTCGACCAGATCTGCCGTATCGCTGAAGCCGGGGCCGATATCGTCAGACTGACAGCTCAGGGGTCACGCGAAAGCAATAATCTCGGCATTATCCGCCAAAAAGTGCGTGAGCGAGGCGTTAATGTGCCCCTCGTTGCCGACATCCATTTTAACCCCGCAGCAGCGTTCGCAGCCATCGGTAACGTAGAGAAAATACGCATCAACCCCGGAAATTTCGTCGACCCCGGACGCGTGTTTAAGAAAATCGACTATACCGACAGCGAATATCAGTCTGAGCTGCAAAAGATTGAGACCAAGTTCGGAGAATTTGTCGACCGATGTGCCGAAACTGACACTGCCATTCGTCTGGGAGTTAACCATGGTTCACTTTCCGACCGCATTATGAGCCGCTACGGCGATACGCCGGCCGGAATGGTCGAGAGTGTAATGGAGTTCCTGCGCGTGGCGGTTGCCCGCAATTTCCTCAATATCGTCATCTCAATAAAGGCAAGTAACGTGGTTGTCATGGTCGAGACTGTTCGGCTGCTTGTCAAGGTAATGGAGAGAGAAAATATGCACTTCCCGCTCCACTTAGGTGTCACGGAGGCCGGCGATGGAGAAGACGGGCGCGTGAAAAGCGCCGTCGGAATCGGCACTCTCCTTGCTGAAGGAATCGGCGATACAATCCGTGTTTCTCTCAGTGAGGCGCCCGAGGCCGAGATACCTGTTGCCCGGATGCTTCGCGATTACGTCATGAGCTTCAATGACGCTCCAAGATTAGGGTCTGTCGAGGTCACGAGGAAACGCCGCAACAACGTGCCGGTTGTCTTAGGGCTTGATGCGGAAGCCAACTACAGCGACGACCGCCGGCCTGATATTTTCGACGAAATTCCTGGATTTGATGCGGAATCAATGCCTGAAACCATTCCGGAAGGAATGATAGTTGTCACTTCAGGCCATCGGAACTTCGCAGCCTCTGTGGCGACAGCAATAGCCGGCATTGACAACCCCGTCATTGCAAAAGCCTGCTACTCGGGGTTGTCGGCTGAGGAAATCACAATCAGGGCATCCGTTGATCTCGGACGCCTGCTGTTAAACCACGACGTCGACGGCATCGCCATCGAAACCAACGGCGCGATGAGCCGCGAAGCAGAGGCCAATCTCGCGTTCGCGATACTTCAGGCCACGCGCCGGCGCATAACCCGCACAGAGTATATCTCATGCCCGAGTTGCGGCCGAACGCTTTTTGATCTCCAGTCAACTCTCGCAGCCGTCAAAAAAGCTACTGCCGGACTAAAAGGGCTTAAAATCGGTGTTATGGGGTGTGTTGTCAACGGCCCCGGAGAAATGGCTGACGCCGATTATGGCTATGTCGGCGCGGGCGTAGGACGAGTAAGCCTCTATCGGGGAAAGGAATGCGTCCTGAAGAACATCCCTTCTGAAGAAGCTATTCCGGCATTGCTTGAGCTGCTGCATGCCGACGGTCATCTGTAAGTTTCAACGGGCTATAGGCCGGTGGGCGCGACGCGCCGAGATGGCTCTGCATTCCGGAATTCTGGCCCGCGTGTCTGCCGACGCATAAGCGCCGAGCAGTTTCTCGTAGATATAGTCAGCGGCAACCTCCGACGGATGCTTCATATCAGCCGCATAGAAGCGATAGTCGCGCAGATCATCGATAAGCATCTCATAGGCCGGGAAATACTCAACCCCGGCCTTTTCTATTGCAAGATGGAGAACCGATTTCGAGAGAGTGTTTCCGTGAAGACCGTCGGCGAGATGACGTATCGGACTGACCGTGAACACACACGGACACCCCGCAAGCCCGGTTATCTGTTCAAGATAATCGGCAACCTGCTCAACCGACAACAAGCGCCTGACAAACTCACGTTGCGGAAGCTTGTGACAATTGGCGACTATATTGTCATCACCATGATAGTAGACCCATGCGGTGCCGAGGGTCACGAATAAAACCTTTGACTTCGATAAACTTTCATGAGCATCCGCTAGAGCGACATTTATTCGTGCAAGCGATTCTTCAGGCGTCTTAGCCGAAAAAGAGGTATTATGGTCAAAGGAGTGCCATAAGCCGTCTGGCCATGACCGCAGCCGTCCGCGAGGTATTCGCCACCAAACCCGGTGAATTCGACC
>OGYY01002098.1_pt1 | contig 15341 bp, 8 predicted proteins | sample 1576671 | NCBI WGS metagenome assembly OGYY01 (sample SAMEA3541593, study PRJEB24748) | human gut metagenome | biome: human gut; feature: human-associated habitat; material: faeces | place: China | collected 2012 | reverse complement strand
TTGGTCGTTCTCGGAAAGGGTCTGGGGAAACCCTTTCGAGTGGGTTTCCCCAGCGGTCTTTGCGTCCTTTCTTACGCAAGAAAGGACGGGCCCGCGCGGCCTGAGCGCATAGGCGCGCATAAGTATATATTTAAGAGACTTGAATCGATAAGATAGAATAAAGAAAGAATTCCTGAGGGGATTCTTTCAATGGCTCAAATCCTACGGATTTGAGCCTATACGCGGCCTGAGCGCCTTTAATTGTGGATAATATCTGTCACTTGACTTTGTCTGGCACAAGATTGTAATTATGCCAGACAAAAGTGAGGTGATGAAGTGTTGGGTTCATAAAGAAAGGACATGAGTATATGGTACTTCGACAATTTAAACAGGAACAGTTTGCCCGCGTGCGCCAGATCATTGAAAACGGGGAATAAAGGACTCATACCTTAAATGGGGGATAAAATCAGTCCTTGCACTAAACAAGTTTGACGCAAGGACTGATTTGGGCGGGGGTTTTACCCCGCGGGCACCGGGAACCGATGGATGCGTTTTACACCATGACTGTGAAGGTGGACGAATGGGTATATTATCTGCGGGTGCTGCCTGTTCGCCGCTGTCAGGTCGCCGTGCTCCAAACCATACGGCGCGACCCCCAGCAGGAGCAATCGTGGGAATTGTTTACCCACGCCGGGCTGTTGACGGCATCGCCGGAAATAGCGGCAGCCGATGCCTTTGTGCAGACAAATGAATAACGGTTAAAATGGGGAAACATCCCTTTATAAATGCCGTACCCTCATAACGATACAAAACGGAGGACACACGCTGTGTGTCCTCCGTTTCCATTTAGTATAAGCGGGCTTTATTTCTTGTTGTACAGCTCGCCCAGCCGCAGCAGGTGATCGTACCGCTCCGCCGCGTTTTTCTCCGCCTTGGCGAACAGAGTCTCCGCCCGGTCCGGGAAGGCGCGGGTCAGCGAATTGTACCGCACCTCGCCCATGATAAAGTCGCGGTAGGACGCGGTCGGCGCTTTGCTGTCCAGGGTAAACGGCTCATCCTTGCGGGGATCGTAGCGATAGGTGTGCCAGTAACCGGCCTCCACCGCTTTTTTCTCCTCCTGCTGGGAGATGCCCATGCCGCCCTTGATACCGTGGTTGATGCAGGGCGCGTAGGCGATAATCAGGGACGGGCCCGGATAGGACTCGGCTTCCTGGATCGCTTTCAGGGTCTGGTTCATGTCGGCGCCCATGGCGATCTGGGCCACATAGACGTAGCCATAGCTCATGGCGATGGCGCCGAGGTCTTTCTTCTTGGTGACCTTACCGGCAGCCGCGAACTGCGCCACCGAGCCGGTCGGGGTCGCCTTGGAGGCCTGGCCGCCGGTGTTGGAATACACCTCGGTATCAAAGACCAGCACGTTGACATCCTCGCCGGAGGCCAGCACATGGTCCACGCCGCCGAAGCCGATATCATAGGCCCAACCGTCGCCGCCGAACATCCAGAAGGATTTCTTCACCAGCATATCGGTCGATTTCAGCGCTTCTTCCAGCAGGGGCTTCAGGTCGCAGGTGCAGGTGGCCGCCACTCTCTCCAGAGCGGGCACCAGCTTGGCCGCCGCCGCTTTGGAGGCTTCGGCGTCATCCTTGCCAGCCAGCCACTCGGCTGCCGCCGCTTTCAGCTCCTCGTCCTTCGCCTCTTCGGCAAATTTGGTCATCAGGTCAGCCAAACGGTTCCGGCGGGCGGTCACGCCCAGGAACATACCGTAGCCGTACTCGGCGTTATCCTCGAACAGGGAGTTCGCCCACGCCGGGCCATGGCCGTCTTTATTAACGGTATAAGGGGTCGACGGGGAAGAACCGCCCCAGATGGAGGAGCAGCCCGTCGCGTTAGCGATATACATACGGTCGCCGAACAACTGGGTTACCAGGCGGGCATACGGGGTTTCGCCGCAGCCGGCGCAGGCGCCCGAGAACTCCAGCAGGGGCTGCAGGAACTGGCTGCCCTTGACGGTGCTCTTTTTGAATTTCTCGTTTACTTCCGGTTTCACCGGCAGGCTGTAATTGTACAGGAATTTTTCCTGTTCTTCCAGCTGGGTATCCAGCGGTTTCATAACCAGCGCTTTTTCGCCCTTCATGCCCGGGCAGACCGTCGCGCAGGAGCCGCAGCCCGTGCAATCGAGCGTCGACACGGTGATGCCGAACTGATAGCCCGGCAGGCCGGTGGCGTTTTTCATCTTCATGCCCTCGGGCGCGTTTTTCGCTTCCTCCTCGGTCATGATGGCCGGGCGGATGACCGCGTGCGGGCAGACATAGGCGCAGAAGTTGCACTGGATGCAGTTTTCCGGAATCCAGCAGGGCACATCCACGGCGATGCCGCGTTTTTCATAGGCGGCCGAGCCCAGCGGCACGGTGCCGTCCGCGTTCTCCACAAAGGTGGAAACCGGCAGCTTGTCGCCCTGCTGCCCGTTGACCGGCGTCAGAACGTTGTCGATGTAATCGCGGATCTCGGGGCGGCCGGTCATGGCCATTTCCTCGGCCGCGTTATCCTCGGCCTTGGCCCACTCTTTCGGCACGTTGACCTTCTGGACCTCTTTCACGCCGCACTCGATGGCGTTGTGGTTCATCTTAACGATGGCTTCGCCCTTTTTGGAATAGGACTTGGTCGCGGCCTGCTTCATGAATTCCACCGCATCGTCCACCGGGATGACCTTGGCCAGCTTGAAGAACGCCGCCTGGAGAATGGTGTTGGTGCGGTTGCCCAGGCCCAGGCCCACGGCCAGGTGGGTCGCGTCGATGGTGTAGAATTTAATATCGTTTTTAGCGATATAGCGCTTCATGGACGCCGGCAGGTGACGGTCCAGCTCCTCCGCGTTCCAGGAGCAGTTGAGCAGGAAGATGCCGCCGGGTTTGATATCGCTGACCATGTCGTACTTGTCGACATAGGACGGGTTGTGGCAGGCCACGAAGTCCGCCTTGTTGACAAAATAGGTCGACTTGATCGGCTTTTTGCCAAAGCGCAGGTGGGAAATGGTTACGCCGCCTGACTTTTTGGAGTCATAGGCAAAATAGCCCTGCGCATACATATCGGTATGGTCGCCGATGATTTTAATGGAGTTTTTGTTCGCGCCTACCGTACCGTCGGAACCCAGGCCCCAGAACTTGCAGGAGCGGGTGCCCTTGGGGGTGGTATCGGGATTTTCCTTCACCTTCAGAGACAGCTTGGTCACATCGTCTTCGATGCCGATGGTGAACTGTTTCTTGGGGCGGGACGCCTCCATGTTGCGGTAAACGGAAATGATCTGGCCGGGGGTGGTGTCCTTGGAACCCAGGCCATAGCGGCCGGTATACACCGGTACGTCGCTGAATTTGGAATCCTTCAGAGCGGCGCACACATCCAGATACAGCGGTTCACCCAGGGAGCCGGGCTCCTTGGTGCGGTCGAGCACCGAAATGCTCTCCACGGTTTTGGGCAGCGCGGCGATCAGGTGTTTCGCCGAGAAGGGGCGATACAGGCGCACCTTGATCAGGCCGACCTTGTCGCCCGCGGCGTTCATGTGGTCCACCGTCTCCTCGATGGTTTCGCACACGGAGCCCATGGCGATGATGACGCGCTTGGCGTCGCGGGGACCATAGTAATTGAACAGCTTATAGTTGGTGCCTATCTTCGCGTTGACTTTGTTCATGTAGTCTTCGACGATGGCGGGCATCGCTTCGTAATAGCCGTTGGACGCCTCACGAGCCTGGAAGAAGATATCGGGGTTCTGCGCCGTGCCGCGCTGCACCGGATGCTCCGGGTTCAACGCGTTTTTGCGGAACCGCTCCACGGCATCCCAATCGACCATATCGGCCAGGTCGTCGTTGTCCCACACTTCAATTTTTTGTATCTCGTGGGAGGTGCGGAAGCCGTCGAAGAAATGCAGGAACGGCACCCGGCCCTTCAGGGTGGACAGGTGCGCTACCGCGCCCAGGTCCATAACCTCCTGTACACTGGACGAGCAGAGCATGGCATAGCCGGTCTGCCGGCAGGCATACACGTCGGAATGGTCGCCGAAAATCGACAGCGCATGCGACGCGAGTGCGCGGGCGGACACGTGGATGACGTTGGGCAGCAGCTCGCCGGCGATCTTGTACATATTGGGAATCATCAGCAGCAGGCCCTGGGACGCCGTATAGGTCGTGGTCAGCGCACCGGCCTGGAGCGACCCGTGCACCGCGCCCGCGGCGCCGCCCTCCGACTGCATTTCCGCCACCTTGACCGGACGGCCGAACAGGTTTTTCTGCCCGGCGGCCGACCATACGTCGGTCACCTCCGCCATAACGGACGACGGGGTAATGGGGTAGATGGCGGCGACGTCGGTGAACGCATAGGATACATGCGCGGCGGCGTTGTTGCCATCCATGGTTTTCTTCTGTCTTGCCATGAAAAAGCTCCTCCTTTAAGGATAATCAAAATAGGGTAAAGCCATTTTTGACGTTCCCATTTATATTATCACTTTCGCTTGTCCATGTAAAGGATGAATTTGATTTTTCCGCCGCTTTCTCCCGTTTTTTTGCCTCTAAAACCAGCAGAAACTCCCCGCATCTGCCCACCCGGGTGTTTCGAGGCATGGAATCCCGCCCCCCATGCGGCTTCGGCGGGTCTCCTCCGCGAAACAAACAGTTGACATCCTCACAAAAATCTTATATTATAAGAAACGTATATACCATACACATGTTTCATTTGAAAGGGGCGATATGTTCTCATGATGGACGCAGACCCTCCCCCTACGGGCAACTTGGGCTTGCAGTTGATTTTGTTGCTGGTACTGATACTGGTCAACGCCTTTTTTGCCGCGTCGGAGATCGCGATTATCACGCTGAACGACAGCAAAATCCGTAAAATGGCCGAAGAGGGGCATAAGAAAGCGCAGAAAGTTCTGGCGCTGACATCCGACTCCTCCCGGTTTCTGGCCACCATCCAAATCGGCGTCACCCTGGCGGGGTTCTTCACCTCGGCATTCGCCGCACAATCCCTGGCGAGCCCCCTGTCCTCCTGGCTCCAATCGGTGTTTCCGTCGCTGGCAGCGCACGCCGACCTGATCTATTCGGTCAGCACCGTGGTCATTACGCTGGTTATGTCTTATTTTTCCCTTGTGCTGGGCGAACTGGTTCCCAAGCGCATCGCCATGCAGAAAGCCGAGCCGATTTCTTTCGCCGTGGTGGGCGTACTGCGGGTGATCGCCGTGATTGCCAAGCCGTTCGTTAAGCTGCTGTCGGTTTCCACCAACCTGGTGGTCCGCCTGTTCGGGCTGGATCCCCATGCGGATGAGGAAAACGTCACCGAAGAGGAAATCCGCATGATGGTGGACGTGGGCGAAGAAAAAGGCGTGATTGAAGGCAGCCAGAAGGAAATGATCAACAACATCTTCGAGTTTGACGACATCACGGCGGAGGATATTATGACCCCCCGCACAGACCTGTCGGCGCTTGAAGTCACCGATTCCATCGGGGAAGCCCTGCAGATGGGCGTGGATGAAGGATATTCCCGTCTGCCGGTGTATGAGGATGATATCGATCATATCGTCGGTATTCTATATATTAAGGATTTATTGCCTTATGTGGGCCAGTTGGTACCCGAAGGCGTTTCTATCCGCCATTTGATGCGGGAGGCCTATTTTGTCCCCGGCACCAAACGATGCGGCGAATTGTTCGCGGAAATGACCGAAAAGCATACCCAGATGGCGGTTGTAGTGGACGAATACGGCGGCGTGGCCGGCATCGTTACCATGGAGGACCTGTTGGAATCCATTGTGGGCAACATCCAGGACGAATTCGACCACGAGGAAGAGGAAGTGCTCCAAACCGGTGAAAACTCTTTCGAGGTAGACGGCTCCATCGACATGGACGAACTGGAGGATTTACTGGACACCCGGCTTCCCGAAGGGGATTACGACACGCTGGCCGGCTTTATTTTGGATGAACTGGGGCGTGTTCCCAAGGACGGCGAGAATCCGGAAGTGCTCTTTGAGGAATTCACCTTCACGGTGATGGAGGTGGAGGACCGGCGGATTGAGCGGGTGCGGGTTGTCCGCAAGCCGGCGCCGGTTCCGGATGAACCCCCTGAAAAAGAATAAACCGGATACGGTTGAATAATGAGGCAGAGGTGATAATCCCCAGCAAGGGACATCGCCTCTGCTTTTTATTCTCTGTTAGTACTGGTAAAAAATTGTCACCATTTTACATTTCGACGGCGCATCCGGTTTAATTTTATTACTAATGCCACAAAAGGTTAACTATTGACCTATTATTAAAGACAATCGGCCAGATTTTTAAAAGATATACTGTAAAATAGATATAGAGCTTATGTACAGCTTTTACCGCATCGAACGAAAGTACCCTGTGCATAGGATAAAAGGAGAGGATGACTATGCTAAAAAAACTTCTGGCCGGCATCTCTGCAGCGGCCGTAATGACCTCGGGAATGGCTATTTCCGTGGGGGCGGAGTCGGCCCAGCCGGCGGATACCGGCAGCACAGTATATGAATACGATATCGTGGTTTACGGCGGCAACGCGTCTGGTGCGATAGCGGCCATCCAGGCTGCCAAGATGGGGAAAACCGTAGCGGTTATTGAACCCACCGCCTATCGGATCGGCGGCATGACCACCGGCGGACTGGGCGATACCGACGTCGGCTCCGGCGGCGTAATCGGCGGGCTGGCTAAGGAATTTTACCAGCGCATCGATAAAAAATACGGCAGAAATGTCAATTACAAGTTCGAAGCCAAAATTGCCCTCATGGTTCTTGAGGAATGGCTGGACGAATATAAAATCCCGGTTTTTCTCGGCGAACGGCTTAACTTGAGCCGCGGGGTGGTGAAAGACGGTACGGCTATCACCTCCATCACGATGGAATCCGGGAAAACGTTTAAAGCGAAAATGTTCCTTGATTGTACCTATGAAGGCGATTTGATGGCCAAGGCCGACGTGACCTATACCATCGGCCGGGAAAGCAACTCCGTATACGGCGAAACGCTGAACGGCATTACCTCCGCCAACAACAGCCACAACGGCGTTCCCATCGGTATTGATCCCTACGTCGTGCCCGGCGACCCCTCCAGCGGCCTGCTGCCCGGCGTCAATCCGGACGCGGGTGGTGAAAAGGGCGACGGCGACGACAAGGTGCAGGCGTACAACTTTCGCTGGAACCTGACCACCGATCCGGGCAAACGGGTTGCCGCCGAAAAGCCGGAGAATTACGACGAGGCCAACTACGAACTGCTCTTCCGCGCTATTGAAAAGGGGCAGACGCTGGATAAAATTTTTAAAACCACGCGGACGATTGCCAACACCACGATTAAGCCCGACGGCACAATCGATTTTACCAACGGTGGCGTCAAGGTGGACTCCAACAACAATTCGGGTATCTCCACCGATTTTGTTGGCCAGAACTACGATTATCCCGAAGGCGATTACGCGACGCGGGAAAAAATTATTAAAGCGCATGAGGATTATCAGAAGGGCCTGCTGTGGGCGCTGCAAAACAGCGAACGGGTTCCCGAAGCCATGCGGAAAGAGGCCTCCAAATGGGGTCTGTGCAATGATGAGTTTACTGAAAACAATTACTGGCCTACCCAGATTTATGTGCGGGAAGCCCGCCGCATGGTCAGCGAATTTGTAATGACCGAACACGTGTGCAAAACGAATTCCACCGTTTATGTCAGTGATTCTGTGGGTATGGGCAGCTATAGCATGGACTCGCACCATATCCAGTATATTGTCCAGAACGGCCAGGTGCGGGCAGAAGGCGATTTTTACTCAGCAACCAGCCCTTATTCCATCAGCTACCGCTCCATCGTCCCGAAAGCCAACGAATGCACCAATCTGCTGGTGCCGGTGTGCCTCTCGGCTTCCCATGCGGCTTATGGCTCCATCCGCATGGAGCCGGTGTTTATGGTGCTGGGGCAGTCGGCGGCTACCGCCGCCGCTATCGCCATTGACGATGGTGTTACCGCCCAAAGCGTTAATTACAGCAAGCTGGCCGAGCGGCTGAACAGCGACGGACAGGTATTGTATACCGGTTCCTCCGGCGGAGACCTGCCCCCCGTGGTGGATGTGGACGCTATTGTCTATCCCATTGAAGAATTGGCTACCACCACCGGACCGGACACATTGGAGTACGGCTATTATGATACCAGCAAGGCCCTCTCTCCCAGCACCAAATATAACCGCGTGCTATCCGCCAAGGTGGGCGATTACATTGAATTTGAGGTGGACGTGGAAAAGGCCGGCACCTACAGCGTCAGCACCCAGACCTATTTGCAGGATGGCCGGGCAAAATTCCGGCTCTATCTGCCGGATGAAGACCGGTACCTGGGCGGGGAGGCCGACCAATACGGGGTATTTACCATCGATGACGCCGCACGGGTAAAAACCGAGACGTTTGGCAATGTGACCATTTCCGAGCCGGGCAAGCTGCGGCTGCGGTTCGAGGTTACCGGAAAGCGCGAGCAAAGCAAAGGCTATACAATGGCCTTCTGCAATATTATTTTGGGCGTCCCCGCCTCAGGCTATGTCCTGTTTGACAGCAACGGCGGCAGCAAGGTCACGGGCCAGGGCATTGCAATCGGCAAAGACCAGCTCGTCAAACAGCCGGAATCTCCCACCCGTGCCGGTTATACGCTGGAGGGCTGGTATGCGGACCAGGCTCTGACCCAAAAATGGGACTTTGCCGCGGATACCGTAAACGACAATAAAACCCTGTATGCCAAGTGGACGCCGGTGGCGCCTGACGCTTATACCGTGTCTTTCCGGACCAATTACGGCGACGGAGGCAGCGGGGTAGGCAGCCAGCACATTGCCGCCGACGGCAACCGGCTGGTATCCCGGCCGGCCGATCCGAAACGGGAAGGTTATATCTTCACCGGCTGGTACACCAGCGACACCTATGAGAAAGCATGGGATTTTGAAACCGATACCGTATCCGGCGACACCATTTTGTATGCCAAGTGGCTGGTGGAAACGCCGGAGCAGGCGGCGCTGAAAAAAGCCATTGCCGATGCACAGGCCAAGTTGAATGACGGCTGTGTGTATACCAAGGAAACCCTGGCTGTCCTGCAGGATAAGCTGGCGGCGGCCAAGGCTATTGGGATAGACGCGGACACGGCGGCGGTTATAAAAGCTACCGAGGAACTAAACGCCGCTATCAACGGTTTGCAAATAAAACAGGTGGAGTCGGCTACAGTGCCGCTTGTCACGCAGGAACAAACGTCTTCTATCGGTCATTATATGAGTGTTACCAATTTGCTTGAATCCCCAGTTGACCTCACCCCGTATGAAGGCGGGAAGCTGTTTATCCGGTTTAAGCTGCGGATAAATAAAGATGCGTCCACCTTCCCGGGTTCCATCACCGCCCCCTCCGAAGAGTGGATTAAGGCGGTGCGGAACGGATCGTTGATTCTATGGGGCGGCAGCGCCGCCGATGAAAACAAGGTCGACATCGGCCGCCTGGATTCCCAGTATAAGCTGTCCTGCGGAGAGGCCGGAAATCCGTTGGAAAACGTGGCTGTGGGCGAGTATCTCGAGGTGTCGATTCCCGTCCCGCAATCCGTAATGGAAAAGGGTTCGCTCGCCAAGCTGGAGATTTACATGTACAATGACCTGCATTCGATTTCAGGCAATGCGGACGATCAGAAGGTCGGCGTAACCATCAGCGTTAAGGATACCCTTTTGGTTGTGGAAGGCAACGTGCCGCCGGTTTTGGACAAAGCCGCATTGAAAACTCTGCTGGACAGCGAAAAAAATGACGCACAGCTTTCCGGCTACACCGCAGAGAGCGTGAAGGCGTACAAGGCGCTCTTCACCGCCGGATGGGCCGTATACAACGACCCGGACGCTGCCGATGAGGATATTGCCGGTGCGATAGACGATTTGAAGAATGCGGATCGTGTCCTCGTAAACAAACCGGTGGACATAACCGCCCTGAATGATTTAATTGACGAAGCCCAGCAAAAAGCCGTGTCCGGTTTCTACACAGAGGAGAGCGTGGAAGCGCTCAATGCGGCGATTATCGCCGCTCTGGAGGTTGCGGAGGATACCAACGCGACGCAAGCCGCTGTGGATGCCCAGATAACCGCTCTTCAGGCAGCTATCGACGCTCTGAACCCCCTCATCGTCTGGGGGGATGTCGATGGGAAAGACGGGGTAACCGCCGCGGACGCGCTGTTGGCCCTTCAGGCGGCTACCAATAAGATTACGCTGACGGATCGGCAGGTGCTCGCCGCCAACGTGGATGGTGAGGGTGGCGTGACGGCCAACGATGCGCTGCTGATTCTGCAACGAGCTACGAAAAAGATCACCTCATTCCCGGTAGAGGCCGCTGGTTAACGGCCGGAAATATTCCATAAAAAAACCGCTTGACGGCTGGCCGTCAAGCGGTTTTCATTTATCCGGCGGCTGGAAAAGGCTTTCTTAGCCAATACTGCCAGTACCGGAAATCGCCGTCGCTGCTTTCAAACGAATCGCCATACACCGGGGTGTCGATACCGGCTGCCTCTACGGCATCCCGCAAATCGTCCAGCAGGGCGCGGCCGGATGCTTCACCATCCTCCACATCAAACTGAACCACCGCGTATCCGAAGCCATCCGCATTAAATTGCCGCAGCTGCTCGGATGCGTGACGGATCACGGAATCCGGCGCGTCCACCCCATCGTAGACCATACAAATGCTGATCACCAGCAAATGATCCTGCTGCCGATAGATCAGCATCCAGTTCGGCCAGTCCTTCTCCCCTATTCGCTCGCTGACATCATCGATCAGGGCACGGACCAGTGGTTTGCCCGGGGCCGTATCGAACCAGATACGGGCATAGGACTGATCCGCCCAATAATTATCTTCCAGGATATCCATAACGCGCGGGGTCAGCGAATCGGCCGTATCCGCTTTACCGGCCGTCATGTCCCGCACAAGGGCGCCGACCTCCCCGGCTGTACACGCTGGCAGGGCTCCTCCTCCAAATACCGGCTTGTGTTCTTCATCTCCGTCCGGAAACATGAACCACAGGGGCGATAGTGCCGCCCGGGAGACATTTTCCTCGCCAATGTCAAAGGTGGGATCAAAATTGTAATAGACCCCCTCGATTTCGGCGGACACCCACACGTGCCCCCGCCGCCGGTCGATACGATCCGTGGAGCTGTCTTTTTCCGGCGCGGTCACGGCCGTTCCCAGCCGCATTTTTTCAAAGCTCTCGATGCCGGCGCACTGGTACAGCAGTGACAGGGCGTTGGAAAAGCCGTCGCAAATGCTACGTCCTTCACACAGCGCGTCGTAAAGATAGGACTGGCAGGATGCGGCATCCTCGTATTCTTCATAGACACAATAGGCCGTCAGATAATCGTATAAATACCGCGCTTTTTCCTGGGAAGTACGATGGCTGTCCGGCATTACAGCGACGATCGTCTCCGCCTTTTCCACCGCCTGTCGTTTTTTGTTTAAAAACACCTCGGAAAAAGCGGGGTTTTCCAATTGTATGGATCCCTTTTCCGCCGTCCAGGTTGATTCTCTCACGTTGCTTTCGACCAGCGGCGAGTCCAGCGCCACATAGCTGTAAATATCCCAGAGATTTTCCTGCTCCTGTGCCCATTCAGCCGGAAAATCCAGATAGGGATATCCCTGGTCGGACGCGTACAGGATCGCCTGATAGATGAGCGTCTGCTCCTGCGAAAGCTGCCGTTTATACTGATCGGTCATCCGCTCACGATAGGGGCTTTGGTAAGCCAGCAGTTCCTCACTAGTCATCGTCTCGGCTTTATCCTTCATAAGGGCGGCATCCCCTGTCGCTTCACCGGACCAAAATTTCTCTTTCGAAAAATGAGCGGCGGCCGCCTCCGTCTGGCCCGTCCGCGATGTGTCCCCGCGGGAGGGGAGCAGCCAGCGGGCGCAGCCGGACAGGCACAGGGCTCCTATACTCACGGCAGCGGCCAGCACCGCCCATTTGCGTCGGTTCATTATCCGTTTCCCCCTTGTGGCCGGTCGGTTTCATGTCTATTAATGTCTATTACAAGATACTTATTAAAGAGGCCAAAAGGCGCCGCCGTTCATTACCGCAGGCCTATGGGCTTGAGGCTATTATATCCGCCTGGCCCGCAAAATGCAACGAAAACACAAATCTTACAACTTTGTGATGCCGGCATTACAAAATCGTTATATCGGTTTATTTTTCACATTGGCCGTGGTATACTAGGCCCACATTGACACAAGAAGGAGTGAGGGTACTTGAAAAAATCCTTTTGGAAACGCTGCAACCGCGGCTTTGTCGTCTCGATGGCGCTTTTGATCGTGGTGGTGCTCTATGTCACGGTGACCCAAATAATGTTGATGGGACAGAAACGGGACATACGCGACGTTTGCGAAAGTGTGGACGCCCTGCTTGCACAACATGCGCAGATGTCCGCCGACCAGCTCGCGGAACTAAAGCAGGAAGCGCCCCGCAAAGCATTTGAAGAGGCGGTACGGGAAAAACTGAAACCTTTTTTCGTCAAGGACGCCGCCTATCTCAGCGAAGCGGTTACCAGTTATGTCAACACCGTCGTGGGTTTGGCTGACAACGAAATGTCTTTTACATCCCTGAAAGACGATGACAAGGATGATTCGATCCGCATTGACGAGGACACCGCCGCCGTCAGTTACACCCATGAATATGAGGCCACCGGCGTTTGGCCGGTCTATCAGGCGAACGGGACGGTAACGGAAGGCAAGACACAATCTGGCACGGCTGTTACCAATTTTAATTTCTCCATGAAGCTGGAAGACGGCGCCTGGAAAATATACCGGGTCAGCCAACTGGCGTTCTATAATTATTAAGCAACGGGAGGCGAGAAGTAAATGGGCGATATATTAACGCTGGAACACGTTTGTAAAACCTTTGGCTCCCATCCGGTCGTGCAGGATGTCAGCCTGTCTGTCCGGGAGGGCGAGGTGTTTGGTTTTCTCGGCCCGAACGGAGCCGGCAAAACCACCACTATCAAAATGATTCTGGGGCTTCTGTCCATGGACAGCGGCTCCATTACCATTGACGGCCACTCGATCGAAACGGACTTTGAAGCAGCCATGGCGCCGGTTAGCGGTATTGTGGAAAACCCCGATATGTACAAATATTTATCTGGATATGACAATCTCCTGCTGCAGGCCCGCGCCAGCGGGTCGGATCCCTCGCTGATCGACGAAGCTATAAACATGGTGGGAATGCAGATGCGCATCCGCGAAAAATTCAAAACCTATTCGCTGGGCATGAAACAGCGGCTGGGTGTGGCGCAGGCCCTGCTGCACCAGCCGAAAATCATGATTCTTGACGAACCCACCAACGGCCTGGACCCGGCGGGAATTAAAGAATTCCGCGATCTCATCCGGTTCCTTGCCCATGAAAAAGGCATGGCAGTGTTGGTTTCCAGCCATATCCTGCAGGAGATGCAGCAGATGTGCGACCGGGTCGGTATCATCAATAACGGCGTGCTGTTGCAGGTCAACACCATCGAAGAACTCACCCATCAGGATTCGGCCCGTTACCGCTACACCGTCCGTCCGCTGGAGCAGGCGGCGGCCCTGCTGAGGTCGCATGCCGGCGACCGGGTTCTATCTGTGACCGATACGTATATCGAGGTGGCGGCCAAAGAAGAGGAACTGCCGATTATCAATCAGCGGCTGATGGAAAACGGTATTCAGATTTATGGGTTACAGGCTGTCGGAAATATGCTGGAAGACAGTTTCATCGCCATCACAGGGGGAGGGAATACCGTTGCGTAATTTGCTGAAAAACGAACGGCTGAAACTATACAAAAAGGTTTCCACCTGGGTGCTTGCCGGTGTGGTGGTCGGCCTGGCCGTGCTGATGCTGCTCATTCAGGGCGGCAGCGAACTGTGGATGGTTAAAAACATGGGATCCTCAGACGGGTATAGCTGGGAAGACAACTATGCGGACATGATTCTGTCCCTGCACAACCAGCAGAAAGACGCCCCGCAGGATAAAACACTCCAGTTAGAAAAGGAAAAATACGAATATCTCCTTAACAACAGTATTCCCCCCGACAACTGGAAAAGCGACCTGGTGCTCACCTATTACTCCGTGCAGCAGACCCTGTACGACACGGAACAGCAGCTGACCGAACAGGGCGTGACCGATTTCACCAAAAACGCCGAATGGAACAAGTATGCTGACATGGCCGCTTCTTACAAACGGTTGATGGGCGCCTCCGACTGGAAAGAATACGTCCGTCTGCAGATCGAGGAGGTGCAAAACGGCCACACTGAGTTTGAGACCCCGGAAGAAAAACAGGTTCAGATCGATATACTGAATATGTATCTGGATTATAACGTGGAACCGGTCAGCACCGGCCGGATAAGCGTGGGAGGCAACTATTATTACGGCGATTCGTCTTCCATGAAAAAAAGCTGGCAGCAGACCGAGCTGGAGTCCCTGAAATCCAACAAGCTGGCGCTGCTGCGCAACGAATTAACGGGTGATTACGGCGACTCGACCCTGCTGACCAGTTCCGATCGGCAAAAACTGGAGGATAGGGTCGCCCTGTCCACCGAACGGCTGAAAACCGACACAGCCCCCGTTGAAAGCCTGTCCCTATATGGATTGATGGAAACCTCGTTATCCTCCTTCAGCCTGCTGTCCATCTTCCTGATTGTTTTGGCCGGCGGCATCATTTCCTCCGAGTTTGGTAACGGCACCATTAAGCTGCTGCTGATATCTCCCCACAAACGCCGCAGTATTTTTTGGTCCAAGGTGCTTATCCTGTTAGAAATTACACTGATTGCAACCGGCGCCATGTTTGTGTTGTCCTTCCTGCTTTCCGGTGTTCTGGGCGGCTTCAATGGGATTGGCAGCATGTACATGTCCACCCTGTTCGGCAGCATCGTGCGGCTGCCATATATCCTGGTAATTCTTTATAAGTATCTGCTGTTCCTGCTGCCGGTACTGGCCTTCGGCGCGCTGGCGCTGATGCTTTCGGCGGTGACCCGCAAAACAGCGGTTGCCACGGCTGTATCCATCCTGATGCTGTACGGCGGCAACCTTTTCACCACACTGGCTACCATGCTGTCGAGTTACTTCATTATCCCCGGCGCTAAATTCCTGTTGTTTACCAACACCGGCCTTGGCTCCTATTTTGTATCTCCGTCGGGCATGTTCGGCGATATGAGCGCGGCTATGGGCCTGGGATCTGGATTGGTCGACAATTCCATGACGCTTCTTTTCTCGGTAGCCATCCTGCTGGTTTATACGGTTTGTTTCCTTTGGATTGCGCGCGACAGCTTCTGCCGCCGCGATGTCAAGTAACTCCGCCAGCGTTTACAAGTTAAAGCCCCCGGCCAAAAGGCCGGG
>OGYY01002095.1_pt1 | contig 15353 bp, 20 predicted proteins | sample 1576671 | NCBI WGS metagenome assembly OGYY01 (sample SAMEA3541593, study PRJEB24748) | human gut metagenome | biome: human gut; feature: human-associated habitat; material: faeces | place: China | collected 2012 | reverse complement strand
TCTTCCAGACGATGCCCACGCTTAAGCGCGCTGTCGTCATGGTGCAAAAGGAGGTCGCGGACAAGCTGCTTGCCGCGCCTTCCACGCCCGCCTATGGCCTGACCAGCGTGCGTTGCCAGTACCTGACGATCCCGCGGCTGGTGCAGGTGGTGCCGGCGGAATGCTTTACGCCGCCGCCCAAGGTGGACAGCGCCTTTGTGCGCATGGAGATGCGCGCGCAGCCGCCCGCATCCGTCGCGGATGAAGCGCTTTTGTGGCGCATGGTGCGGGCCGGCTTTTCCCTACGCCGCAAAACGCTGACCAATGCGCTCAAGGGTGTGGTGGAGGGCGAAGCTCTGCGCGCGGCGTTAAGGTCCCTGGGGCTTGCGGAAACCGTGCGGGGCGAGGCCCTGAGCGTGGAGGCATGGATCGCCCTGGCCAACGCATGCGCACGGGGATAAAGCGTGTTATTCATGCTGCGCCGTCCGCAGGGAACGCAGTTTGCAGGCGGCAAACAGCAGAAGGCACACCGCCGCCGGGACGGGGTAGAAGCGCTGCCCCGTCACCAGCGCCAGCGCGCTCATGCCCATGCCGTACCAGAAATAGCGCCTTGCGCGCGAGGGAGCCAGCACCAGGTCCGCCCAGTCCTTTGGACTGGCGCGGGCCTTTTTTCTTTTTCCCAGGCGGCTCAGGTCCTCGTCGGTGGCAGGGCTGCACAGGCCCGCCAGGTCGATCATCTCCTGACGGTCGATCACGCGGATGGGCGGATCAAATCCGGCGGCGTAGGCCAGCGCCTCGCGCGTGGCCGGGGCGGTCAGGCACAGGATCAGACTTTCCGCCTTCTGGGCGCGCATCTCCCGCGCCGCCTCCACCACCTGCTGCACCGTGACCGGCACGCTTTCATGCTGGGCGATCAGCTTGATCAGCACGGGCCTGTCCTCCAGCGTGCCGGTCACGCCCCACTCCAACGCCCGCTGCATCTGTACCGGTGCGCGCGGCGCAATCCACAGCGCCGCCTGAAAGGCCGCGTGCCGAGGCGGCATCAGAAGCAGCCGCCCCAGCGCCAGCTCGCCGCCGATGATGCGCCGCATCTGCTTTTCACGCCGGAGCATGCTCTTTTTGCCGAACTGCCGGGCGCACAGCCACAGCAGTCCCCCGAAGGCGACGCCCGCCGTCAGCGCGGTCAGGCGCATGCCCCACAGGTACACAAACCACCCTATGCCCAGGCCGCAGGTGATCATCACGCGCAGCACACGGTCCGATACGCTCGCCAGCGGCGTCCTGGGTTTGTACTTCTGCATGCGCTTCCCTCCCCGCAAGCTCCGAATGCGTTCCCTGCGGGAAAGTATTCCCTTTTTTTCCTATCTTAACAGCATAAATCAAAGAACGCAAAAACGGCTGCAACGCGCCGCCGCCCATCGAATCGAACGGGCGGCGGAAAGACGGCGCAACTTTTGTATTGACGGGCCTTGACCGCTTTTGTATACTTATACCAGACAGGAGCGAACCGGAACAAAACGGCACAGGGCGATTCAGGCGCATGCGCAGCAGGCGTCCGGATAAATCGCCTGGCCGGATAGGGGAGGATACGTCGATGAATCCAAAGGAACTGTGCTCCATGGTGGATCATACGCTGCTCAAGCAGACCGCGACCTGGGAGGAAATTCAAAAGCTGTGCGACGAGGCTATCGCCTACGGCACTGCGTCGGTGTGCATCCCGCCCTGCTACGTGGCTAAGGCGCACCAGTACGTGCAGGGCAGAATGACCATCTGCACCGTGGTGGGCTTCCCCAACGGCAACATGACCCCTGCGGCCAAGGAGTTCGAAACCCGCGAAGCCCTCGCAAACGGCGCGGAGGAGATCGACATGGTCATCAACATCGGCATGCTCAAGGCCGGCGATCTTTCCTATGTGGCCGATGAGATCCGCCGTCTGAAAGCCGCGGTGGGCGAGAAGGTGCTCAAGGTCATCATTGAGACCTGCCTGCTGACCGACGAGGAAAAAATCGCCATGTGCAAGGTGGTTACGGATACCGGCGCCGATTTTATCAAAACGTCCACCGGCTTCTCCACTGCGGGCGCAACCTTTGCCGATATCGAACTCTTTGCCAAGCATGTGGGTCCCAATGTGAAAATCAAGGCCGCAGGCGGCATTTCCACCCTAGAGGATGCGGAGCGCTTTGTGGCGCTGGGCGCCAGCCGCCTGGGTACCAGCCGGATCATCAAGCTGCTTAAGGCCGGCAAATAAAAAGGCAAAGCAAAAAAAGCGGCGGATTTCCGCTCATCAATGCAAGGAGGCATGGATTCTATGTTGCGTGGCATTCCTGACATCATCGGTTCCGATCTTCTCAAGGCGCTGGCGGACACCGGGCATGGGGACCTGATCGCCATCGTGGATCATTTCTATCCGCCCATCACCAAGGCGCCCAATGCCGTGAGCATCCAGGCCAAGGGCTGCGGCGTGGCGCAGATGCTGGACGCCATCCTCAAGCTGGTGCCTCTGGATGTGGATTTTGAGAAACAACCCATCCAGTATATGATTCCGGATGCGGATTCCGGCATGGTCGTGGAGAGCTCGCCCGTTTGGGACGGCGTGAAGGAAGTCGTAGCCAAACACGGCTATGACGTGAGCTGCGTGGGCGAAATCGAGCGCACCAGGTTCTATGAAAAGGCGGGGCGGGCCTATGTGACCGTGTGCACCAGCGAAACCAAGCCCTTCGGCTGTGTTATCCTTCAAAAGGGCGTGATGTAACGCGCCTCAATCCCATAGCAGAAAGCGGCGGACAGGGTCGTGCCCGCCGCCTTTTGTCATGGGCGCTTGGAGGCATTTTCGCCCGCGAAACGGTCGCATGTTCCGCCAGAAGGGATTTTGGTATGGTCAGCGGTGGGTTTTTCCTGTATAATGAGTGCGTAGGGTTTCACTCTGAAGGGAGGCGCAGCCGTGCCAAAGGAGCGCATCGGCATCATGGGCGGGAGCTTCAATCCCATCCATGACAGGCATATCGAAATCGCCGCCTGCGCAAAGCGGGAACAAAAGCTGGATCGCGTGATTTTCCTGCCTGCCGGAAATCCGCCGCACAAGCATGACGGGCTGGCGGACGCGGAATACAGGTATGAAATGACTCGTCTTGCAGTGAGCGGCATACCGGGATTTACCGCCTCGCGCATGGAAATTGACCGCGAAGGCGTAACCTATACGGTGGATACGTTGACCAGGCTGCAAAAGCAAATGCCGGGTGCGGAGCTGTACTACCTCATCGGGGAGGATACGCTCTTTGACCTGCGCAACTGGCGCAGGCCGGAGAAGGTGTTCACCCTGTGCCGCTTTTTGGTGTGCAGCCGGGAAACCGGCGGGCTGGCGCTGCATCCGGAGGTTCGCGCGCTGGAGGAGCGTGGGGCGAAGTTTGCGTTTTTGTCCCTGCCGCCGGACGCTGAATCGGCCACGGCCATCCGTGAGGCGCTGTCGCACGGGGAAACGCCCCATGGCGTTCGGCCGCAGGTGCTGGAATACATCCGCATCATGGGCCTGTATGGTTGCCGTGAAAGCCCGCGTGGCGCGGCGGCGTACTATCCGCGGCTCAGGCAGCTGCTGACGGACAAGCGGCTTTTGCATTCCCTGCTGGTGGCCGCCACCGCGCGGGAGCTCGCGCGCCTGCATGGCATGAACGTGGACCAGGCCGCCATGGCCGGGCTGATGCACGACTGCGCCAAGTGCATGCCGCTGGCCCAGCAGCAGCGCATCGCACGGGAAAGCCGCCTGCTGCTGGACAAGGAAACCCTGCAGAGCGAAAACCTGCTGCACGGCCCGGTGGGCGCCGTGGTGGCCGAGCGGGAGTTCGGCGTGCGCGACCCCAACGTGCTGTCCGCCATTCGCTGCCATACGACCGGCAAGGTGGGCATGCTTCCCCTGGACATGATCGTCTACCTGGCCGACAAGATCGAACCCTCGCGCCGCAGCTACCCGGCGCTGGAAAAGGTGCGCGAGCTGGCGCAAAGCGACCTGGTGGCGGCCATGCGCTATTCGCTGGAAAGCACGCTGGCCTATGTGCGCTCGCAGAAGACCACGCCTCATCCGGCCACGCAGCGCGTGGCCGACTGGCTGGCGCGCCTCGCCCCGGCGGAAGCGACCCGGCCGGTCAGATCATAACATCAAAGGAGCGAAACGCATGAACGAAATGATCCAGAAGATTGCCGCGACCCTTTATGACAAAAAGGCGCAGGATATTGTAGCGCTGGATGTGTCCGGCATGACGGTCATCACCGACGCCATGGTGATCGCCAGCGGCCGCAGCGCCCTGCAGGTCAAGACGCTGGCCGACGAGGTGGAGGACCGCCTGGGAGCAGCGGGCATCTATCCGCTTCGCAAGGAGGGCCAGCAGGAGGGCCGCTGGGTGGTGCTGGATTACGGCACGGTGTTGGTGCACATCTTCCATACGGAGGAACGTGAGTTTTACCGCCTGGACAAGCTCTGGGAGGCTGACAACAACCGCATCGCCCTGCCCTTTGAGACGCAGCAGGAGGGTTAACGCAGCTTTTCGACAACCATTCAGCGCATGTTCATGCACCGTTCACCTGCAAGGCTTACCTTGATAACGGCGCGATGCACCAAAGCAGAGGAGGTTGCAAGATGAACGGAAGGCGCGTGATTGTGATGGCGGCCGCGGCGTTGGCGGCGGCGGCCCTTGCGCTGGGCCTCTGGACGCTGTTGGAGGGCCGGGCGGATATCGCCGGCCAGACGGTGCTTGGAGAAGGCGCGCTGGATATGGTGCTGATTGACATCGAGGATCAGGATGCCGCCACGCACTATCATGTGAATGCGCTGGGCGTATATGTGCTTGCGGTCGATCAGGCCAGCGAGGCTTATGCGGCGGGCGTCAGGTCAGGCGACCGCATTGTGAGCGCCAACGGCGTGCCGGTCACGTCCACCGGAGAGTTTGGCCTGCTGCGCGCGGAGCTGGAGCCGTCCGCCTCGTTGGAAATGGTGCTGGAGCGCAGCCAGGGTGAAGAGAGCCTGACGGTCACGCTGGTGGACAGCGCGCAGCCGAAGGTCTCCAGGCAGGAAGAATGAAACGGGGTGGATGAGGGATGAAGCTGCTGGTCGTGGACGACGAAAACATGATCCGCCAGCTGATCGCCAAGTATGCCGTGTTTGACGGCTATGAGGTGGCGGAGGCGGAAAACGGGATGCAGGCCGTGGAGATGGCGCGCGCGGGCGGCTATGGCCTGATCGTGATGGACATCATGATGCCGGAGCTGGACGGCTTTTCGGCCGCCAGGGAAATCCGCAAGACCAGCGACGTCCCCATCATCTTCCTCTCCGCCAGAGGCGAGGAATACGACCGGATTCACGGCTTTGAGCTGGGCGTGGATGATTACGTGGTCAAGCCCTTCTCTCCGCGCGAGCTGATGATGCGCGTGGGCGCGGTGCTCCGGCGCGCGCAGGCACCCGGCTCCATGGAGAACGCCCACGAGACCGTGAGCATCGAAAACATGCTGGTGGATTTTACCGCCCGCCAGGTAACCATCGACGGTGTGGAGGTGGAGCTGTCGCCCAAGGAGTATGACCTGCTGTTCTTTATGGTGCGCAACCGCGGTATTGCCCTTACGCGCGACCGGCTGATCAGCGAGGTCTGGGGCTATGACTTCTTTGGCGACGACCGTACGCTCGATACGCACATCAAACTGCTGCGCAAGCAGCTGGGCGATTATGCGCGCTATATCACCACGCTTAGAGGGGTGGGGTACCGCTTTGAAAAGGAATGAGACGCCGGCGGCGCTGCCGGCGGTCAGGCGTCCCTCGCTGTGGGGGCGCTTTTTGCGCTTCAAGCAGTCCATGGGCGTGCGCACCCGCATCTTTTTGTATTTTTTGGCCTTTACGGCGCTGCTTCTGATGCTGCTGTGGCTGTTTCAGATCGTGCTGCTGGATGATTTTTACCGCCTGCAAAAGACGGATATGCTCAAATCCTCCTCCGAGAGCATCGTGCAGAACATCAACAACGAAAACCTGGACGCGCTGGTGGACCGCATCGCCGAGGAGAACAACGTATGCATCCTTGTGACTTCCGAAAAGATGGAGGAGTTGGCCTCGGCGGATATCTCGCCCGGCTGCATCGTGCACCACATGAATCCGCGCGACTTGCAGCAGATCGCCAATAGCCTTGAGGACGACGGCGTGACGGTGAGCACCTTTCCGATGCAGAACTTCCGAAACCGGATGTATGACGAAAAGAAGTTTCTGGGGCGTGTTCCGCCCAGCGACGACGGAGAAACGCGCAGCATGATGACCGTCCAGCGGGCCGCGATGGCCGACGGCACCATGGCCTATGTATTTCTCAACACCATGGTCACGCCCGTCACCGCAACGGTCCAGACCATCCGCAACGAGCTGTATGTGATCACGGCGATTCTGATTTTGCTGTCTTTCCTGATTTCGCTGGTGCTGTCGCGGCGCATCACCCAGCCGCTGGTGGAGGCTACCCAGGCGGCGGGAGCCCTCAGCCGGGGCGAATACACCCCCGTGCAGAATGTGGGCTACCGTGAAATCGCCCAGCTCAACGCCCAGCTGACGCAGACCGCGCGCGACCTGAGGCGCGTGGAGGAGATGCAGCAGGAGCTCATCGCCAACATCAGCCACGACCTGCGCACCCCGCTGACGTTGATCGAGGGATATGCCGAGGTGATGCGCGATCTGCCGGGCGAAAACACGCCGGAGAACATGCAGGTGATCATCGACGAAACCAAGCGCTTGAGCACGCTGGTCAACGCCGTGCTGGAATTGAGCAAGGCGCGCAGCAGCACGGGCGGGGGCGAGGCGAAGCGCTTTGACCTGACGCAGACGGTGCGGGGCATCATGACCCGATATGCCAAGCTGACGGAGCAGGACGGCTACCACATTCTTTTTGAGCCGGAAGGCGAGGCCTGGGTGATCGCCGACGAGGTACAGGCCCAGCAGGTGGTCTATAACCTGATCAACAACGCGCTGACCTATACCGGCGAGGACAAGCGGGTCATCATCTCCCAGCGCATAGGCGAGGACAAGGTGCGCATTGCCGTCAGCGACACGGGCGAGGGTATCGCCCCGGAGGATCTGCCCTACATCTGGAGCCGCTACTACCGCGGCGGCAAACCCCACAAGCGCGCCGCCGTGGGCAGCGGGCTGGGGCTGAACATCGTCAAGGGGATTCTGGACCGCTACGGGCTGTCCTACGGTGTGGAAAGCACGCCGGGGCAGGGGAGCACCTTCTGGTTTGAGATGCCTCTGACCTCCGAAACGGACGAAAAGGCGTAACAAAACGGGGCGAAGGATAGTCTACCCTTCGCCCCGTTTTTATTTGCCAGCGGACTACCACTGCCAAACGGACGCAAAAATAATGGAAAGCAGCATCAGTCCGGCCAGTGAAAGGCTGACGATGCGCACCATCGACGCCCTTGTATCTCTTTTGCGTTTTGCCTGCGCAGCCATGGCGTTCCCTCCCGTGTTGTCGCTACGCCGGGAGTATACCACAATCGTGTCCGCGGGGCAAGGCCGTGGAGGAGCTGCGGCGCAAATTTACTGAAAGTTCACATAACGACCGGATTTTGGCCGGATACGCGCCTTGCAACTTCCGCGTGGGGGATGTATAATGCTTAAGTATATTGCGGAGGTGTGCGCCATGGAGGAGATCCGTCTGGGAGACCGGGTCAGGATGCGGAAAACGCATCCCTGTGGAAGCGACGAATGGACAGTCATCCGGATTGGCGCGGATATCAAAATCAAATGCCAGGGCTGTGGACGCATCGTGATGATGGAGCGCGCAGATTTTATCAAGCGCCGCAAGAAGGTGCTTGAGCAGGGTCCCGTGCCGGAAGCGGATACGCTTCGCGCCATGGCGGAGCATTCCTAAGGAGGTCTTTTACCCATGGAGGTCAAGGAAGAACAGATGACACAGGTCGAGGGCGCCGCTACCGGCAAACCCGGCAAGGAAAAAAAGCCGGTCAACGTCAAAAAGGAGATTTTGAGCTGGATTCTGACCATCGCGGTGGCGGTGGCGGCGGCGCTGCTGATTCGCACCTTCCTGTTTGAACCCATCCGCGTGGATGGGGAAAGCATGTGCGATACCCTGCAAAATGGCGAGATCATGCTGGTGACCAAGCCGGAGTACCTGACCGGCGACCCGCAGCGCGGCGACGTGGTCATCTGCAAGTATCCCGGCCGCACGGAGAACTTCGTCAAGCGCGTGATGGGCATCCCCGGAGACGTGATCGAGATCCGCTCCAATGTGGTCTACCGCAACGGCGAGGCGCTTGATGAGCCGTACCTCACCCCGGAGCGCAACGACAACGGCTTCAGCATGGCGCCCTTTACGCTGGGTGAGGACGAGTACTTCGTCATGGGCGACAACCGTGACAACAGCCACGACAGCCGCAATTATTATGATTATTTCACCCCCGCGGCCCTGACCCGCGACATGATTATCGGCCATGTGAGGTGCGTGATTTTCCCCTTCAATAGCATCCGTACCATTGAGTAAGCCCAAAATGCCGCGCATGAAAAGCCCCCGAAGCGGAAACGCTTCGGGGGCTTCACTGTCTGTGGATGCTTATTCCGCGGCGGTCTCGGCGGCGGACACCTCGAAGGTGGGAGCGAAGCCGCTGTCCACGATCAGGTCATAGACCTTCTGGCTGTAGATGACCTGCTCCAGCGCCTTGACCCACTCGGCCTCGGCGTTTTCGGGCTTGACCACGACCACGTTCACATAGGCTTCGGCAGCCTCGCTGTCGGCGGTCTCGGCATAGAGGCCGTCCACATAGGGCACCAGATCGACCAGCGTGGCGTTGTTGCCGTTGATGACCGCATAGGCCACGTCGGCGCGGGCGCCGGGGATCAGCTCGGCGTTGAGCTCCTGAATGTTGAGGTTATAGGGATTCTCCACGATGTCGGCGGGGGTGCAGGTGCTCTCCAGCGTCGTGCCCTCGGGCAGGGTGATCAGGCCGGCGGACTGGAGAAGAAGCAGCGCGCGGTTCTCATTCACCGGGTCGTTGGGCACGGCGATGGCGTCGCCGTCGGCGATGTCGTCCAGGCTGGTCTTGGTGCCGGAGTAGATGGCCATGGGCTCAAAGTGGGTGTAGACCACGGGCACCAGCTGCTCCTCCTCGCTGACCTCGGCGTTGTAGCCGGCCAGGTAGGGCAGGTGCTGGAAGAAGTTAGCCATCACGTCGCCGGCGGAGGTGGCGGGATTCTCCACCACATAGTCGCTTACGACGGTGATCTCAAGGTCATAGCCCAGCGCGGCCAGGTCGTCCTTGACCAGCTCGAGCACCTCGGCATGGGGATTCTCGGTGGCGATAATGGTGAGGGGCTCGCCCGCAAAGGCGGAGGTCAGGGACAGGGACAGCGCCAGGGTCAGGACGATAGCCAGAATCTTTTTCATGGTTGGTTCTCCTTTCCAAAGTCAGCGTCGTTTATGGTCCAGGCCGCGCGTAAAGCGCGTGCCGAAGACGGTGATGATCTGCACCAGCGCAACCAGCAGCAGGCTGGCGGAATACATGATGTCGAACTTGCGCACGTTGAGACCCTTGACGATGGCCAACGCGCCCAAGCCGCCGCCGCCGGCCGCGCTGGCCATGGCGGTGTAGCCCAGAATGGTGGTGATGCTGATGGCCGCGCCGTTGACCAGCGAGGGTACGGCTTCGGGCAATAGCACCTTGAAGATCAGTTGCAGGTTGGTCGAGCCCATGGACTGGGCGGCCTCGATGATGCCGTGATCGACCTCCTCCAGCGAGCTTTCCACCATGCGGGCGATGTAGGGGAAGGCGCTGATGACCAGCGGGAAGATGATGGACTTGGTGCCGATGGCCGTACCCACGACCACGCGGGTGACAGGGAAGAGGACGGCCAGCATGATGATAAAGGGAATGGAGCGCAGGAAGTTGATCGCCACGCCCAGAATGGCGTTGAAGGTGGGGGAGGGCATGATGCCGCCACGGCGGGTTACCACCAGCAAAACGCCCAGCGGCAGGCCGATCAGATAGGCGATGGCGCTGCTCCACAGGGTCATGTACAGCGTTTCCACCGTACCTTCCCAGAGCATGGGCAGCAGCTTATCCCAGGTCATGGCACATGCACCTCCTCAACCGTCAGGCCCTCATGGGCCAGGTACTCCATCACGCGCTTGACGTCCTCGGGGTCCTGCGGGCGGGCGATCATCATTTGCCCGTAGGCCTTCTGGTTGAGCTGGCGGATGTCGGCGGAGAGGATGTTGACCTCCAGCCCGCAATCCTTGACCAGCTTGCTGATGATGGGCTTTTCAGCGGCCTCGCCGTCAAAGACGATGCGGATGGCCGGCTGCGGCGGGATCTCCTCCTGATCGGGCAAGATGCCAAACAGCCTTCGGCCCGCCGCCGACTTGGTATGCATGAATACGTCGTCCACGGTGCCCTGCTCGGCGAGCTTGCCGCCGTCCAAAATGGCGACCTTGTTGCAGATCTGCCGGATGACGGCCATCTCGTGGGTGATGAGCACCACCGTGATGCCCAGCTCCCGGTTGATCTTTTGCAGCAGCGAAAGGATGCTCTGCGTGGTCATGGGGTCCAGGGCGCTGGTGGCCTCGTCGCAAAGGAGCATTTCCGGGTCGCTGGCCAGGGCGCGGGCGATGGCCACGCGCTGCTTCTGCCCGCCGCTGAGCTGCGCCGGATAGGCGCCGGCCTTGTCCTCAAGACCTACGATGCGAAGCAGCTCGATCACGCGCTCGTTGGCCTGCTTCTTGGGCACCCCGGCGATCTCCAGCGGGTAGCGAACGTTTCGCGCCACGGACTTTTGCATCAGGAGGTTGAACTGCTGGAAGATCATCGCCATGCGGCGGCGGGTCTGGCGCAGCTGCTGCTTGTTCATGGCCAGGATGTTTTCGCCGTCGATGAAGATCTGCCCGTCGGTGGGGGTGTCCAGCCGGTTGAGGCAGCGGATCAGCGTGCTCTTGCCCGCTCCGCTCATGCCGATGATGCCGTAGATATCGCCTTTGTCGATGGTCAGGCTGATGTTGCTCAGCGCGTGTACCTCGCCGCCGGGTATGGGGTAATCCTTGCACAGGCCGCGTATCTCGATTTGCGGTTTCTGCTCCATCCTTTGCACACCTTTCTGCTGGCCGATGAAAAAACCCACTTCGCGCATTTGCGAAGCGGGCTTCAATGACATGGCACCTGTCAAGCGACGCAACACAAATAGCACGGGCTGAAATCGCACGCGCACATCATGTTCATTCGCATGGCACATAGGTTCGTCACGGGCGACTCCTCCCTTCGCTCACATTGCGCAGTTTGAGATTGGTGGCATGTTACCACAGAATCGGCGGATTGTCAACCGGTTTTGGAAAATCGAAACGATTTATACAATCAAAGTACAATCGTTCGGAATGAATCACACGTCGCTTTTGGCCTCGTCGCGGGCTTCGCGCGCGCTGATATGCTTTCTAAGGAGAAGGTTGATATACTGCGAAAAGGAGCGGTCCGTTTCCTCGGCAAAAAGGCGAATCTTTTCGATGACATCCTCATCCAGCGTGATGCTGACACTTTTCTTGAGCGGCTTCAATCTTCTCACCTCTCACATATCATAATATTCAATCGCCTAGAATATTGAATTATATTGTATAATCGTGTAATATAGTGTTATACAATATTATATTGAACAGCGAGGCGAACCGTATGCAACTTTTTGACGCAATCGAAAACTGCTTCCCCGCGATGGAGAAGCAGTATCAGAAAATCTGTCCGCCACCGGAGGATTTCTGGCCTCCGGCGCTGGTGGAGCGCGGCTTGCGGGAGGATATGGTCGGCTGGACGCAGCTGCACCTGCTCACGCCCGGCCTGACCTCGCTGTTTGAACGCGCGGGCGTAACGGAGCGCAGCGTGATGGCGCGCACCATGGTGCAGTGGTTTTACTACGACAAGTACAGCCGCGAATAGGCGCGCTTAGCCGTGCAGGTACCGGTCCTGCTCCGGCGTGAGCGCATCGATCTTCACGCCCAGGGCGGTCAGCTTGCGAAGCGCCACCTCGCCGTCGATGTCGCGGGGCACATCGTAGAGCGCGGGCGGCATCTCGCGGCCCTTTTGCGCCAGACGCAGCGCGCATAGCGCCTGAAGGGCAAAGCTCATGTCCATGATCTCCACCGGGTGCCCGTCGCCAGCGGCCAGGTTCACCAGCCGGCCCTCGGCCAGCAGGAACACGGTGCGGCCGTTTTCCAGGCGGTAGCCCTCGATGTTCCTGCGCGCCTCGTAATGCTCCACGGCCATGGCGCGCAGGCCCGCCCCGTCCACCTCCACGTCGAAGTGACCGGCGTTGCACATCATGGCGCCGTCCTTCATTAGCAGCATGTGCGCGGGGGTCACCACGTCGCGGCAGCCGGTCACGGTGATGAACAGATCGCCCAGCGGCGCAGCCTTCTCCATGGGCATCACGGTGAAGCCGTCCATCACGGCTTCGATGGCGCGAACGGGGTCCACCTCGGTCACGATGACCTTGGCGCCAAGCCCCTTGGCGCGCATGCTCACGCCCTTGCCGCACCAGCCGTACCCAGCCACGACCACGGTAGAACCGGCCACATTCAGGTTGGTGGTGCGCATGATGCCGTCCCACACGCTCTGGCCGGTGCCGTAGCGGTTGTCAAAGAGGTGCTTGCAGTCGGCGTCGTTGATGCTGAACATGGGGAAATTCAGCTTGCCCGCGGCCGCGCGGCTGCGCAGGCGGATGACGCCCGTGGTGGTTTCCTCGCAGCCGCCGCGCAGGTTCTCGGCCCATTCGGGGTGCTCCTCGTGCAGAATGTGCACCATGTCGCCGCCGTCGTCGATAATCACATCAGGCTTTTCGCTCAGGGCGCGGCACAGATAGTCGTGGTATTCTTCCGCGGTGCAGCCGTGCGTGGCATAGACGGTCACGCCGCTTTCGCTCAGCGCGGCGCATATGTCGTCCTGCGTGGAGAGGGGATTGCTGCCCGTCGCAAAGACCTCGGCCCCGCCCTGATGCAGCACCTGGGCCAGATAGGCGGTCTTGGCCTCAAGATGGATGGACAGGGCCACCTTCAGCCCTTCCAGCGGGCGGTCGCGCTTCATGTCCTGCGCGATGCCGTCCAGCACCGCCATGTGGCGGCGGGCCCATTCGATCTTCTGCCGCCCCTGCGGCGCGAGGGAGGCGTCCCGGATGATGGATGCCATGAGGCTCACCTCACAATCAGATTATAGAGGGGAAAATAGAGAAACGGAACCACAATGGCGGGCAGGAGATTGGCCACCTTGATGTCCTTCTCAAGCAGCATATTCACGCCGATGCCCATGATGAGCAGCCCGCCCACGGCGCTCATTTCGGTGATGACTGCGTCGCTGAGCAGCGGGGCCACGGCGTTGCCCAACAGGGCAATCGCGCCCTGATAGACGAAAACCGGCACGGCGGAGAGCATCACGCCGATCCCCAGCGAGCTTGCGAAGATCACCGCCGTCACGCCGTCCAGCGCGGCCTTGGCAATCAAGGTGGAATGGTCGCCGCGGATGCCGCTGTCCAGCGCGCCGACCACGGCCATGGCGCCCACGCAGTAGACCAGGCTGGCCGTGACAAAACCCTTGGCAAAGGTATTGCCCTCGCCCTCGCCGCGGGTGAGCTTGCGCTGCGCCCATTGGCCCAAGCGGTTCATCTTGCCGTCGATGTCGATCAGCGCGCCCGCCACGCCGCCTAGCACCATCGAAAGGATGACCAGCAGCGTGTTGCCGGTTTCGATCGCGCCCATCAGGCCGATGAGAATCACGCTCAGGCCCACGCCCTGCATCACCGTATGGGAGACGGCGGGCTTCATCCCGCGCCGAAGCAAAAGACCCAGACACGTGCCCAGCACGATGGCCGCGCAGTTGATCAGAGTGCCGATCAAGCAATCGCCTTCTTTGGTTTCAGAATGGCTGCACGCAAAAAACCGCCGAACCGTGCGGCGGCTTTTTGCTCAAAGGCAAAGATTACTGCGCGGCCGCCGCGGTTTCCACGGGGTACACGCTGACCTGCTTCTTGTCGCGGCCCTTGCGCTCGAAACGCACGATGCCGTCCACCTTGGCGTAGAGGGTATCGTCGCTGCCGATGCCCACGTTCAGGCCGGGATGGATATGGGTGCCGCGCTGGCGCACAAGGATGTTGCCGGCGAGGGAGAACTGACCGTCGGCGCGCTTGGGCCCAAGGCGCTTGCTTTCGCTGTCGCGACCGTTACGGGTGGAGCCCATACCTTTTTTATGGGCGAAAAACTGAAGATTCAGCTTCAACATGATGATGTTCCTCCCATCAGATGATTTGTAAATAGGATGGATACTGCGCCGCAATATCGCGGAAGCCCTGCTCGGCTGTGCGCAGGATGATCTGCGCGTCGTGCTCGCCGGTGGGGGAAAGACCGCCGGGAAGCGATACCTGAATCATGACGGGCTTTTCCGATTGGGATACGTTGGGACGTATACCGGCGACGCTTTCCAGCGCGTTGGCGCAGGTGGTGATGAGCACGCTGGCAGCCGCGCATACGATGTCCTCGCCCGCGGGGGCATACCCCGCATGGCCGCTGACCCGGATGCCGCACAGGCCGCGCGCGTCACGCAGAAAGGCGACGGTGGTCATCAGCCGACCGCGGTGATCTCCACCTTGGTGTACGCCTGACGGTGGCCCGCCTTGCGGTGATAGTTCTTCTTGCTCTTGTACTTGTAGATGATGATTTTCTCGCCCTTGACCTGCGCAAGAACCTTGCCCTCGACCTTGGCGCCGGCCAGAGTGGGAGTGCCGACTTCCACGCCCTCGTCAGAGCCCAGCATCAGCACGTCGAAGCTAACCTTGCTGTCCACTTCCCGGTCCAGCTTTTCCACATAGATAACGTCCCCCTGGGACACACGATACTGCTTGCCACCGGATACGATCACAGCGTACATGGCAAAGCACCTCCTGAATGATCTCGCCAAGCGACAAGGTGGCGCATTTGGGCGCACTTCAAAACCCCGCTTGAGCGGCTTACCGAATAAAATTATCATAAAACCCGTGCGCTGTCAAGGGTTTTGGCGAAATTTCGCCGCCTTTGCGCGCTAGGCGATGGGAATTTCCGCCGCCTGCGCGATGGAGTAGACATACCCTCGGAAGGAGCGCGAAAATCCTTCCACCACCTGTGTGGAAAACGGTCCCGCCTCGTCGGAGAGGCTGACGGTCAGCTTCTGGCGCAGCTCGCGGCGCACCGATTCGCTCCGCAGGCGTTTTTCCAGGTTGACCCGCCGGAGCACAAGCGGCACGTCGGCGCGCATCAGCGCCCCGGATACCGCGCTCCACCCCAGCAGCGAAGCAGCCGCGCCCACGGCCACCCCCGCGACAAAACCCAGCGGCCCCGTGGCGATCAGCGCGA
>OGYY01002078.1_pt1 | contig 15470 bp, 16 predicted proteins | sample 1576671 | NCBI WGS metagenome assembly OGYY01 (sample SAMEA3541593, study PRJEB24748) | human gut metagenome | biome: human gut; feature: human-associated habitat; material: faeces | place: China | collected 2012 | reverse complement strand
TATTCCTGCTGTAGGGTGTCGCAAACTGATACTCCATGTTGATATCAGCAAATTGTATTTTTGTGCGCTTATCCTTCCGGATGACAGTCACCTGCTCCTCCTCTTCCTCTGTAAATAAAGAAACCAAGGGGATTTCCAGCACCTCTGCAATCCGCATCAGTACAGAAAGCGACGGACTAATCAGATTACGCTCAATCTGTGAGATATATCCCGGTGTCACCTCTGCCTTTTCTGCCAGCTCTTTTCCGGTAATCCCCTTTTCCGTCCGAATAAATTTAATTTTTTCACCAATCACGCCGCCCCGCTCCTTTCACACAGTCCCGCACAAAAGAAATGATGTCCTCCATCATCCTCTGTATGTTTGCTTGTTCATTTTATGCTCTCGTTTGTTTTCATACATCCTTTGGTCTGCCCTTGCCTTCGTATCAGCAATGCCCTCCTGCCCCAACAGCTTCGCACTGCCGTAGGAAATCTGCGGCAGGAAATAAACGCTTTCCCGTCTTTTTTGCATCATCCAAAAAAACTTTTCCTTGCAGACCGTTTCCTTCTCTGGCTTCTTCAGCAGCACGCAAAACTCATCTCCGCCAATGCGATAGCAGTTTCCATAGTTGGAATATACCTTCTTCATGCAATCGGCAATCTCCTTTAGGCATCTGTCGCCTGCCAAATGCCCGTAGGTATCGTTGATATGCTTAAAATCATCCAAATCCAGCACAATCAACATTCTGTCCTCCGGCCGTAAATTCAGCGTCCGGTTCAGATAGCTTTTCTGGCTCAAAAGCCCCGTCAAGCCATCCAGCTGATTCCATATTTCATTGCAATAAAGATAATATAATATGGCAATCAGCGTAACGCAAAGCCATGTAATGTGCAGTGTCGGAATCAAAATCTGCGCCAATGTCCCCAGTGCAAGAAATGCAGTCAAGCCATACATCAATTCCCTGCCCCGATTCTGAAACATCCGTGCCATCTCCAAGGAGTGATACATCAAATATAGCATCCCCGCATAATATACTGCCGTGTAAATAAAAAATCCCGATTCTCTAAAATAGTGATTCGTTTCATCCACATAAAAAACCAAGCCCTTTGCAAACAGAGAAATCGTCAGCAGCAACACATAAATCAGCTCAACAATGAACGCAACGCGAAGGCTCCCCTTCACGCCATTGGGGCACTTCAGCGCATAAACCAATAGCATCGGCACCGCAGGTGTCAGCCCAAAGCCAAGATAATTGGATAGAATATTCACAATACGAAACCCCTTCGGCGCACCATCCACCAAAATCGTAATCAATTCCAAAATCGAAATGGTTCCAATCAGCAGAAAGGTTGCGAAAAACCGCTTTGTTTGCTTTGGATTTAAGGTCTCATTCAAATGCACCAGCACACACATAAAACCAAGTACGAAAATGTTTATTGCAGTTAATATTAAAAAATATAAATCCGTCATGCCCCTGCTCTCTTTCCAAAATCTGCGACTCCCTTCGGAATTCTCCATTGTTTTCGTTTCATTTCTCTTTTTATTGTACCATTTGTTCCACAATATAGCAAATCTTGTTTTTTATATTCCACATACAATGCTTCATCCATAAAAGCACTCAATAAATCTTTAACAGCATCAACAGCAGCGTCATCACAATCATGCTAAAGGGCAGCATCAACGAATTTAAAACCGCCGCCACCGAACGATTATAGCCGCAGCGTTCCGTATAAATCGGCGCAACGCTCAAAATGGGCGAAAAAACAATAATCGCCAGCACCTGCCGATACCGCAGCGGCACAGGCAGGAAATGATAAATCAATAGGGAAAATGTAATTCCCAGAGCCATACGCAGCAGGAAAACACCTGCCATGTCCTTCCTCTCACTGCGGTTGATTTTCGGCTCAAACAAAATCCCGATTAAAAGCATTGCAAGAAAGGAGTTTGCCTGTCCAATCATCCCTGCAACCGTGTAGACGGGCTGTGGCAGATGGATTTGCGCCGCACAAAGCAAAATCATCACCAAATAGGTCACAAATGGCATAGAGGAAAAAAGCGTCCGCAAAATCTCCTTGCCGTTCACGCTCCCCTTGGAAATCACCATCGCAATCGAGAAGGTAATCCCAAAGCACATAATCGCGTTGCCAACATCAAACATGCAGACCAATGCCACCGCATCCGCCGCAAAAAAGCTGGACATATAGGGCAGTGTGCAAAGCCCGATATTAAACCCTGCCGTATTGATGATATAAAACGCCCGATGGGCGGGGGATTTTTTCCGCGTCAGCAGCAGCACAACGGCAATCGCAATAAAGTTCACCGCAAAGCCAATGCCAATCGCCATCAGATAGCTTCTGTTCAGCTCCAGCCCCTGAAAGTTCTTGATAATCGCCATCGGCAGTGTAACCTTCAGCACAAGCTTGCTTAAAAAGCCACTGTCGTCCAGAGAAAAAAGCCCGATACGCTTCAGTACAAACCCCAGCGCAATCATAAACAGAAAGCCGCCCGCCTTTATCAATATTTCATCCATAAAACGCCTCCCATTTCCTGCGTATAAAAAAGGGCTTCCATCTATCATAGACGAAAGCCTTTTTTCAAATTCTGTTTTTCGATTACAGAGCTGCCTTTGCTGTTTCTGTCAGCTTTGTGAATGCAGCGGGATCGGATACAGCCAGTTCTGCCAGCATCTTTCTGTTCATATCTACGTTTGCAACCTTTAATCCGTGCATAAATTTGCTGTAGGAAAGTCCGTTCATTCTTGCAGCAGCGTTGATACGTGCGATCCAGAGCTGACGCATCTGGCGTTTACGCTGTTTTCTTCCTGCGTATGCGGAAGTCAGCGCTCTCATAACAGACTGTTTTGCAACTCTGTACTGTTTGGAACGTGCTCCTCTGTATCCTTTCGCCAGCTTTAAAGTTCTATTGTGTTTCTTCTTAGCGTTCATTCCGCCTTTAATTCTTGCCATGTCTTATTCCTCCTTCAATCTTTCGCCAATCTTACAGATATGGTAATACTTTCTTCATATTCTTTACATTTGTTGCGTCTGTAATTGTAGCCTGTCTAAGATTTCTTTTTCTCTTTGTAGACTTCTTGGTTAAGATATGGCTCTTATAAGCTTTGTTTCTTTTCAGCTTTCCTGTACCTGTTTTTTTGAAGCGCTTTGCAGCCGCTCTATTTGTTTTAATTTTTGGCATGATATTTTCCTCCTTAAGATAATTAAATATTTTTAACGTTTTTCAGTTAAAACCATGCTCATGTTTCTTCCTTCCAGTTTCGCCGGCTTCTCCACCACCGCTGTATCTGCAAGCAGTTCTGCAAAATCATCCAGAATATGCTTGCTCTGCTGTACGTGGGCCATTTCTCTTCCCCGGAAACGCAGAGTAACTTTGACCTTGTTGCCTTTACTGATAAATTTTCTGGCATTGTTGACTTTTGTATTCAAGTCATTTGTGTCAATGTTCGGTGAAAGACGCACTTCCTTCACTTCAACCGTTTTCTGTTTTTTCTTGGCTTCTTTTTCTTTTCTTGCCAGCTCATATTTGTACTTACCGTAGTCAATGATCTTACATACCGGCGGCTGAGCCTTAGGAGCAATTTTTACCAGATCAAGTTCCGCCTGTTCTGCCAGCTTCATTGCTTCTCTTGCCGACATGATACCCAGCTGTTCTCCATCTTCGCTGATCACACGTACTTCTCTGTCTCTGATCTGTTCATTAATCATTAAATCGCTAATTGTAGTGCACCTCCATCATAAAATAAAAAATAAGTGAATAGCTCAGACTACCCACTTATATCACATAACATGCTCACTCATGTAAGACTGTCAATATCAAACCGATAGTCACCCGATCATGCTATGGTGAGAGTGGATACTCTGCTTTGTTTTTTGCTTTACGCATTGTCAATATTATCACATTTCTTTTTTCATGTCAACACTTTTTTCTACCTGAAATATCGGGTTTTACTTGCTAAATACTATCTTATTCATTATAATATAACCTGCACACATTTGAAAGGAAAAATGAAAAAATGAGAAAACGATATCTTATGAGGAGGTTTTTTACAAATGAATAACAGAAGCAGTTTTTCCGGCAAGCTGGGATTTGTACTGGCTGCTGCCGGTTCGGCAGTCGGGTTGGGAAATATATGGCGTTTCCCTTATCTGGCTGCACAGTATGGAGGAGGTACTTTTCTCCTTATCTACCTTATTATAGCAGTTACCTTTGGTTTTTCACTGATGATCGCCGAAGTGGCAATCGGACGTAAAACCGGGTTGAGTGCGATCGGTGCTTTTAAAGCTCTGGACTCCCGTTTTGGATTCCTGGGACTTTTAGCTTCCCTTGTTCCAATTATTATCCTTCCGTATTATTCTGTAATCGGCGGATGGGTCATTAAATATTTTGCCGTATTTCTGACCGGAGGAGGCGCCGCTACTGCAGCCGATGATTACTTTACCGGTTTTGTAGGCAGTGTTTTCCAGCCTTTAGGATGGTTCCTGCTCTTCCTTGGCGCTACTGCAGTCATTGTTCTTCTTGGCGTAGAAAAAGGAATTGAAAAAGTAAGTAAATTTATGATGCCAGTTTTAGTAGTGCTTGCCATTGGTATTTCCATTTACTGTCTCACCTTAGACGGGGCTATGGATGGTCTGGCATACTACGTGCAGCCTCACATGTCTGATTTCTCTGTCAAGACTGTACTTGCCGCTATGGGACAGCTTTTCTATTCCATGTCTCTTGCTATGGGTATCATGGTAACTTACGGTTCTTATATGCGTAAAGATACGAACCTTGAAAGTTCTGTACGCCAGATTGAAATATTTGATACTGTGATTGCTTTCCTGGCAGGCCTTATGATCATTCCGGCCGTATTTGTTTTCTCCGGCGGAGATCCGAAAATCCTGCAGAGCGGTCCCAGCCTGATGTTTGTCATTCTGCCTAAGGTTTTTGAGAGCATGTCCTTCGGCGGAGTTGTAGGAGCTGCATTTTTCCTTCTTGTTATTTTTGCAGCCCTGACTTCTTCCATCTCTTTGATGGAAACAATTGTGTCCATTTTCCAGGATAAATTTCACTGGACCAGAAAAAGTTCCTGTATCTTTGTGACTGTAATGAGCATTGTACTTGGAGCGCCGTCCTCTCTTGGATTTGGTCCTCTCTCCTTTATCAGCTGGGCAAATATGACAATTCTTGACATTATGGATTTTGTCAGCAACAGTGTGCTTATGCCGATCGTTGCCTTTTTCACTGCAATCTTTGTCGGTTTCATTATCAAGCCGAAGAGTATTTCAGATGAAGTGCGCGTAACGAATGGAAAATTTGTAGGGGAAAAATTGTTTACCGTGATGATCAAATGGATCACCCCTGTATTTTTGATATTGATCCTTGGAAGCTCTGTTGCCAATGCAATGGGATGGTTTAAACTTTAATTCATCCATATCACGGAAAGGCGGTATGCCCACATGTCTATAGAAAACGTAAAAGCACATTTCAGGAAATGGGATATGGAAAACCGTGTCCTGGAATTTCCCGTATCCAGCGCCACTGTCACAGAGGCCGCCCTGGCCCTGCATACAGATGAGCAGCGAATTGCAAAAACTCTTTCCTTCATGGTAGATGAGCATCCGATTCTTATCGTCACTGCCGGAGATGCCCGTGTTGACAACAAGAAATACAAAAGCACTTTTCACAAAAAGGCATCTATGTTAAAACCCGATCAGGTGGTTGATCTGATCGGGCACCCGGTCGGCGGCGTATGTCCTTTTGGGATTAAAGACGGGGTCAGCGTCTACCTGGATGTATCGCTAAAGCGTTTTGAGACAGTATTTCCTGCCTGCGGCAGCGCCAACAGCGCCATTGAACTGACTATCCCGGAGCTGGAAAAATATTCCGGTTTTGAAGCCTGGGTAGATGTCTGCAAAGAATAGCGTCGGTGTACAAGGGGCAGCACAGTCGGCGAAGGGTAAACAAAAAACCGTCTGCGGTATGGATATGACAGGCTGATAAAACAGCCTCTATCCGCAGACGGTTCTCTATTTTATTATTTTTTTATTCCACGATCCAGGATTCTATCTCTTCCGCGCCGGCATATTTTTCCAGATACTCTTTTCCCTTCTCCAACACCTTTTTAAGATCTCCGTTCTCGGAAAAGCAATAGACCAAAGTCAATACTTCCTGCGCTTCCTCTGTGATCATTGCTCTCTCGGAATCACTGGTAGAGCTTCCGATCGCCCCTTCTTCATCTGCCAGAACAGGAAGCGCCTCTATATTTATTTCATTTTTCCCGATTCCCTTGTAGGTTTCTCCGGGAAGTCCTATCCGAAACGTCAGTTCCTCACCTATTTTATCCGCATCATAGGACCCTGCAGAAAACCCGGATTCAATGGATATCAGATTATTCACATCTACCACTGTATTGACCTCGTAAAGCCCTTTTCCCTGTCCGATCCGGCGGATCAGCGCTTCTGACGACACTCTGTATCGGCTTGGATCCTTTCCGAATGCTTTATAGGCCGCTCTGGATTCTTTGATACCCGGAATCTCATTTATTCCATAATCAAAAATCTCATCTTTTACTTTTTTTAAAATATCCTTTTTAAGATATTCCCACATCTGCTCATTCTTTTTTTCTACTTTGACATGGTACTGCAGACAGCCAACCTTTGTTGCCGGCCATTTCTCTTTCATATTTGGGTCAATGGTCAGATTTTTTTTCATGAGTTCTACCCCTTATCTTTCGTTTCCCATACAGAATACCGCCACTACGCCCGGACCGGTATGGCTTCCGATCACAGTTCCGATATTATTGATCAGAATATTGTCTATTCCCATTTTCTGGCGTACCAAAGAAGCTACGTATTCTGCATCTTCGATACAATCTCCATGGGTGATCATGATAATATCATTATCCCATCCTTCTGCCTGTTTCACAGCCATATCCACAATCTTATTGAGAGCTTTCTTTCTTCCTCTCTCTTTTCCGATAACCTGAAGGGCGCCGTTATTATCCATGTGGATGATGGGCTTGATCTGCACCATAGTTCCAAGGACTGCCGTAGCTTTGGAAACTCTTCCGCCTCTGTGAAGATGATTCAGGTCATCCACTGTTACATTATGGCAGATATGGAGCTTATTTTCCTCTACCCACTTTGCAGTTTCTTCCAATGTCTTTCCGCTTTCCTTCTGCTTTAGCGCCTTATAAAGCAGAAGCGCTTCACCAAGACAAGCGCATAGCGTATCGATCACAATAACTTTTGATCCCGGATATTCCTCCATCAGCTCTTCCGCCGCAATTTTCATGCTGTTGCATGTTCCGCTTAAAGCAGAGGAAAAGGCGAGGTGGAGCACATCCTTCCCTTCTTTTACAAAGCCTTCCAGAGCCTCTTTTGCTTCCTCCGGATTCACCTGTGAAGTAACAGCCATTTTCCCTTCTCTGAGTTTCTGAAAAAACTCTTTTGAAGAAAGTCCATCCATATCCTCATAAGTCTGTCCGTCTATTGTATATCGAAGAGGAACAACCGGAACATTTCTCTCTGCCAGCCATTCCTTTGGCAAATCTACTGTACTGTTTACTGTGATCACGTAATCTCTCATTCTTACGACCTCCTAAATTCCGTTTTCATCATCATACCACCTTTTCCACTATTAGGCAAAATTTTTTTCGGAATGCTGTTTCGGAGATCCCTTCACGGTGCCTTTTGAATATTGGCGTCCCTTTTTCTAATTCAATTTCACACGAAGAAAATTTCTTCCTGTAAAAGTCTTGTTAAAACATATCATACAAAGAATAGTCACCGTTCCCAGAGCAAATCCGCCCCAGTTAAACAGAGCTGTTAAAACCAGCAGAATAAGGCGCATAAATTTCAGGGCATAGCCCAGCTCAAAATTAGGCTGGGTATAGTTAGCCACCGCCACGAATGCCATATACAGCATAACTTCCGAGTTAAACCATCCGGACTGTACTGAAAATTCTCCCATAACAATACCTGCAATGACACTTAGAGGTGTACTTAACATACTGGGCGTATTCAATGCTGCCAGACGAAGCCCGTCTATGGCAACCTCTAATATCAAAAGCTGAAACACAAGGGGGATATTGACTGTATCCCTCAGGGCTACAAAATGAAAAACCTCCGGCAGCCAGTTCAGATTCTGCATAAATAAAAGGAATACCGGCGTAAAAAAAACAGTCAGAAATGTGATGATCCCCCGTGAGATTTTTAAGTAAAGCTGTGTGATCAACGGGAAATAGTAATCATTTGCCTCTTCGATGATATCAAGAACAGACGTTGGCAGGATCATGGCAGAAGGTGAATTGTCCACCAAAAGAACGATTTTCCCCTCCAGCAGACAGGCGGCGGCTGTATCCGGACGTTCTGTATATTTAAATTTCGGCATCGGATTGAGTAATTTTCCTCGGAACAGCTGCTCTGTCAGTGTCTGCTGGTTCATACGGAGATCTTTTGTGTGAATATTTTTCAACTCATCTATCAGGCGTGAAAGAAGCTGCTTATCTACCCGGTCAGTCATATAGCAGACTGCCACGTCTGTTCGGGAACTTTCTCCGATATCCAGCATCTGCATCACAAGGTGAGGATCCCGGATCCTCCTCCTCATCAGCGCTGTATTAAATACGATTGTTTCTACAAAGCCATCCCTGGATCCCCGAAGAGATTTATCCTTTTCCGGTTCCCCCACATTTCTGGCCGGGTAAGTTCTGCAGTCGATCACAATACATGCTTCATAGCCGTCAATAAAAAGACAGGTAGTTCCTGACAGAAGATTTCGGAACACCTGATCAAATTCTCCTATGATATCAACTTCTACATAAGGCACATGCTGTTTTACAAATCCTGTGGCACTTGCAGGCATATTCTCCTTCGTCACTCCAAGAAAGGAATCCATAATCTTCAGCATCGCCTCGTCTTTCATAAATCCGTCAATAAAGAAAAAGGCAGCTTCCCTTCCTCCAATCATAAGATCTCGTTGTATCAGATCAAAACTGTCCTGAATCGGCAGGATCTGATTCATATATGCGACATTCTCCTTTACTGAGGCAGTCACAATTCTTGTATCCGGCATAATCTTATTTCCTCCATATCCTTATACGATATGTTTAATTTGCCCTGATCTGCCGGAAATATGCAAAAAGAGACAGGGTAATTTTCACCCTGCCTCCTTTTAACTTCTATTTCCCGGTTGTACTGCCGAACCCTCCGTTTCGCACCGCATCTGCGTCATCGTCGACTGTAATGCCGTATTCTACAAAAATCCCCTGCATAAATCCTGTCCCGGCCGCTATTTCAATGGTTTTCCCTTCGTTTGTATCATTTGTGATCTTGGAAAAAATATGGCCTTCATTATCAGAGTAAAAATAATCACTGTCTATGATCCCAACGGTATTATTCAACTGAAGCCGGTATTTAAAACCAAGTCCGCTTCTCGGATAGCATTTCAGCACCCAGTTCTCTTCCATTTCCACGCGGATCCCGGTAGGAATCTTTACGGTTTCACCCGGTGCGATCGTCAGAGAAACGGGTGCAAAAAAATCATAACCCGCTGATCCTGATGTCGCTCTCTTCGGAAGCTTTATTTCCTCATATATTTCGCGGATCTTCTCCTTATCCGTCTCACCAAACGTATCCTTCCATCCTTCTGTAAACTGTTCCAGGCTTACTTTATGAAATTTAGCAATTCTCTTAATCATGTAAAACAATTTCTCCTATCTGCAGTGTTTTTGGCACATCGATCACCATCTGATTTGCGCTCCCTTTCCAGTGAAGGGTATTGTCCTTTTTCTCTTCCTGAAATTCTCCATCTACAAGAACATCCAGATACTTTGCAATCTCCAGATCCTTTACTTCCTTCCAGAGACTTCCTGTATAAAGCCAGATTGTTTTGTTCGGATATTTTTCCCGTATCTCTTTTGCCAGCGCAGTGACCTGCCGGACATTCGCTTCATGAAGAGGATCTCCGCCGGAAAATGTAATGCCGCTTACATAGTCCTTATCAAGTTCATCGAAAATCTCCTGCTTTGCCTCCTCGTCAAAAGGAAGTCCTCCTTCCGGATCCCATGTAATGGGATTATGGCAGCCCGGACAGCCATGAGCACATCCTGCCACCCATAATACTACCCTAAGTCCGTCCCCATTGAGCATATCGTCTTTCGTAATATTATGATATCTCATTCCTACATACTTTTCCTTTCTGCAATTTCGGCCATTTTCGCCTCATTCAGTCTGGTATCTCCCTTCACTCTGGAATAGGAAAGGTAACCGTTCATACGGTCGATCTTCGTCAGATTTTTACTGCCGCATACCGGACATACATCCATAGAAAGCTCCTCATGTCCGCAATCATCACAGTAAGCAAGGGAAAGGTTGACTCCCTCGTAGTATCCTTTTGCCATAGCGCGCCGCACCAAGGATTTGATCGCTTCTTTATTATAATTAACCGGATATTTCACATACTGGATCTTTCCGCCGTTGCTTAAATCCCAGAATCTTCCCTCCAGGTCCTGTTTCTGAATGGGAGTAATATCCTCGCTGACATGGCAATGGAAACTGTTGCTCACATACTCTCTGTCCGACACATTTTCAATGATTCCATACTTCTTACGGAACTGCTGTACCTGAACACCGCACAGATTTTCTGCCGGAGTTCCGTAAATGGCATAGAGCCTTCCATCTTCCTTTTTAAATTCTGCAATTTTCTCATTAATATAGCGAAGTGTCTCCAGGGCAAACTCTCCGTCCTCCACCAGAGACTTCTTATTATGAAGCTGCTGAAGTTCATTCAGAGCCGTAATCCCAAAGGATGCTGTAGCAGACTTCAAAAGAGGTTTGATCTTATCGTAAAGTCCAAGATGTCCGCCGTAAAATCCTCCTTCACAGTAAGCCAGAGGATTGGTGGATGCTTTCATCTCGCCCAGATAATCATAGGTTCTCAAGTGAAGCTGGCGGATCAGATTCAGATAATAGTCCAGCACCTGATAAAAGTCTTTGCTCTCCTGTTTTGCCTTTGCATAGATCATAGGCAGATGCAGGCTGATCGCTCCGATATTGAACCGTCCCACGAATACCGGCTGATCGTTTTCGTCTGCCGGCTCCATTCCGCCTCTTTCATACCACGGAGACAAAAATGCGCGGCATCCCATAGGACTTATGATCTTTCCATATTTCTTATAAATCCCCGCCACATACCCATCTCCGGTGAGGCTTAGCCAATCCGGGTACATGGTTTTAGCGGAACAGTCGATTCCCGCCTCAAAGACATCTTCCATCGGGCCTCCCGGTCCGTGAAGATTCTCATCATACAGGAAAACGATCTTCGGGAAAAGGACAGGCTTTTTATGTCCTTCCTTCCCCTGTCCGTTCTTCCTGACTTCCAGCATTTTCATTGTCACCAGCTTGCCGTATTTGCTCGGTACTGTTCCGGCTGTCACTGTGATAAAAGGATAGTCTCCCCTGCTGGATGAAACGGAATTAAACTTGTATTCCCATCCCTGGAATCCCTGTTCCATCTCCTTTTCCAGATCTGCCCATGCTACCTTCTGCACAGTTTCTTCATCCAGTCCCAGATCACGGTATTTTCGGATCAGCTTTTTGTGGGATTTCTCTGCAAATGGTTCCAGGATCTCATCTACACTCGGCACAGTAAAACCGCCGTACTGCTGGCTTGCCGCACTTAGAACAATATCGCCGATCACATCAAACGCAGTGTCCAGCGTCTTAGGCTCATTATACCAGAGATTTCCCATCTCAAAGCCTCCTGTCAGCACTGATTTCACATCGAAAAGACAGCAGTTCATAGTATCTCTTCTTGCAGACATATCATGGATATAAATATATCCGTCACGGATCGCCTGAATCTCCTCCACTGTCAGGAAAAATTTCTTATAAAGTTCTTTGTTCAGTTCATTAAAGATCAGGCTTCTTTTGGTGGACACAAGAGCGCTGTCCGTATTGCTGTTTTCCTTGTCTCCGATGTACATGATAGACTGGCTTTTCTTATATACATCATCCAGCATCTGCACAAAATCCTGCTTGTAGTTACGATAATCGCGATAGCTTTTTGCCACCACCGGGTTCACTTTCTCCAACGCGCCCTCCACCACGTTATGCATTTCCGCAATGGGAATTTCCGTGATGTCCATGTCGTCCACTTTTTCTTCTACAAATTTGCAGATAAACCCCAGTTCTTCATCTGTAAATTTGATAAGGGCACGATAGGCTGACTTATTTACTGCAACCACTACCTTCTGTACATTAAACGCTTCCTTCGTCCCGTCTTTTTTGATTACTTTCACATCTTTTTTTACCATATGATGCCAGTCTCCTCCACTTCGTCGCTCTCTATATTTAGTATCATTCATCTTTTTTATTCACTATATAGTGTATAAATTCGCTTTATTAAGTTTATCACCTGTCCTATGTTCCGTCAACGGTATACGGCCTGAAATTTTTCACAAAAAAAGAACCCTGACGGGTTCTTAATTTTGGATGATTCTCTAGTTGCCGCATTCTATGCTGATTTCGTTAAACTGCTTCAATATTTCATCTACAGACATCGCCTTTTTTTCCTCACCTTTCAGATCAAGTACAGCCTCGCCCTGATGCATCATCAAAAGACGGTCTCCATACTCTACCGCATAACGGAGATTGTGAGTCACCATGATCGTAGTCAGTTTCTTCTCTTTTACGATTTTGTCTGTCAGCTCCATGATCAGCTCTGCCGTCTTAGGATCCAGAGCCGCCGTATGTTCATCCAGAATAAGAAATTCTATAGGAGTCATCGTAGACATCAAAAGAGCCATCGCCTGTCTCTGGCCTCCGGACAGCGCTCCCACCTTAATATCCAGCTTATCCTCCAAACCAAGTCCCAGCTGGCTTAAAAGTTCTTTATAATAGGAAATTCTCGCCTTATTGGTCCCCCGTCCGAATCCATACACCTTTCCTTTATTATCCGCCAATGCCATATTCTCCAGAATCGTCATGGAAGGACAGGTCCCCATGGCCGGATTCTGATACACCCTTCCGATCCTTCGGTTTCGTTTGTATTCTTTCTCTTTAGTAATGTCAGAGCCGTTCATAAAAATCTGGCCGGCCTCTACCGGAATGCTTCCGCAGATAATATTCAGCATAGACGTTTTTCCGGAACCGTTGCTCCCGATCACGGAGACAAATTCTCCTTCTTCTATGGACAGGTTAAACCCGCGGAACAGACACATTTCATTGACTGTACCGGGATTATAGTATTTATGAATGTCTTTGAGTTCCAGCATCCGGTTTCACCTTCTTTCTTCTTTCCATACTGATAATCAAAATTACCAGGAATAAAACTGCTGTGATCAATTTCATTGCCTGTGGTTCAAAGTTGCGGATAGCGACAGCCACACAGGCTTTATATATGACAGAGCCGATCAAAACAGCTGTAGTAGCCTTCATAACAGTAAGCTTTTTAAAGATACTTGTTCCGATAATAACACTCGCCAATCCGATCACGATCGCCCCGGTTCCCATTGAAATCTCAAACACTCTCTCCTCCTGGCAGAATGCGCTTCCCGCCAGAGCTACAAGGCCATTGGCGATGGCAAGGCCTACGATTTTCACATTGCCCTGATCCTTGGCCAGAGAAGTTACCAACACATCATTGTCACCCACCGCCCGCAGAAGATAGCCGGACTTTGTTTTCAAATAAAGATCCAGAAGGATCTTGCTGATCGCTGCCAGAACAAGAGCCAGGATCAGCGTTATATAGCTTTGCAGGGCTTCCGGCATGATTCCCTGGATCCAGTCATTTTTAAAGATACTGTCCTGGGAAAACAACGGTACATTGGAAGTTCCCGCTATATACAAATTGATCGTCCAAAGAGCCGTCATCATAATGATTCCCGATAACAAATCTCTTACTTTCCCCTTCACATGGATCAGCCCGGTGCAGACCCCTGCCAAAGCTCCTGCCAGAAAGGCTGCTAAAAGAGAGAGATAAGGATTTATCCCCTTTGTAATAAGAAGAGCGGTCACCGCTCCGCCAAGCGGAAAGCTTCCATCTACCGTAAGATCCGGAAAATCCAGTATCTTGTATGTGATATAAACCCCAAGAGCAAGTATGCCATATATCAACCCCTGCTCAAAAATAGTTACAACAAAATCCATGAATCATGCCTCACCTTCTGTTATTTCCTCTGCAGATACGTCTCTTTATTCCGCCTCTGCCTCAGAGATCGTATCAAAGCTTTCTACTGCTGTTCCTGCCAGCTCCTCCGGTACAGTAATTCCAAGATTTTCCGCTACCTTTGTATTTACGTAAAATCCAGGCTCTGTAATCGTTTCATAAGGAAGTTCTGACGCCTCTGCCTCTCCTTTGAGCACCTTTGCCGCCATCTGTCCTGTCTGCTTTCCAAGCGCAATATAATCCAATCCTTCTGCTGCAAGGCAGCCGATCTTTACCTGCTCGATCTCGCTTCCGAAAATCGGGATTCCCTTTTCATTCGCCTTTTCCAGGATAGTCGGCAGGGACGCAACCACTGTATTGTCTGTCAGATTTGTAATGCAGTCTACCTGGCTTAATAAATCATCTGCCGCAAGAGAAATATCCGCTGTTGCCGTGATCCCTTTTTCCACAATCTCAAAATCGTAATCTCCTGCAAGTTCTTTATATGTTTCCAGCGCTGAAATAGAGTTGGCCTCACTTGTAGTATACATGATGCCGATCTTCTGGGCATCAGGAAGCATAGTCCGGATCATCTCAAGCTGTGCTTTGATCGGCAGTTCGTCAGATGTTCCTGTCACATTTCCTACCGGATTTCCTTCTTCATCTGCAAGTTCTGCAGCCACCGGATCTGTTACTGCTGTATAAATAACCGGAATATCTGTATCCATCGCTGCATTGTATGCGCTCTGAGCAGTAGGCGTTGCAATGGCGCATATCATATCTACCTTGTCAGAAACGAAAGTATCGGATATCTGACTTGCCGTCCCCATATCTGCCGCTGCATTTTTGTAGTCCACCGTAAGATTTTCTCCTTCAACGATTCCTTCCTCTTCCAAGCCCTGTAAGAATCCTTCCCGGCAGTTATCCAAAGAGCCGTGCTCTGCAAACTGTGAAATACCAATGGTATAGCTCTCTTCTCCACTTCCGGAATCTGATGATCCGGAGCTGCCTGCGCATCCTGCCGTCATTGCCATCGTCATTACTGCTGTTAATAATACTGCTACTGTTCTTCTTTTCATTGTTTTGTTCTCCTTTTCCTTTTTGATTCTTTGCTGTTGTTAGGAGAGAAAATCGTGAAATGAACTTCTTCTTCGTGCAAATGCGCATCCCGCCAAGCGTTTTATTTCATGGGGAACGAGGTTTCCTGTCAAATAAAAAACCGCCCCAAACCAAAGGTTTGAGGCGGTAATAAACTTTATTATCGCGGTACCACTCAAATTGACGAAGCGTCCACTTTTCTCATGTACTAACATACACTCCTGATTGATAACGGGTTCGGTTC
>OGYY01002065.1_pt1 | contig 15549 bp, 14 predicted proteins | sample 1576671 | NCBI WGS metagenome assembly OGYY01 (sample SAMEA3541593, study PRJEB24748) | human gut metagenome | biome: human gut; feature: human-associated habitat; material: faeces | place: China | collected 2012 | reverse complement strand
GCAGCCGCCCGGCCCGTATATATCCCGTATATATACGGAAAAGGAATAGGATGGGACCACATGGAAAATCATGAAAATTTGGATGGGCGCAAGCCCAATTTGCTGGTTCATATCACGCGGCAGCTTTCCACCTTTTCAAAAGGGCAGAAACGCATTGCGCATTACATATTAGAGCATTATGACGAGGCGGCGTTTATGACCGCCTACCGGCTGGGGCAGACGGTGGGCGTCAGCGAATCCACCGTGGTGCGCTTTGCCGCGGAACTGGGCTTCGACGGATATCCCCAGCTGCAAAAAGTCATGCAGGAGCTGATCCGCAGCAAGCTGACCACGGTGCAGCGGATCGAGGTGACCCGTTCCCGTATGACGGACGAAGAGGTGCTGGCGAACGTCATGTCCTATGATATCGCCAATGTCCGGCAAACGCTGGAGGAACTGCCGCGGGATCGTTTCCTCCATGCGGTGGATGCGGTTGTGGGGGCACGTAAAGTCTATATTTTCGGCGCGGGCAGCTGCCGCGCGCTGGCCAATTTTACCGCCTATTACCTGAAACTGCTGCTGCCGGACATCCATCTGGTGTATACCTCCAGCGAAACCGAAATCCTGGAGGAGATGATGCATATCGGGGAGCAGGATGCGCTGATTATCCTTAGCTTTCCGCGCTATTCCAGCAAAGCGGTCAAGACGGCGCACTTTGCCCATGCCCGCGGGGCCAAAGTGGTGGCGATTACCGACAGCATCGTATCGCCCATCGCGGATTTTGCGGATTATCTGCTGTTGGCGCACAGCGACATGGCGACCATCGTCGATTCGCTGGTGGCGCCTCTGAGCATCATTAACGCGCTGATTGTGGCGGTATCCCTCAAACGGATGGAAGCCAACCGCGATTCGTTGGAAGAGCTGGAGAAGCTGTGGGACACCTACCAGGTCTACCAGCCGGACGCCTCAGCGGAGCGATAGGGCGATGCAGATTATCGTGGCAGGCGGCGGAGCCGCCGGGCTGATGGCGGGGGGGATGGCCTCCCGCCGGGGCTATGATGTGACTATTATAGAGCGCAACGACCGCATGGCCCGCAAGGTCATGATTACCGGCAAGGGGCGGTGCAATGTCACCAACCACTGTCCGGTGGAGGATTTTATTCCGCAGGTGCCCGGCAACGGGCGCTTCCTTTACAGCGCCCTGTCGGCGTTTTCACCGCAGGACATGGAGGATTTCCTGGAGGGACAGGGCCTGCGGCTCAAGGTGGAGCGGGGGAACCGGGTGTTCCCGGCCTCCGATAAAGCGGTGGACGTGGTGGATACGCTGGTGCGGTTTGCCCGGGACGGCGGCTGCCGTTTCCGTAAAGGACGGGTGACCCGCCTTTGCCTGGACGATGGCGTATGCACGGGCGTGGAACTGGAAGACGGTTCGCGGATGGACGCCTATGCGGTCATCGTGGCCACCGGGGGTCGCTCCTATCCCCAGACCGGATCGACCGGGGATGGCTACGAGCTGGCACGGCAGGCGGGTCACACCGTTACACCTTTGCAGCCGTCGCTGGTGCCGCTGGTTACGGAGGGTGCCGACTGCCCCCGTATGCAGGGCCTGTCCCTGCGCAACGTCGTGCTGGCGGTGGAGGATACCGCGGCGGGCAAAACGGTTTTCCGGGACATGGGGGAGCTGCTGTTTACGCACTTCGGCCTATCGGGTCCGCTGGTGCTCAGCGCTAGCGCACATATGCGGGATATGGAGCCGGGACGGTACCGGGCGCATATCCACCTGAAACCGGCACTGTCAGATGAACAACTGGACGCCCGGCTGCTGCGTGACCTCAGTGAACGGGCCAATCAGGATTTGGACAACATGCTGGGTGGGCTTCTGCCCCGTAAAATGATACCGGTTATGGTGGAGCGCTGCGGCATCCCCGCTTCACAGAAATGCCGGGATATAACACGCGGGCAGCGGGATCAGCTGCGCCGTCAGCTTGAAGATTTTTCATTTGTCGTTACCGGTTTTCGCCCCATAGAGGAGGCGATTGTCACGGCAGGTGGTGTGTCGGTAAAGGAAATCAATGCGAAGACGATGGAATCCAAACGGGTAAGCGGCCTGTATTTTGCCGGGGAAGTGCTGGATGTGGACGCGTATACCGGAGGATTCAATCTGCAAATCGCCTTTTCTACCGGCGTGGCAGCCGGAAACCATGTATAAAGCGAGGACGTGACAGCTATGAAAAAAACAATCGCTGTGGCCATTGACGGCCCTTCGGGCGCGGGAAAGAGCACGATTGCCCGCATATTGGCGGGAGAGCTGCAGTATATTTATGTGGATACAGGCGCGCTTTACCGTGCCGTGGGGCTGTGTATGCTGCGGCGGGGAATCGACCCGGCGGACGGGGCGGCGGTGGAGAAGGCGCTGCCGCACCTATCGGTGGAGCTGCGCCATGTCGACGGTCTGCAGCGGGTGTATACGGACGGCGAAGATGTCAGCGAGCGGATCCGCACCCCGGAGGTTTCCATGGCGGCGTCGCAGGTGTCGGCGCTGCCGGCGGTGCGGCGGTTCCTGTTTGCGCTGCAACAGGATATCGCTGCCGCGCACAACGTTATTATGGACGGCCGGGATATCGGAACGGTGGTATTGCCGCAGGCGCAGGTAAAGCTGTTTTTGACCGCGTCTGCCGAGGACCGGGCCTCGCGCCGGTATGCGGAACTGCGGGAAAAGCAGGCCGACATCACCTATGAAGAGGTGTTGGAGGACATGAAGAAACGGGATTACGCCGACACCCACCGGGAAACGGCCCCGCTGAAAGCGGCGGAGGACGCCATATGGGTGGATACATCCGGAAACACGCTCGAACAGTCGGTGGCTCAGCTCAAATCCATTGTTTTGGATCGGCTTGGACAGGAGGCAGCCTTATGAAAGTGGACCGGTTACTGCTGAACTTTTTTCGCCCTCTTTTCCACCTGGTTTTTCCCTACAAAGCGATTGGCAAAGACAATATACCGCCCGCCGGTTCTGCGGTTCGAGTGATACTTTGCTGTAATCATATTTCCAACATAGATCCCATTTATCTGCTGATGGCCCAAAAACGGCCGATCCGTTATATGGCCAAGGCGGAGCTGTTTGAAAACAAATTTCTGAGCTGGGTGGTGGGTAAACAGTTCGGCGGTTTCAGCGTCCAGCGGGGAAAAGGAGACTCCGGCGCCATCGATACGGCCAAGGACCTGGTGGAACAGGGGGAGCTGATGGGAATTTTTCCCGAGGGGACCCGTTCCAAGGACGGCAAGCTGGGCCGCGCCAAATCGGGCGCGGCGTTGATCGCCTCCCAGACAGGGGCAAGCATTCTGCCGGTCGGCCTGGTGACTAAAGACCAGAGGGTACGGCCGTTTCGGCGTACTAAAATCGTGTTTGGACCGCTGATGAGCCCGGAGGAGCTGCATCTGCAGGATCCGGAACACCCGGAACTGCGTTATGCCTCCCGGCTGCTGATGGAACGGATCGGACAGCTACAGGACCAGGCGAGGAACCCGTTATGACGATTAAACTGGCTAAGTCCGCGGGCTTCTGTTTCGGTGTGAACCGGGCGGTAGACACGGTGACTCGGCTGCTGGACGCCGGCAAGACAGTGGCGACGCTGGGCCCGATCATCCATAACCCGCAGGTAGTGGAGCAGCTCGGGGCGCGGGGTGTGCGGACGGTGTCGTCGCCGGAGGAGGCGCCGGCCGGTTCCACGCTGGTGATCCGATCCCACGGGGTATCCCGCGCCGTATGGGTGCAGGCACAGGCGCTGCCGGTGGAGGTGTGCGACGCCACCTGCCCTTTTGTGGCGAAAATACATCGGATTGTGGCGGAAGTGGCCGGCGACGATATCCCGGTCATCATCGCCGGGGACGAGGGACACCCGGAAGTTATCGGCATCCGTGGGCACTGCCGGGGAAAATCCTATGTGATTTCTTCCCCGGAACAATTGACGGATTTAATAAAAAGTGGTAAGATAAATCCAAATACCCCCGTACTGATGGTTTCGCAGACCACATTTAATCGCGCCGTGTACGAAAAATGTTCGGAAATTGCGAAAAACATCTATACAAAGCCGCTGGTTTTTGATACAATATGTAATGCAACTGCCCAGCGGCAGGCTGAAGCCGTGGCATTGGCCCGGCACAGCGATGGTATGGTGATTGTCGGCGGGCGCCAAAGCTCCAACACCGCTAAGCTGCGGGATATCTGTGCCGCCATCTGTCCTACGATCCTGATCGAGACGGCGGACGAGCTGTCCTCCCGGTGGTTCCAGGGGAAAGGAACCGTCGGCGTGACTGCGGGAGCGTCAACCCCGGCCGATATTATAAAGGAGGTTCTTTCAACCATGTCCGAAATTGTCAACAACAACGAAGTCCAGGAAAACGAGGCCGTCGCGCCTGTTGAAACCGCGGCTCCCGAGCAGGAGACCACGGAGGCACAGCCCCAGAAATCCTTTGAGGAAATGAGTTTTGAGGAGGCGCTGGAAGCTTCTCTTCAGAGTTTGAGCACCGATGAGCGTGTGCGCGGCATCGTGGTAGCCATCGCCCCCAACGAGGTGCAGGTGGAAGTGGCCGGGCGCAAGCAGGCGGGATATATTCCGGTGGATGAGCTGTCCGCCGATCCGAACGCCAACCCTGAGGAACTCGTCAAAGTGGGCGATGAGCTGGAGCTGCTCATTATGCGCACCAATGACCAGGAAGGCACCATTATGCTGTCCAAAAAACGGGTCGATGCCAAAATTGGCTGGGACACCGTAGTGGCCGCGTCCGAAAGCGGTGAGATTCTGGACGGCGTGGTGACCGATGTCATCAAGGGCGGCCTGCTGGCCGTAACCAACGGCGTGCGGGTGTTTATCCCCGCGTCTCACGCCAGCCTCAACCGTATGGAAGATCTGACCCCCCTGCTGAAGCAGCCGGTGCGGTTCCAGATCATTGAAGTCAACCAGAGCCGTCACCGCGCGGTGGGTTCGATCCGCAACGTGGCGCGCGAGGAGCGCAAAAAGCAGGAAGAGGCGTTTTGGGCTCAGGCTGAGATCGGCCAGCGCTACACCGGCACCGTCAAATCCCTTACCTCCTATGGGGCGTTTGTGGACATCGGCGGCGTGGACGGCATGATCCACATTTCCGAACTGTCCTGGTCGCGTATTAAGCATCCGTCCGAAATTGTCAATGTGGGCGATACGGTGGATGTCTATATCCGTGACCTCGACACCGAGAAAAAGAAAATTTCGCTCGGTTACCGCAAGTCGGAAGACAATCCGTGGGAAATTCTCAAAGAGAAATATCCGGTGGGTTCCGTACTGACCGCGAAAGTGGTGGGTATGACCACGTTTGGCGCTTTCGCGCAGATCCTGCCCGGCATCGATGGCCTGATCCACATTTCCCAGATTGCGAACCATCGTGTGGAAAAACCGCAGGATGAGCTTAAGATCGGCCAGGAAGTCACCGTGAAACTCACGGCAGTGGATTTCGAGAACAAGCGTGTCAGCTTGTCTATCCGTGCCTTGCTGGAGGATGAGCCCACAGAGGAATCGGAAACCGAAGCTCCGGCTGAGGAGCCGTCCACTGAGGAATAATTTGAACAACAAACGCCCCCGGTCTTCGATCGGGGGCGTTATTGCGTGAAAAAACAGGGAACGGCGGTAAATTTCAGGTTTTCACTTTACTTTATTATCAGGATAGTGTATCATAGATAACACATACAATTACATAATCAGGAGGAACGGGTATGAAAAAGATGCTGGCGCTGGCGCTGGCCGCGCTGATGCTGCTGCCCCTTGCGGCGGGCTGTAGTGCAAAGGACGAAAAGACGTTGGTGGTGGGGTTTGACTCCAGTTTCCCGCCCTATGGTTACAAGGACAATAGCGGCGAATACGTTGGATTTGACCTCGATCTCGCACAGGAAGTCTGCGACCGGCAGGGCTGGACGCTTGAAAAACGGCCGATCAACTGGGACAACAAAGACTTTGAAATTACCAACGGCAACGTCGATTGCTTGTGGAATGGCTTTACCATCAACGGATTGGAAGATAAATATACCTGGAGCGAGCCTTATGTGGACAACAGCCAGGTGTTTGTGGTCAAATCCGACTCCGGTATCAAGGACTTTGCCGGACTGAAAGATAAGACCGTTGTGGTGCAGGCCGATTCTTCGGCGCTGAAATCACTGGAAAACGACAACCATAAGTCCCTGAAGGATTCGTTTAAGGATCTGACACAGGTGCCGGAATACAATACGGCGTTTATGAATCTGGAAAGCGGCACGGCCGACGCGATTGCGATTGATGTAGGCGTGGCGAAATACCAGATTGAAAGCCGGGGCGCGGATAAGTTTACCATCCTCGACGAAGTGTTGGAATACGAGAAGTATGGTGTCGGTTTCAAGAAAGGCAATACCGAACTGCGGGATAAGGTACAGGAATCGTTGGACGCCATGGTGAAAGACGGGACCTTTGCCAAGATCGCGGAAAAGTGGGAACTGACCGACAGCGTCTGCCTGGGCAAATAAACCGATACTTTCCACAGCGGGCGGGGTAACCCGCCCGTTTTTTACTGTTATCAACCCGTTTCGCGCCGGTCCCGTTGGGATGGGACGGGGGCATGCGGTATGCCGGCGGACAGGGATTTCATATGTCCTGCGGGCAGCGCCGAATGGGTGCGCGCCGCCGGGCGGCAATCCATCCCGGATAGTACGAAAGGATGAATCGACGATATGGACTGGGGCTATCTCTTCCGTGAGCTGGGGCAGGGCATGCTGATTACACTCTCCATCTTCTTGCTGACCCTGCTGTTCGCCTTGCCACTGGGACTGCTGGTGGCGTTCGGGCGGATGTCTAAAAACGTGGTGGTCCGTACGATTACCAAAGTATACATTTCCATTATGCGGGGTACGCCGCTGATGCTGCAGCTGCTGGTGGTGTTTTTCGGGCCGGGGCTTTTGTTTGGCATTCCCTTTAACGACCGGCTCATTGCCACGATTATTGCCTTTTCCCTCAACTATGCGGCCTATTTTGCCGAGATCTACCGGGGGGGCATCGAATCCATGCCGGTGGGGCAGTACGAGGCGGCCCGGGTGCTCGGCTATACGAAAGGCCAGACGTTCCTGCGGATTATTCTGCCGCAGGTGGTCAAACGGATTCTTCCCCCCGTCACCAATGAGGTGATTACGCTGGTCAAGGATACGTCGCTGGCCTTTGCCATCGGTACCATTGAGCTGTTTACACAAGCCAAAATGATCGGCGCGGCCGAAGCCTCCATGGTCCCTTATTTTGCAGCCGGCGTGTTTTACTATGTATTCAATATGCTGGTGGCCTTCGTTATGGAAAAATGTGAGAAAAAGCTGAATTATTATCACTGAGGAGGGATGACCTGTGGTATTGCTGGATATGGCGCATATCGGAAAAGCGTTTGGGGACAATACGGTTCTGCGGGACATCTCCCTGTCGGTTAATGAGGGAGAGGTCGTGGCCATTATCGGCCCTTCCGGTTCCGGAAAGTCTACTCTGCTTCGCTGTGCGACCATGCTGGAGACGATTGATACCGGCTGCATTTCCTACATGGATAAACGGGCGGCCTGGAGTGAGGAAGGGCAGCCCGCCACCTATGCCGGTAAAGAGGAGCTGAGGCGCATCCACGGCTATTTCGGCCTGGTGTTCCAAAACTTTAATTTGTTTCCCCATTATTCGGTGCTGAGAAATGTGACCGATGCGCCGATGAAAGTGGGAGGCGTATCCCGGGAGGAAGCCCTGAAGGAAGGCCGTCGCCTTCTGCAAAAGGTGGGGCTGGCGGATAAAGAAACCGCGTATCCCTGTGAACTGTCGGGTGGGCAGCAGCAGCGGGTGGCCATCGCCCGGGCACTGGCCATGCACCCAGCCATACTCTTTTTTGACGAGCCCACGTCGGCCCTCGACCCGGAGCTGACCGGTGAGATCCTCAAAGTCATCCGGCAGCTGGCGGATGAAAAGATGACCATGGTGGTGGTCACACATGAAATGGCGTTTGCCCGCGACGTATCCGATCGGCTGATCTTTATGGATGACGGCGTGATCGTGGAGCAGGGTGACCCCCGCGACGTGATCGGTAATCCGCAGAGCGACCGTACCCGCGCGTTTTTGGCGCGGTTCCATCAGGAGGCGTAAAGGAAGGCAACACGTCCCGGCCAAAGCGAAAGGGTGGTCATAACAATGGATAAACCTAGAATTGAAGCGGCGGTGCGCGAATTGCTGCTGGCCATCGGGGAGGATCCCGACCGCGAAGGACTGCAGGAAACCCCCCGTCGGGTGGCAGACATGTACGCCGAAATTTTTGCCGGGCTGGAGGAAGATCCCCGCCGGCACCTTAAAATATTTACCGAGCAAAGCGACGATGAGATCGTCACGGTGCGGGATATCCCGCTCTATTCCATGTGCGAGCATCATCTGCTGCCTTTTACCGGGGTGGCGCATGTCGCGTATATTCCCCGGGACGGCCAGGTGATCGGCTTGTCCAAGCTGGCGCGCATCGTCAACAGCTTTGCCCGGCGGCCCCAGTTACAGGAACGGCTGACCGCACAGATCGCGGATTTTCTGAATGACGAATTGCACCCGCGGGGGTTGGCGGTCATCATTGAGGCCGAGCATCTGTGCATGACTATGCGGGGTGCCCGCGCGGCCGGCGCCCGCACACAGACCTCCGCGCTGCGGGGACTGATGAAATCCGATCCCCGCACCCGGCAGGAGACCCTGTCCCTGCTGACAGCCCGGGGCTAACGAATTCCTTATTAAAAACACCCGCGCACGCATCATTTGACATTCAACGATGTGTGCGCGGGTGTTCATTTAAGAAACGGCGTATGTAAGCGGATCCGGCAGCGACATACGCACAGGGCAACCGGCTGGCGGCGCATCCGGACCATGGCAACGCCGATACCCAAGCGTCCCACACAACGGGCAAAACAAGGGGCCGGCTTATAGCCGGCCCCTTGCAGATGGCATTTGTTTATACGGTCATGCGTTTTTGCACCGCAAGCAGCGCTTTGACGATGGCGCCGCCGATAAACAGATTAGACGCCGCTTCGACCAGCGCATTAACGCCGGCACACGCGACAAAGAACAGCCAGATGTTCTGGAAGCCCTGACCGGTCCATACATCCGAAAAAAACAACCACATGCAGGACAAAAACAGTACCGTGTTCAGCACGGCGACAGCCAGGCAGGACAGGGAGGCTGAAAAAATGTGGCTGCGGTCGCGTTTGTCCAGCGCCCGAAACAGCAGGGCGGGCAGAAAACCGCAGAGCAGCCGGGGAACCATGCAGGTGATAAAGGTAAAAAAGGCGTTTTCCCCCAGCAGCAGCGTGCCGGTGGCATCGATGCCAAAGCAGGTGAGAAAGCTGGACAGGCCAAACATGGCCCCTAAGAACAGTCCGCCCCAGGGTCCAAGCAGGCAGGCGCCCACAGCCACCGGCAGGGTCAGGATGGTCAGGGTCAACGGCCCGACCGGTATATACCCGATACCGGTAAAGGTGAACAGGAAAATCAGGGCGGTCAGCAGCGCGGCAATGGTCATCCATTGCAGGCGGCTTTTGCTTTTGGCATTGGTCATGACAAATTCCTCCTTGCTGCTGTTCCGGTAACCGGATACAGCGCTGAATGTTTATATATCAACATTCCACGGCTGCCTTCCGCCGGATCGCTCAGGCGCTGATAGGCTGCCTGGCGGGCGGTAACAACCGGGGAATGGGATAGCTGAATTCAACTCAACGATTTTTTTCGTATACCAGCCGCAGCCCTTCAAGCAGCAGCTTGTCGTCATAGGCAATACGATGGCGGCAGTGCGGCACAATCTCCCGGCCCAACCCGCCGGTGGCGATAACCGTCGCCGGGCCGCCCAGTTCTTCTTCTATGCGGTCGCACATGCCGTCGACCATGGAGGCCAGGCCGAACACCGCGCCCGATTGCATGGAGTCGTTGGAATTGGTGCCGATCACGTGAGCGGGTGCTTCTAGCCGGATACGGGGCAGCAGCGAGGTGCGATTGGTCAGGGATTCAAAGGAGGTGGCCACACCCGGCATAATGGCGCCGCCCCGGAAATCCCCTTTTTCATCCACCACGGACACGGTCGTCGCTGTGCCCAGGTCCCAGATAATGCAGGGCGCGCCGTACTGGGCGATGGCGGCGATGGCGCCCACCAGCAGATCGGGGCCGAGTTGGGCGGGATTGTCAATGCGGATGTTGAGGCCGGTCCTGGTTCCGGGCCCTACCATGAGCGGGGTCTGCCCGGTCACCTTTTTGACAGCGTGCCGGAGGGTGCGGTCCAACTGTGGTACGACCGAGCTGATAATTGCCCCATCCACGTTGGCCGCGTCTACATGATACAGCCGCAGAATATCCATCAGTTCCACGGCATATTGATCTTCCATCTTCGTATCATCGGTAGCTACGCGGGATTCCAGCAGGAGCCGGCTCCCTTCAAAAACGCCGATGGTAATGTTGGTGTTTCCCATATCCAAAGCTAGCAGCATGGGTGGCGACCGCCTTTCTTTCAATGGCTCAAGCCAAAGGTTTGAGACCAAAACAGCATAAATATTGCAGAGACCAGAAGAATTGAGGTGCGCCCCGGCGTAGGAGCCGCCTCGCGGCGACAACCATTCTTCCAATGTTTTTTGCTTAGCAAAAGACATTTGGCTCCAAACCATAGGTTTGAGACTATTATACCACGTTTCCATAAAAAGAAACAACCGGCAGCTTTCACAATCCGGATACGGCTGCGCGGTGATAAGTCGTAAAGATTTTTTAAATTTTTCCGGGCGCTATCCTATTTTATACGGGAATATGCTATACTAATCCTAATTATTCCGTCCGACGGCCGGGCATCCGGAGCGGCAGACAAAAAGGAGAGACACTGTGAGCAGTTTTATAGAGTTTCGAGAGGTCTGCAAGTACTACACCATGGGCGAACAGAAAATTGTAGCGGCGGATCATGTAAGCTTTTCCATTGAAAAAGGCGAGTTCGCTGTGATTGTCGGCCCCAGTGGTGCGGGAAAGACGACTGTCCTGAACATCTTGGGCGGCATGGATACCTGCGACGAGGGAACGATTCTTCTGGACGGCAAAGAGATCAGCAGCTACGACCGCCGGCAATTGACCGAATACCGCCGCTATGACGTGGGGTTTGTCTTCCAGTTTTATAATCTTGTACAGAATCTGACGGCGCTGGAAAATGTCGAGCTGGCGTCCGCCATCTGCAAGGAGCCGCTGGACGCCCGCGAGACCCTGCGGGAGGTGGGGCTGGAACACCGTATGGGCAATTTCCCCGCCCAACTGTCCGGCGGAGAGCAGCAGCGGGTGGCGATCGCCCGCGCCATCGCCAAAAATCCGCAGGTGCTGCTCTGCGACGAACCCACCGGCGCTCTGGATTATCAAACCGGGAAAACCATTTTGAAGCTGTTGCAGGATACCTGCCGGCAAACCGGGAAAACCGTGATTGTCATCACCCATAACCAGGCGCTCACCGCCATGGCGGACCGGGTGATCCGTATTAAAAACGGACGGGTGCAGGAATCGATGATTAATCCGGATCCGATTCCGGTGGAAAGAATCGAGTGGTAACGCGTGAGTAAAATATATAATAAGCATGTTTTGCGTTCGGTCGGTTCCAGCATGAGCCGGTTCCTGGCCATTTTTGCCATTGTAGCCCTGGGCGCCGGGTTTCTTTCCGGGCTGATGGCGGCCACACCGGATATGCGGCAGTCCGCCGATGCGTATTACGACGAATATGATTTGATGGATATCCGGGTGGTATCCACGCTGGGCCTGACCGACGACGATTTGTGGGCGGTCAAGGGGACGCAGGGCGTGGACAGCGCGGAGCTGGCCTACAGCAAGGATGTGCTGGCGGGCGCGCCGCGCGATCCGGAGATCCCCACCCGTTTTATGAGCTTGCCCGGCAAAATGAACCGGCTGGAGCTGCGGGAAGGGCGCCTGCCCGAAAAAACGGATGAGTGCGTGATCGATATCCCTGTTGGGCTCAGCCGCGACATTAAAATTGGAGAAACCCTGATGCTTCCGGGGGAGGAGGATTTGTCCGAGAGCCTGTCTTCAACGGCGTATACCGTGGTGGGGATCGTGCGGAGCGCCCGGTTCTTTTCGGTTGACCGGGAAAACACCTCGGTGGGCAACGGGTCTATCGGCCTATTTGCTTATATCCCGGCGGAGAGCTTTACCATGGAGGCCTACACCGACCTGCTGATACAGGTAAAGGGGGCCAAAGGGGAGACCGCCTATACGGAGGGATACGACGATACGGTTGCGCCGGTGACCGACCGACTGGAAACCCTGGCGAAAACACAGGCGCAGCGGCGTACCGACGAGATCGTGGAGGACGCCACCGACAAGCTGAACGAGGCCAAGAGGGACTACGAAAAGGCCAAAAAAGAGGCGGAGGATGAATTGGCTGCCGCCCGCCGTAAGATCGACGACGGCAAACAGGAGATTGCACACGGGGAGACGGCGCTTACGCAGGGCCGGCAGCAATTGGCCGACGGGGAGGCCGCACTGGAAAAGCAGCGCGCCGACGCCGATACGCAGCTTGCAGCCAGGCAGGAGGAGTTGGAAGACGCGCGGGCCGCGTGGATCAATGGAAAGACGCAGCTGGAACAGGCGCGAAAACAGTTGGACGAGGCGGCGATAAAGTTGGCCGCCGGGCGCGAGCAGCTTGCGAGTCTGGAAGCGGCGGGTATGACGGAGCAGGCGGCTGCGCTAAAACAGGAGCTGGATTCACAGCAGGCGGTGTATGACGCGGGCGTGAAACAGCTAGGTGAGCAAAAAGCGGCGCTGGAGGCCGCCGGCCTTCAGCTTGAGGAGGGGCAGAAACAGCTTAGTGACGCCACAGAGCAGGCCAAAGCCGCCCTTGCAGAAGGGGAGCGGCAGTTGGCCGCTTCCCGCGAAACGCTGGAAGCCTCGGAAAAAGAGCTGGAGGACGCCAAACAGGAGATAGAGGACGCCGAACAGGAGTATACCCGCGGCGAGCGGGAGGCGCGGGAAAAGCTTGCCGACGGACAAAAGGAGATCGACCAGGCGGAAAAGGATATCGCCGCTATCGAACCCGCCGAATGGTATGTCCTTGACCGTAACGGGATTTTGGCCTATAACACTTTCGGTTCCAATGCCGACAAAGTGGCCGCCATCGCGGTGGTGTTCCCCGTATTCTTCTGCCTTGTAGCCGCTCTGGTAGCGCTGACCACCATGACCCGCATGGTGGAGGAGGAGCGCATCCAGATCGGTACGCTGAAGGCGTTGGGCTACGGCAACGCGGCCATAATGGGAAAATATATGCTTTACGCCGGGGTGGCCACGTCGCTGGGGAGCATCGCCGGCATGGCGATTGGGTTCCAGGTGTTCCCGCGGGTCATCTGGAATGCCTATCAGATCTTGTATGACCAACCGCCGCTGGTCGCCTCGTTCTACTTCGACATGGCGGGGGCTATCTTCGGCATCCTGTTTGCCTGCATCATGGCCGCTACGTTTGCTGCCTGCTATGGCATCCTGCGGCAGAATGCCGCACAGCTTCTGCTGCCCCGCGCTCCCAAGGCCGGCAAACGCATTTTCATGGAGTATATCCCGTTTTTGTGGAAACGCTTTAAATTTACCCAGAAGGTCACCGCCCGGAATATTTTCCGATATAAAAAGCGCTTCTTTATGACCGTGCTGGGCGTGGCGGGCTGCACGGCGCTGCTGGTAACCGGCTTCGGCATGAGCGGCTCGATCACGGGAATTGTGGATCGGCAGTTCGGGGAGATCTACAACTATTCGCTGATGATCGGCGTCAAGGAGGCTGGTGCGGTTACCCAGAACAAGGACCTGGCCGCTATTTTGGACGATAAGGATACGATTACCGGCTACCTGCCCTTGGCGCAGCCGTCGGTGGACGCGGTGGCGGGACAGACGACCAAAGCCGCGCATCTATGTGTGCCGCAGGAAACCGGCCGGCTGGCGGATTTTGTGACCCTGCGGGAGCGGAAGGGCCACGCTCCCCTGTCGCTTGGTGAAGACGGCGTGCTTGTCACTGAAAAGCTGGCTAAACAGCTGGGGCTGTCGGTAGGCGATACGTTCCGGCTCAAGGACACCGACAACCGGTCGGCCACGGTTACGGTCGGCGGTATTACCGAGCACTATGTGCAAAGTTATGTGTATATGACGCCGGCAGCCTATGAAAAAGCCTTCCATACCCAGCCGGAATTTACGGTGTTGGCGGCAAAACCGGCCGCGGAGGGGCTGGACCGTGACAGTCTGTCCACCCGGCTGCTGAAAACCGGCGACGTGTCCTTGGTGGAGTTTACGGATACCCTGAGGGACAGCCTGCACGATACGCTGGGCAGTGTCAATTACATTGTGCTGGTGCTGATTATCTGCGCGGGACTGTTGGCGTTTGTGGTGCTGTATAATCTTACCAACATCAACATTACCGAGCGGCAGAAGGAACTGGCCACCATCAAAGTGCTGGGCTTTTACGACCGGGAGGTATCCTCCTATATTTTCCGGGAGACGACCATCCTGATGCTGATCGGCACAGCGGTGGGGCTGTGCCTCGGCATTGCGCTGCATGCTTTCGTGGTGCAGACGGCCGAGGTGGAGATGGTCATGTTTATCCGCGACATCAAGTGGACCAGCTACATCTATGCGGCGGCGCTGACGGTGCTGTTTTCACTCGGCGTCAACCTGACGATGAAGCCCCGTCTGCGCAGGATCGACATGGTGGAATCCATGAAAGCGGGCGAATAAGAAAAGGGGCGGAAAGACGTAAAATTTCCGCCCTTTTTCCGGCTTTGCCCTTGACTTGGGCCCGCGGTTGGAGGTATATTGAAAAGCAGGAATTCTCTGGATGGGAGAATCGCGTATGGAGAGCGTTAGACTGGGCATCGTCGGCGTCGGCAATATGGGCAGCGCCCATGCGAATAGCATAGCGGCCGGACATATCCAGGGGCTGGAACTATCCGCGGTATGCGACATTGACGAGGCGAAACGGGACTGGGCGCGGGACCATTTGCCCGGCGTCCCCTTTTTTTCGCAATATGAGGATCTGCTGGACAGCGGCGTGGACGCGGTGCTGGTGGCCACGCCCCATTACCTGCATCCGGTCGTGGCCGCGGCGGCGTTCAGAAAAGGGCTGCACGTCCTCAGCGAAAAGCCGGCAGGGGTCTATACCGCGCAGGTGGAGGAGATGAACGAGGCCGCCCGGCGATCGGGCCGGGTGTTTGGCCTCATGTTCAACCAGCGCACCAGCCCGCTTTTCCAGAAAGCCCGGGACCTGGTCCAAAGCGGCGAGCTGGGCGAGCCGAAGCGGTTTGTCTGGATGCGGGGCTTGACGTAGCAGAGCTTCCTGCCCGAGGGCAGGGTGATAAACAGCATCCCCGAGCGGCAGTGGAAAGTGAGCCGGCCCAGGCGCACGCGGGCCTTTTCCCTTACGGCGGTCATGGCGGCGTTCTCCACTTGCGCCCAGAGGCGGATGAGGTGCGGGTTGGCCTCGCGCCACTGGCGCACCAGCGGCGGCAGTTCCTCTTCCGCGAGCCCCATCTCC
>OGYY01002064.1_pt1 | contig 15550 bp, 10 predicted proteins | sample 1576671 | NCBI WGS metagenome assembly OGYY01 (sample SAMEA3541593, study PRJEB24748) | human gut metagenome | biome: human gut; feature: human-associated habitat; material: faeces | place: China | collected 2012 | reverse complement strand
GGTAGATTTGGTGGAAGCGGTGAAATTGGCGTTTCCATGGCGCAGTATTTTAAGAGCAGCAGCAGCACCAGCCCCGGAAACCCGGCCACGCCGATGACGAGTGCGTTGATCCAGTTGAGGCCGAGTGTGATGCCGACGGCGCTGCCGAAAAAGTTCAGCGCAAACAGCGCCGCGAAGCCGATGGCCGTGTTGAGCAGCAGCTTTAAGATCCAGCGGATCGGCTTGCGAAACAGCCGGATGACCAGCCAGAGGAGAAACACGGCGGCGACGACGATCAGAATGTCGGTGAGTGATTGCGGCATAAGAAACCCATCCTATTGTGTCAGATTTTTCAGATCATGCACGGCGCAGTTATACTTTGCGCGCAGCGCATTGATCTCGTAGATGCACGCCTCCATCAGCAGGGGATCGGTGACGTTGTCAAACTCGTTGTAGGCCTGCTCGAGCGCGCGGCGCACGCCGAGCATCTCGGTGCGCACGCGCTGCACCTCCGCACGGTGCGCCCGCTGCTGCTTTCTCAGTCCGGACATGGAAAAGCCTCCGTTCGCTTTTCTGTGTATTCTATGCCGGCAGCGGCGGTTTTAGTCACGGCGCAGCGAAATTTCGCGTGCATAGCGCCTCGCTTTCGGGCACATACTGAGACCGGACGTGAGATCCGCCGCGCGGCGCAGCAACGCAGACCCGCGAAGGCAGACCCGGTACACAGACCGCGGCGCAGCCTCCGCACCCCTGCAGGCAGCCTGCAGGCCGCTGTGCGCGCGGGGACGTGCAGCTCCGGCTCTCCGGAGGGCCGTTCGGCACGGGCCGCGTCAAGTGCCGGAGCGGCGGGCTCGATCCCGGAGACTCCGGGGCGGCGGGGAGCGCAAACTGCGTTCCCCGTCTATTTTTTGGAATTCCTTGCATTTCCGGCCTTGATACGGTATACTAGATTGGTTAAGGTATGAAATCAATGCTACCACATCTTGTGATATGAGAGGGATCCAACGACATGGCAAAGGCCTCAACGACAACCTATGGCAACGATAGCATCTCGATGCTCAAGGGCGCGGAGCGCGTGCGCAAGCGTCCGAGCGTCATCTTCGGCTCTGACGGGCTGGAGGGCTGCGAGCACGCGGTGTTTGAAATTCTCTCGAACGCGATCGACGAGGCGCGCGAGGGATTCGGCAATATTATAACCGTTACGCGCTACGAAGACAAGTCCATTGAGGTGGAAGATCTCGGGCGCGGCTGTCCGGTGGACTGGAACGAGAAGGAGCAGCGCTACAACTGGGAGCTGATCTTCTGTGAGATGTACGCCGGCGGCAAGTACAAAAACAACGAGGGCGAGAACTACGAATACTCGCTCGGTCTCAACGGTCTGGGTGCGTGCGCCACGCAGTACGCCTCGGAATATATGGACGTGACCATCTGGCGCGACGGGAAAAAGTACAGCCTGCATTTTCGGCAGGGCGAGGTCGTCGGCGGTCTGGAGAGCGCCCCGGCCGACCGCAAAAAGACCGGCACGACCATCCGCTGGCGGCCGGATCTGGAGGTGTTCACGGACATCGATGTGCCCGAGAGCTATTTCCAGGACGTGCTGCACCGGCAGGCCGTCGTGAACAAGGGCGTGACGTTTCGCCTGCGCGTGCAGCGCGGCAGCACGTTCGAGACGACGGACTACTGCTACGCCGACGGCATCCTCGACTATGTCAAGGAGCTCGCGGGCGAGGACGCGCTGACCGCGCCGGCCTACATGGAGACCGAGCGCCGCGGACGCGACCGCGCGGATAAGCCCGAATACAAGGTGAAGATCTCGGCGGCGTTTTGCTTTTCCAACCGCGTCAACGACATCGAATACTACCACAACTCGTCCTGGCTGGAGTACGGCGGCGCGCCGGAAAAGGCGGCCAAGAGCGCCTTCACCTCCGCCATCGACGCCTACATCAAGCAGCAGGGCAAGTATCAGAAGAGCGAGAGCAAGATCAATTTTCAGGATGTGCAGGACTGCCTGATCCTGGTCACGAACTGCTTTTCGACCATCACCTCCTACGAGAACCAGACGAAGAAGGCCATTACGAATAAATTTATCCAGGAGGCCATGACGGAGTTTTTCCGCGAGCAGCTGGAGATCTATTTCATCGAGCACAAGACCGATGCCGACCGCGTCATGGAGCAGGTGCTCATCAATAAGCGCAGCCGCGAGACGGCGGAAAAAGCGCGATTGAACATCAAGAAAAAGCTCACCGGCAGCGTCGACCTCGCCAACCGTGTGCAGAAATTTGTCGACTGCCGTTCGAAGGACGTCTCGCGCCGCGAGATCTACATCGTGGAGGGTGACTCCGCACTCGGCGCGTGCAAACTCTCGCGCGATGCGGAGTTTCAGGGCATCATGCCCGTGCGCGGCAAGATCCTCAACTGCCTCAAGGCTGATTATGCGCGCATTTTTAAGAGCGACGTTATCACCGACCTCATGCGCGTGCTCGGCTGCGGCGTGGAGGTGCAGAGCAAGCAGGCCAAGGACCTCTCGGCGTTCAGCCTCGAGAACCTGCGCTGGAACAAGGTCATCATCTGCACCGATGCCGACGTGGACGGCTTCCAGATCCGCACGCTCATCCTCACCATGCTCTACCGCCTCGCGCCGACGCTGATCCGCGAGGGCTATGTGTACATCGCCGAGTCGCCTCTGTATGAGATCGTGAGCAAGGGCAAGACCTACTTCGCCTATTCCGACCGCGAGAAGGCGGCCATCGTCGACGGTCTCGGCGGCGCGAAGGCGGACATCAACCGCTCGAAAGGTCTCGGCGAGAACGATCCCGAGATGATGTGGCTCACGACCATGAACCCCGACACACGCAAGCTCATCCGCGTCATGCCGGAGGACGTCGAGCGCACGGCGCAGATGTTCGACCTGCTGCTGGGCGATAATCTGGCCGGGCGCAAGGCGCACATCGCCGAGTGCGGCAGCCAGTTTCTCGATCTGGCCGATATTTCCTGAGAAAAACCTGCGTAAAGGAACGGTAACGTTATGCCGAGAAAAAAAGTACCGGAAATCAAGAAAACAGTCGATCCCAACGTCGTCGGGCTCAAGGCGGAGGTCATCTCCCAGCCCATCACCGAGACACTGGAGCAAAACTATATGCCGTATGCGATGAGCGTCATCGTCTCGCGCGCGATCCCGGAGATCGACGGCTTCAAGCCCAGCCACCGCAAGCTGCTGTACACGATGTATAAGATGAACCTGCTCTCGGGCGGACGCACAAAGTCGGCCAACATCGTCGGTCAGACCATGCGCCTCAACCCGCACGGCGACGCCGCGATCTACGAGACCATGGTGCGCCTGTCCAAGGGCTACGGCGCGCTGCTGACGCCGTTTGTGGACTCCAAGGGCAACTTCGGCAAGGTGTTTTCGCGCGATATGTCCTATGCCGCCTCGCGTTACACGGAGGCGAAGCTCGCGCCCATCTGCGCCGAGCTCTTCGGCGACATCGACAGCGACACCGTCGACTTTGTCGATAACTACGACGGTTCGATGAAAGAGCCGGCGCTGCTGCCGACGCGCTTCCCGAATGTGCTCGTGTCGGCAAACCTCGGCATCGCCGTCGGTATGGCGAGCCAGATCTGCGGCTTCAACCTTGAGGAGGTCTGCCGCACGACGATCGCCTATCTCGAGGATCCGAACCACGACCTGCTCTCGACGCTGCCCGCGCCGGATTTTCCGACCGGCGGCGAGATCCTCTACGACCGCAGCGAGATGGCGCAGATCTACCGCACCGGACGCGGCAGCTTCAAGGTGCGCGCCCGCTGGCGGCACCTGCCGAAGGAGAACATCATCGAGATCTACGAGATCCCGTATTCCACGACCGTGGAGGCTGTCATCGACAAGGTGGCCGAGCTCGTCAAGGCGGGCAAGCTGCGCGAGGTGGCCGATATGCGCGACGAGACTGACCTCAGCGGTCTGAAGCTCGCCATCGACCTCAAGCGCGGCGCAGACCCCGAGCAGGTCATGCAGAAGCTCTTCCGGCTCACGCCGCTGTGTGACAGCTTTGCCTGCAACTTCAACATCCTCATCGCGGGAAATCCGCGCGTGATGGGCGTCGGCGAGATCCTCGACGAGTGGACATCGTGGCGCATGGAGTGCATCCGGCGGCGCGTGTTCTTTGACCTGCAGAAAAAGCGCGCCAAGCTCCACCTGCTGCAGGGCCTCGGCAAGATCCTGCTCGACATCGACCGCGCCATCGCCATCATCCGCAACACCGAGCGGGAGGCTGACGTCGTGCCCAACCTCATGGCGGGCTTCGGTCTCGATGAGGTGCAGGCAAACTTCGTGGCCGAGATCAAGCTGCGCAACATCAACCGCGAGTACATCCTCAAGCGCACGGCCGAGACCGATGCGCTGGAAAAAGACATTGCCGACCTTGAGGCGACGCTTGAGAGCAAGCGCCGCATCCGCAGCATCATCATCCGCGAGCTCAAGGAGATCATCCGCAGGTACCCGTCGCCGCGGCGCACGGGCATCGTCGCCGCGGAGAGCGTCACGATGCTGCCGACGGAGGACCTTGTGCCGGATTACCCGGTGCAGCTGTTCCTCTCGCGCGAGGGCTATTTCAAGAAGATCACGCCGCAGTCGCTGCGCATGAGCGGCGAGCAGAAGTATAAGGACGGCGACGAGCTCAGCCAGAGCTTCGGCGCGACGAACCGCGGGGAACTTCTCATCTTCACCGACCGTCAACAGGTATATAAGGCCAAGCTCTGCGACTTCGCGGATACGAAGGCGTCCGTGCTCGGCGTGTACCTGCCGACGGTGCTGTCCATGGATGCCGAGGAGCACGTCCTGTGCATGGTCGACCCCGGCGACTATTGCGGCGAGCTCCTGCTCGTGTTTGAAAACGGCAAGGCCGCGCGCATCCCCGTGGCGGCCTATGAGACCAAGACAAACCGCCGCCGCCTGACCGGCGCGTACTCGGACAAGAGTCCGCTCATAGCCGTGCTGCCGCTCTACGAGGGCAGCGAGGTCGCGGTCTTTGCGTCCGACGGGCGCGCGCTGCTCTTCCCGCCGGAGGCGATAGCGCTCAAGGCATCGCGTACGACGCAGGGCGTCGCCGTCATGGCGCTGAAGAAAAAGGCCGTCGTCACGCAGGCACAGTTTGTGCCCGATACGCTCATCCACAACCACGCGTGCTACCGCGCCAAGAGTCTGCCGGCAGCCGGTGCGCTGCTGCGCGAGGACGACCGCGGTGAGGAGCAAATGAGCCTGATCTGAGGAGGAAACTATGGATCTGCATCGTTTTTCCGCTTTTGACTACATGAAGCTGATCGTCGGTTCGGCGCTCGTGGCCGCGGCATTTCAGTTTTTCACCTTCCCGAACAGCATCGTTTCCGGCGGCGTGACCGGCATCGCGCAGATCATCCATCTGCTGACGCGCATCCCGGTCGGCGTGCTGTCGATCCTCATCAATATCCCGATCTTCTGTCTCGGCTGGCGGCACCGGCTCGGCACGCGCCGGCTCATTCTGGCGCTGTGCGTCATGGCGATGATCTCCGTGTTCATCGACCTGCTTGCGATCACCGAGCTTGTCGCGACGGATGAGCCGATGCTCGGCGCTGTCTACGGCGGCGTCATCAACGGCGCGGGCTACGGCCTGATCTATACCACTGGTACGACCGGCGGCGGCACGGACATTCTGGCCAAGATCCTGCGCCGACGCTACCCATACATAAATTTCGGCACACTGCTGTTCGGCATGAACGTGCTCGTCGTGCTGACGTTCGCGTTCCTGTTCAAGAAATACGACAGCTGCATGTACACCATGATCGAGATGTTCATCAGCTCGAAGGTCGTCAACCTCGTCCTCTACGGGCCGGGTGTGTCGGAGGTGTGCTACATCATCAGCAGCAACGTCGGCGCGATCAAGAGCGCCATCACCTGCACGATGGGCCGCGGCGTCACGCTGCTCAACGGCGAGGGCGCGTGGTCGGGCAGAGAGATGCAGGTCATCCTCTGCGTGGTCAAGCGGCCGGAGATCGCGCAGCTGCGCGAGGTCGTGCGCTCGGTGGACGGAAAGGCATTTGTCATCGTGTCCGAGGCCAAGGACGTCTTTGGCCGCGGCTTTGGAAACATCTACGGCGACGATTGAAAGGAGCGGGGTATGCGCAAACGCTGCATCACCGGCATCCTGCTGGCGGCACTGCTGGTGTCGCTGTGCGGATGCACGTCCGTGTTTGACAAGGAATATCTGTCGGTGCGCCCGTATGAGGAGCCGTCGAATCTGCTGACGGATGCTGACACCACGCAGATCCGCAACTATGCGGGCCTCATGCGCGCGCTCAATGCGATGGCCGCACAGTACGAGCGCTCGTTCGTGCTGGCTTTCGGCGACTATGACGGCATCATTGCCGACGATCTGGCCGCCGCCTGCGAGGAGCTGCGCACCGGTACGGCCATCGGCGCGTACTGTATCGACAGCGTCACCTATGAGACCGAGCAGGTGGTCGCCTACTGTGAGGCGAGCATCACCATCGCCTACAACCGGCCGGAGAACGAGGTGCGCTCCATCTACAGTGCCCAGACGCAAAAGAGCATCCTTGACTGCGTGGTCGATGCGCTCGACCGGCAGAAAACGCAGTTTGCCATCCAGATCAGCACCAGCACGCTCGAAACGGGCGACGTCGCGGCGCTTGTGCGCTCGGCGTGCCTGAATCAGCCGCAGCTCGTGGTGGATCTCCCGGTCATCGACGTCACGGTCTACAGCGGCGGCAGCAGCCAGAAGATCTTCGGCGTCACGCTGCGCTACGACATCGGCGCATCCGCGGTCAACGACCGCCGCACACAGCTTGACGGCCGTGTGCGCACGCTGATCTCTTCGCTCACGGCAGGGGAGAAGGAGACACCGCTGCAGGCGGCCTTCGTCGTCATGCGTGCCTGTGAGCAGCGCACAACGACCGTGCGCACCGCCTATGACGCACTCGTGAGCGGCTCGGGCGACAGCTGCGCGCTGGCCATGGCGTATAAGGCGATGTGCGACGCGCTCAACATCCCGTGTCAGGTCGTGAGCGGCCGCTTCCAGGGCATCGACCGCTGCTGGAACGTGGTACAGGTCAACGGCAATTACTATCATCTCGACCTGTCCATGCAGTCGGAAACGCTCTGGCTGCGCAGCGATGAGAGTATGCGCGGCACCTACCAGTGGACGGCTGACAGCTGCCCGACGTGCACGGCGCAGTCGTTCATCTGGCGCGAGGGCGAGAAGCTCTGACACGATAAAATCATAAAAAAGAGAAAAAACGCTTGACAAGCCGTCTTTTTGTGGTACAATAACGCTTGCATTCACGAAATGCGGGCATAGCTCATTTGGCAGAGCGCCACCTTGCCAAGGTGGAGGTAGCGAGTTCGAATCTCGTTGCCCGCTCCAGATTGAGAACCACACACAGCAAAGACACCGCACGAAGTGCGGTGTTTTTGCTGTGCTTTGCTGCGCCTGCGGCGCGTGGATATCAAGGAAAACGGATCACAAACACCGACCGGATCAAATTAAGGAGGAACCCTTCATGAACGCAGATGTCGTTATCGTCGGCGCCGGCCCTGCCGGTATTTTCACGGCGCTGGAGCTGCTGCGCCGCGGCACTCCGAAAAAGATCGTCATGATCGAGCAGGGGCAGGCCATTGAAAACCGCCGCTGCCCGAAAGCCAAGACCGGCAAGTGCATGAACTGCAAGCCGTACTGCCACATTACGACCGGGTTCTCCGGCGCGGGCGCGTTTTCGGACGGAAAGCTCTCACTGTGCAGCGACGTCGGCGGCGACCTGCCCACCCTCATCGGCGAGCAGAAGGCGCAGGAGCTCATCGACTACGCCGACAGCATCTACCTGGAGTTCGGCGCGGACGAGCACGTTGAGGGTCTGGAGAATACGGAGGAGATCAAGCAGATCCGCACGCGCGCCATCCGCGCGGGCCTGCGTCTGGTCGACTGCCCGATCCGTCACCTCGGCACGGAAAAGGCGCACGAGGTGTATCTCGGCATTGAAAACTACCTGCGCGAGCACGGCGTGGAGATGCTCTTCGGCTGCACGTGCGAGGATGTCATCGTGCGCGACGGGCGCTGCTGCGGCGTCGTGGCACACGATGCGCATCAGGACTACACCATCGAGGCCAGGCACACCGTCATCGCCACCGGCCGCCGCGGCGCGGAATGGCTGGAAAAGACCTGCCTTGAGCACGGCGTGGAGCACAAGCCCGGCACGGTCGACATCGGCGTGCGCGTCGAGGTGCGCAACGAGATCATGGAGTCTGTCAACCGCGTGCTCTATGAGTCGAAGCTCATCGGCTATCCCGCACCGTTTAAGAACAAGGTGCGCACGTTCTGCCAGAACCCCGGCGGCTTCGTCTCGCAGGAGAACTACGACAACGATCTCGCCGTCGTCAACGGTCATGCGTATAAGGAGCTCAAGTCGCCCAACACGAATCTGGCCATCCTCTGCTCGCACAATTTCTCCGTGCCGTTCAACCAGCCGATCGCCTATGCACAGAAGGTCGGCGAGCTGACGAATATGCTCGGCGCGGGGCACATCATGGTGCAGCGCTTCGGCGATATCCTCGACGGCAAGCGCACGTGGCAGAAGGAGCTTGCGCAGTCGAACGTCCGTCCCACGCTGCCGGACGCCGTTGCGGGCGACATCACGTCCGCCATGCCGTACCGCGCCATGCTCAACATCATCAACTTCATCAAGGCCATGGACGAGGTCGTGCCCGGCTTCGCCGCCTATGAGACGCTGCTGTATTCCCCGGAGCTGAAGTTTTACAGCAACCGCATCGCCATGGACGACGCGCTCAACACGAACGTGCCCGGTCTGCACTGCCTGGGCGACTCCTCCGGCTGGACGCGCGGCCTGATGATGGCCTCGGCCATGGGCGTGCTCATGGGGCGCAGGCTCGCGGATATGCTCTGATGTGCGGGTGAACGGAAGGATTGTCATCTTTTGCACAAAATGCTTGACAAATTTCTGCAAATCAGTAGTATAAGAGGGATGGAAAATTGATAGATCCGCCGGTGCGGCGGAGGGAAGGAAACACATTATGGATGGATTGAAAAAAGCTTATTACCGCACCTACCAGCAGGTGTTTGACATCGGTATGCGCTGCCTGCATTGGCGCAAGCCGATCGTGCTCTCCGGCGCCGGCTGTCTTAAACAGGTACCGGACGTGCTCGGCAAGTGCGGTGTGGAAAAGGTCATGGTCGTCACCGGTTCGCACGTGGTCAAGTCGCTCGGACCGAAGCTGTTTGCTGCGCTCGAGGAGGCCGGTATGCCCTACGAGGTGTTCTGCGAGGTCGAGGCCAACCCCTCCGTGACCACGGTCGAGAAGATCCGTGCGCAGTACGTGGAGACCGGCTGCAGCGGCTTCGTCGCTCTCGGCGGCGGCAGTCCGATGGATGCGACCAAGGGTGCGGCTGCCCGCGTTGCCTGCCCGAAAAAGAGCTGCAACGACATGGCCGGTGTCATGCGTGTCGGCAAGACCGTGCCGCCGATCGTCGCCATTCCGACGACGTCCGGCACCGGCAGTGAGACGACGATCGCCGCCGTCATCACCGACAGCGAGACGCACCACAAGTACGCGCTCATGGATCTCAAGCTCATGCCGCTGTATGCCATTCTCGATCCGGAGCTGACCGTCGGCCTGCCGCCGCGCACGACCGCGACCACCGGCATGGACGCGCTCACCCACGCGATCGAGGCGTACATCAGCTGGACGTACAACACCAAGGAGAGCCTGCGCCTCGCCGAAGAGGCCGTCAAGCTTATCTTCGATAACCTCGAGGTCGCTTACGCGCACGGCGAGGATCTCAAGGCCCGTGAGAACATGATGATCGCCGCCTTCAAGGCAGGCTTCGCGTTCTCCCGCGCCGGTGTCGGCAATGTGCACGCCATCGCGCACACGCTCGGCGGCCTGTATAACACCCCGCACGGCCTTGCCAACGCGGTCATCCTGCCGATCGTTCTGGAGGACTACGGCGAGGCCGTATATCCGAAACTTGCGCGCCTGAGCGAGATCGCCGGCGTCAAGACCGAGGGCACGGACGCGGAGAAGGCGCAGGCCTTTATCGCGGAGATTTATGCCATGAACGAGCGCATGGGCATCCCGAAGGGCTTCGATTTCATTCAGGAAGCCGACATCCCGCAGATCATCGATTGGGCGCTGGCCGAGGCCAACCCCAACTACCCTGTGCCGGTCGTGTACAACGCTGCGCGCTGCCGCAAGGTCATCGATACCATTCGCGCCAAGGCCGCGGAGAATCCGTCCGCCGAAGCATAAGAGCATAGCAAAGCCCGCCCCGCACAGCCGTGCGGGGCGGGCTCTTTCTTCCGGCAGACTCAGGCGGCCTGCCGATCTTTTTTGCTGCCGATGCCGCCGTGCAGGACAAAGCGGCAGAAGCCGTTGTCCGGGTGCGCGGACACAATGCGGTAAATGAGCAGCGTGATCGCATAGGCGACCGTAGCGGCGACCAGACCGACGATCATCGCGCCGAGCACGTCGGACGGGTAGTGCGCCATGAGGTAGTTGCGCGCAAAACCCATCACCGGCACAAACAGAAACGCCCAGTAGCGCGCGGGCTTTTTGCCCGTGAGCACGAGCGCGGTCACACCGGCCATTGCGGCCGTCACATGGCCGGAGGGGAAGGAGTATTCGCTCTCGGCATAGGCGCCGGCAGCCTGCCACCAGGTGCGGAAGGGCTCGACCGTCAGCGGGCGCGGCCGGGCGACGAAGTCCTTGAGCCAGAAGTTCGTGATGAGCGCGCCGCAGCACACGGCGCCGAACATGCAGATGCCCGCCTTGCGCGTTTTCGGAAAGAGCATCAGCGCGATACCGAGCGCGAGGAAGAGGAGACCCTTCTCACCCAGCAGCGTGATGGCCCGGCACAGCGGCGTAAAAACCCCGCCAGCCGTCCCGGCCAAGCTGTGCAGCGCCTGCAAAATGGCGTAGTCATAGCCCGCAAACGCGGTGTTGAGCCACTGCGCGATCGCAGTCAGTTCCATAAATAATCACCGTCCGGAATCAAAAAATTGCGGCAGTGCGGCTGAGCGCCTGCCGATGAGCGGCGTCGAAACACGCCGCAGCGTAACTTTGACATCATACACCGCCTGCGCGGCTTTTGCAACCGTTGCCGCCGGAACGGAGGGTGAAAGTTTTGAATGAACGATTTTTATCAAAAACAAAAATGGAACGTTTTCTGTATTTTGAACCGGTTATTCTGCTGCGGGGCTTGACTTTGGCGTGAAAAATCAATATGCTGGTAAACGGAAATTCAATCTTTAGATAGGAGCGATTTTTGCATGATTCTCGATTGCAGCAAGTATATCGGCCCTTGTAAGTGCGGCCGCGAGCACACCCTGGAGACGAAGAAGGTCGTCGTGGAGTATGACGCGCTCGACAAGTTCGACCAGTATATGGACGAGGTCGGCCTGACCGGCAAGCGCGCTGTCATCTATGACACGAACACGTATAATCTTCCGGCGCTCAAGCATGTGCGCGCCGATCAGGAGATCGTTCTCAACGCCGAGGGCCTGCACTCCGAGAAGGGGATGATCGAGGACATGATGCGTCAGCTCGACCATCCGGACGTGATCGTCGCGGTCGGCTCCGGCACGATCATGGACTTCGGCCGCTACCCGGCGTACCAGCTCGGCATCCCGTTCGTCGCCGTGCCGACGCTTGCGAGCTCCGACGGCTTTACGGCCAACATCTGCTCGATCATCATCGACGGTCAGAAAAAGTCCATCCCCATGCAGGCTGCGGCGCTCGTCGTCTGCGACCTGAACGTGGTCTCCGGTGCGCCCCTGTGGCTGACCGTGAGCGGCATTTCGGACATTCTGGCCAAGTACATTTCGCTCGCGGACTGGAAGATCGCACACCTCGTCTCGGGCGAGTATTACTGCCCCATGGTCGCCGATCTCGCCGAGGAGGCGCTGACCATTATGCGCAAGGCTGCCGATGATATGGCGGCCGGCGGCAAGCCGGACTTTGAGGCCATGACCATGGCGCAGATGATCTCCGGCCTGACCATGCAGCTGCTCAACCACTCCCGCGCTGCGTCCGGCGCCGAGCACCTGATGGCGCACCTTGTGGAGATGAAGCCGCCGCGGTTTGAAAATGCCCACGGCATGCACGGCCAGTGCGTCGGTGTGGGTACGTACCTGTGTGCCAAGGAGTACCATTACCTTGCCTCGCTCCCGACGCCGAAGGCCAAGCCCTTCGAGCCCCTGACCCGCGCATGGGTGGACGAGAAATTTGGCCCCCTCGCCGACGGCATCATGAAGGAGAACGAGAACGACGTGCTCGGCACCTTTGATCCGCAGAACATCGTTGACCACTGGGACGAGATCCGCGCCATCATCGCCGAGATCCCCTCGGCCGAGGAGCTTGCCGCCCTGTGCGAGAAGCTCGGCGCGTTCTACAAGCCCGAGCAGATCGGTATCGACCCGGCTCTGTCGGAGGATATGCTCAGCGTTTCGGCTGCCATCCGCAACCGCCTGACGCTCATCCGCATGCGCCGCGTGCTCGATTTCGGCGAATAATTGCAGATGGAAACCGTATGTGCCCGGAAGCAGCCGCTTCCGGGCGCTTTTCGCTTGTGAAACAGGGCGTGTGGTGGTATAATATTCTGATTCTAATTTTGTAAAAGGAGGCCGTGCCATGCCGGATTTTGAAGTTGTTTCGCCCTACGAGCCGTCGGGCGATCAGCCCGAGGCGATCGACGCGCTCGCGCAGGGCGTGGAAAACGGCATTGACGAGCAGGTGCTGCTCGGCGTGACCGGCTCCGGCAAGACGTACACGATGGCCAAGGTCATCGAGCGCGTACAGCGGCCGACGCTCGTGCTCGCGCACAACAAGATCCTCGCGGCGCAGCTGTGCAGCGAGTTCAAGGAGTTTTTTCCGAACAACGCCGTGGAGTATTTTGTCAGCTACTACGACTACTATCAGCCGGAGGCGTACATCCCGCACACGGACACGTTCATCGAAAAGGACGCCTCCATCAACGACGAGATCGAGCGTCTGCGCCACTCGGCCACGTCGAGCCTGTTTGAGCGGCGGGACGTGATCGTCGTCTCGTCCGTGTCGTGTATCTACGGCCTCGGCGATCCGATCGACTACGCCAACATGGTCATCTCGCTGCGCACCGGCCAGCAGCGCGACCCGGAGGAGCTCATGCGCAAGCTCATCGACATCCGCTATGAGCGCAACGACATCGCCTTCGCGCGCAATATGTTCCGCGTCCGCGGCGATACGATCGACATTTTTCCGGCCTATTCGTCCGACCATGCCGTGCGCGTGGAGTTTTTCGGCGACGAGATCGACCGCATCTCGGACATCAACGTCGTCACCGGCGCGCCCATCCGCACGCTCAGCCATGTGGCGATCTATCCTGCGTCGCACTATGTCACGACGCATGAAAAGATGGAGCGCGCCATCGGCGAGATCCGCGCCGAGTGCGACGCGCGCGTGAAAACGTTTGAGCAGCAGGGCAAGCTCCTTGAGGCGCAGCGCATCCGTCAGCGCACGGATTATGACATTGAGATGATGCAGGAGCTCGGCTACTGCTCCGGCATTGAGAACTACTCGCGCATCATCAGCGGCCGCGCCCCCGGCAGCGCGCCGATGACGCTGCTGGACTATTTTCCGAAGGATTTTCTGCTCTTTGTCGACGAGAGCCACGTCACGCTGCCGCAGGTGCGCGCCATGTACCGCGGCGACCGTGCGCGCAAGGACTCGCTCGTCGAGTACGGCTTCCGCCTGCCGAGCGCGTACGATAACCGTCCGCTGAAGTTCGAGGAGTTCGAGCAGCGGGTGCATCAGGCCATCTATGTCTCTGCCACGCCGGGCGACTATGAGCGCGAGCACGCGGGGCAGATCGCCGAGCAGATCATCCGCCCGACCGGCTTGCTCGACCCGCAGATCTTCGTGCGCCCCATCGAGGGGCAGATCGACGATCTCATTGGCGAGATCAACGCCCGCATCGCCAAAAACGAACGCGCACTCGTGACCACGCTCACAAAGAAAATGGCCGAGGATCTCTCGGCCTACCTCACGAACGCGGGCATCCGCTGCCGGTATCTGCACCATGACATCGGCGCGATCGAGCGCATGGAGATCATCCGCGACCTGCGCACGGGTGCGTTTGACGTGCTCGTCGGCATCAACCTCCTGCGCGAGGGACTGGATCTGCCGGAGGTGTCGCTCGTGGCGATCCTCGACGCGGACAAAGAAGGCTTTCTGCGCAGCGAGACGAGCCTCATCCAGACGATCGGCCGCGCGGCGCGCAACGCCGAGGGCACGGTCATCATGTACGCGGATAAGGAGACGGCCGCCATGCACGCGGCCATCATGGAGACCAACCGCCGCCGCGCCAAGCAGGCGGCCTACAACGCCGCGCACGGCATCGTGCCCAGGACGATCGTCAAGGGCGTGCGCGAACTGCTCGAGATCTCCGGCGACGTCGAAGCGCCCAAGCGCGCCGACGGTGTGAAGATGACGGAGGCCGAGCGCCGCGCCGAGATCGCGCGGCTCGAGGCACAGATGAAGAAGGCGGCCGAAATGCTCGAGTACGAGTACGCCGCCGTGCTGCGCGACCGGCTCATTGAGCTGCGCGGCCAGTGACGCGCAAGGAGGACACCTGAATGAAACTCATGATTCTCGACGGCAACAGCATCATCAACCGCGCCTTTTACGGCATCCGGATGCTCAATGCGCCCGACGGCACGCCGACCAACGCGGTCTACGGCTTCCTGAGCACGTTCCGGCGCGTTTTCGACCTGGCGCAGCCGCAGGCGGTGTGCGTCGCGTTCGACGTGCACGCGCCCACGTTCCGCCACGAGCAGTATGCGCTCTACAAGGCGCAGCGCAAGCCCATGCCGGAGGAGCTCGCCGTGCAGATGCCGCTGCTCAAGCAGACGCTCGACTATATGGGCGTGCGGCGGCTGGAGCTGGCCGGCTGGGAGGCCGACGACCTGCTCGGCACGGTCGCGCGCCGCTGCGAGGCCGCCGGTTGGACGTGCGACGTCGTCACCGGCGATAAGGACAGCCTGCAGCTCATCACCGACAGCACCCATGTCTTTAACGTCAAGACCCGCATGGGGCAGACGGATACGATCGAATACACGCCCGAGCGCTTTCGTGAAGAGTACGGCTTTGACCCCATCCGCATGATCGACCTCAAGGCACTCATGGGCGACAGCTCCGACAATATCCCCGGTGTGCCGGGCATCGGCGAAAAGACGGCGAAGGATCTGCTCGTGCGCTTCGGCACGGTGGCGGACATTTACCGCGACCTCGATGCGCTGGATATCAAGCCCGGTGTGCGCAAAAAGCTCACCGAGGGGCGCGAGAGCGCGCAGCTCTCGTTTGACCTTGCCACCATCCGCACGGACGCACCGATCGACTTTGCGCTCGAGTCGGCCGTCTGGGATCACGACTATCAGCCGGAGCTGTACGACTGGTTCCGGCGGCTCAACTTCACGTCGCTGTCGGAAAAGTGGGGGCTGCAGCCGGCGGACGGCGCGGGCGTAAAGTCGAGCGCGCTGC
>OGYY01002062.1_pt1 | contig 15564 bp, 4 predicted proteins | sample 1576671 | NCBI WGS metagenome assembly OGYY01 (sample SAMEA3541593, study PRJEB24748) | human gut metagenome | biome: human gut; feature: human-associated habitat; material: faeces | place: China | collected 2012 | reverse complement strand
ATGCTAATACAATAGATATGGCAACCATAATCAGCTCATTTCGACCATAACAGGTAGGGTGACCGTAATCGCGCATAACACCTCGTACAGTAACATGTGCCAGATACAATTCCAGAGAATATTTGCCGAACCATTCAAAGAACTTCTTTATGCAATTATGTATTTTTCCAAAATGTTTCAGCTTGCTGAATAAAATTGCAATTAAAATACATGCACTGATATTGAGAAAAGCAGCAGAATATCGTGCGAATATGATCTTGCTTCCTTTTCGAAACTGAATTGCAAATAACGATAAGAGCATTAATCCATAAGTCCCGCCGGATATAGACCTTTTTTCATATGAGTATTTGCCGATAAAACAGCCTAAACAGAAAAAGGGAATACGTAATAAGGCCAGATTGGTATTATCAAACAACTCTTTATTGGATAAGCGGATTACAAATGTGATCATGGTAAAAAAAGTAAATAAATTAATTATACGCATTTGCTCAGATTCTTCATCTGGTGCCTTATCTATTGCGCGGAAAATGAATGGAAAGATAAGATAACAAAAGCAAATTAATAAAATATACCAGAACCATGACATCCCTCGGGTGAAAAATGAATAAAAGGACAAATCAGAGAAAAAAGCTTTTACCCCAGTCTTATCAAATAAAAAATCATTCCAGCAGAGCGCAGGGATGGCAATTAAAAAATAAGGAATAAGAATCCGTGTGAATCTCCGCTTATAAAACTGGGAAATATCCGGATGCTTTTTCATTGCGTAGTACAAACCAAAACCGGATAAGAAAAGAAAACCGTCTACACTTGAACTGGTGATATAGTTACGGAAAAATTCTACCCATCCGTTTTTGTGGACGTGATAGATGCCACAGTCCTCCACATAATGAAAGATTATAATACATATAATAGAAATTCCCATCAAAACCCCACGATAATCTGAGATTACATCCCATGTTGGTCTTTTCCTTGTCTTTACAGTATTCATTTTAAACTCCTTTTTCAATATATATTACTGGTTCAATGTGCAAAAACAATCATACCGCAAAAAGTAAAGCTTGTACATATGCCAATATTAACAAATCGGATAAAACAATGAAATGTCGCGGATGCTATCTTAATAAATATAACATGGGCTTGCCTGAACTTATGTTATGTTCTATAATAAACCTAATTATGTTTATTAATACAAGAGGAGTCAGGATCAATGCATTTAGGTGTATTAAAAAAGTTTTTAAATAAAAAAATAGATGGAAAAGAAATCAATACAGAGGCTGCAGGGAAAGCTGATATTACAGAGAAAGTAATACTGGAAGATCAGGAGATAGATATTGAACAGAAAAAAGAACTGATCGAACAGGCAAAGCAGGAAAAACTGGATCAGATCCGGGCAATGGAAGATGAGATAAATGCAGAGGAAACCGCTCATGTTCATGAGATCTGTGCAGGAAAAGAAAAGGACAAGGTATGGGCGTTCTGTGCCGGGCAGTACAGTAATGATTTTCGGGGGAATCCAAAATATCTGTTTTTGTATATCAATAATTATAGAAAAGATATTGTTCCATACTGGCTGTGTGATGATGTAGAACTGATCGAGATGATCCGTGGTATGGGCTTTCATGCATATCGCATGGGAACACCTCAGGCAGAAACGATCATCAGCTATACCGGCGTACTGGTTTCTGAGCAGGTAAAGGCATTTATTCCGGATGGACTGGAACAAGCAAAGTATCTGAATCTCTGGCACGGTGTTGGCGGTGTAAAGGTTGTAGAGCGTAAGATCAAAGAAGGACGTTTACTGCCGGAGCTTGCAAAGAAATATATTGCAAGAAATGAATATTATCGTACCTATGAATTATATCTGGCACCATCTGCATTTATTGAGAATATAGCAAAGGCGGAGCTTGGATTAACGGAGAAGCAGATTGTAAGAGCCGGATATCCAAGATGCTTGTATCAAGCGAATTATAAGAAGATTGAAACATATGATCATGATCTGATCGGACAGAAGGGGCTTCCGGAGGATACCAAGATTGTTGCATATACACCAACGTATCGGAATAATCCGGATGGTGAGCTGTTCTCAAAGGCAATTCCGGATATTGACCGTATCATAGAGGTATGTGAGAAAGAGCATCTGTTGATGATATTTAAGATGCATCCGCTGCTTGAAAAGGAACAGGGATTCCTCTGGGCAAAGCAGAGATATGCAGATTGTAAATGGCTTTTGTTCTGGGATAACACCAATGATTTCTATGAGATCTTAGATAAGATCGATCTGTGTATCATGGATTATTCCTCTATATTTACAGATTTTATTGCGGCAGGCTGCAAGCATTTCCTGCGGTATGCGTTTGACTTTGACAATGACGATCTGGATTTCCCGATGGATTATGATGAGGTTACACCGGGCCGAAAATGTAAGAATTTTGATGAATTGGTTCAGGCACTTTCGGAATATGAGAAAGACGATATCAGCGATAGTCTGGATCGGATCAGTAAGCTGTACTGGGAGTATTCTACTTCAGACAGTATGGATAAGATCATTGACAGCACGATCGCATTTGTACCGGAGAAGGTAGAGCTTCCAACTCTGTATAGCTTTGATATCTTTGATACGCTGTTTTCCAGAAAGGTACTCGATCCGGTTGGCATCTTCTACTATGTACAGGAAAAAATGCAGGAGGATGGAGGGTTCCCAAGAGCGCTTGTTCTGAATTATCCATCGATCCGTAAAACATCAGAAGCAAATGTAAGAGAATATTATAATAAATCAATTGCACTTCGTGAATCAGAAAAGGTTGAGATTCAGTTTGATGAGATCTTTGCCCGTATGGCATCCGTATATAATCTGACAGATGAGCAGGTACAGAAGCTAAAGGCTTGGGAGCTGGAATGTGAATATGACAATGTAGTCCCGTTGCCGGAGCAGATCGATATGATTAAGAAATATCTGGCACAGAAAGATACGGTTATTCTGGTCAGTGATATGTATCTGCCGAAGAATGTGATCCTTGAGATGCTCCGCAGAGCGGAGCCGATGTTAACAGAACTGCCACTGTATCTGTCCTGTGAATATGGAGTTCAGAAGGTATCACAGCAGTTATTCTTTGAAGTATTTGCAAGTTTTGAACCATATTATGATTTTAAGAAGTGGGTTCATTATGGTGATAATCCGATTGCCGATCACAATCCGCCAAGAAAGATTGGAATCGAAGTAAGACAGGTTGCAAAACCGGAATTTTCCGATATTCAGACACAGTTGGTAGAACAGCTTGGAACGTATGATTCCTATCTGGTGGCTGCACTTCAGACCAGAATGGCTGCAAAGGCAGTATATACAAGAGATGAATTTGTATCCACATTTGTGACGATCTGCATGGTTCCATATGTAGACTGGGCGCTTCGGGATGCGATCAGAAGAGGATATCAGACGTTATATTTCATTTCCCGTGACGGACATCCATTAAAACGGATCGCAGATGCGATCATTGAGGCGCGGGGACTTAACGTAAAGACAAAATACATCTATGCATCCAGAAGAACATGGAGAATCCCTTCTTTTATCCATGAGGTTGACCGTGAATTCTGGGAGCCATATGGCAGTTTTGGAAATATCACTTCTAAGGACAAGCTGTTAAAAGCAATGGATCTGACAGACCGTCAGTTCCGTAAGTTTTTCCCGGCGGTTGTTTTGGATGGAGTTAATTTTACAGATAAGAAAGTATTAAATGGTCTGATCGACATATTTAAAAAGTCCGAAAGCTATAATCAGTATCTGATGAAAAAGGGAGCAGAAGAACGTGTACTTGTCAGCAGATATCTGGAGCAGGAGATTGACCGGACAGAGAAATTTGCCTTTGTGGAATACTGGGGCAGAGGTTATACACAGGACTGCTTTGTCAGACTGTGGCATGATATTGTAGGGGAAGAAGTGGATGTGCCTTATTATTACAGCAGAACGGTACTTCCGACGATTGGTCATTCCGTACGGTATAATTTTACAACCAATAATACAGCACAGTTCTTTATGGAAGGTATCTTTGCAAATATGCCATATAAGAGTATTGAGAAATATCAGGTAGTAGATGGCAGGGTAGAGCCGATCATTGTTCCGGTTCCACACGATACGAGCCTGTTTGACTCCATGCAGAGACTTCTTCCGGAATTTGCATATCAGTATGCGAAGCTTCCACTTCATACACCGGAAGATACAGACCGGATGCTGTATGAATTTGCATTGAATTATTATAGAAATAATCTGGAAAATGAGGAATTTGCTGAGCAGATCGGTGGACTGGTAGATTCGATTTCCCTCTATGGTAAGAAGCGTGAATTTGCACCGCCATTTACCATGAAGATGTTAGACAGCTTTGCGTCGAAGGAGAAAACCCGTGGAATGGGAAGTGTTACGACGAGTATCACGATGTCTGTAACCCGTGCTTCGGAAGAAGTAAAAAGACGGTATTTTGAGATGTACCAGATCATGCCGGGTGATGGATATGCTTCCGGCAGACTGTTATCAGAAGGAGAACTGGAAGAGAACAGAAAATACAAAGAGAAATACGAAGAGATCAAGGAGCGTGCAGAGCGATTTGCCGAATTATATGACGAGGCATCGGATGTATACGGTATTGAGAACAAGATCGTATTTGTAACAAATGCGAAGAATTTTACATCCGGATATCTTGGCAAGATGGCAGAAATGATGAAAGCACATAAGGAATTTTCGGTTGTTTTGCTTCGTATGGGTAACACCAAAAAGACGGATGAAGAGATTGCAGCGATTGTTGCATCTGCAAGATACATTATTGTTCCGGCAGCGATCCACCTGTTCTGTCGGACATCCTTCAGAATGGGAACAGATATGATCATGCTTCGTGATAATGCATTTAACCTTTATAATCAGGGGTATGAGGTTCGCTATTTCCTCAAATGGAAGCAGAAATATTTTGATTATGTCCTGAATAATGATACGGATATCCTTCAGGTTCCATCGGAACATCAGAGAGCGGAATTTGATAAGCAGTTCTCGCCAAAGGAAATGGATCGGGAAGTTCTGTATGGAAACTGCAGTACGGATATGTATTTTGATAAGGACTTCATCAGTGAGGCAAAACAGAAGCTGCAGGATCTTTTCCCGGAGACAGCAGACAGAAAGGTTATCCTGTACATGCCAACGCTTCGTAGAGTGAATTCCAGCAGCATATGGGCGAGAATCTTCAATATGCAGGCATTAAGCAAACTGATCGGTGATAAGTACTGTGTGGTTGTCAGCCTGAATGCGATCCAGAGCAAGAATGGATTTAAGAATGAACTGGAAGTAGAAGGCTTCAGTAAATGTATTAACAAGAACAATGGTATGACGATCCGTGCCTTAATGGTAGCAAGTGATGTGATCGTAGGTGATTACAGAGATTCCTTCTTTGAGACAACGATTCTGCGTAAGCCGGCATATTCGACCGCCTATGATTATGAGAAGATCATCAAGGGGCTGAATATGTCCCTGCATGCAAATGCATTTGATCAGAACCTGTTCTGCCCGATCGTCAGAACCGAACAGGAGCTTGCGGATCAGTTGAAGCAGATCGATCACTATGATTATCAGAAGATGGATCAGTTCCGGGAGAAGATGTTTGCAAACTGCGACGGACATTCCATGGAGCGTGTGCGTGATTATCTGCTTGCACATTACAAGGATTACGATAATCTGGTTACAAAGGATGAGCAGAAAAAGAATAAAGAATTTTATGAGAAATATCAGGAGCTGAAGAAGGTTGCGGATGAATTTGCAGAGGCATATGAGCTGGTCGTTCCGGAAACGGATATTGTAGATCAGATCGTTCTGTTATCTGAAAGAGCACTCACAAATAATGATCCATTGTTCCAGTTGAAGGAATATCTGAAGGAACAGAAGATCTCCTGTAAGGTATTAATGCTGGATCAGAAAAAGACGGATCTTCTGCTATTAGCAAGGGAGCTTGCAACAGCAAGATATATTGTGACTTCAAAACCTGTTTCAATCCTGTGTCGCTGTGAACTTCGGGAGGAAACAGAGCAGATTATGTTGCCAGAGCTTGCATTTTCATTATATAAGAAAGAACTTCAGGCTGTTGATGAGATTAGGTGGAAGAGAAAGGGCGCGCATCTTGCTGCACAGAATCCGGTTTCGGTGCTTCAGATTCCGTCTGAAGGACAGGAAGATCTGTTCCGTAAGACCTATTCCGGAAATGGAAATGTTTATTGTGGACTGAAGGGAAGTTGCAATACGGATCAGTATTTTGACCAGAAGCTGATAGAGGAATCCAGAAATGCACTTATGAAGCTGATACCGGAGCTGAATGGACGTAAGATCATTCTGTATATGCCAAGCTGGAGAAAAGATAAAGAAACCAGAAAGACGGCGATGCTTTCTCTGAGCAAAATGCAGACAGCGCTTCAGGATAAGTACATGGTTGTGCTTCATTTTGATCAGGCAGGTCAGAAGGAAAAGAACCTGGAACAGTACGAGATCCCTGGTTTCTGCAAGGTGCTCGAAAAAGAGATTCCGGCACGAAGACTGCTGATGGCAGCCGATGTGATCGTAGGAGATTACAGTGCTTTATTCTTTGAGAGTGTGCTGCTTGGAAAACCGATGTATTCATCTGCATATGATTATGAGACATTCATAGAAAAAGACAGCATTCAGATAACAGCAGAAGAATTTGCAAATGAAATGTTCTGTCCGATCGTGAAGTCTGCAGAAGATCTGGTGAATGAGATCCGACAGATTGAATCATATGATTATCAGAAGCTGGAAGTATTTAGAAAAGATGTATTTGCTGACTGCGATGGTAATTCAGTCAGACGAGTTGCAGAATATCTGCAGCAACAGAGATAGAAAATGTGACAACAATACAGGAGCCGTTCCCGATTATGGGGAGCGGCTCTTTTTACTTTATAGGAAAGTTTGTCTTATAAAGTAAAAAACTCCAGAAATTTGTTATGCGAAGAGAGCGTTTCTTTACGGAATAAACGAAATATGGGATTCCTGTTTATATTTATAAAGAATTAAGATAAAAATATATTGAAATGAAGATCCGGTTGTGTATAATGTTAAGTATCTATATTCAGGTATAGCAGTTTCTTGCGCTCAAAATTAAAGAGGTGCGTATAATAATATATCTGAAGGAAGCAACAAAAGAGCAAAGAACAACAAAGAAAAAGAGAACAAGAACAACAAATGGAGGTAGAGAGAATGGGAAGGAAAAGCAAAAAAGTAGTTGCGCTTTTACTGGCATTGCTCATGGTCTTCTCAGTTTGTTCACCAGTCAGCGGTGGAACAGGTCTTGGAAGTACCAGTGCAAAAGCTGGAAACAGTGCACAGCCGGCGACAGCGTCAGATGCAGAGGAGAGCGAAAAGGGAATTACTCCTTTGGCAAATACGGATGGACTGACTCTCAGTGACTTTGAAATTACTGTGAATGGAACGGTAGTCAAAGATGATTCAAACGTGAAAAATGGAGACAGCGTTGGAATATCATTTAAATGGGCAATCGCTAACAATTCCGGTGTAAAGAATTTTGAAGTCGACCTGAAATCACAGGGAATTGAAATTAACGATTATGCAGAAACTGTTCTATATGATGAAAGTGGTAAAGATGTTGGTACCTGGTATATACAAGAGGGCAAATATTATATCACTTTAAGAGATGAGTTTCTGGAAGAAAGTGAGATCAATGGATGGGCGAACATCGATGGAACGGTTGATTTTTCATCGTCTGATCTGAATACAGAAGACAAAGGAAAGATTAAGATCGGAGATGCAAGCTTTACTGTTAATGTTGATCTGAATGAGGCCGAAAGCTATGCAGGCTCCAACAAGAGCAAGGGTGCTGTAACATGGAATCCGGATGGCTCTATCACACAGTCCTATGAAGTAACGGTCACGGCATATAATGGCAAGGTTACACTCGGGGATGCAACAGAGACGATGGGTTCTGCGCTTACGAATATATCAAATATACAGGTAAACGGAACCGGTTACACAAGCTGGTCAGATGCACAGGCAGCAATGTCAGGCATGGTTCTTGATTCGAAGGATGAATCAGCAAAAACAGCGAAGATCACCTATGATGTAACAGTCAGTGCAGCAGATGTAAAGCAGGCATTTGCGGAAGGTGATGTGAATATCTTCGACAATAAGTTCTCAGTAAAATATAAGACGAATAAGGACAATGACAAGGATACAGGCAGTGTTACAACAGGGCTTAATATCAGAAAACCATCGTTGTCCAAGAACGGAACCTGGAACACGGATGCATCCGGCAAGAAGACATCGATCACATGGACAGTTGAGCTTCAGTTGGGAGATCTGACAAAGGATCCAACCTTTGATATTAATAATGTAGCGATCAAGGATACATTAGGACAGTATCTTACAGCTTCCGGTCTTCCGGCAGGGGTAAGCCTTGCTGATCTGAAGCTTAGTGACTTTACAAAGAATGGTGATACATACAAATTCACATATACAACGGATGTAGCAGATACTGCCTTGGATTCTGCACTTCCGACAGTGCTTACAAATGATGTAGATGTAGATTTTGATGGAACGAAATATAAAAAGACCGGTACCATGCAGACAGATGGCAAGGGTATTCTGGATAAGGAATTTGTAAAAGCAAATGCAGATGGTACATTAACATGGAAGATATCAATCAATATACCTGCATCAGATACGATCACAGAAGTGTCATTAAATGAATCCGATAAATCAAATGGAAGCTGGCAGTCATTTGTGTCTAATGTGGATATTGAGGGAACAAATGTCATCAACAATGGTTCTCTGGTAGCCGGAAATGGAATTGTAGCTTCTGTCACGAAAGCAGATCAGTGGGGTATCCAGTTCCGATTTGATGATGCGTATATCGCATCAAAGAAGGGACAGGTTATAGAGGTTACAATTATTACCAAGCCGGAAAATCTTACAGATGGGGCAAATTTTATTAACCATGCAAATCTGACTTATAAGGATAAGAATGATACAAAGTTCTCTGCGGATGCAGAAGCAAATTATAAATATACAAATAGTCTGGATAAGACAGGAACGGTCAGCACAACAAAACTGAATACGATCGATTATTCGTTATCTATTAATTTATCTGAGATTTCCGATGATCTGAAGGTTGGCGATGTGATCACAGTTACTGATACGCTGCCTGATACGCTGCAGTTTAATGATGATGCTGAGCTGCAGCTGAAAAAATGGGCAAACCAGTGGTATTCACAGGCAGATGGCAGTGCAGCAGCCATCACGGGAAGCATCAGCGGACATACGATCACATACTCGATCCCTGTTACACAGCAGATATTGGATGGTATAGCAGATGTAGCATCGAATACTTCATTTACCAAGTATGTGGCAGAGATTACATATTCTGCATCGGTAGCAGATGATATATTAACAGATTATGTTAAGAATGGTGCTACGATCAGTGTAACAAACAATGCAGAGGTTTCTTATAATGGAGAGACCAAAGGTAATGGTTCAACAACGAATACGTTAACACCTGGAGATACAGTTAAGAAGTCAGGTGTATATATTCTGGATCAGAAGAAGAACAATGGTGAATCTACAACAGTCAAAGATCAGGTTGTGGAATATACCGTATATGTCAATACAAATGCTGCAAAACTTGCAAATGGAAAGACAATCTATGCCGAAGATAAAATGGGCAGCGCATTGATCTTCCAGGTTGATTCTCTTCACATTTATGAATATACCGGTGAAGGAGATCCGGAAAAAGACAGTTCAAACTGGACGGATGTTACTTCCGGATGTGCTTATTCATATGACAGCAACAGCAGAACTGTAAAAATGGCTTTGCCGGATGGCAAAGCACTGAAGCTTGTATACAGAGCAGAAGTTAATCAGGTATTTGGTGGTTCGCTGAATGCTTCCAATGCTTCGAACAGTTTCAGCCTTACAGGTTATACAGGATCAAACGGATCAACAAATACAAGTATTTCAACAATTGTCCAGAAACCGAACGTATGGGCAGAATCTGTAACAGGTACGATCACATTGTATAAGTACTGGACAGATAGCAATAAGCAGATGCAGATGTTGAATGGCTCGACATTTGCCCTGTATGAATGTAAGAAAAATGCTGCAGGTGAGTGGACAAAGGATATTGGTCCTACACCTGTTATGACGAATATATCTTTAGGTGCTGATGGTACCAAGGAGATTAGCGGTCTTGCATATGATAAGGTATTTGCACTGTATGAAACAACTGCAGATGATAATTTTGAAGTAAATAAAGATCCATATTACTTTATGGTAAGTAAGAGTAACAGTGATGTGGTTGCTCCAAGCTGGGTAGATCAGCGATTTAACAGCGGTTATCTGTATTATGAGAATAAACCGGGCAGCTTTACAGTTAAGAAAACGGTTGATGGAGATACAGACTCACTGCAGGGTTATGAAGAATTTACATTTGACCTGACAGAAATAAACAAACCAAGTTTTGCCGCCGGAAAAGTAACGTATTCTACAAAATCAGGCGGAGTTGGAAAAACTGTAACTTCCAGTACAGTTACCGGTGTAGGAAGTTTTGGAGAGATTCAGTATGACACAGCTGATATCGGAAAAACTTTTTATTATGTAGTGTCTGAGCAGGAAGGTACTGTCCCTGGAATGACATATGACGCTTCCTTCTATATTATATCGTTGGAAGTAGATGCAAATGCAGCATCAGGTATCTATACCAAGAATGTGTCCGTTCAGAAATATGAATCGGATGGAACACCGGTTGCAGGTTCCTATTCAGCAGATGCGTTGGGATTTGATAATTCTACAGCACCAAAGAAGGGTGATCTGAAGCTTGAAAAGGTAGTAAGTGGTGCGTATACACCGGATGCAGGAACAACATATAAGATTTCTGTAAAGAATAAGACAACAAATAAATACTATGACAAAGACGGAAAAGAAAGTGCTGCTCAGGTATATATTGAAGTACCGGCCGATGGAAGCGTAACGATCAAGGATCTTCCGGTTGGAGATTATACAGTAGCCGAGAATGAAACGGATGCAGCAAAAGCTGGTTATGCATTAACAGTAACCGGAACGGGGGATGTTAAGGTAACTAAGGATACAACCACGACCGCAACCGTAACGAACACTTATACCCAGGATAAGGGAAGCCTGACGGTAGCCAAGGCAGTTGTAGGATATGACTTTGGAGCAGCAGGTAAGAACTTTACAATTTATGTAACAAACGCAAGTGGTGAATATGTTCTTGCAGATGGAAGCATAAGCGCAACCAAGACAGGAATCAGCGTACCGGCAAACGGAAGCGTAACGATCAATGACATCCCGGTAGGCACATACAACGTAAGCGAAGCTCCAACCGGAACAGCAATTACGAATTATGATCTGACAGTCAGTGGCGAAGGTGATGTAAATGTAACAAAGGATACAGTTGTCAATGCAACCGTAACAAATACATATACATATCTGACTACATCCGTAACTGTTAAGAAAGCATGGAACGATAATAACAACAAGGCCAATAAGAGACCTGGATTTGTAACGGTACAGCTTTATGCCGGAACAACTATATCAGGAATTCCGGTACAGCTTGATGAAAGCAATGGTTGGACAAAGACTTGGGATAATCTTCCGAAATATGATGCAAACGGATTAATCCAGTATACGGTCAAGGAAGTAAATGTACCTAAGGAATATACCGACAGCATAACAACAGATCCTGCAACAGGTGAGATTACAATTACAAATACAAGAACCAGCACAAAGGGTAAACTTGTATTAACAAAGACCGTTGTTGGTGATGTCGATAAGGCAGAAGCTGAAAATGTGATCAAGTTCAAGATTACAGACGAAGCAGGTAATTCCGAGACATATGCACTGACTGATTTCCAGTATGATGTATCGACAAAGAAATATACATTAGAACTGGATAAGCCGGCTGGAACTTATACCATTGAAGAAATACAGTATGATATTGATGGATATGAAACAAGCAGCATCAAATACGTAGTAGGAACAGGCCTTCAGAAGGATGGTAAGTCAGCAGAAGCAACAGTAGTTGTAGATGAAACAGTAAATGTTGCATTTGTCGATACATATGATAAGACAACTACAACAGAGAATACGACAGAAGTTACAACTACAACGGAAGATACAACAGAGATTACAACCACGACGGAAGATACAACAGAGATTACAACCACGACGGAAGATACAACAGAGGTCACAACTGAAACAGAAGATACAACTGAGACAGAAGACACTACGGAGATCACGACAACGGAAGACAAACCTTCCACTCCACCGGATACACCAAAAACCGGCGATGATGCTCCACTTATGCCACTTGTAATCCTGTTTATGCTCAGTGCAGCAGGAGTTGTAACAGTGATTGTTGTAAAAAAGAAAAATGATCGTGCAGATCGTAAATAAAAAGAATCTATAAAAACAACAAGTAAAGGTCAGGCACTCTGGTATGCAGAAATGCATATCAGGGTGCTTTTTCCTGTTATTTATGTCGAAATATAGCGAATGAATTCTAACTGAAAAAAGAAATAGTTGCACAATGTCGAAATATCGGTTATAGTAATTGCAATGCTAGAGAGATCTTGATGGAAGAAAATCAGATAAGGTCTTTCGAAAAACGGAAAAAAGAAAAAGGGGGGACGGTCTCGAAGGTGAGACTATAAACGTATGAGTAAGATAACATATGTCAGAACGCAACGGGATAAAAAAGTTGCATTTCTATTATTTCTATTTAGTGCTATTCTGATAGCGCTTATTATCTGGGGTGGGAATGTATTTTCCAAATTTGAACAATATGTTGATATATCCAGTAAGAATACGATCGCAGCAATGATGGAACAGGTAGAACATTCCTATCAAATGCAGATTAATTCAATGTATGAAGAAACAGAACGTCTTGAGAACTATCTGTTTGATGGCAAAACGAGGTCTGTTGTACTGGCAGATTATGAAGATTATTTTATAGCTATGGAGAATGATTCTGTACGGGATATCGTATTCGTTGATCATACCGGAAAATATATCTGTGATGATGGCAAAACAGGAACATTGGATTTGGGTGATACAAAGGGCACTCTGTTTGATGTTGGCGGTCAGTCTGTCCAATATTGTACCTGGAGAAACGGAGAAGAAATATTTGTTGTAGCAAAAAAATATGAAGCGTTCTATGTAAATGAAAATGAATATGAAGTCATAGCGTTTATTTATAATACAAATAGGGTAAATGATCTGTTTATTGATTCCGCATACGGGGGACAGGCAAAACTCTATGTGACAAATGCAGACAGCATGGTAACATATGCGGATCTGGATAATAACGAGGGTATTGTGCGCAATTATAATATCCTTGATCACTATCTGGATGAGTCGGTGATCGGAGAGGAACAATATGCACAGATCACAGAGGATTTCAGCGAAGGCAGACAGAATTGTGTTACCCTATATAAAGGAAAAAATGCAGAATATTTCTATTACCAGCCATTAGAAGGAACGGAGTTCTTTCTCGTATTTCAGGCGCCGTGTGCAGTGGTACAGAGTGTATTGACGGATTATCAGAAGAAGGTGTCACGTTCATGGATGGTTACGGTTGTGATCATTGCATGTATCATGTTAGTGCTGGCAGTAGGTACGGTCGGAGCGATCCATATGAGGACCTGGTATGAATATGAGCGACAGACGGCTGATATGCACCGGGAAAATAATGTACAGTTGCGGCGTATGAATGCAGTGATGGAGGAAACCGTCCGGGAGTACCGGTTAGCACAGGAAGGGGCTTTGGAAGAAGAAACCGAAGAGGAAGCGGCTGAAAGAGCGGCGGAGGAAGAACGGGAAAAAGAAAGACAGATCCGTGAAGCACTTCCAAGGGTCGCATTCGTAGGCGAACGTTTTCTGCTGGTCGATGATAATGATATGGAAGGACTGCTTTTGCAGGAGGCATTGACCAAAAGAGGAGCGGAATGTACCATAGCAAAGAGCGGAGAGCAGGCATTGAAGATGTTTAAACGTTCAAAGCATGAAAAGTTCCAGTATATATTGATGGACGCTGATATGCCGGATATGGATGGCTATCAGGCAGCCAGAAGAATCCGGCTGATGGATCATCCGCAGGCAAAAACGATACCGATTCTGGCAATGACTTATCACGCAACACCAGAGGCTATGCGGATGGCAGCTATAACAGGTATGTCCGGTCAGGTTGAGAAGCCGGTTAAAATGCAGACGCTTGCTCTGATCATAACTAAACTGAAGAGTAAGAACAGGGTTCATCCAGGATATGATTATGACAGAAAATAGCAAGAAACCGAAAAAACAGTATTTGTATTTTCTGTTGAAGTGTAATGAAAAAACTATTATTTACATTTTCTATTGAGATGTTATACTAATGCTATATGCAGTTAGAGATGGATGATGTTTTATAGGACATATGATATTACGCTGCATATATTGATATTAGGAAACGAAATGGAGTAAGACTGGAATGGAATTTGAAAATGATGTAAAAGCAGTCGTTGCAGAAATGGCTGAGGCATTAAATAAGAATTATTCGGATCAGAAATTATTTGATCTGTCACTCGGAGAGCGACTTCCGCAAAAGGATGAGATCATTGATTTTGTGGATGAATTGCGGAAAGTAACATTTCCGGGTTTCTTCGGGAGAGAGAATATGGCATATGCTAATAAGGAGTATTTTGCAGGGCATAAGCTGTCATTGATATATGATAAATTATTCCGTCAGATCAAGGTGGCATTGAGCTATAAAAATGATGCTAAGAGCTATCAGGAGATTACAGAGGAAGCACAGGAGAAAGCTCTGGGCTTTATCCGTTGTATACCGGAGGTTCAGGCACTTCTTTGCAAAGACGTAGAAGCAGAATATAACGGAGATCCGGCCGCAAACAGCCGTGAAGAGATCATCTTCTCCTATCCGGGGTTATTTGCGATATTTGTATACCGATATGCACATGTGCTCTATCAGATGAAGGTGCCGTTTATTCCAAGGATCATGACAGAATATGCACATGGTGAGACAGGAATTGATATCAATCCGGGTGCCAATATTGGTGAATATTTCTTTATTGACCATGGAACCGGAATCGTTATCGGTGAAACAACCGATATTGGAAATAATGTAAAAATCTATCAGGGGGTTACCCTTGGTGCGCTGTCGACCAGAAAGGGCCAGCAGTTGTCCGGTGTCAAACGTCATCCAACCATAGAGGACAATGTAGTTATCTATGCGAACACAACCATTCTTGGTGGCGAGACCATTATTGGTGCAAATTCCGTAGTAGCGGGAAATACTTTCGTGACGAAGTCCATCCCTGCAAACACCAAGGTTGCCTCCACTATGCCGGAACTCGAAATCAAGACCTCAAACTAGGCGGACAAAACAGGTGGATTATCTCTAATAGCCTGACCATAATTGACTCGCTGCGATTTCTATTCGCTGCACATGCCTGATTCGTAAATACTCCTGTGCCAACTCGTCCTTCGGACTCAAACAGGCA
>OGYY01002055.1_pt1 | contig 15624 bp, 22 predicted proteins | sample 1576671 | NCBI WGS metagenome assembly OGYY01 (sample SAMEA3541593, study PRJEB24748) | human gut metagenome | biome: human gut; feature: human-associated habitat; material: faeces | place: China | collected 2012 | reverse complement strand
TGGCTGGATCTGAATCATTCTTGCTTCCGGTACAGTAATGTTCGCAACCTGCTGACGCCGGAGACCTTCCGGTATTTCGCGGAGCAGGGCGTGGCCATCAAGGTGATCTCCGGGGATAACCCCATGACGGTGTCGCAGGTGGCGCTCCGCGCCGGCATCGCGGACGCGGGGCGGTATGTGGACGCGTCGACCCTCCAGGACGACGAGGCCATTGAAAAAGCGGTGGAGGAATACACCGTGTTCGGGCGGGTGACGCCCAACCAGAAGCGTGCGTTTGTCAAAGCGCTGCAAAAGGCGGGCCACCATGTCGCCATGACGGGCGACGGCGTCAACGATGTGCTGGCCCTCAAGGACGCCGACATCGGCATCGCGATGGCCTCGGGCAGCGAGGCCGCCTGTCAGGCGGCGCAGCTGGTACTGCTGGAATCCGACTTTTCCGCCATGCCGCAGGTGGTGCTGGAAGGCCGCCGCGTCATCAATAACATCGAGCGGGCGGCCTCTCTGTTCCTTGTCAAAAACATCTTTTCTTTTTTGCTGGCCATTATTACCGTGTTTGTCAGCATCCCGTATCCAGTCGTTCCCATGCAGCTCACTCTGATCAGTGCTTTCACCATCGGCATCCCCTCCTTTTTCCTGGCGCTGGAGCCGAACAAGAGCCTGGTTAAAGGGCGGTTTATGCCCAATGTCCTGCGTCACGCGTTTCCCGGCGGGCTGGCGGCGCTGTTCGCCATCGTTGGGGTGGAAGCGTTCGCCTATGCGTTCGATTTTTCCACTGCCTCCCTGTCCACCATCGCGGCGCTGGTGCTGTCGGTCAACGGCATGTTGGTACTCTACCAGGTCTGCAAACCGTTCGACTGGAAGCGGCGCATCATTTGGGGGGCGATGGCGGTCTCTATGACGGTGCTGGTGTTTGCGTTTGGATCGTTCTTTTCTCTGTCGCCCCTTGACCTGCAGGGATGGCTGGTGCTGGCCGTGTTTTTGCTACTGCTGTATCCGGCCACACGGATGGTGATGTGGGTGTTTGGGTGGTACGAGCGCAGTTGGCGGTGGATCCGGCAAAAAATCCATGCCCTATCCGACCGGCTGGATTAAAATATGTGAAAAGGGCCGCTCCCGTATTTTCGGGAGCGGCCTTTATAGTCGTTATTTTTGTGTATCTGGATTAGGGGCCGGCGGCTGAACCGTGACAAGCAAATCGCGTATTCTCTGGTTATCCACCTGTTCCACGGTCACGGACAGGTGATCGGCGGTAAACCGATCGCCCGGGTCCGGAATTTCCCCCAGATGGGACAGCGCCCAGCCGTTGACGGTCGACGCCTCCTCATCCACGTCCCTGGCCAGATGGAAAAATTCCAGGAATTCGTCGAGATCGGCGCTGCCCTTGACGCGAAAGGTGGTTTCATCAATGGGCACGATGTCCTGCACCACCACCTCGTGTTCATCCCAGATGTCTCCTACCAGCTCCTCGAGGATGTCCTCCATGGTTACAATGCCCATGGTGCCGCCGAATTCGTCGCAAATCACGGCCATATGGGATTTGTTTTTTTGCAGCATACGCAGCAGGTCGCCGATTTTCATGGATTTGGTAATGAACAGGGCGGGCTTGACAATGGAGCGGATGTCGTCCTGCTCCGGCGGCAGCAGATAAAAGTCGCGTTGGTGGACGAGCCCCACAATATTGTCCATGGTTTCGCGGTAAACCGGCAGCCGGGAATGCCCCGAAGCGGTAAAAATGCGGGCGACCGTGTTCCGGTCGGCGTCCTCGGGGACCCCAACCACATCTACGCGGGGTGTAAAAATATCGATTGCCTCCACATCGTTGAACTCGATGGCGCTGCGGATCAGCTCGCTTTCCTGCTCGTCGATACCGCCTTCGTGGGCCGCCTCCTCCACCATGGTGAGCAGTTCCCGTTCGGTGATGGAATCATCCCGCTTGGACTTGAATAGCCGCGACAGCAGCTTTTTCCATTGCACAAATAGGAAATTTAAGGGTGTCAGCACCACCAGCAGCACGTGCAGGATTGGGGCGGAGAACATAGCAAAGGATTCCGGGGATTCTTTCGCCAGGCTTTTGGGAGAGATTTCGCCAAAAATCAGCACGATCACGGTGGTGACCAGCGTCGACAGGCTGGCGCCCACGTCTCCGAAATGCCGTACAAACAGCACGGTGGCCAGCGACGCCATGAGAATATTGACGATATTGTTGCCGATCAGGATGGTAGAGAGCAGCTTGTCGTAAGAATTCACCATTTTGAGCGCCAGGGCGGCGCGGCGGTTTCCGTCATCGGCGTAGGCCTTCATCCGGATGACGTTCATGGAAGAAAAGGCCGTTTCGGTCGCGGAAAAATACCCGGATAGAATTACGCAGATAATCGCAATTAGGATCAGAAAACTGTCACTGTCCATAAGCGGTTAAAAATTCCCCCTCTGTATTATATATGGGATAGTATATACCACGTTTCCGGCAAAAAGTCCAGACCTATCCGGGAATTCCGCTCATTTAAGGTCTTTTTCGGATAGAGGAATGCCGATACTCACCCAGTCGCCCGTCCTCAGCTGGGCACTGGACAGGCGACCAAAAGAGCGTACCGTGCCATCGGTCAAAAGGCAGATGAGATTATACGGGCCAGCGGCAATCGCCGCTGTGGGTGCGCTGTAAGGGAGACTTGAAGATATGGAATTGCTCTCGTTGCCTGTGTAGCAAAGGGAGCCGTCCGCCTTTAGCCCAACCGTAAAGTCGTTTCCCGCGGCTACGGCCACCACATCGCACCAGTCGTTCACGTTTCCCTGCCCCTGCGTGTTTTGCCCGGCAAACAGAACCCTCCCCGTGCTGGTCAGCCCAACCGTATGTGTGGCCCCGGCGGCAACCGCGACGATCCCGGTCCAGGAGGAAACGTTGCATTGGCCCCAGTCATTGGCGCCCGCAGCAACGACAGTGCCGTTTTGGCGAACACCCACACTGTGGTGCTCTCCAGCGGCAACAGCCGTTATATTCGTCCAGCCGGACACATCGCATTCACCCTCGCGGTTTCCACCGGCGGCGACAACGGTTCCGTCCTCCCCCAGCCCCAGCGTATGATTCCATCCGGCGGCAATAAGCCGTATGTTCCGCCAATCTTCCGTTTGGCACTGTCCATCCTCGTTTGCGCCGACCGCTATCACCGTGCCATTCGCTTTTAGGCCAACGGAGTGAGAGGAACCAGCCGCCACGGAAAAAACACCTCTCCACTTGCCGACGCCGCACTCTCCACGGTAGTTTTCCCCGCCGGCCCGGACATCACCACAGGGCAGGACGCCCAGCACGTGAGCGGACCCTGCGGCAATACTCCCGGTCGTGGCGCGCTGAACCAACTGGTCGGCGCCGCGGTAATCTCCCAAAGCGTACAGGTATACGGCCGCCTGCGGATAGCGGCGTTTTCCCAGCAGCCGCAGGGCTTCCTGATAAGCGGCCTCCCGTTTTTGCGCGGACGCGTCCTGATATGCGCCAACCTTATGAAACAGGGAATAAGCCGTGGCAAAGTCACCCTGATGCAGGCAGTCACTCGCTTTTTCGTACAGAACCGGCGCGCGAAAAACGCTGTTCCACAGGATGGAAGCCGTAACCAGACCGGCCAACAGGACGGAGGCGGCGATCTTCCAATGCAGACGGCCCCGCAGCGGGGACATCCGTTGGGTGATGAGCGGCCCGATGGGCCTGCGGGATTTTTTCCGGCGGGCGGAGGGGGCGACGGAGGTCGGAGCCGGCGGGATCTGAGAAGACGAGGCCCGGCTGCGGCGCTGCTGGGTCTCCGCGTGCAGGCGGTCCAGCACCTGCCGGTTCTTTTCCTGCATCGACTGCCGTGTCGCCCGCAATGAGTCTTCCTGTGGAGGAAGACCATCCGGCAGCTCGTTCCGACTCATGCGGTCCCCCTCCCTTCGGTGGCATAGTAGAAAATATTGTATCGAATGCGGCGCAGCTTGTCAATGGCGTGCGGCGGCGGAGTGCCGGGGTTATAGGACTAACAAGCACCGGGTACAGGGGCACTCCCGCCGGGCGGATTGACAAAACCGCCATAAATTCGTATACTGTATATTTGGAAAACGCTTATATAAATTCATGAGATGGATGAATGTTTCTACGGGCTGCCTATCAGCCGACTATGAGCGCCGTTCCCGCAGGGAGAGGCGACGTCGCTTTTGGCAGCTCTTTTTCCGGCGGGGGCCCACAAATTCACAGGAATGGTTGAAAGACCGCTTTCAACCCGGCCATCGCGAAAGGATGATCATAACCATGCAACGGGATGTTGTCATTATCGGCGCCGGCCCGGCCGGCATATTCACCGCGCTTGAGATGCGGCGGCAGGGCAGCGGCAGGAGCATTACCATCGTTGAAAAAGGTCAGGCAATAGAAAACCGGCGCTGTCCCAAAAGCCAAACCGGACACTGTGTGCAATGCCAGCCCTGCCATATCACCACCGGTTTTTCTGGAGCCGGCGCGTTTTCGGACGGCAAGCTGTCCTTAAGCTATGAGGTGGGCGGCGACCTGCCCTCGCTGATCGGAGAGGACACGGCACAGACGCTGATCGACTATACCGATCAGATATATTTATCCTTTGGCGCCGACCCGCATGTGGAGGGCGTCAGCAATGACGAGGGAATCAAGGAGATCCGCAAACGGGCGATCCAGGCGGGGCTTAAGCTGGTGGACTGCCCCATCCGCCATCTCGGCACGGAGCGGGCGCAGGAGATTTACCGCGCCATCGAGCAATATCTATTGGATAACGGTGTGGAGATCCTGTTCGGGTGGAACTGTGAGGATCTGCTGCTGGAAGGCGAACGCTGTGCGGGCGTTACCATCCGAAAGGGCGGGGAGGAGCAGGACATCCGGGCGGAGCATACGGTAATTGCCGCCGGCCGCCGGGGAGCCGACTGGCTGGAGGAACTGTGCGCCCGCCACGGAATCGCTCATCAGCCGGGTACGGTGGATATCGGTGTGCGGGTGGAAGTGCGCAACGAGATCATGGAGCAGGTGAACAACGTGCTGTATGAGTCCAAGCTGATTGGTTATCCCAAGCCCTTTAAAAACAAGGTGCGCACTTTTTGCCAGAATCCCGGCGGTTTTGTCAGCCAGGAGAATTACGACAACCATCTGGCCGTGGTCAACGGCCATTCCTATAAAGAACGCAAGTCCCAGAACACCAATCTGGCGATTCTCTGCTCACACAATTTTGCCGAGCCGTTTGACCAGCCCATTGCTTACGCGCAAAAGGTAGGCGAGCTGACCAATATGCTGGGGGCGGGGCGCATATTGGTGCAGAGGTACGGCGATATACTGGACGGCAAGCGGACGTGGGCGGAAGAACTCGCGCGCGCCAACCTGAAGCCCTCGCTGCCCGATGCGGTGGCCGGCGACATCACCGCCGCCATGCCCTACCGGGCCATGGTGAACATTATCGGGTTCATTCAGGCGGTGGACCATGTGGTGCCGGGGTTTGCCTCCGTGGAAACGCTGCTTTACTCGCCGGAACTGAAATTTTACAGCAACCGGGTCAAAATGGACGCTGACCTGCAGACCAGTATGGAAGGACTATACTGCCTCGGGGATTCCAGCGGATGGACCCGCGGGCTTATGATGGCATCCGCCATGGGTGTGCTCATGGGCAGGCGTCTGGCCGACGCATAACGGCGGCCGGATTTCCATATAGTGAGAAGGATGCGCATAATGGAACAGGAAAGGCGGTAGATAGGATGAACACTTGGAAAGAGATTGCTCCCACCGAATGGGAGGGCAATGTGTTTGAGAAAATTGGCAAGGAATGGATGCTGATTTCGGCGGGGGACGCCGACAAATGTAATACCATGACGGCCAGCTGGGGCGGTCTGGGCGTGCTGTGGGGTACCAACGTCAGCTTTGCCTTTATCCGGCATTCCCGCTATACATATGGCTTTGTGGAACAGGGAGACTATTATTCGCTCTGCTTTTTCCCGGAGGAATACCGGAAGGCGCTGGCCCTCTGCGGGCGGGTGTCCGGCCGGGATACCGACAAAATCGCCGACGCCGGACTGACGCCGGTTTTTGACCGGGAGGCCCCCTACTTTGCACAGGCTTCGGCGGTGGTGATATGCCGCAAGCTGTACGCGGACGACATAGAAAAGGCCCATTTTGTCGATCCTTCCCTGGAGCAGCATTATCAGGATAACGATTATCATCGGATGTACATTGGCGAAATCGTGCGTGTTTTGGAAAAAGAAGACTGATAGTCCCGCTTTCGCGCGTATTTCTGGCCTTTTTACAATATGTGGTATCGAAAGTGTTGATAGACCACGACATCCATGAAGAAAAAAACTCTCCTCTGTTTTCCACAAAACAGGGGGGAGTATTTTTTGCATTCCTACGAAATTTTTTTTGGAAAAAGCTTGCAAAGCGCTTGACCTTATGGTAATATAATCAGGCGTGACTGTGGCCAAAGGGGATAATGCGCCCTTTTGGCAGCGGTCCAGACTGCACGATATGCGATGAAGCGGGAGGTTGCGGCCGCTTGGCAGGCCGGTTTTTCCGTGGAGTATGTCCGATTTCAAACCGGGCGACAAAAAATACCGTGTGCAGGGCAAACTGCGGGATATCTGTGTCCCGTTGAGTTGCGAGGTTTGTCCCTGCCGGTAAGACGCTGTATTGCACCCGGAACTTGGAAACCCAGCCAGTTTCCGGTTTTTTCTCTGCCGGGCATGAAACACCCGGCTGGGATGTACAATACGGCGCCGCCCGCCAACTCAAACATTTTAAGGAGGCGTTTTTAGTGGCAGTCAAAGAAAAAATCAGAATTCGCATCAAAGGGTATGACCACCAGCTGGTCGACCAGGCAGCCGAGAAAATCGTGGAGACGGCCCGCCGTACCGGCGCCCGTGTTTCCGGCCCCGTGCCGCTGCCCACCCAGAAGGAAATCGTTACCATCCTGCGTGCCGTGCACAAGTATAAGGACTCGCGTGAGCAGTTCGAAATGCGCACCCACAAACGGCTGATCGATATCCTTCGTCCTTCCAACAAGACGGTTGAGGCCCTTATGGGCCTTGAACTCCCCGCCGGCGTGGAAATTGAAATCAAGCTGTAACGCGCATTCCCAGCGGCTTGTTTATCCGTGCTGCGAGGTCATGTTGAAAGCCGGTTGCCGCCGGCGTTCAACCAATAACCAAGGAGGTAACAGACTATGCAAAAAGGCATCATCGGCAAGAAGGTCGGCATGACGCAGATCTTCGACGAAAAGGGCAATGTCGTTCCGGTGACCGTCATCGAAGCCGGTCCCTGCGTTGTTGTCCAGAAGAAAACCGTCGAAAACGACGGGTACACCGCCGTTCAGTTCGGGTTCGGCGACGTCTCGGCCAAGAGAGTCACCAAACCCCTGAAAGGGCATTTTGACAAAGCGGACGTAGCTCCCAAACGCACCTTGCGGGAGTTCCGGTTCGATGACTGCGACGCTTTCAACGTGGGCGATCTGGTCAAAGCGGACGCGTTTGCGGCCGGAGACCGGGTGGACGTGGTCGGTACCAGCAAAGGTAAAGGCTACGCCGGCGCCATCAAGCGCTGGAATTTCCACCGCTTGAAAGAATCCCACGGCAGCGGCCCTGTGGCCCGCCACGCGGGCTCGATGGGCGCCTGCTCCTCTCCGTCCCGTGTATATAAAGGGATGAAAGGCGCCGGACATCTGGGCGCCGAGCGGGTTACCGTTCAGAATCTGACCGTTGTTAAAGTGGACGCGGAGAACAACCTGATTGCGGTACGGGGCGCGGTTCCCGGCGCCCGCGGCAGTGTCGTCGTTCTCTCGGAAACCGTTAAGAAGGCGTAAGGGAAGGAGGAAATCACATGCCCACAGTATCGATTTATGACATGACCGGCAAGCAGACCGGCACCATGGACCTGTCCGAGGCCGTTTTCGGCGTCGAACCCAACAAGGCCGTTATGCACAGCGCCGTTGTCAATTATCTGGCCAACCAGCGTCAGGGCACCCAGTCCACCCTCACCCGTTCGGAAGTGCGGGGCGGCGGCAAAAAGCCGTGGCGTCAAAAGGGTACCGGCCATGCCCGTCAGGGGTCCATCCGCGCTCCCCAGTGGACGCACGGCGGTATCGCGCTCGGCCCGAAGCCCCGCGACTACCGGTATGCCCTGAACAAGAAAGTGCGCCGCCTGGCGCTGAAATCCGCGCTGTCCTCCAAGGTGGCGGCGGACGAGATGAAGGTTCTCGACGCCATCACGCTGGACGAGATTAAGACCAAGACCATGGCCGCCGCGTTCAAGGCGCTGGAGACCGGCAAGAAAGTCCTGCTGGTCCTGCCCGAGAACAACGAGACCATCGTCAAATCGGTCCGCAATATCGAGGGCGCCAAGGTCGCGCAGGTCAACACGCTGAACACCTATGACATCCTGAACAGCGATACCTTTATCGTGGTGAAGGACGCGGTGGCGCAGATCGAGGAGGTATACAAATAATGAACGCTCGTGACGTGATTCTGGCGCCGGTCATCACCGAAAAATCGGTGCAGGCGCTGACCGAAAAGAAATATACCTTCCGGGTTGCCGAAGGCACCAACAAGATTGAGATCGCCAAAGCGGTGGAAGAGATTTTCGGCGTTAAAGTGCTGAAAGTCAACACCGTCAGCATGAAAGGCCGCAAACGCCGCATGGGCCGGTATGAGGGATACACCTCCGACTGGAAAAAAGCGATCGTCACCCTGACGGAAGATTCCAAAACGATCGAGTTCTTCGACGGCATGTTCTAATTGAAGAACCCCGCAAACGGCCCAGCCGGGCCGGGCAACGTATGGGAGCGAAAGGCGGCTCCCGCAAAGCCAACTTATAGGAGTGTGAATCGGAATGCCTACGATAACGTATAAGCCGACGACCCCCGGACGCCGCGGCATGTCGGTCATCGACTACAGCGGCCTGTCCAAGGTCGCGCCGGAAAAGAGCCTGCTGGCTCCGCTGAATAAAAAGGCCGGCCGCAACAGCTACGGCCGCATCACCGTTCGCCATCGCGGCGGCGGCAACCGCCGGAAATACCGGATCATTGATTTTAAGCGCAACAAGCTGGACATGACCGCGACGGTTATGACGCTGGAATATGATCCCAACCGCAGCGCCCACATCGCCCTTCTCCAGTATGAGGACGGCGAGAAACGCTACATCGTAGCGCCGCAGGGCCTGAAGGTGGGCGACAAAATTTCCGCCGGCGCGAACGCCGATATTAAACCCGGCAACGCGCTTCCGCTGGCCAGCATCCCCACCGGTACGTTCATCCACAATGTGGAGCTGTATCCCGGTAAGGGCGCGCAGCTGGCCCGCAGCGCCGGCACCATGGCCCAGCTGATGGGCAAGGAAAACAACATGGCGCTGGTTCGCCTGCCCTCGGGCGAGATGCGCAATGTGCCGCTGAACTGCATGGCCACCATCGGCCAGGTCGGCAACGTGGAGCATGAAAACGTAAAGATCGGTAAAGCCGGCCGGAAACGCCACATGGGCTGGCGTCCCACCGTCCGCGGTTCCGTGATGAACCCCTGCGACCACCCGCACGGCGGCGGCGAGGGCAAATCCCCCATCGGCCGTCCGGGCCCGGTTACCCCGTGGGGCAAACCGGCGCTGGGCTACAAAACCCGCAAGAATCACAAGGCTTCGGATAAGTTCATTGTGAAACGCCGCGGCGGTAAGTAAACGAAAGGAGATTCGTGATTTATGGGTAGAAGCGTAAAGAAGGGTCCTTTCGTACAGCCCGTGCTGCTGAAAAGGATTCAAGAGATGAATCAGGCCGGAGAGAAACGCATCCTGAAAACCTGGAGCCGTTCCTCCACCATTTTCCCGGATTTCGTCGGCCACACCATTGCCGTGCACGACGGCCGGAAGCATGTTCCGGTGTATATCACCGAAGATATGGTGGGACACAAGCTCGGTGAGTTTGCCCCCACCCGTACGTTCCGCGGTCATGTCGGCTCGAAGAGCTCGAAGTAAGCGGTTGAAAGGAGAGAATTCAAATGGAAGCAAGGGCGCAGGTTAAATACGTCCGCATTTCCCCCCGCAAAGTCAAAATTGTTCTCGACCTCATCCGCAACAAACCGGTTGATGTCGCTCTCGCCATCGTGCGGAACACCCCCAAGGCCGCCTGCGAGCCGCTGGAAAAGCTGCTCAAATCGGCTGCGGCCAACGCGGAGAACAACTACAACATGGATCGTAACAATCTCTATGTTGCCGAGTGCCTCGTCTGCCCCGGCCCGATCCTGAAACGGATCCGCCCGCGGGCCCAGGGCCGCGCGTACCGCATCGAGAAGAGAACATCCCACATTACCCTTGTTCTCAAGGAAAAAGAGTAAGCGAAGGAGGAGGACAATTATGGGACAAAAAGTCAATCCCACCGGTCTGCGCATCGGCGTTATTAAAGATTGGAACTCCCGCTGGTTTGTGAAAGACAGCGAATTCGGCGACACCATCGCCTCGGATTACAAGCTGCGCGAGTATCTGAAAAAGACACTGTATGCCGCCGGCGTACCGAAAATCGAGATTGAGCGCGACGCGTCCCGCGTACGCATTCATATCCATTGTGCGAAACCCGGTATTGTCATCGGCAAAGGCGGCGCGGAGATCGATAAGCTGCGCGCCACCTGCGAGAAGATGCTGGGTAAGCCCACCCTGATCAATATTGTTGAAGTACGCAATCCGGATTTGAACGCCCAGCTGGTGGCTGAAAACATCGCGCAGCAGCTGGAAAAGCGCATCTCCTTCCGCCGCGCCATGAAACAGTCGATCGGCCGCGCCATGAAAATGAACGCGAAGGGTATCAAAATCCAGGTTTCCGGCCGTCTGGGCGGTGCGGAAATTGCGCGTACCGAACAGTATCATGAAGGAACCATCCCGCTGCAGACTCTGCGCGCGGATATCGACTACGGCTTTGCCGAAGCCAAAACCACCTATGGCCGGATCGGCGTGAAAACGTGGATCTATCGCGGCGAGGTGCTGGCCGGCGCTGCCAAACCCCGTAAGGAAGGAGGCCGCAAGTAATGCTGCTGCCCAAAAGAGTAAAATATCGCCGCGTACACCGCGGCCGCCTGACCGGTAAGGCGACGCGCGGCAATACCGTTACCTACGGCGATTACGGCCTGCAGGCGCTGGAGCCGGCCTGGATCTCGTCCAATCAGATCGAGGCGGCCCGTGTGGCCATGACCCGTTACATTAAGCGTGGCGGACAGGTATGGATCAAAATATTCCCGGATAAGCCCATCACTGAGAAACCCGCCGAGACCCGCATGGGCTCCGGTAAAGGTTCCCCGGAATACTGGGTGGCGGTAGTCAAACCCGGCCGGGTGATGTTCGAAATCGCCGGCGTACCGGAAGAGACCGCCCGGGAAGCCCTGAGACTCGCAGCGAACAAGCTGCCCATCAAGTGCAAATTTGTTTGCAAGGAAGAAACGGATGGTGAGCAGGTATGAAAGCTACAGAGATGGCAAAAATCCGCGAAATGAACGACGTCGAGTTGCAGAAAAGGCTCGCAGACCTCAAGGAAGAGTTGTTCAATCTGCGCTTTCAACACGCGATTAACCAACTCGATAATCCGATGCGTCTGAAGGCCGTCCGTAAGGAAATCGCCATTGTCAAAACGATCATGCGCGAGAACGAAATCAAGAACGGCGCCGAGGCGTAACGGAAGGAGGAGTTTATTGTGAGCGAACGCAATCTGAGAAAAACACGTACCGGCCTGGTCGTCAGCGACAAAATGGATAAAACCATCGTTGTGGCGATCGAGGACAATGTTCGTCATCCGCTCTATAAAAAGATCATTAAACGCACCGTGAAGCTGAAGGCGCACGACGAGAAAAACGAGTGCCGCCGCGGCGACCGCGTGATGGTGATGGAAACTCGTCCGATGTCGAAGGACAAACATTGGCGTTTGGTACAGGTAATCGAAAAAGCGAAATAAGTCGGTGAGTCTTGAAAGGAGGAACACCCTGTGGTTCAACAGCAGACCTACCTAAAAGTTGCCGACAACACCGGTGCGAAGGAGCTTATGTGCATCCGCGTCCTCGGTGGTTCCGGCAGACGGTATGCGAATATCGGCGACGTCGTGGTGGCTTCGGTTAAAAAAGCGGCACCCGGCGGCGTTGTTAAGAAAGGTGAAGTCGTAAAGGCCGTAGTGGTCCGCACGGCGAAAGGCGTTCGGCGGGAGGATGGCACATACATCCGGTTCGACGAGAACGCGGCGGTGATTATCCGCGACGACAAAAACCCCAGAGGCACCCGTATATTTGGACCGGTAGCGAGAGAGCTCAGAGATAAAGATTATCTCAAAATCCTGAGCCTTGCTCCCGAAGTGCTGTGATGGGAGGGTCGGAAATTGAGTAAATTACATGTGAAAAAGGGCGACACCGTCCTGATTATCAACGGCGACGACAAAGGCGAAAAGGGGAAAGTCCTGGAAGTCAGCCCCAAGGAGGGCAAAGTCATCGTCGAGGGCCGCAACATGGTGAAAAAACATGTGAAGCCCCGCAAAATGGGCGATCCCGGCGGCATTGTCTCCGCCGAAGGCGCGCTGTATGCCAGTAAGGTTATGGTCGTGTGCCCCCATTGCAACAAACCGACGCGGGTCGGTCATAAAAAGTTCGCCGACGGATCCAAAGAGCGCGTATGCAAACGCTGCGGCGAAACGCTGTAAGGAGGGGTTAGGATATGGCCAGAATGAAGGACTTTTATAACAGCTCAGTGGCTCCGGCCCTGATGAGTAAGTTTGGATACAAAAGCGTCATGCAGATCCCGAAGCTGGATAAAATTGTGATTAACATCGGCTGCGGCGAAGCCCGCGACAACGCGAAGGTCATCGACGCGATCGTTGCCGATCTCTCCACAATCACCGGTCAGCGTCCGGTCGTCTGCAAAGCGCGTAAATCGGTTGCGAACTTCAAGCTGCGCGAAGGTATGAGCATCGGCGCGAAGGTCACCCTGCGCGGCGCGCGTATGTATGAGTTCCTGGATCGCCTCTTTAACGTGGCGCTGCCCCGCGTCCGCGACTTCCGCGGAATCAACCCGAACTCGTTCGACGGCCGCGGCAACTACAACATGGGCCTGAAAGAGCAGCTGATTTTCCCGGAAATCGACTATGACAAGATCGATAAGACCCGGGGCATGGACATCTGCTTTGTTACTACGGCGAATACCGATGAAGAAGCGCGCGAGCTGCTCACCCTGATGGGCGCTCCGTTCGCCAGATAAGGAGGGGAAAACTGTGGCTAAAACATCGATGAAAATTAAACAGCAGCGCCCGCCCAAGCATTCGACCCAGGCGTATAACCGCTGCAAAATCTGCGGTCGTCCCCATGCGTATCTGCGCAAATACGGCGTGTGCCGTATCTGCTTCCGGGAGCTGGCCTACAAGGGCGAAATTCCCGGCGTTCGCAAGGCCAGTTGGTAATAGCTAAAAGGAGGTTGACGGAATGCAAATCACCGATACGATCGCCGATATGTTGACGAGAATTCGCAACGCGAATTCGGCTAAGCATGACTCGGTGGATATCCCCGCTTCCAACATGAAGAAGGCTATTGCCCAGATTCTTGTTGACGAGGGATACGTTAAGAATTTTCAGGTTATCGAAGATGGCAAACAGGGCGTGATCCGCATCACCCTAAAATACCAGGGGGCGTCCAAGTCTCCGGTTCTTCTGGGACTGCGTCGCGTATCCAAGCCCGGTCTGCGCATTTATTCCAGCAGCGAGGACATGCCGAAGGTCATGAAAGGCATCGGCACCGCCATTGTGTCCACATCCAAAGGCGTCATGACGGACAAAAAAGCCCGTCAGGAGCACGTGGGCGGCGAAGTCCTGGCCTTTATTTGGTAAGGGGGAAAGGGAATTATGTCGAGAATTGGACGCAAACCGATCGCCCTTCCTGCCGGTGTGGACGTCAAAATGGACGGCAATACCATTACCGTGAAAGGCCCGAAGGGCACCCTGACGCAGACCTATCATCCCAACATGAAGGTCACTGTGGAAGGAAACGAAATCCTGGTAACTCGTCCGAATGACGAGAAAGAAAACCGCTCTCTGCACGGTCTGACCCGGTCGCTGATCGCCAACATGGTGGAAGGCGTGACCAACGGCTTTAAAAAAGAACTGGACGTCAATGGTGTCGGCTATCGTGTGCAGAAGCAGGGCAAGGATCTGGTGATGAACCTGGGCTACAGCCATCAGGTGACGGTCAGCGAGATCCCGGGCATCACCATCGAGGCGCCCGGCCCGAACAAAATCATCATCTCGGGCGCCGACAAGCAGTTGGTGGGCCAGTTTGCTGCCGAAGTTCGTGAGAAGCGCCCGCCGGAGCCTTATAAAGGCAAAGGCATTAAGTATGTCGATGAAGTCATCCGCCGCAAGGAAGGCAAAACCGGCGGCAAGAAATAAAGGGAGGAGTGAATCATTATGGTGAGTAAAAAAGACAGCAACGCCACGCGTCTCCATCGCCACAAACGGGTGCGCGGGAAAATCACCGGCACGGCTGATTGCCCCCGCCTGAACGTGTTCCGCTCCCTCAACCACATTTATGCTCAGGTGATTGACGACGTCAAGGGAGTCACCCTGGTCGCTGCTTCCAGCACTGAAAAGGATTTCGGCGCGGCGGGCGGCAACAAGGAAGGCGCGAAAAAGGTTGGCGAGATGATCGCTAAACGGGCCGCGGAAAAGGGCATTGAGCAGGTCGTGTTCGACCGCGGTGGATACGTATATCACGGCCGCGTCAAAGAGCTGGCCGAAGGCGCCCGCGAGGGCGGCCTCAAGTTCTAAGAAGGAGGGATACTTTTGGCTAGATTTGACGCAAAAGCGACTGAGAGCGAATACAAAGAGCGCGTAGTCGCGATCAACCGTGTATCTAAGACTGTAAAGGGCGGCCGTATCTTTAAGTTTGCCGCTTTGGTTGTGGTTGGCGACGAAAAGGGCACCGTGGGCTTCGGCATCGGCATGAACGCCGCCATCGCCCGGATCCTCGGCGAGGGGAAGAGCCGGGAGGCCAACATGGCCGCCTCACAGGGGATGCTTTTAAGCCTCATTCACGGGCTGGTGCTGACGGCGCTGGGAATCGCCGCCATGCCCTGGTTTCTGCGCATGTTCACCGACGACGAGACCACCATCGCCTACGGCCTGTCCTATGCAAACATCGTCCTCCTGTTCTCGGCGGTGGATGCGCTGGGGATGGCTTATGAAAAGATTTACCAGGCCGTGGGAAAGATGGTTCTGGCCATGATGAGCGTGCTGGTGGGCTGCCTCACCAACATCGTACTGGATCCGCTTCTGATCTTCGGCCTGGGGCCGTTCCCGGAAATGGGCATCGAGGGGGCGGCCTGGGCCACGGGCATCGGCCAGACGGCGGCGCTTGTATTCTATATTGTGGTCAACGGGCTGCGCCCCTTAAACGTAAAAATATCCGTGAGACAGATGCTTCCGCGGGAGGGCATCTGGAAGAGCATGTACTCCGTGGGCATTGCGGCGGCCTTAAATATCGCGCTGGCCTCCTTCCTTCTGTCGGCGCTCAACTGGATTCTGGCGCCGTTCTCACAGGTCTATATTCTGGTGCTGGGCGTCTACTACAAGCTGCAGGCGCTTCTCTACCAGGCGGCCTGCGGCCTGGTCCAG
>OGYY01002053.1_pt1 | contig 15632 bp, 16 predicted proteins | sample 1576671 | NCBI WGS metagenome assembly OGYY01 (sample SAMEA3541593, study PRJEB24748) | human gut metagenome | biome: human gut; feature: human-associated habitat; material: faeces | place: China | collected 2012 | reverse complement strand
CACCGCCGTCCGCGGGCCCGAGCCGAGCGTGTGAGTGACCATCTTGATCCTTTCGACGGGGACATTGCCCGGCCGCGCCGTTGGAGGCTCCCGCGAGCCTGGGCCGACGCATGGGCGCACGGCCCTTCTCGTCCCGTACGCCCCATTATACGGGCGGCATGCGGGAGTTTTCAACATTGGGCCCTCGGCACGTTCTTCTCGGCATGAGACGCTTTGGAACACGGGGCGACGCTTTGCGCGAAGCGCCGGGAGGTTATCAACATATTCTCGGACGAATGCGCAAAAGCGCTGATTGACGTGCATGGATGGTTGTTCTTATCGTTCTTCTCGTCCCCTGCGGAGCAAGACCCGGAGCGGGCACGGAGCGGTGCGGAGGGTGACAGCAGAACGCTGGCACCCGCAGCTGCGGAGACAGACCGCTTGCGGACTGCCGGAGCGTGGAGCAAGATGGGCGGGCGCCGCCGTGTGGTTCGATGCGGGCGGGATCTTGCGCGGCGGCCGGATTGGCTTGCGGAACAGGAGCGCCGACTCTGGCGGCGCGACGGGCGAGCGACCTTGGCGCGAGCCGCCTGCTTGTGTCGCTGCAGACCTCAGCCACACGAGCAGTATGGGAAGCGGCTATAGGGACGGCATTGGCGCGCGCATGGATGGCGGCATGGGCGGGACTGTGCGACGCCACCTCGGCGCTCACCGTCGAGGGCGACTTGCCCAGCTCCGTCGCGATCTCCCTGCACGACGCCCCGCGCTCCAGCATCCTCTGGACCGTGTCCCGCTCGTGCCTCGTGAGCCTTCCGTAGGCCCTCGGGACCGCCCTCGCGGGGCCCTTCATCTTCTTTCCGGACATGCCGTCCTCCGATCTCCCGGAGCCGGCCGATCCGGCCCTCAGGGTATCAGGTTCCCACATTCATCCGCACATGTGCGGATGAATGTGGGAGGTGTTCGGATAAAGTCGATAATCAAGGCTTACGATTCAACGACCATCTCCTGTAATCTTTATGGCGATATAAAGTCTTATGTCATCATATACTTACGAAAACAGCGGGCTACCTAGAACGCCCTTACTATCACCACTCGCGTCATCGGAGGCATCATGGCATCTAACAACGACGCAAGACCCGACTTGCTCTACTCACAGGTAGAAAACAATCTCCGTCAGCAAATCATCTCCGGAGAGCTCGGCGTGGGAGAGAAGATTCCGACCGAGCTCGAGCTCTGCGAACGCTATTCGGTGAGCCGCATTACCGTCCGAAAAGCTGTCCAGAATCTCGTGGATGAGGGTCTTATTTACCGGCTGCGCGGAAAGGGCTCCTTTGTCTCCGTCCCCAAGCGAGTCATCCGAAAAGGATCGCCTAACAACTTCGGCTACCACGCCTTTTCCGATATTGGCGGCAAGAACCATAGACGGGTCCTGGAGCGGTCCTCCCTCGAAGCCACCCCTGCCCTCGCAAACGCGCTGGACATAAAGGTCGGCGATACCGTTCTGATGGCAAAGAGGCTCGTGTTCGAAGACTCCATCCCTATCGCGCTCGACTCCGTCTATGTCTCGGAGAGGTCTTTCCCGAGCTTTCTTGACGACCTAAGCGAGGATATGAGCCTCTATAGCCTCTTGTCGGAAAAATACGGCATACAGCTGGGGGTCGAGGAGCTTATCATAGACGTTTCAACCGCGCGCGAGGATGAGGCCAAGCTCCTCTCTTGCATCGTCGGTTCGCCCATCTACGTGCTATCCAAGATAACCAAGGACAGCGAGGGCAATCCCCTTCACTATTCAAAATCCCTGCTCAGGGGAGACAGAGCGTCATTCCGCTTCGTGATTTCGCCGGAGGGAAAAATCCTTACCGAAGCATAAGCACGCAAAAGAGGCCGCAAGCGGAGTTCGAGCTCCACTTGCGGCCCTCAGCTTTCGTTTCTCGAGGAGAGACGTTACTCACTCTTGCGCGATCCTCCGCCCAAGGGCGTCAGTTGCCTTGAGAATGTCCATGACTTCCGCGTCGCAGAGCCTCACGGGGCTCGCACCCCAAGACTCGGCCTGCATTGCCGCCTGCGCAACCTTGCGAAGGTCGTCGTCGCTGGGCGCAAGCGAGAGCTCCGAGAAGGTCGTCGGAACGCCGCAGTCCCTGCAGAAGCGCGCCACTCGCTCGACTTCCTCACTCGGGTAGTCCTCGGCAATCATAAGGCTCAGCGTTGAGAAACCCACCCTCTCGCCATGCATGGATTTCTCGCCATCGGGAAGCACCGTCATCGCGTTGCCCAGTCCGTGGGCAAGAGAGCATCCGACGTTCTCGAAACCAATGCCGCTCATGAGAATGTTTGCCTCAATCACGTTCTCAAGCGCCGGCGTAACAGTGCTCTGCTCGCATGCCTTGACGGCAGCGCGGCCATCCCTCTCGAGCGTTTCCATGCACGCGCGGGCAATCGCGCGACCTGCCGCAGTGCCAACCGCCTGCTCGCTTTGGCACCAGACGTAGTTGGCATGGCCAGTCTTCCAGTTGGACTCGCCCTCATAGTAGGTCGAGAGGGCGTCCCCTATCCCCGCCGAGAGAAATCTCGTTGGGGCGCCTGCGATGACCTTGGAGTCCACAAAAACGAGATCGGGATTCTTCACATGGAGGACAATCTCGTTCATCTCCCCTTCATCGCTATAGAGGATGGACATGGCACTCGTGGGAGCGTCCGTCGCCGCAATCGTCGGGCACACGACGAGCGCCGCGCCACTTTGAGCGGCAACCATTTTGGCCACGTCGATGACCTTCCCGCCACCCACGGCAACGATGACGTCAAACTCTCCCCCAGCTTCATTGCTAAGCCTCGATATGCTCTTGCGGCTTATCTCGCCCTCAAATGTCAGGGTCCGATACGTGCATCCTTCCAAAGAGGGGTAGGCGCCATAGAGCCCCTCCCCTAGCATCTGGCACACGAAGCTGTCCACAAGGAACAGGTGGTTTTTGCCAAACATCGACGCATACCGGCCTACTCGCCCAATAACATCAACGCCCTGCAGATAGTGGCCAACAGAACACCAAGCTCTCATTTCGCGCCCCTTTCTTCTGGCCCGGTTACCAGGCCCGCTGCTTGCCCCCAGTCAAACGGCCCCACCGTCTCCGGCGGAGCCGTTCATATCCCTTACTTGACGACGGAAATCCTAAGCGACCATGTCGACGATGCGGACGCCCTCGCCGAACAGGCCCTCCCAATCGGACTTGAAGGTCTTAAGCGTGCCCTCGGTCATGGGGTGGACCGCCAGGGCCTCAAGCATCTCAAGGTCGACGGTGACGTTATCGGCACCGGCCTCGATGGCCTCTTGGAGCGAGAGCGGAGTCTTGAGGGAGGCCGCGCTGACCACGCAGTCGATGTTGTGGGCAACGAAGGCCTGCTTGATGCAGCGCACGACCTCGATGCCGTCGCCGCCGTTCTTGTCGAGCCTGCTCACGTAGACGGCAACGTATGAGGCGCCCGCCATGGCCGCGAGCATCGCCTGGTTGAAGGTGTAGACGGCAGTGCAAGAGGTGGCAATGCCAGCATTCTTGAGCTCGCGAATTGCCTTGAAGCCCTCCGGACATGCCGGAATCTTCACAAAGGTGTTGCCCGGAACAGCCTTGACCATTGCCTTGGCGTCCTCCACGAGCTCCTCTGCGGTGTCTCCCATGGCCTCAAGGAAGAAAGGAGTTTCCTCACCGATGACGCCACGAATGTCCAGCGCATTCTGCACGAAGGACTTGCCGGTGCCCTTGAGGCAGTTGACGGCAATGGAGGGGTTCATGCTAAAGCAGTTAACGGGATAGATGCTGCTGGCGATTTTCACCATTTCAAAGTCGCCGGTGTCGAGACAGAATTCAAGCACTAGATTCTCCTAACCGAGGATTCCGACGGCCCCAAGCACGATGCCAAGGACCATGATTGCAATGATTTGTACGAGGACGTTCACGCCCTTCTTGTTGAGGGCATACAGGATGCCGAACGCCGCCACCGGAAGGAGCTTCGGGAAGATGGAGTCGAGCGTGTCCTGAAGCGAGAACGCGGTGCCGCTGATATCAAAGGCGATGGGAGTCGTGATGGCGACGTTCGTCGCAATCATGCCGCCTATGACCATGAGACCGACGATGGAGAGCGCACAGGTAAGCTTCTGCATGGTGCTGGGATCGGAAACCTTGGAGATGATATTCTCGCCCAGGCCGTAGCCATACTTCACGCCAAGGCAGCGCAGAGCAATGTTGACCGCGTTGAAGATAAGCAGGAACAGAAGCGGGCCGAAGGGAGAACCCGCCATGCATAGACCTCCCGCAATGCCGGTGGCGATGATGCGCAGGGTGCCGCCGATGAGGGAGTCGCCGATGCCCGCAAGCGGTCCCATGAGGGCGACCTTCATGGAGCTGATCGAGGAGGTGTCGAACTCCTCGTTGTTGGCGTTCTCCTCCTCCATGGCGCAGACGATACCGCCGATGAGGGGTTGCATGGTCGTGTGGCAGTTGTAGAACTCGAGGTGACGCTGGTAGGCGGCAATCCTGTCCTCGGGCCGGTCATAGAGCTTCTTGATCGCAGGAATCATCGACCAGCAGAAGGCCATGTGCTGCTGGCGCTCGAAGTGCCATGCGTGAGACGTCGAGAAGGACCTGAGGAAGAGGCTCCGGAGTTCCTTCTTGCCAAGCTTCTTCGTTGCATCGCTAGAACTCATTGTCGTCCTCGCCTTCCGTCATCAAAGCCGAGCCCTGGCTGGGCATAAAGATGTGTGCCATAAAGAGAATCCCAACTATCACAACCGCGATACAAACAATGCCCAGGACCGGAACGCCAAGATACGCCGCGAGGACAAAGCCCAGCAGGAGGAAGACCGCGGTCTCCTTAGAGGCAATCATGGTCACAAGCTGGGCAAAGCCGAGCGCAGGGAGAATGCCGGTCGCGATGGTGATGCCAGCGGTGAGCCACGCCGGAATCGAAGCGACAAAGGCGGATACCGCGTCGCCGCCGAACATGAACGCCACAAAACCAATGACACCAAAAGTCGCGTCAAAGAGAAAACCATTGGCAAGAAACACCGCGGAGATGCCCTTATCATTGTCCTCGGCGGCAAACTTGTCTGCCGTTCGAGCCATAAGCGGGGTAATCACGCCATAGAAGAGGTTCACCACAAAGGCAGAGAGAATCGCCGCAGGCATCGCGATGGTGACCGCCGTGTCGATGCCGTTGCCCGTGCTGATGGCAAAGGCGGCGCCCAGCACCGAGCCGACGATCATGTCAGGCGGAATGGATGCGCCGATAGCCTGCATGCCCATAAAGACGAGCTCCAGCTGGAAGCCGATAATCACCCCCTGAGACACGTCGCCCAGCGCAATGCCGACGAGCATGCCAAGGACCAAGGGTCTGCCCAACATTGCTGTGCCGACGAAGTAGTCGGCCTTTCCCACAAAGATAATCAGAGCGATAAGAAACGCTTGAAAAGCCATTGCTCCTCCTTCAACTTACTGTCCGTCACAATCAGAGGTCCTTCTCGGAAAGAACGACCTTCTTGTCCTTTGCTACCTGCCTCACCTCGACTTCCACGCCATCGCGAATGAGGCCGCGGACGACCTCTACCTCTTCATCGGTAAGATGGACCGCACTGCCGAAGTTGCGGGTCGTCTCGGAGCTCTTTACGGTACCGCCCAGATTCAGCGAGGAAATGCCACACTCGCGGACCAGCCTCTCGGCATCCGCAATGCTGCCGGTAACGATGAGCAGGCGATATTTGTCGGTCACGCCGCTTTTGATTGCCTTGATGGAGTCGTCGACGCCCTTGATAACCAGCTTTATGCCCACCGGCTTTGCCAGTCGCATCGTCTTCATGCGGACCTCGTTGGATGCCACTTCGTCAGAGACGATAAGAATGGCATCGGCTCCCAGGGCATGGCTCCAGGAGAATGCGACCTGGCCGTGGAGCAACCTGTGGTCCACCCTGCATAGCTTGATCATCTTTTTTCCTTTCCTTGGTTGATACGCGCATGACTAAATAGTTTGAAGGCACTTCTCGAACAGGGCTTTTGTCTCGGCTAGATACCCTGCCGGATCTTGGAAGCTCATTGGGTGCACGTACTCAAGCGAGAAGCCCCCTTTGTAACCGGCTTTCTTGAACGAAGCCAGAATGCCCCGCATGGCCAGGTTGCCGTGGCCCCAAGGCATATGTCCCGTAGGAGTACCGTCCACGAAATGGCAGTGCGCGATGTCGCTGCCGAACGCGCTGAACCAATCGTCGACAGTCTCGCCCGCGTCGCTCATGGCGCCAAGGTCAAGCGTGAGCTTCAGGCTGTCGCTATTCACTGCATCCTTGATGTTGGCAATCTGCGCTATCGTTGGCGCAATCTGGGAGGATATACTCCCGATGCTCTCAAGCACGAGAGTGACCCCCCGAGCATGTGCGTAGACCGAGAGCTCTCTCAGCATGTCGATGCTTCGTACGCGCGCTTCTTCGACCTTCTCGTCAAAGTAATTCCAGCCGGGGGTCACAAGAACCTTCGGGCAGCCAATGGCCTCAGCAAGATCAATCACCCTACGGAAGTAGGAACGCGTATTGCCAACGAGGAGCTCGCCGCGAGCCGCCATGTTGTTGGGCTTTGGATTGTTCTGCTCGCCACAGAGGCACTTGATCTGAACTCCGTACTCACGCATGAGAGCCTTGAGCTTTGAAGGGTCCTCCGAGAACTGCCCGTTGATAAGAAAGTGCTGGGGACAAAGCCAGATCTCTGCATTATGCAGACCTGTTTTGGCGCAAGACTCAAAGAACTTCTCGAGGCTGAAATACCTGAACGAGATGTTCATCGGGTAAAGGGACTGGACATCCATGTCAGAAATCCTCGCCACAGTCCTGGCCGGCATCGAGCAGGTCGTTGCAGATCATGATGGAGTCCTTGCAAGAGTCGACCGCCGCCCTTACGGCCGCGGGGTCGAGATTTGCGTCAGAGAGAATCTCGACGAGCAGGGGCATGTTCATGCCGCAGATGAGCGTAAAGTCATTCTCGGCAAGGGCGGCCATGAACTCGTTGTTCACGCTGCCGCCAAAGAGATCGGTAACGACGAGCATCTCCTCACCGGGAACTTTACGCGCCAGCACGTCTTTGACTTGCTGGGCTAAGGTGACGTCCGGGTCAACGTATGCGCAGAGCGTCGTCAGGTCCGGCAACTCCCCAAAAATGATGCCAAGGGTATCTTTCATTCCCTCAGCAAGACGACCGTGCGATGCCAGAACTACCCGCATATCGGAACTCCAAACTTTGTTATCCGCTGTAATAATGTCATTACCGATTATATGATCTGATATGACAATTGCAAGACAAAGAGGACATTTCTGTTTGCAGCGCCGCGAACGGTCGCAAATGACCGGTGAATAGGTTTAAGCCCGACGCAGCACCTGAAGTAGCTGCCGTCTGAAGCCTGGAGGCTGTCCGCGAAGTCCGAGTTGCACGGAGGAGCAGAGCCGCAAGGCGACCGAGGCAGCCGGGCGCTCGGCGGCCTTCATTGACCGAATATCATCTCGCCGTGTCCAGGGACACGACCCTCGTGGTCGAACTGCTCAATTATCGTGACCACGAAGGCCAATTCTTGGTAAACATCGACGCGCGATCTGCCCAGCGTGTTCAAAGACAGGCTTGTTCGCGGGTGTGTCGAGCTCGCGACAATCGCCGAGGGCAACCACTCGTATCTTAGAAAGAGTAGATGCAGCTGGTTTAATGCGATGCCGACGACATGTGCCAGCTCTTCCCCTCGGAAAGCAATTGCGCGATATCGTTGATAAGGACTTGTACAAAGACGCCGATGCGACGCATTTCCGGAAGCTTCACGGCTCCGGCATGCACGATTTGTCGCAGACTCTTGTGGTTGGGTCGAGCCAAATTGCCTCGTCCGCCAATGGGCTTACCATGCAAATAATTATCAAGGCCTTCGACCTCGACAAAGAGCTTGAGATTCTGGACAGACAGAGACTAAGGATTCAAGACGCCTACCTGCTGTTTGGGAAATACGGCGGCGCGTTGTACGAAGGCCTATTGGCCAGCTGAGACCACTTGAGAGCAGCGGATTTCGAATCCGAGAAGCAGTTTTTCCAAAGGCGTGGGCACTATTTGGGTCTACTTGGTTAAGATAGTTCTAGTAGTGAAGCGCCAACTGTAATGTGCCAATGGGGTACTCATACCTGAACGACAACTACTAGGAAGATCCCTACCAAGCCGCGAGTTATCTAGATTCCCAGCAAGAAGAGGGCTTCCCTGCCCCACAACGCTCATCTCCCAGGAGTTCAAAAGACAACGCACAATATTGCGCAACGATGCCGTTGAATTTGATAGAAGGCGCCGGGATGAAGATCCCGGCGCCTTCTCGTTGTCTAATATTGCCGCCGCCAACGACTACTCGAACTCCACCTCGACCTGACTGCGTTCGTACATCTTGAGCTCATTGTCAATTTCAACCCGTTCGACTATCCAGCCTAGCGCAGCACACTGTCGAATAAACGCATCGATTCGGTTCTCGCCTCTGAGGTTGTGGATAGTGACCACTACGCCAAAACGTTGAGGTTCATGGAGCCCCTTTGATATCTCGACGACTTACGTATCATCATGCCCCATAGCGGGTTGGCGTACACTTTTTTAGTTTACTGCGTCTGGTTAGCGGTTCCGCTACGTGCTTGACGTTGTCCCATTTGCGCAGCTTTTTCGAGCCTTCTCTTCATCGGTTGTACAGTCTTCCTCGCCTTGGTTGTTGGGCAATAGCGACTTGATTCGCCCATCGTTTCCGATCCGCCCAAAATGTAAATCGAGCTCGGTGTCCGTATAGTCGACGCCTTGGTTTCTGTTGCACCTGGGGAAGTAACACAAGGTCGCCCTCGCTACAGATAGGCATGATGTGCCCGAAACGGGGATAGGAAAGTTGAAGTTGCAATTCTCGCGTTCGGCAGCCACACCGCTCATCATAAATCGAATCTCGTCGTTGCCAGTTTCGAGAATCTGTTCAATTTTGACGGGTACAATGCCATAGCCAAGCTGATCCATGTCTTCGGGAGTTGTCCACGCGCACGCCGCATCGATCAACAGCGCTTTGGCAAGCTCGCAGCTCAAGTGCATCTTGCAGATGAGGTAGGCAGCTTTTCTCGCAATTCACCACGTTGATGGCGTAGCAGTCGCTCTCCTTGGCATCTATGGTGCCGTTGCCAGTGATGGTCACCTTGACACCATTCGTGATGGACAGGATCGCGTTGGCATTATCGCTCCAGATGTCTTCCGTGTTCTTGATGGTCTTGCCGTTCAGATCCAGCGTGATGTCCTTGTTGATGGCCAGCTGGGTGTTCTGCTCAACATCCGCCAGCAAAGTAATGGTCTTGCCCTTTGCAGCCAGACGAATCGCATCAGCCAGCGTCTCCTACTTCTTGCTGCCGACCTGGGCAATATAGATGCCCTCCTTGACGCCATAGGTGCCATCCGCGTTCTTGGTGGAGATGAAGCCATCAGAGCAATAGCAATCGGGAATACTCTTGTTGAAGGTGTCACCTGAGACCTCAAAGCTATCATCTGCCTGAGCAGGACTCAAGTGATGGAAAACGTTGTTGCCATTTCCGTTGAACGTACCGCCCTTGATATAGGTGACGGAGTCATAACCGTCTACCTTGCCGGTCACAACAACCCTTACACTCGGGCTGGTACTCTTTTCGTTAAACGTACCGCCAGTAATAGTAGTTGTGCCGTAAACCAGGACAGTCCCCGTTATTCCCCATCTCGGAGCTACCGTCCGCGTAAACGCGCCGCCGCTGATGTTCAGCGTCGTGCCTTCCTCACTCTTGACCACGTTCAGGCCACCGGCGTAGGCACCGCTGGCGAAACCGATTTTCGCGTCTTATTATTCCCGTTTGTTGACATGGGCAAATGCAATCGATGAGGGCTTGAATTGAGCCTGCAGTTTCAGCTTAGCTTCACCCGCGCGAAATCGGCCCCCGGGGGGCGAATTGTGAATTATTCCCGCAGGGCACCATTATTCCCGTACCGCCGAGTACTCCGCCGTACCGCCCAGTAGAGACAGACGGGAATAATCAGGTCGTTTTCCCAGGTAGAGATGCAAAAAGAAAGCCCTCGAACCGGAGGGTTCGAGGGCCGTTATTCCCACTATTTCGCTGGTGGCTTTGTCCTGCGGCGATGCCGAAACAGTACCAGGCGGTACTCGGCAGCACAAAAACGCAAGTTCAGAAGCCAGTTCCCGTTATTCCCACTCGATGGCTTTGGTTCTGCCGTCCCGTCATTCCAGTTGTACCCAGTTTTCGGCATCGACACGGAACGCGTGCCGCCGAATGACGCGATGTCGCGTTTCGTCGGCTTCGGGGACAAAAGTTGGGACAACCTCAAAAACTTTTTTCAAACTCAGGGCTTTGAGTTTTTGTTTTTGTCCCAAAGTGCGCGGCGGGTCGCCTTTGGAGGCTCGATGGCGCCGAAAACGCCCGTTTTGAAACTCAACCGCCCTTTTGCCCGCAATCGCAGCCGCAGCGCTTCGGCAAGGTGAAATGCAACGTACCTTTATCGTGACTTGAAAGGACCCGAAATGAACGGCACTTACTCCGATTATCACGCGCGGGCATTCGCCCTTATGCTGGCCCGCAGGCTGTTCGAGGCGCCGCTTGACGCCGCTACGGTTGAGGCGCTGCGCGAGGATGGCGCAACCGACGCGCTGCTGTGCCTTGACGACACGCCTGCCATGCGCGCCGTGGTTGAGCAACTAGCAAACGCCAGCAGCGACACCCTTTCCACCTGGGAAAACGATTACATGCGCCTGTTTGTAGGCCCCACTGCGCCGGCAGCGCCGTTTTGGGAATCGGTGTACCTTGACGACCGCGAGCTGCTGTTCCTTCCCAGTACGTCCGACGTGCGCCGCATCTACGAAAGCGAGGGGCTGCAGGTGGCCGCGGCGGCAGGCCGCGAAGCGGAAGACTCACTGCCGCATATGCTCGACTTCCTGGCAACCCTAGCCCAACGCGCAGATGCCGCCGAGCAGGCAGGCAACACCGCCGAGGCCGAGCGCCTTGCGCAAGTAAGTGCCAACTTCGAGCGCAAGCACATGGCAAACTGGCTGCCCACGTTCGCCACCCGCGCCGCAAAAGCCCCGGTCAGCCCCTTCTACCCCACGCTCTGCCAAGCCATCAGCGAAGCCATAGCCGCCGAAGCTGTACGCTAAGCTGCAACCGAGCCAATCCCCAGCGTTTTACCCACTAGCTTTTGAGGCCTGATGGGGAAGCGTCCGCAAACGCCTCGCTTGCCAAAGACATTCGCGGACGCTTCCCACCCCATGTTCCAGCCGCGCCTTCCGTGCTGCACATTCGCACGCTTGCAACCGTCTATGCACTTTTGCGGACGGAATTTTGCAACAGATTGCGAGTTTTCCAAATCCATCCAGCGCGTTCCCCTCGCTTCGTTCCCGTTCAATACAAAATATCATTCGTTCGCAACATTCCTTACGTTTTGTTCGCTTGTCGTTAGCAAATTATGAGATTCCAAATTTGGAAAACTCGCAATCTCATACAAAACCAGGGTTAAAAAAATGCAGCACACTGCTAAAGCTGCAGGTTGTAGCTTCGATATTTGCGCAGCGTTTCATACGACCTGGGCCTATGATGATAGGTTGCATCATCACCTATTGCCCCAGGAAGAAGGTTGCCGCATGTGCGCCGAGGACACAACGAAAGCCCAGCGCCGCGTCGCGCGGTGCGGCGCTGGTTTAACCTGGGGTTTGACGACAACCAGCTGGGCACGTTCAGCCAGCCCACGCCTTACAGCATCACGCTGGCAACCGACAACCTTGCGCTCATTTCGCCCGTGTGTGCGTTCAGCTGCCTGCTTGTGCTTGCGTGCATTGCCGTGCACGTGGTGCTGCTGCAGTTCTCGCACGCCATCGTTTCACCCTCGCTGCCGGCCATTTTGATGTTCGCCGGCATTGCCGCGCTGGCCGGGCGCAGCTACGAGCCGGCCAAGCGCCCAAAGACGGCGCTGTTTCTTACGCTAGCCCTATGCATTACATGGTACGCGTTCGCCATGTACTGCGACGCTGTGCTGCAGCCCTACCAGCGCAGCGTGCTCACGTGCCTGGCGCTGGTCACGCTGCCGCTGCTGTTCGACGCCCGCCCGCGCGACAACGTGCTGGGCAGCCTTATTGCCCTTTCTGCGCTTTTGGTGCTTGAGCACCTGTTCGTTGACCCGGCCACGCGCACCATGGACGTGCTGGGTGCCTACATTGCCGTAGTTGTGGGGCTTATGGTGGCGCAGCGCAAAACGGCATCGCGCCTGAACGAGATCATCTACCTGGACATGTACCGCACTGCCACGCAAACCAGCATCCTGGTAGCGCAGGCCGACCTGCGCACCGATGCGTTCCATGCGCTGCAGGTGCCAGACTACATGCAGCCTGTGGTTTCGAAATACACGTCGGCAACCGAGACGCTGCGGCGCGTGGGCGAAACGTTCGTCCAAAGCGACTACCTTGACGAGTACATGAAGTTTTTCAACATGACGTCCTTGGCGCAGCGCTTGCAGAAGTCTGACCAGGTCAACTGCACGTTTCAGGATTTCCGCTCGCTGTGGTGCCAAGTTACCGTGGTGGCGCAATCCCGGCGCGCAGGCAAGGTGGAAACCGTTGTTATTATCGTGCGCGATATTGACGCGGAAAAGCACCAGGAGCTGGAATATCAGCGACAACTGCACAACGCGGCCGTGGAGGCGCAGCGGGCGAACGCATCGAAAACGATCTTCCTACGCCGCATGAGCCACGACATCCGCACGCCCATCAACGGCATCCGGGCGTGGTGGAAATTGCGGACCACTTCCCCAACGACCTGGAAAAACAGGCCAAATGCCGCGCGAAGGTGCGCACGGCAAGCGGGTTTTTGCTGTCGCTGGTGAACAACGTGCTGGACATGTCCAAGCTGGAAAGCGGCGCCATTGAGCTGGAGCACAAGCCGTTTGACCTGGTGCAACTCTCGCGCGAGGTACACGCCATCATGTCGGCCCAAGCCATTGAGCACAATGTGATCATTGTGCCGGGCGACCAAGGCGCGGGGCTGACGCACCGCTATTTGGTAGGCAGCCCGCTGCACCTGCAGCAAATCCTGCTGAACCTGGGCGGCAACGCGGTGAAATACAATCGCCCCGGCGGCACCGTTGCCATGGGATGCACGGAGCTTTCGTGCGAAAACGGCGTGGCAACTTACCGCATCACCTGCGAAGACACCGGTTTGGGCATGAGCCCGGAATTCCAGGAGCACGCGTTCGAGCCGTTCTCGCAGGAAGAGCGCTTCGCCACCAGCGCGTACACGGGCAGTGGCCTGGGGCTTGCCATTGTGCGCGAGCTGGTTGAGCTGATGGGCGGCTCCATTACGCTGGAAAGCACGGAGGGCGTGGGCACGAAGTTCGCGCTGGTGGTGCCGTTTGAAGTGGACACCGAGCACACGCAGGAGCAGCACGCCGCGCAGTCGGCACGCTCGCTTGCGGGCAAGCACGCGCTGCTGGCCGAAGACGACGACCTGAACGCCGAGATCGCCGAGTTCGTACTGAGCAACGAAGGCATAACCGTGCAGCGCGTGGCGAACGGGCGTGAGGCCGTGGACGTGTTCGCCGCTGCTGCGCCGGGCACGTTCGACCTGGTGTTCATGGACGTGATGATGCCAGTGATGAACGGGTTGGACGCCACACGCGCCATCCGCGCGCTCGACCACCCCGATGCCGCAAGCGTGCCCATTTTTGCCATTACCGCCAACGCGTTCCAAGACGACGAACGCGAAAGCCTGGCCGCCGGCATGACCGCGCACCTCACCAAGCCGTTAGAAATCGAGAAGATTCGCGAGGCGGTAGCTACCGCGCTGGGGTGATTCCGGCGGCTTCCCCCGCACCCCGTGTTCCCGCCCCATATTCCCTACTCCACAGTTAGGGAATTACGCCGTTAGCGGTAACATTTCGGCAACGAACGGTTATACTGCTGTTTCGTCCTAGTTTTTCGAGTCGTGCCCGGATTCCCGGGTGCGGCTCGATTTGCTATTTCTGGGACAGAGGACGCAACACCACAGCCACCGCGCGGCGCGCTTTCGCACAGCAGCGCAGCCGCCCCGGCACGCCGGCGCTTCGCCCCCTGGCCCAGTGAGGTTCACAAGCGTTTTAGAAAGGCAAGAACATGAAGGTCCTCGAGAAAATCAGCGACTTCGCCGGCAAATGGATGGCAATTATCGCCCTAGCCGTCGCCGTTATCGCATTGGTTGCGCCCGGCCCGGTGCATGCGGCGCTGCCCACCAGCTGGGTCAACCCGCTGCTCGGCATCGTCATGTTCGGCATGGGCATGACGCTTAAGATCGGCGATTTCAAGGTGGTGTTCACCAAGCCGAAGGCCGTGATCACCGGCATCCTGTCCCAGTTCATCATCATGCCGCTGATCGCCTGGGTGCTGTGCCTGGTCTTCCAGCTGCCCACCGAACTTGCCGTGGGCGTCATGCTTGTCGGCTGCTGCCCCGGCGGCACCTCCTCCAACGTCATGACGTACCTGTCGAAGGGCGACGTGGCGCTGTCCGTCGGCATGACCGCGTGCACCACCATCATGGCCCCGGTCGTCACGCCGGCGCTCGTGCTGCTTCTTGCCGGCCAGAGCGTCGACGTCAGCTATGTCAGCATGCTGCTGTCCATCGTGCAGGTGGTGCTCGTGCCCATCGCGCTGGGCTTCGTCATCAACGCCGTGGCGTCCAAGGTGGCCCAGGCCTGCTCCAAGGTGCTGCCGCTCGTCTCCGTTATCGCGATTTCGCTGATCATCATGGCCGTGGTGTCCGCAAACGCCGCCAAGCTGGCGACCGTCGGCGCGTTGATCATCGTGGTGGTCATGCTGCACAACATCTGCGGTTACGCGCTGGGCTATTTCGTGGGCCGCGCGCTTGGCCTGTCGAAGGCGCAGATGCGCACGCTCTCCATCGAGGTGGGCATGCAGAACTCCGGCCTGGCAACCTCGCTTGCCACCATGCACTTCGCAGCCATGCCGCTGGCCGCCGTGCCCGGCGCCGTGTTCAGCGTGTGGCACAACATCTCCGGCGCCATCTACGCCAACATCTTGGCCCGCACCGCCGGCAAGGACGCGAAGGCGGAATAACGCCGCAGCGCCGCACAAGCGCTTCGCCGTTTGCCCTGGTTTTCAAGCCCTGTCCGGATACCCGGGCGGGGCTTTTTTTGCGAAGCGTGAACAGGGGACGGAGATGTGTTCGCGATACGTTGTCGAAAGCGCGGTGATCGGTTCCGAACGCACCCCCGTCCCGTGTTCGTCAGTCCCCTGTTCACGCAGAGCCGCGATGCGCGATGGGCAGCTGCAATGCTTCGAGCCGGCCTTCTCTCCCGTGTTCTCAAGCGGCCGCGCGAGGACGTGCACGGGAGGCATATAGAGAGGCGAAGGCCCCGCAGTTCGCAGAGCTGCGGGGCCTTCGCATGTTTTCAATCAGATGCTGCCATGCCGCACATGGGATGCTGCTAGTATGGGGAACGTTTGATTGGACAACGGATCACGGAGGACGCACATGCTCGCATTGCACGTATTGGCCAGCGGAAGCTCGGGGAACGCCGCGGTGATCGAGAACACCGCCACCGGCGCCGGCGTGCTGATCGACTGCGGCATCT